>Ga0315280_10000015_pt1 | contig 331668 bp, 437 predicted proteins | sample YL17G06_40_MG_FD_203697 | JGI IMG/M metagenome (GOLD analysis project Ga0315280, IMG submission 203697) | Sediment microbial communities from Yellowstone Lake, YNP, Wyoming, USA - YL17G06_40 | ecosystem: Environmental > Aquatic > Freshwater > Lake > Sediment | place: USA: Wyoming | collected... | reverse complement strand
AGGAAATTTCAAGGATTCAGTGGGAAGACAAACAACAGAGGCAGTTCAGAAATACGTGAGAGAGCAGCAGCTAAGCCTCGAAAAATTCACAGGAAACTGCGGACTTTAGTCCGCAGAGGATGTCATACCATTAATATTTTAGTTTTAATTGAAAGCAAAAGATTTAACCCTTCATTTTTATCGAGAAATCAGTTAATAATTTAAGTTTGAATATCACTCCTTATATAAAATTTAGAAATTACGTTTTTTCATTCTAACTTAATATCAAATGCTGGATCGAAGGCTGGCGCATGAACCAAAAAACATTTCATTTTTCCCCTATAGTTATAGGGAGTATTTTTAGGAACAATTATTACATCAAACTTTTTGACAGGAATAACTTCATCGTTGATTATAAATTCTCCCTCGCCATCAATAACGAAATAAACCCTATCATTAAGAGTTGATTTTACCATTCCGTGAGCTCCATCTATTTCGAAATAAAAAGCACTTGCGTTTTTAAAATCTTCTTTGGTGTTATATGCCCAACCTTTCAGGCCGTTCCGCTCAACCTTCTTTGCATTTTTCAGTTCAAACTTCATCAAATCACCATATAATAAAATTCGTATATAAGGAGTAATATTAAATATTTAAGATTTAACCAATCTTTACAAATAATAGATTAAGTGGTAACATGACAGAAAAGATGTTGGAAGGGGAACTGCTCGAGAACAGGGTGATAATTTGGGGAGCGGAAGCTCTTTCACTATACGATGAGTCTGGCTATGGCAAGCCGCTGCCTGAGGACGCGGAAAAGCCTGACAGGATTGAATTGGATCTTGTTGAAGCAACCTACCTTGTTGAAAAAGAGAAGTTAAAGGTCATTGCAAAAGGCGGGAAGAAGAAAAAGAATGTTAATTTTAAAGAAATGATAGAAATTGGCAGTGAAAAGGTGAACGAGTTCCACCCACAGTTCATAGTTTTTCGCGATTTGAGGGAAAGAGGTTATCTTGTTAAGACAGGCTACAAGTTCGGCGCGCACTTCAGGGTTTACGAACGTGGTGTTAAGATGATTCGAGGACCGAAGGCTGCGCATGAGCATACAAAATTCGTAGTTCATTGCGTTCCTGAAGAGGCTGCTTTCTCACTGCCGGAGATGTCACGCGCTGTAAGGCTTGCACACAACATCCGTGCAACGTTCGTCTGGGCTGTTGTTGACAAAGAAAGTTCACCAACATATTATATAATCCAACGCCTTACTCCTTAATAGTCCAAAAGAATTGCTTTGTGTTTGCAATTCTTTTTGTTATTATTTTTTCATCTTTTCTTAATTCTATCAGCGCATTAAAAGTTTTTTTTATAGGCATATCCAATTTATCTGCTATTTCATATTTTGTCAGTCGATTTTTAATTAAAAGAAAATCCATAACACGTTTTTTATTCGTATTTTGCCTTAATTTTATCCTTTTGACTTCTGAAATAAGTTTTTCTAATTTTTTATTATCAGTAAAACCAATTCTTTTTAGATAGTTTTCATAACTTTCTTTTAATATTACAAATCTATGCGCTCCCTCTGTGGTTTTAGATATTTTTCCAGTTTTTATATTTATTTGTTCTAAAAGTTTCTTTAATTTTATTAGAACATTTTTAGATTTTTGTGTTATATAGAATGCATGAGATATACATCCTTCATCATCAGCAAATGCTCTTATCGCAGCAGCTTTGCATTCTTCTGCTGCTTGAAATATTCTTTTCGGTAAATTATTGGGATGAGTAAATTTTACATTCAAAATATTTGAAAGAATATTTGCGATTACTTTAGGAAAATAAATACAAGTTATACCATGATCAAATTTCATCTTTATTTTCACATTTCCAAACATTTGTAGATTTGTTATAAATTCATTTAATAGTTCTTTAGGGCCATTAACAGTAATATGGCATATTTTTTGCAGAATCACAACCATCACATATTAAATGAAAAGCTAGGGAGTACAACTCTGGCGATTCTTTTATTGGCAAAATGGGTTTTCTGACTGACCAACCACCCTTAGATCTATAAGCTATTATTTTACTTTCCAATTTGTTTGGTATAATATCTCCTAAATCTTTTCTAAAAATTTGAATTATTCTTCTAATTACTTTGGCTGAAATGTATATTTCTGAACCAGTCGAACTATGACCTAATTCATATTCCTTTATTGTCATGCAGTGGAGATTTAGAAGTTTAGCTAATCTGTACCGTGAACCACAAATTCCCTTTAGTTTATTAAAAAACTCTATCCTAAATTCATTAGTAAAATAAACTCTTACGTTATCTGGCAAGTCCCAAATATGCCATTCTAATGTCATCTATATCACAATCTATATATAGATTTTTATATATATAAATAATCCGCTCACCCATATCAAAATATGGAACCAATCATGGTGGTAAAAAGAAAGATATGGAAGCCGACAACATCTTCCACAAGCTTGGTGGTTACATTGCCTCAGGTGGAATTTTTGAAAGAAAGTGATGAGGTAAAACTAAGTATCACAATGGATAAAAAAATAATTTTGGAAAAAATAAAGCGATAACTAAGAAACAGCAAACCTTAGCAACGCAGCAATGTCATACTGTTTACAAAATTTCTCGCCCCAATCCTTTTTCTTCGAAACAATTAGAATTTCACCACGCTTGCTTTCAGCATCTTTTATTATTTGCTCAAACTTCTTTTCATGCAAGTTGTCTTCAGGAACGAGCAGAATTTTTACAGCACTCATCATCACAGCGTTTCCCACCTCTTCCAGTCCGTATGAAGCCAGCTTGTCATCCCTGTTGACGTGCATGAGAAATTCTCCTATAACAACGCCGTTTGCATATTTCACCCTTCTGGATTTTTTCAGCTGCTCTATCTCCTCCTGCTTCCACTCCTTTTCTATTTTTAATATTTTACCAAGGCCAACTTCTATGGTGTGGTAGCTGCCTTTCTGCACATCCTCCGGGCATTCCTCAATCTTGCCAGCCAACCGCAAAACATTCTTATTTTTCGCAAATTCCACCTTCTCAACCTTTACCTTCAGCAGCACAAGCTTCTTCTTTACCTTTTCCCTCGTTTCTTCACGTTCGACAAATATCGTCCTCAGCGTCTTTGCTGTAACGAAATCTCCAGATTTGATTAAATTTTGTAAAAGCCACAAATCATTTATATCATCTACAACAATCTTCACAAACCCTTCCTTTACGCTTTCAGCAAGCAGCCTCAACCAATCACCATAAGAATTAATTATTAAAACTACAACTAATTTTTAGGAGTTTCACTTGCCAGCAAAAGGTCAGGGCTCACTTACCAGGGTAGACGAATTTGCCTTTGTATTACTAGCAGGCCTTGTTCTGATATTGATTATGGCAATTACATGGAGTCAGCAGAGTACTGACATTGATGTTTTACCGACCTCTGTTGGCGTCAAGCTAAGCCCTGGATCTTCAAAGATTTTCACACTTACTTTCAACGGCACTATGCCCAACGTCACGCTTGTAGCAACAGGGCAGGTTGCAACATGGATAGGTTTTATGGAGAATAACATGCAGATAAGTGGTATTAAAACATTAGACTGTGAGGTTAAAGTCCCTATAGGAACTGCTGATGGGACGTATACAGGTAATATAGAGGTTTATTATGAAAGTAGGAAGAAGCTGATACCTGTAAGCGTGGAAGTATCTAAAGCAGCGGTTGCTGGCATACCACGTGACATACGTTTGGGCGATTTTTCTGTTAGCTACTTACTCGGGCCTGAGATAATAGCTTCTTCAGAAAACAAAGAGGTGTCGAAAGGCTACTTTTCAGAGTATAAGGTTAACCTTGTGCACGAGGCTATAGCTGATGATAAATTTTCTGCCATAACTGAAGGCGCTGTCTACATGCTGATAGAAGATACAAATAACGCTGGAAACCTGATTGTTGAATTCAATGGTATTGAGATGCAAAACAAAAAGGCATCTGTAGGTGAACTGTCTGTAAACATACCTACAACTATGATAAAGAAATCTAATGTTATTACAGTCAAAGCAGGTACGCCAGGCTGGATGTTTTGGACAAGCACTGTCTACAAAATAAAAACAGTAAGGTTCAGCATCAATTACCAAAAGTCTGTGTTTCCTGAAAAAACCTTCACATTGGCAGAGGAGGAGGTAATGAGCTTCAAGTTCGGCAAGTTGCATTTTCTGCTTGGCAATAGCAAAACAACTAGCGACATGATAATAAGCATAAATGGGTATCAGATTTACAAGGGTGTGCCGCCACAAACCTTTGACATAAACTTTGGTGCAGAGGTCGCGCCTAACATTGGCAGCAACACAATATCATTCCTGCTGGAAAAAGAAGCCTCCTACAGTTTGCAGGACGTAACACTTACAATAGTGCGCAAGGGCTAGACTAGTGCAAGCAACCGCAAAAAGTCCCTAGTAGATGTTGCCGCGCCTAAAATTCCTATGCATAACTTGAGGTAATTGTTGAAATCCTTATCTGAAGAAAACTTGTCGATTGCAACCAATGCAACTATTATAGCTATCGCTTTTGGTATTATGAAAAACAGGGGATTCGACATGCCGATAATAAATGACGGTAAGATATGCTGCTCATAATAACCAAAAAAAGACATGGCAGTAGCGGTTGTGGTGGCGTCAAACATGTGGATTGCCAGAACGATCTTGTTTTCACCCTTCCATTTAACAAATTTTAAAATCAATGGCCACGGCGCGAACAACAAGGCGACCAGCAAAACCCCTTTGAAGTTTACAGGTCTGATGAAAGAAAGAGGAAATGAGACTAGTAATAAACCGGCTATAAAAAGCGTTTTGAAATAGGGTATGCCCCTCTTTTTTTCCAAGATAATAGATAAAGAGAGCAGTGAGATAACAATCGCAGCAACGAGGAAATAAATCCCAGGCGTCACAAGGAAGTATGATTCAAAAATATTGGAATCAACCATCACCCTCATGGCACTGCCAAAAATTACATACGGCGCAACCGCCAAAGCCAACCTTCTATCCACCTTGACCTTTAACCTCTTTAGCAGTTTGTAGATAAGATATGCCGCTATCACCAGCACTATGCCATATAGCAGCGTCTTCGGTACATCATATCCACTAGCCTGAGGATAGAGGAAATAGTCCAGCAACGACATAAATATTACTTCATCTTCTTAAATTAATTTTATGGGTTTGTTTGACAGGTCTGTGATTTTTCTTTTGATATTTGTCATGCTATTTTCCGGCTGCGTTGGCCAGACTACAGGGAGTATAAAGAACATAATAACTGTTAACAACCTCTATGTGCAGAACACACAGCCACTGGCTGGGACTACAACCTTGATCGAGTTTGAGGTTGTGAAAAAAGGCCGCGGCACTGGTGATGTAATAGTAAATTTTTTTGACGCCGGCTTGACAATAACCGGTTTGAAATGCCAGTCACCTTCTGTGGTGCAGGGCAACAGCTGCGTGCTGAAGAGCATGGTCAATAACGATATCCGCTTGGTGACTGCAACACTGCAGGCACCACCGAGGCAGCTGATAAAATCCGATACGGAGTACAAGGTCAGCTACTTTATACAGCATGACTATGCTAGCGAGAGGACTGCCATGATTACGGTGTGGGACGGATACTCTATAACCAAGCCGAAAACAACATTTACGCAAGGCGATCCAACAGACGGCCCCATAGTCCTTGAATTCAGCCAGCCGAGCAGCGGCACGGCAGAGGGCAGCGACGTGCCTTACAGAAAAGACGTGCCCTTTGAGATGAAAATTACTGCTAATAATGTTGGCAGCGGTTCGATAGCGCCGCAGGTCATATCGCCAGGAAAACTAACTGTCAACAAAGAAAATTTACGGGTAGCTTTTGTGGAGGGAGAAGCCTTGAAATGCGACTTTAATGAGGCAGGTGGAACACTGATATCAAGCACAACTGCAACATTACCTGCTACATACAGATGTTATCTCGTATCCTCAGACGCATTTACCGGCTACAAAACCTACACCATGTCAGCATATTTCACCTACACCTACCAGTACAGTTATACCAAGGTGTTTACTGTAAAGCCTACGGATTGATAAAACTTAAGTGAGAAATTCTATATTATAAAATAAGGTCTTTTCAATGAAAGCAGGATCCAAGCTTGTTTTACTGGTTCTACTTGTGGTGGTATTCTTTTCAGGATGCATAGGCCAGCAGCCAACTACTGGAAATGGTGTTGTGATAGAAAGCTTTTCTGCCATTGTAGGAAATGAAGTGCAGCCCAATACACCTATAACACTTTCCATGGTTGCGAGGAATACTGGGAAAGGCAAGGCCTTTGGAATTGCTGCAGAACTTATAGGTGTGCCTTCTGACATAACAATCACATCTGGCAGCCGGACGCAATTCATACAAGACCTTATGGGCCCCATAACTGTTGGCAGCACAACTACGAAAGGTGATGCAGCAAATGTATACTGGACCCTTTTCGCTCCAGCAAAAGACTCTGATGTAAAGTATCCATTGTCTGTTGTTGTCAAGTATAATTACGAGACAGAGTTGAGCGTTCAGGCAAAGGTGGTGACTGTGGATTATATGTATAGGACAAATGAGAAGAGTGAAATTACCAGCCAGGGCTTTAACTCAGGCCCAATCTCGATAAAGGCGAGCATGCCAAGCATAACCTCCTCGGGTGGCGAGATACCAATAGTTTTTGAGTTCAACAATGTTGGTGGTGGCAGTGAGTATGCATACGGCACACAACCGACAATAGAAAATCTCGGCCTGTTATATTTCACAATAACCGGTGCCTACTGTCCTGGGGGCAATTCAATAAGGCTGCCCAAAGGGCAAGGTTCTAACACCGTGACGTGCAGAATCAACACTGCTGGAATATACGACAAGCAGACATATTCTATAACAGTTGATACAATCTACAGCTACATTGTCGACAAATCCACAACTATTACTGTAAAGGGCAGAATATTATAAATATTTAATTCCAGCATAGTTTTTTTGTGAAATCAAGGGCCCATGGTCCAGCGGTTAACTGTTCGAGGCCGGAAGACGCTGCGTTCACATCGCAGAAATCGTGCGTTCAAATCGCACTGGGCCCATTCAAATCCTAATTTTTTATATAACACAAACCCAATTTTTAATAAAGTGGAACAATGAACAAGTTAAACTGTCCGAGAATAATTCTGGGAGCTATAGCTTTCCTAGTAGTTGCACAAGCGATGCACATTGTTTCGACGATGCTGACAATGAATTACTACACAGATGCAAACTATTTTGCAGTATGGAGCAAAATCATGATGCCAGCAGCGGGTCCGCCACCAGCAGAATTTTATTACTATTCTCTGGCATTCAGCTTCATCATCGGCTTGATATACAGTTACATCTACACAAATATTAGAAATGTTATCAAAGGAACAACGATTAAAAAAGGTCTGAAGTATGGATTTGTGATATTCTTGATGGTAGGGGTTCCATACTTTCTGACAACCTATCTGCTGATTAATCTGCCACAAAGCCTTCTAGTCTACTGGCTGATAATCGACGGATTGCTCACATATTTAGTCGGCGGAATAGCTATAGCCTGGTTGAACAAGTAACTGCAACCTAGAAAAAATAATTTAAAAATTTTGTTAGAGATTATTCTATTTTCAGAAATCTTTTAAACTTTTTTGTTCACGCGCTTTCGCCTTGATTTCTTTCTCTATCTTTTCAAATTCTTCTTCAGAAAAAACAGGCCTGCCGTACACGCCATCGTATCCAGCAACATATTTCACCTTTCCCTCCCGCACTGCGATTATACCATCTGCAATCTTCTCACTTGTAACCTTCAACAGCTCTTCTTTTGTCAGGTTTAACAAAACATTGAATTCGTTTTTAAATTCTGCTATAAGCTTATCCTGTTCAGCAATAACCTTTTGCGAATACAACTGGTTTGCGCCTGTAACAAAAGAGATTATTTCATACAGCGGTAGCAAGGATTTGAATGGTATAGCGTCTTTTGGAACAAATCCCTCCTCTCTATCTGCCAGTTCTTCAACCCTATGCAAAACGCCAATGGTCAAAGGTCTACCGCATTTTGGGCAGATGTTGTTGAATTTTTTTGCTTCCTTTGGTGTTATGCTTATACCGCAAGCGCGGTGGCCGTCAAAATGATATTTTCCATAGCAAGGATCAACCTCTATTGTGAACAAAAATCTTTTCTTATCTTTGCCTTTTATCGCGTCGTGAATTTCTTTATATGTGATTTTTTTCAGCTCGAATGCATTTGCTTCTCTACCCAAGCGCCATGGATTGGGACTGTGGCTGTCAGAGTTTGATAACAAAGTAAATTTATCCAGGGCAGACAACCTCCAGTTCATTGGTGGGTTGCTGGATAAACCTGTTTCCAAAGCATGTATATGCTTAACCTGGTCTTGGTAGCATTCTTCCATTGAATCAAAACCGGATTTGCTGCCAAATGCAGAGAACCACGGCGTCCATAAGTGCGCAGGATAAATGAAAATATTTTTATCAATTTCCATCACAGCCTCTACCATTTCCGCTGCGTTAACAATCAACATTGGCCTGCCATCCACTTGCAGCTTACCCCATTTTACCAACACATCGTTGATTTGTTCGGCCACCTCGAAATTCGGTACATGTAAAACATGATGAACCTTTCTTGTTTTTTGTTCGAATGTGAAAATAGTTGAAACCTCTCCTGTGGGCATGAAGTATACATCATCATAAACAAAAAGATCTTCAAAAGTGTTTAGTTTTCTTTTTAATTCTTCCAACCACTGTGGATGCGTGATGTCACCAGTACCCATCAGCTGCAGCCCCTTTAATTTCGCACCTTTTGCAAGATTGGCAACATCCATATTCCTACTAGTTGCCCGTGAATATTTTGAATGAATATGAAAGTCAGCTATAACTTGCATGCTCTCACGATATTATTTGCATGTTTATAATTTAAACTGATTACTTGCAAGATTGGTTTTTATAGTTTGCCAGTGATGTAAGGCCATGCAAGTATTCCGGCAATTATTATGAGGAACAACCAAATCCACGGTTTCCATTTCACTATCTTGCTGCCATCCAAAGGCGGTATGGGCAGAAGGTTGAACAATGCTAGGACAGCGTTGATGCCAGCAAGAAAGACAAAAAAGTCTCCACTAAAAATGCTGAACAATGCTGCAAAAAATAGATTGACTGATACTCCTGCTATAGAGATAAGACCCATCTCCACATCTGTTAGGTGCACGTTGATCGCTTTTCTTCCCCATCTACCGAACCTATAAGGCAGAATGACAACCGCGCCTGGGGCTACGAACTTGAATCCCACTAGCATGAATAAAAAGCTAATAATTATGCCTTGCGGCCACATCTTAAAAAAGGCAACACAACCAAATCTTCTTGCCACAAAACGATGGGCCAGCTCGTGAAATAAAAATGCCAAAAGAACTGCAATAAAATAATACGGTAGCAGGCTAATTGTTGTGGATAAATCAAACGGTCGATATGCAAAGACAACGGTTATTACAACCATAGCTATAATTATATCCTTTATCTCGTCCTTGTAAAACCATCTTTTGGAATATTCCATGTATAATACTATTTTTAAAAGAATTTAAAAGTTTAAGAGGAAAAAAAGTATGGCATTGCTTCTTTTATGTTTGATACCTCTTTCACATTTATAGCAGCATCCTTGTTTATGTCAACCTTCTCCTGCTGATATTCTATTGTGCAGTAGCTGAAAGAGCCGATGTTGCTACAGTTTTGCACAGGGTTGTAGTAGCTCTGCGTTGCTTGTCCTTCTGGCACGAGGAATATTTTTGCCCCAACGTCTTTTGATGCCTTGGCCTTGGCTAGAACTTCACCCACCGGCCCTATGGAGCCGTCAGAATTTATAGTGCCAGTAATCATCACGTTTTCATTTATAGTTTTGTTTTGCGCCGCTGCTATGGTTGCAACTGTCAATGCTGCCCCAGCAGAAGGTCCACCTATAAGCGAAGCGTTAGTTTCTACTGAATAGGTCAAATCATATTTCGATAAATCAATACCAGTTATGCTTTGTGCCACGCGCTGTGCGGTTCTTATAGAATTTTGCGTGTCAACCCAGAAGAAGAGGTTGTTTATGTCAGTCAAAACCTTACCGGTTCCAGGAGTTATTTCAACCCTCAATAGTGTTATAACACCATTTCCTTCATTATCCACTGCCGGCAATTTTAGATAGACTGTATTGTGTTTGATTTCTGTTACTGCTATCGTTGTCGTGGTACTTGTAGTTTTTTCAGGTATGGTATTGGTTATGAAAAAATTTGACAATGGACTAGAAAGGTTTATAGGATAAAGATTTGATAAAAATATCCATACAAGGGCTGCTATCAACACTATTGCTAAAACTTTCTTCATAATCATCACAGCTATTCTATTTTACCCTACTTCTATATTTAAAAAACTTATGTATGAGTGATAAAGATAAATAGCGCAGAAGGCACGCCCTCGGTTGTTGTAACATCGTGAAATAGTTAACCCAAACAACCTTCTCCACCCCGTGATCTTTCAAGCACTAAGAACATAGTTTATCCTTGCTACCTTCCGGTCCTAGGGAGGTTCGCTATGCAGATAGTCCTGAAAGGCAGGGCTTCTCAGTCAGCCGCTTGGACTAATCCACGATAGTTACACCGTCTTCAGGCTGCGGCCCGCGCATGATGACGATTTCGCGTACAGGCGACGCCAAGCCGCCCAGCCGTTGGCCTTCTGCAAAATCTAATACTTGCTGCTAGGATTTAAAGGTTACTGGTAAGAAGAATTTTTCAAAAAAATATTTATCAGCAGTAGGAAAATGGCAAACTTATAAATAAAAGGTTGTCGAATTATGAGTAAGGTGTCGCATATGAAAGGTTTTAAATCCAACATCGAGAAGGACACTTTGGGCAACGGCAATTTTCGACGCGTGCTCTACACAGGCAGGAACAGCCAGCTCGTTTTGATGAATCTCAAGCCGGGCGAGGAGATTGGAGAAGAGGTGCACGAGACAGTTGACCAGTTCTTCAGATTTGAGAAAGGCACGGGAATCGTTTCCATAGACGGCGTGAAGCAAAAGGTTATGGATGGTGATGCTGTTATAGTGCCTGCTGGCGCAAGCCACAATGTGATAAACACCTCAAAGACTGCCGATCTCAAGCTTTACACAATCTATTCGCCGCCAGAACATCAGGACGGCACGGTGCGCAAGACGAAGGCAGACGCGTTGGCGAAGCCAGAGGAATTCGACGGTAAGACCACGGAATGATTCTTTCTTTTTCTTTTTTCGTGATGTGTTGACTTTCAGAAAGTAGTGAATAGTCAAAAAGTTGACAAAGTAAAGTATTTATTGAGTTATTCTTATTTTGTTTGTATGGGCAGTTATATTGAATTGAATGACACATTACAGCTTACTACAGAACAGGGATTTCCTAAAGAATTAGTTCTGGAAAAACATTTGAAGAAACCATTCAAAGCTGAAAATTTTAAAGGAAAAGTTTTTGAATTCAATAATAAACCTAATATGAGGTTGTATCACCCAGCGCCCAATAGAGTTTTCTTAGTTCATAACATAAATGGAAAGTGGTTATACTGGGGTCACTGTCAAATTATTGAGCAAACTATACACGCCGATACCAAAACTACTTCTGGAAAATTTGTCATCATAAAGATTTACACTCCAGAACATCAACGAAACATGAGTAAATATGAAGTCGATCCAGGAAAAGAATACTTCTAAAGACCCAAAAGGTTGACAAATTCTGACAGATTCTTCTTGATTTCAGGATCATTCAAGGATATCTACATATTCTTAACAGCTTCCAAATACTTTTCTATGTCAACGATGCCTGGAAAGAATATGTTAGTTTTCCTTTCTATCAAAATTTTCTGCTCGCCAAACTTTGGTATCATCTTTGGTATGCCGTACCTGTTCATAAACTCCTTGAGAACATCAACCGGCTTCATCCTAGGAATATCAAACCCATCCAGCAGCTTTGGATAAACACGGTAGGCGCTTAAAAATCTTACAACCTGTCCGTCCATCTCGAAAACAACCAGCATATAGAAATCGCCATAGTTTTTTATTGATATGCATTTGTCCGCAAAAACATCGGTTGCATCAGGCTTGTTGAAAGTTTCCTCGACAATATCCTTTCTTATTCCCAGCGGCTCTTCAAACCTTGTTACAAGCTCGCTATAGGCAAATCTCATTTAAAATTCTTGGTATTTGTTAAATAAAAATCTTTCAGAAGAAAATTATTTCAAAGCAGCCTCAATCCTGTTCATCGCTTCCTCTATCTTATCATAACCAGTGGCGTAGCTCATCCTCACATAGCCCTCGCCATGCTTGCCAAACTCTATGCCAGGCACGACCATGACCTTTGCTTTGAGAAGCCTGTCTGAAAATTTTTCCGAACTCTTTTCTATTCCCTCGATATTTGGAAATGCATAAAACGCTCCCTTCGGTTTTGTACATCTCACACCATTCATGCCGTTAAGCCGCTTTATTATCAATTTCCTGCGACGGTTGTATTCGTTGCGCATCTTTCTCACATACGGCCCCGCTTTTTTTAAAGCATCCACAGCGGCTATCTGGTTTGCTGTCGGCGCACCAAGAGTCGTGCAGATTTTGAATTCAGTCATTTCCTTTATAACTTTTTGAGGCCCTACGGCATATCCAACTCGAAAGCCGCACATCGCGTATGTTTTCGAAAAGCTCTGCAAGGTTAGAACATGATTTTCCATGCCGTTTAGGCTGCCTATGCTTATATGCTTTGCATCGTCGTAAACAAGTTTTTCATAGGCCTCATCAGAAATAATCATCAAATCATTGTCAACAGCAAAATTGGCAATATTTTCAAGTGTTTTTTTCTTGAAAACCGCGCCAGTCGGATTTGAGGGCGAATTTATTATCATAGCCTTCGTGTTGGCAGTAACAAAACTTTTTATATCATCGAGATTAACCTGAAAATTGTTCTGCTCCAGCAATGGGACAGAAATTGCACGGCCATTTATCACCTCAACTATTGGTTTGTATGCAATATAGCCAGGATCAGGTATGAACACCTCTTCATTAGGATCAACAAGCGCCATCATAGAAAGCAGTATTGCTTCTTTTGAGCCGCATGTGACAAGAACTTGTTCTGGTGTAACATCTATCTTATTTTCTTTTCTCAGTTTCTCAACAACGGCCTCTCTCAACAACCTCTTTCCCTGAACAGGGGAATAATGCGTGTAACCATTTCTAAGGGCTTTTTCAGTGGCTTTTATAACAACCTTCGGCGCAGGAAAATCTGGTTCACCAGCACCAAGAGAAATTATAGTCGGATCCTGCTCGAGTACTTTAAGGCTATCTGTAATTTTAGACTCGCCTATTACCTTCACCCTCTCAGCAAGTCTATACATAATAATAAGATTGTTTCAGACATATTTTAATTAAGTGTCATCATGCTTGAAAAGTTCTTTTCACCGCGTTCAGTAGCTATTGTAGGCGCCTCCCATACAGCGGGGAAGATAGGTTACTCGATCGTTGAAAACTTTGTACGCGAAAATTTCGCAGGAAAAATATATCCCATCAACCCCGACACCACACCAATAATGAACTTGCCAGTTTTCAAGTCTGTGAAGGACGTATCTGATGATATTGATTTGGCTGTTATTGTTGTGCATGCAGAGATAGTGCCAAAAATATTGAAGGAGTGTGTGGAAAAGAAGATAGGTGCAGTAATAATAATCTCTGCTGGATTTTCCGAGGTTGGTGAAAAAGGAAGAAGGCTGGAGGAAAAATGCAAAAAAATAATTGCTGGCAGCAATACGAGGGTGATCGGGCCGAATGTCATAGGTGTTTATGATAGCGTGACGCATGTTGACACGCTGTTTTTATCGTTGAAAAAAATGGGCCGACCAAAATCAGGCAGCATAGCATTTATCAGCCAGTCTGGCGCAATAGGCTCGACAATGTTGGACTGGCTGTCTGAGGAAAATATAGGGATATCAAAATTTATTTCATACGGCAATGCCATGGATGTAAATGAGTGTGATTTGCTAGAGTATCTTTCTAAAGATAGTAGCACGAAGGTTATAGCTGTTTATTTGGAGGGGATAAAGGTAAGCGGGAAGAGATTTATTGAGTGCCTAAAGAAGATAACAAAAAAGAAGCCAGTTGTGATTTTAAAGGCTGGCAAGACTGACAAAGGCAGTAGGGCAGTGGTGAGTCACACTGGTTCGTTGGCAGGCTCTGCAAAAATTTATTCAGCAGTTTTCAAGCAGACCGGGGCAATAGAGGCTGAGACATGGGAAGAGTTGTTTGATTATACAAGAAGCTTTGCAACGCAGCCGCTGCCGAAAGGCAGGCGGGCAGCAATAGTAACAGATGGTGGGGGATTTGGCGTTTTAACAACAGACATGTGCGAACAGCTTGACATACAGCTACCAGAACCAAGTAAAATGCTTCAGAGGAAATTTAAAAAATTATTTCCATCATTTGCCATATTGCACAATCCGATTGATCTCACTGGCGGCGCGACTAATGGGCAGTATAGAACTGCTATAGAAGAATGCCTAAAAAGCAAGGAATATGATGGCGTGATTGCAATAGTGCTTTACCAGGTTCCTACGTTAGACAGGAATATAACAAACGTTTTGATTGAACTGTCGAAGAAATATACAAAGCCACTATTATGCTGTTCATCAGGTGGCAAATCTACACGTGCAATAACCGCCGTACTTGAGATACATCGCGTGCCTGTATACGCGACGCCAGACAGGGTGGCAAAATCCTTCTCAATACTGGCAAAATATTCTGAATGGCTGAGAAAAAAGTAATTTACCATCATTCAGTGATTTCAATCACCCATCAGGTAAAGCTTTATATATTTTCACCGCACTTTATAGAGACATAGGTGAAAAATAAATGCCCGAAGATTGGGACGAACTTTCGGATGATGACGAAGAAGAAGATTTGGAAGAAGAGGAAGAAACTTCTGAGGAATGGTAAACTTCTTATTTTTTCTTTTTATTTTTAGAAGCATTAGTAAAACATAATTTTATAATTTTTGAGGCAAACCAAACATCTTTGACGCGGATTGTGACAATGCTATAAGATTTTTCCTCTTTTTTTGCAGTTCTTTAACATCATAAACCCTCTGAGCGCAGCAAACCATCTGCAATTCTTCCTTCAAGGCCTTGATGAAATTCACTATTCCCTTTGCCCTGTCAGTATTTGCAGCTATCAAAAATGGTCTCGCCATCGCAACGCCATTCGCACCCAGCATCATCGCCTTAGCTGCATCAACGCCATCAGCGAACCCACCAGCAACAAGTATATCAAAATCCAATTTCATCTTTCCTATCTTTTCCAATGCAACTATTGACGGCAGAGAAGTTTCATTCATTATAATCCATGGAGACATTCCTGTTCCACCACCATGTCCGTCAATCGTGACACACTCTATTTTTATATTTTCCTTCTTCCTCACCTCTTGGCACAATTTCAAAAATTCATATATACCACTTCCTACACCTATCTTTATCCATATTGGTACACCAAGCTCTGAATATTTTTTCAACTGCTCCACAAAAGTTTGTCTGATCAAACTGCCTGGATGCGTGTGCCGTTCAAAAGTTTTTTCATCATGCTCGATAATAAGATAGCCCAACTCCTCGTATTTTTTTGCATAGACCTTTCCTTCGAAGGTTATCTCACCACCCAATCCCTGTTTTGCGCCTTGGCCGAATTTCAATTCTATTGCCTGCGCACCCAACTCCACGCCAGTCTCCAATGCTTTCAGTTTCATATCAGTGTAGCTTGCCTGAACAATTATTGCTCCAAGTTTTTCATAATGGTTCAAAAATGGGTCTATCATGCATTTCAACCCCTCCCTTCCAAAGGTCGCCATTATATTTTCCCCTATTACTCTTACAATGCCGGCAGTCGCTGCTCCCTGCGAAACTGTATCAGCAATAGTGCTGGCAACCTTGGTTGAACCCATGGCACCGATTGCAACAGGCACAGAGCATTTGAAACCGCCTATTTCACATTCTGTTTTTACCTTTGTGAAAAAATTTCCAACTCCAAACAACTCTGGCAGAATCTGTATATCCTGTAGTCCAGGCAATCTTTTCTCTGCACCAAACTGGTCAAATCCAAATGGCTCAGGATAAAGTGTACGACCAATCTTCGCCTTCAATCCAATCTCACACTTACCACATCTTATACATAAAGAGCATACACCACTTTGTGAAGAATGCTCAGGATAGGTGAGATTTGTTTTGGTTGTGATGTCCCAGTTATAATGCCTGCGAAGGCCTTTCATCTCTGCCATGGAATCTATTAATTATTTGGTTTGTTTATAAAATATGACAATGAAACTATTCAAAATACGAATAGCCACTAATAAATATAAATGTTGAAATATAATAAATAACTGTGTTGGTAAGTAAGACAATTAAATGTAAGATTTTTAAACCGACTAAATTGAAATATTCTTTGCTTAGTCAGGAATACGAAAATCTATAAAAGTTTTTAAGAGGTGAAATTGTAGAACTTTATTCTGCAAACAAACAACAAGCTTTAAGGTTCTATAAAAAAATTAAATTGAGAAAATATCCTCTATCAATCAGAAAAGATTTGCTTAAAATAAAAGAAACAAATCACAAACTGACTAAATATTGGATTAGAGTACCGATAGCTAAAAGAAAAGGCGGACTATGGCTACCGATAAAACCACATCAACCAATAGACTTTAATTGTGAATTTTGTGAGAGCAAGATTTTGAAGAAAGGAGACGATTTTTTTATTTACATTGTTGTTAAAAAAGAAGTTGAAATAAAGCAAAAATATTCCTCTATTCTTACCATCGACTTGGGTGAAAAGGTGATAGCAACCGTGTTGCTTGACGGTAAACCCATATTTTATGGTAAAGAAATAAGGGGAATAAGAAGGCATTATGCTTGGTTGAGAAAAAGATTAGGAGAAAAGAAACTTCTAAAAGAAATTAAAAGAATTGGAGATAAGGAAAAGCGAGCTGTGAATCAAAAACTCCATGAAATCTCCAAGGGAATAGTGAGTCTTGCTTACCAACATGATTCTCTTATTCTGCTTGGGGACTTGAAAGGAATAAGAAAATCATCTAAAGGCAAAAGAATGAATAGGATTGTAAGTAATATGCCCTACTACAAACTAGTGAAATACATAGAATACAAAGCGGGATGGGAAGGGATAAAAACAATCAAGTTTGTAGAAAAACACACATCACACATTTGTTCAAGATGTGGCTCAGAAGGAAAGCGAGTAAATCAAGGATTGTTCAAATGCCCCAATTGTAGATACCAAGTTAATGCCGACTATAATGGCGTTAAAAATATTCTGAATAGGTTTTTGGAGTACATCTCTAAAGATGGGGCTGCTGTGAATCAGTCCATAACTCTGAAGGGTGAAGCTAAATGAGAGCGGATATACTATCAGAGAAGCCACCTATAATAATAGATAGCAGTTCACAATTTTACTTATGCTCAGTTTAGCAGAAGGAAAACAACTAGTCAAACTCGCAAGGCTGGCAGTAGAAAACTATTTTGAAAACGGGAAACTGGTTTTGGAAAAATGCGATGACAAAAAATTTTCCGAAAAGCGCGGCGTGTTCGTCACAATCGAAGCATATCCTGAGAAAAAATTGCGCGGTTGCATTGGATTTCCGAATGCAGTCATGCCTTTGTGGGATGCCGTGCAGCAGGCAGCTGTTTCAGCAGCTTTTGAAGACACGAGATTTGCCAAGCTTGACGTAAAAGAATTGGAAAAAATTGTTTTCGAAATATCTGTTTTGACTGAACCAGAACCGATAATCGTAAAAAATACAAACGAGTATTCTAAAAAAATTAATATCGGTGAGGACGGACTGATTATTCAGTGTGGCTATCGTGCAGGTTTGCTACTACCACAAGTTGCAGTCGAATATAATTGGAATGCTGAAGATTTTTTAGACAACTTGTGTTTCAAAGCAGGTTTGATGCCAGATGCTTTGCATGACAGAGCTACAAAAGTATGGAAGTTTCAAGCGCAAATATTTTGTGAGAAAAAACCGGATGGAAAAATAATCATCCGAACATAGCAGCTAAGGCAGATTCAGGTGACTGTTCCTTTTGAACCACCAGTGCTTCATATTGATTGTATTGCTTACCGTCTTTACAATTACCACATAACCATCGATTACCACTTTTTGTTATGCATCTTACACACCCAATGGTACTGCAGCTCTCACATTCTACCATTTCTGCGGTCTGCATGTTGCATCTTGGGCATCTTAAATCCATAAAACCAGCTAATCATATCTTTTATGTTTTGTAATCTTAAAGTCTGTTATGAAATCCTCTTTCATCGCATGAAATATTGGCTTTAGTTTTTCAATATCAACCTCTCCAGCAGTGGTTGCCTCATCCTTTATCTCGGCAGCCAGCACCCCTGCAAATATTGCCACATGATCCCCGTGCTGTTTTTGCTCTGTCATCTCACATTCAATCCATGCCTTCGCCTCTTTAACACGCGGGGGATTGACCCTTTCCGAGGAAAACCAGTTCAAATTGGCTAAGCGGAGCTTGTCCACGCCATCCTGATAAGGCGTAGAGCATCGCAAGACCTGGTTTATACACTCCCTACCCATGATATTAATAACAAACTCCCTATGGTCAACAATGTTCTGGTAGGTATGCCTTGTAGGCGCAAGGGAAATCATCACTATCGGCGGGTTTATGCTGACAGGCGTTGCAAAATCCACAGGAGCACCATTCACACCCCTCTTGGAATTGAGTGTTGTTATCAGTAAAACAATCCTTGGCGACAGTAAGCGGTATGCTTTGGTTGGGTCGATGCGCATCTTTTTCTAATTTATTTTTGGTTTTTGTTCGTCAAATCGTTATGTCACCACTGGCTGAAGACTATGCTTAAATATGGTGTAGAAGCCTTTATATCCCGCCTTTAGAAACTCTATTATAGGTGAAATGATGGTATTCGAAGGAGTAGTCGGTTTAGGCATAGCCTGCCTATTAGCTCCAGCGATTGCTGAGTTTGCCAAACTAAGAAACAAAGCTGACAAAGGGTTCAGCTGGTTGGCGGTTGCAGGGGTATTCTTCCTATTCTCAGCAACATTTGGCTTCGTGCCATCGATGTTGGGAACAATATTGACATCACTCTATCTCGCAGAGTTGTTCGCAATAATCGGATGGATTCTAGCGCTAATAGGGACACTGTTCGTAGGCTATGAAATGCTATTCGAAAAGTAGAAGAATTTTTTGAATTTTCTTTCTTCTTTTCTTTTTCTTACTAATAGGAATTTATTTCTTCCCTAAGAAAAAATTCTAGTCAATAAAAGGTAAAGAATTGTTTATACACTCGACAAGCATCTTTACAGGAGGGAACATCGGCTCTGGCAACTTGTCTAATGAATACCATTCCCAGCCTTCGTTCTTATCTGGCTCTAAATTTTTTGGCTCGCCATCCCAGTTTTTTGCTGCAACACAGAAGGCGACATACGGATCCGCCGTCACACCGTTGATTTTATAATCTTTCAATAGTTTGACACATTTGAATTCAAAACTGTCCACATTTATTCCAGTCTCTTCAAGCAACTCCCTTTTTGCGCATTCTAACACAGATTCGCTCTTTTCTATATGGCCAGCAGGCGTTGAGTAATTGCCTTCACCAAAAGCATTCTTACGCTTGCCGAGAAGTATCTTTCCATTACGTTCCAATAAAATATAAACTACCAGTTTTACCAATTGTCTTTCTACCATGCTGTCATTCTAATTTAGGACCCAGAAAGATTTATTGATGATGAATGCAGGGGGTGAGATTCGAACTCACGAACGGACTAACCGACTAGGTTTCTTATTTCATCTTTTTATCAAAGCTCAAATTTCAAAAACTTGAGCCTAGCGCCTTTGACCAGACTTGGCTACCCCTGCTTCTATTTTACATAATATTTATTGGTATTTAAAATTTAGTGAACCTCAACCTTTTCATTGTCTTTTACATCCTTCAGTAGCTCCAAGTTTTTAACAACCTTGCCAAAAACATTTACCGGCGAGTATGCTTTTGGTCTGTTACCAGTGGAAATGGGTGTTTTGCCAAAAAATATGCAAATAGCCTTTCCAGGAGGCCAGTAGGCGACATCACCAACTTCAACCTCCTGCTGGGGATTTTCTCTCTTGATTTCAACATCAGTTGCAAAATATATTTCATCCCCCCATCTGTTCGCTGTCGATGTAATTGGTAGGGCTTTCAGTATTTTTTGAGCAGTAATAGGATTTTTATTTGTCAGCTCAACTTCCAGTTTTATGTTGTTTATTTTTATTTTCATCATTCACAATTTAATTTTATAGCAATAAAAATTTTATTGTTAAGTTTGAAAAATTAAATAAAAGGAGTCTAAGCAAGACTTTGCAATTGTGCCTTCATCTCTTCAATCTGTCCGCTCAAGTCGGATATTGTTGCCTCAAGTGCTCCTGCATCTTGAACCTCTTCCATATCCTCCATAAATCCTGAAGGTCTGAGGAACTGTGTGTCAAGGGAAGAAATCTTTTTATCCAATCTTTCAAGTGTTTCTTGCAATAGCTTGACATTTTCTGCCCTTAAATTCTCCAACTCGTTAAGTATGGCAAAATTGTTCTTGATCAGCATAATGCTATTTTTCAAGTAGTTCATCGTACTCAGTATCTGCCTATAGCGGTCTATTTTAACAAACAATGGTGCGAAAGTCTTTTGCTCTTCCTTCATTTCTTGCTTTTCAAGCGGCTTCGGAAAATCAACCTTTTTTGGCATCTCTTCCGGTATTACCCTCTGCATCACTGGTCTTGCAGGTTGCTGCATCACTGGAGCAGCAGGCATGCTTTCCAAGGTGTTTATTCTTTTCATCAATTCGTCGACAGCAGGATGAGTTTGCTCTTGTATTACTTCCTGTTTTTCTTCCTTCTTTTTTCCAAACAGCATTGAATCACGATATATTTATTTCAGTTTGTTGTTAATATAAGTTTTTATTATGGTCGACTAATTATATTTGGAAGCTTAAACCTGAGATAGATATGAAAGAAGAAATAATATTTCAACCTTCGAAAGATTTGGCGTATTGAATAGGATTAGTTCAAACTGACGGTAGTGTAACAAAGTGGACAAAGAAAACAGGTAAAATACAATATTACTTAGATTTTGGTAATTCCTCTTTAATTCTCGTTAAACAATTTCAAAGAGGGTTAAAACATTTGAATCGATTTTCAAGATATATAAGAAAAAGGGATCATAAATTCTTTGAGAGCAAAATTTCTGCGAACTCCTTATTGGAAACTTTAGATTTGTTAAAAATATCTAGATCTAGAAATTATTTCGAACCTCCGAATTGGGTAAACAATAGTCAAAGTTTGTTTGGTGCATATCTAGCTGGATTAATTGATGGGGATGGAGATATAAGAGTGAAACGTGAAAAATATTCACAATGCGCGATTCGAATTACGAGCGGTCACAGAGAATTCATTATACTTGAATTAATTAAGAGATTTCTTAAATGCTCGGCATCAATCACAAAAAGGCATAGGAAAATATTCTACAAAAATGAAAATAGATTCATTGATGAAAATTGGTTTGAATTAGAATTCTTAGTTTCATCAAAAAATTTTGATTTTATTTTATCCCATGTTCTACCTTATATAAAATTAAACTATAAACGAGAAAAGTTGTCAACATTTATTAAAAATAAATATGCGGCCGGCGGGATTCGGACCCGCGTCCCTGCCTTGGCAAGGTTCTACCATCCTCTGATGTCAGTATCTTAGACCAGACTGGACTACAGCCGCTCATTCAAGTATTCCGCCAAACGCCTCGCTGGCCGTATCTTCCTCTTGCTTTATTTTTTTTATTAGACCTTCCTTTTCCTTATCTTTTACCTCTTTTACCACATCCTTTGCTATCTCCAAAGCTCTTTTGCATAACTCGTCCAGGCCAGATATGTAGCAGTAATAATAGCCACTCTTACCGCCATATGAAGCTGCATCCTTGAATACTATGCTTGCCCGTGAGACTGTATTATCCTTTAGCAAAATATCCTTGGCCTTTTGCAGGTTTTTTGTCTTGATTGACAATACTAGTTCCATACCACCACTCCTTAGTTTTTATGCGTTGTAAATATTTATCTGTTTTTGAGCCCCGGGAGGGATTTGAACCCTCGACCTATTGCTTGCCCGACCCATACGGGGCAATTGCTCTTTATTGCAAAGTACCAACTGAGCTACCGGGGCACTTGCTACTTGACGGTATTCAACCTATATTACTAACCTTGCCCATATTATATTTAATACTAATCTTTTGGGATGATAATGCAAGAAGCAATACTATGGCACAAGGAACGAAATGGCATTCGTTGCGAACTGTGCAATCACAAATGTTTCATAGCCAAGGACCACAGAGGGCTATGCTTGGTTAGGCTTAACAAGAACGGTAAACTATATGCCCTCAATTACGGAAAGCTTTGCTCTGTAAACATAGACCCAATAGAGAAAAAACCACTTTTTCACTTCTGTCCGGGTTCTACAACCCTATCAATAGGCTCTCCAGGATGCAACTTCCGCTGCCAATTTTGTGACAACTGGGAGATTAGTCAAACATTGAAGGGGGATGAGATTAACATCCCCGGCAAGGATTATACACCGGAGGAAATAGTAAGGATGGCTGAAAAGAACAATGTCAGGATCATAAGCTATACCTACACAGAGCCAACCATATTTTTTGAATTTGCTTACAAAACTGCAAAGCTCGCACATCGCAGCAATATATTTAACACCTTTGTGACAAACGGCTATATGACAGTGGAAGCTATAAAGAAAATTGCAAAATATCTTGATGCTGCTACTGTTGACCTAAAAGCTTCTGCTGATCCAGAGTTTTACAAAAAGTTTATGTCCGTTCCAGACGTTAGAACTATTTTTGACTCCCTGAAGCAGATGAAAAAACAGAGGATATTTCTAGAGGTTACAAACCTCATAGTGCCGCAGATAGGTGATGATGTAGAAAAATGCAGAAAAGTGGCTGAATGGATCAACACAGAGTTAGGCTCAGAGGTTCCATTCCATATAATTCAATTCTTCCCGAGCCACAAGTTGACCGAGTTGCCGATGACATCGACAGCATTGTTGGAACGTTGCATAGTAGAATCGAAAAAGGCTGGGCTGAGATACGTATATATAGGCAATGTTCCGGGCCATCCAGACGAAACTACCTACTGTTACAATTGCAAAGAGCCTTTGATAATAAGAAATGGTATGGCGATTAAGAAGATCAACCTTGAAAAGGACAGATGCCCCAATTGTGGTTTGAAGATAAATATCTTCCCCTGTTAAAAGATAAATTATGAAATCTAAAATAACTTTTATGAAGAAGTCTATTCTAATCCCAATAATCATCCTTACTTGCCTCAGCCTTTTTTTATTGGCAGCAAAGGCGCAAGTGCAGTATTATGGTGTCGATATAGATATTACTGAGAAGACTAGAAGCAGTGTAAAAATGATCCTTACCTTTGCGCAGCCTGAAACTAATTTCGATTTTAATATTATAGGAAAAATTGAGAATTTTGCAGCAACTAGCAATGCCGGCCCTATCAATTGCGTCAAGCTCATAGGCGGTATAAGCTATATAAACTGTACAATGAATCTCACAGCCGAGAAAAGGACCGTGGAGATGTCTTTTGAAACAGATGATTTTGTAAAAACCCTGGAAAAAACCTTTTTCTTCGATGCCGACATGTCGATAAACAAAAACATTGGCCAGGTTTTTGTTTCGGCCAAGTTGCCGCAAGGTACGGGATTGTTGGCTGGTGATATGGTAGCTGCAAAGATAAGTTATTATGAAAATTCAACAAAAATCACAGATGGGCGAAGGATAATAATCCAATGGAATTTAAATAATATCCAGGCACGGCAGCCGCTGAGATTTCAGTTTTTATACGAAAATGTAGAGGTTCCACCCATATTTTCAATAAGGCTTAGGTACTTTGTTTTTATGGGCGTTGCCGCAGCAGCAATAATAGCTTTCTTGATATACAGATACAAGATTAAGCCAGAAAAGCTTGTGCTGTCTGTTCTGGATGACTATGAAAGAAAGGTTATAGACATTATTAGTGCAAACAAGGGTGTTGCCAACCAAAAGAAGATTGTACAGGAAACTAATTTGTCAAAGGCGAAGATTAGCAGGGTTGTCAAAAGCCTTGCTGAAAGAGGATTAATAGAGGTAGAAAGAAGCGGTAGGACTAACATCCTCAAGATTGTGAAAAAGAAATTTGGGGGTTAGTCAACTTTTTGCGATTAAAAACACGCCACCAAGTATGAGCAATATACCAAACCATCTCAGTATTGTTATATTCTCGTTGAAATAAAATTTGGCCAAAAATGCAGTAAGTATGTAGCCCAAAGATATCATGGGATAAACATAGCTTACGTCTGCCTTGGAAAGAACAGTAAGCCAGATAACGGATGCGAGGATGTAGAGCACCAAGCCTATGAATACATTTGGTTCGAAAACCGTGGAGAAGATCTTGACAGATAATATATCTTTCAAATCCAATGGGCTTTGCTTCAAACCACGCTTCATATATATCTGACCGAAACTGCCCATAACCACGCAAATCAAAACCAAGGCTATAACCTCAATCATTACTACCTTCCTCCCCTTCATGCCTCATCAAATTTCATATGAATTTCTGATTAAATAAACGTTTGTAAAGTAGAATATGTAGCAAATAGTCTTCAAGTCAGCAAGGAATTGTATTTTAGCCTTCAAAACTCCAAAAACTGTTAAAAATACAACTTAAAGATTAAAAGATATTTTAAGCCTTTATTTGTCAAATAAATCGTTATTTTAACCCTAGAAACAATTGACAACCTTCTAATAATACATGTAAACGTTTCGGAAGCTTTTTTTAATATTCAAAGACAGTATAACAATTGTTTCAAGTAATTTTTATATATGTTTTAAACCCATGTTATTCTTAATAAAAACCCGAGAATCTATCGTATAGACTATGGTTTATACGGATGGATTTGAAGGCCAAAAGAGGTTTGAAAAATGAAATTTGAAAAAATAATTGCAACCTTTTTGGCTACTTTAATGACAGCATTAACATTTAGTAGCGCTGCTTTAGCAGCCACAATGCTATCAAGTTATCCAACATTCCTCGGCTCAGCCGGGGCTTTGGATTTCTATGTAGTATTTGGTGCAGGTGCTAAGGCAGAAGATGTAGCTGGCGCAGTCGACATAATGGCTCGACTCGCAGAGCTATCCTACACACAGAAAACAGTAACAGGAGCAGCAGCAGCAGTTACTGGAACTGAAAAGACAAACGTTCCAATAACAGGATCAGTTAATACTCTCTTAAGTGCCGCGTTTGCAGCAACAATGAGAAACTTCCACTACTCAGGCCTTAAGACAACCACATTTGCTTGGAAGGGCAATACATACGATTTCCATGAGACAGCCGTCTTAGGTAATTTGTATGTAAGCCACGACTACACAACCACTGGAATAAACGGTACAGAAAGCTTGGTTGTACCGTCCAACACATTCAAGTACCAGTATGTGTTTGACAAAGCCTTGAATATCACAGATTTGGCAACTTCGGCCAAGAATACCGGAACAATTTCAAGTCCGGAATATTCCAATCCAGTAAAGGTATCCTTGCTTGGTAAGGACTTCCTCATAGTAGGAATTGGTTCAAGCCAGGTTAAGATGCTAGTTGGAACTACTGGCACGGCAACGTCCACACAATCCGTGGACTATGTATCGGGTAACACAACATACAAGTTCTATGCTACCCAGGGTGCAGCATCCGGCGGTGCTTCCAATACAGGATGGGCTACCTTAGTTGTCAAAGACCAAAATGGTAATATAGTGGAGTCGCTGAATGTCGACAACGGCAATACAGCGGACACTAAAAAGACCAGTCCAATACTTACAGTCAAAATGAACTCAATCAGAGCATTGACGATTGACGGTACTGTAGGTGGAGCTGACATAGTGATCGGACCACAAGGAACTGGTACCGAGAGAACCTATGGAACAAGCTGTGATATATCAGGCACTGGAACTTCAGATACGAAGTTCCCAGGAGAAACAGAGTGGTGCGTACAGGTTAGTGGTTTCGCAAACTCAGGTGCCATAGCAGTAGGTGACGCGTTAGAAGTCGTGTACAAGCCTACAAGTCAGAAATACATCAAGAGCACCGATGCATCTCCAAAGTTATCATTACCAAACAGCTATGGAGACATTGGTTTCTCATCGCCAGCATGGTACCCGAACACGTTCCAAACATTGACATTCACTCCAATAAGTGGTAGAGCAGGATACTACTGGACAAGCATAGGAACCACAAACTCGACACAAGCAGCCTCAAACCTAAATGGTATTGAGATTGCTTCGGATGTTGCAGGTTCCATAGTTGATCCGAACACAAACACTGGATACAACAAGGCCTACATCCTGTTTAACTACACTACTAGTACTGTAGCAGGTATCAATCACCCAGTATTGATTGGGTTCTATGACTCTGTTAACAGCAGAATAGGAGTGAACGTAAGTGGTTCAGATGCAGGCTGTCCGGCCGGTACGTATGCATGTACATACTATGAGAGGTTGAACGACACAGGCACTGCCGGTAACAACATAGACAAATGGTTTGACTTTACATTTACTATAAGCTACTCCAATGGAGCAGCTGCAGCAGATCAACAGAGTCTGTATGTAAATGTATCGTTCGTTGAACCATCAGCAGCATCTGGTGCAACAGCATTGAGTTTCATAAGGACACTTAGGTTAGCTAAGACCACAATCTACGATGGTGTTGTCTTGTCATACTACAACAAGACATCCTCATGGACTACAAGTGCAGCTCCAGAATTCATACTGTACACGTCTAGCAGTGCAGAAGGCAAGGATGTGTTTGTCAACTCAACAGACACAGCTGGCACCTTTGCTCTAAGAGAGATAGGTACATCCACTCAGGATGCCGTATCTGACTCAGGAGCAATAGTTGTCTCGCCAAACTCAAACTCCGCAAGCAACATCGTCCAGGTTAAGGTACCTGCACAGGTACTTTACGCTAGGATGTACTTCGGCAAGTTGGGTGGTACTGGAACAACAGCAGGAACATACAATGCATATTCAGCCATTACAAACGCAGTAGCCAAATTGGACAGTGAGGTTTCAGCAACCGAGAAGGCTAAGAGCTTGGTATCAGTCGGTGGCCCATGCGCAAACAAAGTATCAGCTGATGCTTTGAATGTGTCACAGAGCTTCCCAGACTGTGTAGCAGGAATAGCAACAAACTCGGCCTTGATCAAGGTTGTTGACAATGTCTACACCACAGGCAAGGTGGTAGTGGTTGTAGCAGGTTATGCCGCGAAAGATACTAGAACGGCAGCAACCGTGTTACAGCAATACGACACCTGGCTCAAGGACAAGACAAAGTCATCTGTAACAGTCACTGGTCTAACATCAGCAGGAATAGTGTAAACAACAAAGTAGCTAAAAAAAGGGAAATTTGATTTCCTTTCCCTTTTCTTTTTTCTTTTTCATAAAAAAATTCAAAAATTTAATCCTGAAGAATCTATATTTATAGAAGGATAACATGGTAAAGGTCAAACTGAAGGTTACAAAGAGAAGGGCTATGATATTGATCACACTCGTTGCCTTATCGGCTTTGGCATATCTGCTCAATATGTATTGGCCAAGACCCATAACGTCTTGGAACTATAAAGGCAACCTCCTAACATTTAGGAGTGATTTGAGGGAGGCTGCTAAGGTAAAGGCTTATCCTGATGAAGCAACTGTATCCAATGTTTTTTCAAATTTTGCTATAAGAAATATAACCATTGTTTATGTGGAGAACGTATCCGATGTAAATTATGTAACGGTTGAGGCAGCAGAAATATCATACAAGCTTGTGATTGCATATCTAGAGGCAGGTTACCTTATCTATAATGAAAGTATGACCTTCATACCAATGGGGTATATAACTATGACCGCTGGCCCTGTAAAATCATACGAAAATTTGAGGGGAAGTCCAGCTAACCCACTGATAGCACTTGTGCCGCCATCCGTTGCAGACGAAACCTCTGTTTCTGTTAAAGATCATGTGGTTTATGTTAAGGGGAAAACGCAAAAAGATTTTGACCTGGCAACTATAAAATTACTGATGACTGCGCTTGATATAAATGTCTAGACATGGTAAATCCAAACATACGTTATGTTATTTTCCTGCAAAGTTTTTTCCAGTTTGAATCTGTTGAATAACGGTGAAGGTATTTTATCCGAATCCTTTACAGTCCAAACGTATTGAGGATAGGTTGGTTCTCTTTTTTCTATTGCTATATAAGAAACTTTGTTCTCAATTATGATTTTGTTTAGCTCATTTTCACTCTCCGGGAAGTAGACTACATCCCTTCCTGCGGTGTAGAATAACACAGGCATGTTTTGAGACATTATTTTAGTTTCAGCAGGCGCTACAGATTTTAAATACAACCCTGCCTGCTTCAGGGCATAACCTCCTTGCATATCGTATTGTATCATCTGTATGCCAGCGACGAAATTTATGATACAGAAGGCAATAATAAAAAGGTCAACCGATAAATTCCATTTCAGCCATTTTTTCATTTCTACAGCACCCATTGCAAAGAATGTTGCAAAAAATGGCAAGAACGATATCATATACCTCATCTCCTTCCTGGGAAGGATCATGAAAAATACAAGTATGACGGCTATAACCAGTGTAACGAACGCATTCTCAGATTTTTTTATTTTGAAAATTGCATACAATGCAGCAGGCACAGCAAACAAGCCTACAAGGCCAAATATTTCTATCCAATGCGCAAAATAATAGCCCCAGCCTTCTATATACCAGCCTGTCGTTACAGTACTGCTTTCTGCAAGCAATGCTCCAAACGGCGAGCCAAAATTAATATAGCTCATCCATACCCATGGCGCAAGCATAATTGCAAACAGCAAAGCACCGATCCAATAGTATTTGTCGAAAAAAATCTGCTTAAACTCCTTCCGACTTTTTAAAAATTTTGTTAATGGATAGATTGCATACATCACTGGCAGGACATAGCCCATATATCTTATCAAAAAAGTCAAGGCCATGGCAATGCCTGCAAGAAGCAACAGCTTTCTGTCCCTTTCAACACCCAAATAGTACAAATAAAGCGATAGAGCAAAGAATGTCATGAAGATTGTTTCTGTCAGCATCTTAAGGCCGTAGAAAAGGAACATATGCGTGGTTGCAAGCATCAAAACAGCCCAAACAGCAACCTCTTTGCCATGCAATTTTTTTGCAAGCTTGTATGTGATTGCTATAGATATTATGCCGAACAGTGGTGGGATAATCCTAACAACAAACTCTGTTTGGCCGAAAATTTTCCAAAGCAAGCTTATCATAAATGGAAAGAGCGGAGGCCTGAAACTTTCTTGGTTTGCATTTATGTAGTATCCCTTGCCATCATACAGATTCTTTGCTAAACCCAGATAGACAGCCTCGTCCCACCAGTAGCCTTGGTTTGAATAGAAAAAATAGCTGAATATGACCAAGGGGGCTAGAAAGGCTATTATTAAAATAGCTTTTGCTAGGTATTTGTCAAAAAATTCCTTGTAATACATGTTTTAAAATATGAAATCCTTACAATATATTTGTGAAAAGGGAAATTTTGACTTTATCACTTGTGATATTGCTATTTTTGTTTCTTTATTACAGCATTAATTTTTTTCATACAACTAAAAAACCCGTTGTGGTTTGGTATACTGTTTTCAAATATTCTGCTGATTTGTTAGAGAAGGCTGCCAAATACAAGCCCGATATAGTTATTATATCCGTGTTTGCCGAGGACGATGTTTTGCCATTAAACGGCAGCAAACCCTCTGAATTGAAAAAACTTGCAGATGGATTGCATAGCATGAACATAAAAGTTTTTTATAGCTACTCTGTCTTCAGCCGCAGCATGTATGAGGAGATAAAAAATACCAACCTCACTATAGAGCAATATTTGCATGTATCAGGCTATGCGAAATATCTGCGGGAAAATAATCCAAAAAGATACCATGAGCTTTTTGACTATTATCTTGCGCATGACATAAATCCTGAAGATATACCAAGGGTCGAGAGGAAGCCTGTTGATGGTTTCTACCTTGAAGTTGGCCACTATTCGATGATAGATCCGCTTTATGAGCCGTATAGAAAGTTTATTATTCAGGTCATTAACGAGACTATTGCAGCTGCTAGGCCTGATGGCTTGGTGTTTGACCACATAAGGTTTTTCAGCTTTGACGAAGGCTATAATAAAGATATACGTGATTTCATACTGCAAAACTATAATTTCGAGATTTACAATTTCACACCCAAGCCAATTTTCCAATTGGATGCGACGGGATGGAGCGATGCAGACAAAACATACTACGATTCAAGGGCAAAGGTTATAGAATACGCCTCCTCAGAAATACTTGGTAGATTTTCTTCATACAAAAAGTTTGTAACAACTATGGGCATGATTGACCCTGCTAGGTCTAACGGCCAGTATGTTGAACTGCAAGCAAATCAAGCGGATGCGTTGCTGCTGATGACTTATGATAAAAATCCAGATGAGGTTGCAAGAAATGTGAAGGAGACTGCTAAAAAATCTGGGAGGGATGTTATACTTGGTATATCACAGCTCACCAAGGAGACTGCTATAGATAATATAAAGGCTGGACTGGAGGGTGGTGCATCGGGTATTTACCTTTTAGGGTATAATTTTGATGATAACGTTCATAGTTACCTTATGGAAATACGTGGCATAGGAAAAACCTAATAATCCAAGTACCAATAAGTTATTAAGGTAAAGATGATTTTATGGAATTGTTTGGAAATATTTTAAATTCAATGATAGTCTTCCAGATAACCCTTTTTATAATACTCAATTCCATTTGGCTTGGGCTTTATGCTGGTTTAAAAAGGAAACATTACAAGCAATGGCTAGAAATGCCAGCTGTTTCGATTATCATACCGGCATATAACAAGGCAAATTTAATAAGACAAACCATAGTTTCAGCACTTTCGTTGGATTATCCGAGGAAAGAGATTATAGTTGTGGATGATTGCTCTGATGATGGTACAAAAGATATTTGCAGGGAATTTGAAAAAGATAAAAAAATAAAGCTCATAGAGCACAAGCACAATAAAGGCAAGGCCGCAGCCCTTAACAATGGGATAAAGGCTGCAAAAAATGATATAATTGTAACTGTGGATGCAGACTCTTTTCCAAAGAAGGATTCAGTGAAAAAGCTTGTCAGGTATTTTTTTGATCCAAAAATTGGGGCTGTGGCGGGGACGATAAAGGTCGCGGAAAATAAAACTATTCTGACAGCCTACCAGGGGTTGGAGTATCTTTCGCAGGGATTTCAAAGGTTGTGCCAGGGATTTATCAATGCCATAGTCGTGGCACCAGGCCCGCTGACTGCCTACAGAAAAGAGGCTTTGGTAAAGGCTGGGTATTTTGATGATGATACGCTTGTTGAAGATTTTGACATGACTATAAAGATACAAAAAAGTGGCTACAAGGTTGTCTCGGAAAAGAAGGCAGAGGCCTTGACTGTTGCGCCAGATAGTTTGGAAAAATGGAAAATGCAAAGGATAAGATGGTCTCGCGGCAGTATGCGCATACTCAAAAAGCATTTTGATATATTTTCAAACGAAAACACGCGACCGCTGGCTATGTTTTCCTTCCCCATGCTTGCACTATGGATGGGGTTGCCATACCTAATGCTGTCAAGCTACATACTCATGGCAATACAAAATATAACGGCAGCAATTCAAAATTTCAATCCAAACCTTTTCTTTAACCTATCACTTTTGCTGCAGCAAAAAAGCATTTACGAAATTTATATAGCAATAGAAAAATACTTGACGGTTTTGCTTAGCTTGAACAACTTGAACAATACAATAATTTTAGGTTATATATCACTCTTTATTTTTTTAGTATACACAATACTATCCTTCAAAATTCTTAAGGAAAATTTTAGACCAAATGATTTGAAAGGTTTGGCGTTGATGTCAATCTATTGGATTATGTTACTATTGGTTTTTATCTATGCGGCATTCCTCGAACTTTTCAAAAGAAAGAGCTCTTGGTAACTAGAGCAACTTTAGCCTACCAGTTATCATATCAATCTTTTTTTCATCAGCAGGACCTATACACAGGGCCGTTACAGTCCCGGCCTTTAGCTGTGTCAGGCCAGCATCCTTGACTAAAAAGCATGGCAGTTTCGCATCCTTTGCCTTTTTGTAAATTCCGCGAATTATTTTTTCATTTTCAACCTTCAAAACAACCTTTTTCTCTCCAGAATCCTCCCATTTTTTTACAATCTCCTCATCCGCAGCCCTTACGCCTCCTAGAGAAGCATGTGCGGCATGTGCAGCCAGCTTTCCCTTGCCAATCTTCAAATCCTTCCTAAAAATTATTACCTGTTTCTGCATGCGATCAATAATATTTAGAAGCAGTATATACTTATTAGCGTGTGTTGTATGTTGCTTGAAGGAAAGAATGTTTTGTATGTGATTGCGCAGCAGGATTTTCGCGACGAAGAGCTTGAGATTCCGGAGAAGATGTTGAAAAAAGAGGGAGCGAAGGTTGTTTTAGCTAGCATAACTACCAACGAAGCAAGGGGAATGCTTGGCATGCGCGTGAAACCGGACATAACGATGAGGTCTGCTACTGCGGATAACTTTGACGCTATTGTTATTGCCGGCGGTAGCGGCAGCGTAAAACTTGCAGACTATCCAGAGGTTTTATCTGTTGTAAGAAGATTTTTTGAAAAAGGAAAAATTATAGCTGCAATATGTCTTGCGCCGTTCATACTAGCGAAAGCCGGAATACTGCATGGTGTCACGGTGACAGTTAGTGCTGCAGATTTTGCAATATCAGAGCTAGGCAGGGCAGGCGCTATTTATTCTGACAGGCATGTTGCGGTTGATGGCAAAATAATAACTGCTGACGGGCCGAATGCTTCTAAAGAATTTGGGGAAGAGATTGTTAGGGCGTTGCTAAAACCTTAAGTTTTGAATTTTTTATTTATAAATTTTTTACTTACATGTTTTTATTTTATTGTCTTGAAATTCCAAGTTGATCACGGTATCTATTCAAAGTAATATTCATCCACATCAAAGCCATTGGAATTTTACCTTCTGTGTAAAGAGTAAGAGCGTTTTTGTAATTATTTTCTATGTCTCCACTTGGCTGTCTTTTTCTTTCTCTGTTTTGTGAGCCAGACTTCAGTCTCTGATATTCAGAATTTAGTTCATTAAATCTTTGTTCACTGCGTGTTTTTGTATCTCTCCACATCATACTTCTATAGACCCGTAAAAAGATTTAAGGATATTGAGAAATGGACTGGTCGGGATTTGAACCCACGCATATTGTAAGCCATTGTTGTACTAGAAATGACGGTCAATATTTAATCACTCAAGTCAAATAATATTTATGAAAATAATGGTGGCTTTGGCCAACGGTTTTGAAGAGATCGAAGCCTTTACTGTAATAAATCTTTTGAGAAGGGCTGGTATAGCTGTTGACACTGTAGGGATTGTTGGTAGTGTTATAGAAGGCATGCATAACACAAGGATTATGGTTGACAAACGGCTGGTTGAGGTGGATGTTGACCAGTACGACGGCATAGTTTTACCCGGCGGAACGCCTGGCTATGTTAACCTCGGTAGATCAAGCAGTTTGCTGGAGATGTTAAAGAGGTTTGACAGCCAGGGCAAGATCATAGCTGCGATATGCATGGCCCCTTCAATCCTTGCAAAAGCAGGCTTGCTTGAAAACCGTAAAGCAACCATCTATCCTGGTGAAGAGCATGGGCTGCCCTACCCGCGGGCGGAGAGAGTGGTGGTTGATAGTAACATAATAACATCCCAGGCACCCGGAACTGCTATGGAGTTTTCACTTGCTTTGGTAGAGCGGCTTGCAGGCAGCAGGATGGCTGAAAAGCTGAGAAAGGACCTTTTAGTTTGATAAAAAGCAGTGGTTGTGATGGATAACGGCATAGAAAGGGAGGTGCTGTTAGAGATTGCAAGGCGTATGCTGGTGAAGCATGAGGAACTGGTACATTTTCTTGAAGGGAAGGTTGATAATCCTCAGCAAATAGCAACACAAGTGGCAAAAAGCTTAAGTAACCGCAGTTTGATAATCTACGTAAGCCCTATAGGGCAAAGCTGCTTGGCCATAACCCAGAAGGGTATGCGCGAGGCAAGCGCTATGGAGCAAAAGAAAAATGGACAAAATTAAAACAAAGCTGGTATTATCCGAGAAGGAGGCAACGCTTTTCAAGACGTTTATACTATTTATAATACTCCTTTTCATCTTTTTAATAGCGGATCTGGCCTCTTCTTCTGTAAATGTATGTGAAACCATTGGCAGCGGCTATCAATGCAAGTTCACACGACTGCTTGACCTCATACCAACTATCTAAAAGCATATTTCTTTTTATTTTTGCATGTGAAAGAATATTTTATAGCCCGGTCGTCTAGCGGTCAAGGATAGCCACTCTGGCCCTGAAATCGGGCTTTGGACTTTGTCTAAAGCTCTGACAAAAAGATGAGGAAGATACCCGGCGACGGCAGTTCGAATCTGCCCCGGGCTATTATTTTTTAATTTTTAACACCGAGGCTGAGTTTTATCCTAAAGATACAATAGTTGCACAATTATTTTTTGTCAATACGATGTAAAACCAGTTTTATATATTTCCCTTTTAAAATCCTATATTTTTCTCTATCCTTTTTGACCTTTTCTGATAATCTAATTTTCGTTTCAAAATATTTTTTTCTTTCTGCTTTATGTTTTATCAAATAGTCTCTGAAATTCAACATATCACTGTATTGTTTAGTTTTCTTTCTCACAATGTGAATGTGAACATTACCAAACTTGGTTTCTTTTCTGTTACTTAAAAATATTCTTCCTTTTTCTTTAGGGTGAACATGATTAAAACCGATGTGTCTTAATTTCTTTACAATTTCTCTCCCTTCTTTCCAGTTTTTTACTCCAATCAAGACGTCAATAATTCCTTTTCCGGCCAAGCCTGGCACAGCTGTACTTCCTATGTGATGTATGTCTAATTTTTTTCCAAAAGCCTTGTACATCTTCTTTTTAACCCTATCAAATTTCTTAGGAAATTCTGAGGAATAAGGTAAAACTTCCATCCTTCTCATATTTTAAAATTACTTTTATTACTAATAGTAACTGCTTATTTGTCAGACTATTGTATGTTTGTTATGACGCCGAGGCTGGGATTTGGGCCTGCGAAATCCTTCGGATGCAGCAGAACGTTTTTTCTTACGTTTTAAAAAATACCATAAAATCAATAATACAACACCAACCACAACCGCAGCGTCTATATAATGGCCAAGCTTGTAAACGTTCTCCCAGTTGCTTCCAAACAACACACCTAGGTAAGTTAATGCAAAGCACCATGGCACTGAACCGACTGTGGTGTAGATAATAAACTTTTTCAAATCCATCTTCGCTATTCCTGCTGGCAGAGATATAACTGTTCTGACAAAAGGTAGTAACCTGCTGATGAAGATTGCCTTGCTGCCGTATTTTTTAAACCACTTCTCTGCCAAAAGTATGTGCTCCTTGCTGAGCAAGATGTATTTGCAGTATTTCAGTATGAATGCCCTTCCTAGCCACAAACCAACTGCATAAGTTGCTAGCGAGCCGACAAGATTTCCCAAAGTGCCTGCAGCCACTACAAACCAAAAATCCATCTGGCCTTTCCAAACAATATATCCTGCAAACGGCATGATTATTTCACTCGGCACAGGCATTACCGCACTTTCTAAAAGCATTAGAAAAAACACGCCTGCATAACCTGTTGATGAAATAATGCCAAGGATTAAATTTATTCCGTACTGCATCAGGTTTTCGAGCATTATTTAACTTAACCTTTTAAGAATATATTATTTTTATGGGCCTGAGCAACTTTTATAAAAAAAACAAGCGGAAGAACCTTACTGAATATGAATCCAGGCAAGTTTTGGAAAAATATGAAATACCATTAGCAAAGGCAGAACTTGTAAAAAATCCTGAGCAGGCTGTAAAGTTTGCGAAAAAGATTGGCTATCCTGTTGTGCTGAAGATTGTTTCGCCGGATGTGATACATAAGACAGATGTTGGTGGAATAATTGTTGGTATAAAAAATGAGGTTGAATTGAAAGATTCGTATGAAAAAATTTTGAAGAACGTGAAGAAAAAGGCCCCACGAGCAAAGATACATGGAATGCTTGTGCAGAAGATGGTTGATAATGGGTTGGAAGTGATAGTTGGTGGTAAGAAGGACGTGCAGTTCGGCGAGACTGTTATGTTCGGTCTCGGCGGGATTTTTGTTGAAGTGTTTGGCGATGTCAGCTTTCGCGTTGTGCCGATTGGGAAGAATGAGGCGAGGGATATGATCGAAGAAATAAAAGGATACAAAATTTTAAGGGGTTACCGCGGGAAGAATTATGATGTGAATGCTGTGGCTGACATGCTGGTGAAAGTCTCCAAACTTTTGGAAAAGAATGATGAAATTGCTGAAATGGATATAAACCCGTTGATTGTTTTACCGCGCGGTGCGGTTGCTGTTGATGCAAGAATAGTAGTTGAATAGCATGCCTGAAATTTTTTGGATAATTGTATCTTTCTTACTTTTCGCCTTTGCAATCTACCTGTTTTTTAAAAATCGAGAATTGAAGATGAAATTTGAAAAAGAGGTGGAGGATTTTATCGAAGTGAGAGAGCAGGAGATAAGGGAGGATGCAATAACCCGCAGCGCTCGTACGCTTTCAGGCAAAACCCTCGAAAAGTTTGTACCTTTTCTGGAAGACTTTCCATACAATCCGCATGATGTCCGGTGGCTTGGTGATCCGGTTGACTTGGTTGTTTTTGATGGCTATTCGAAAAACAAAGAGAGCGGTGATGACATAAAGCAAATTGTTTTTTGTGAGGTAAAATCTGGCGAGAGCAAGCTGTCTGAAATTCAGAAAAAATTAAAAAACCTGGTCGAGCAGAAGAAAGTGAAATGGGAAGAATTCAAGGTCGAAAAATAAATTTTTAATTTATATATTTTCTTTTCGAATTATCTTTAATGAAGATCAAACTTTCTGCCACGTTTGAAGGAAAATGTTCGATTTGCGGCAAAGAGACGACTGTTTTTAATGCCGGTGATGAGGAAACTGGCAAGGTCGTTAGTGTTTGCAAGGAATGTGCTGACAAATTCAGCGATATGCAGCTCTCGGAAGCTATAGAGCAGTATGGAAAGGATGACAAAGAATCATTCAAAGAAGGCGTGAAGGTTGAGCAGAAGGGAAATGCATCCTAATTATTTTAAAAATCTCACCCCAACTATAAAAGCAACTACTGTTAATAAACCGGAAAGTATGAACGGGTATTGAGGCATGATAATATAAAACAAGGATCCGATAAAAGGGCCTGGGATGCCCACAAGTGCCATCAAACCATTGGTTATGCCTATTGCCTTGGACCTTCTTTTTGGATCAATACTGTCGGCTACGTACGGGAATAGTGTGAAAACCCCAAGTGTGCCCACTCCTATGACAACATTCAAAAGAAGTAATTGGAAGAAATTTGTGGAAAATACGAACAAAAACGGGATGAGTGATGAAACTACTGTTGAAAAAAGTAATATTTTTTTCCTACCATATTTGTCTGAAAGCTTGGCACCTAAGAACATAAAAAATGCCACTGATATGAATTGAACGCCTTCCCAAATTCCGAATTGAAAAAAGCTAATTTTGATGACGTCTAATGCATAAAATATCCAGTAAGGTTTAACAATCGAGCTGGTGAAATAAATCAAGGAAGCATAAAGAAATATTCCCTTTATGCCAACAGGAAGTTTTTTGAAAAATTTTTTTAGATCGGAAAAATTAAAATTGAATTTAATTTTTTTCCTCACCTTTTTGTAAGTTTCCTTTACATGGCGAAACAATATAATGGTTCCAAGCAAGCTGAAAAAGAAAGAAATTGAAACACCAATCCTAACGCCTTCTGTCATGCCATAGGTTTGAACCAGCATAGCGCCAATCGGTGTGAGTATAGTTGAAAGAATTATGGCTACCAAATTGATTGATGCCAAGGCCGTAGCCCTGCGCTTCCTCGACACGCTTTCAGAGATAAGGGTGTGGGCAGATGCATCTCCCAATCCATTAACTAAACTACCGAAAAGGATGAAAGGGACCAAAAATATCCAGTTTGGGGCAAAAACATATGCCAGAAGCAAAAAATTGCTTATAAAAGAGGTTCTTACAAAAATATTCTTCCTCCCATAAGCATCGCCCAGGTGACCGCCGATAAAACTGGAAAAGCTGTAGGACATGTCGTTCAAGGAATATATTAGTCCGATGAAAAATATGCTGGCACCAAGTGATTCGTAAAATTTTGGCAAGAATCCGTTGTATAGAGTAATGGTTGACCAAAATAAGTTTGCAATAACTACCACTGCTATATTTCTTTCTAAGGCGAAAAAATTCTTCAATTTCTTTTTCAGCATAATTTAACTATAGATTTGAGAATTACTTATAACATTTAGAAAGGAACTGCGGGTTAATTTAAATCGACAGCATAAAAAACTTCGAATTTTGTAAAACTAATCCTTAAATTTTCACGAGACATAAAATGTATGGGTGGATTCTATCAGATGGGTTGAAATTGAGGAGTTGCTGAAGGAAAAGAACCTTTCGGACAAGCTCAGGTTCTGGAAGCAGACTATAGAAAGCACGAAAGACTTCTCCGGGACATCACCCCCTTCTGTATTTGTAGGCAGTTATGGTTACCCGAAAGTTTTCCTAGGAATTTTATCCCCGCCAATGCAGCGAGAGAATGCTGACGTGTTGGATTCGCCAGAGCAGTGGTACCAGCAAAACGCGACTATTGAACAAATTGTTGGTTACAGAAGTGAGATGATCTATTCCCGCTTCTCTTCAGATGTGAAAAATGTAAGCGGAAAATTTGTTGATGTGACGCAAGAACTGGCAATGAGCAAAAAGCCGACGGACGTGGAAATAGAGCTGAGCAAGAGGCCGCTTTTTCGCTTCGGCATCGACCAACACATCACGCCAGTGGGAAGCCCGGCAAATTTGATAAACGCAAGATTGGTTGAAAATCCGAGAATAGAAAGGAAGGTGAACTATATTGTTTCGGATGTTGATTTGAAGGCTACTGGCGCAGTGACAAGGCTTTACAATGGAAAAATTCCTATCAGCCGCATACAGAAAATGCTGTCTGCTGGGTTGTTGGGCATGAAGATCGAGAGAAAATTTGTTCCGACAAGATGGAGCATCACTGCCGTGGATGATATGCTTGGAAAAATTATTTTGCAGCGCGTGAGAGACTATAAGGATTTGGCAGAGATAAGATTGTTTTTCAACGAGTACATAGGCAACCAATATTTTGTTTTGCTTGTCCCAGAGGCGTATCAGTACGAGCTGATAGAAATGTGGAACATCTTCGGCAAACAATCTGTTTCTTCTGACTATGAGCAATACTGGGGTAGGAAGAATTATGCAAGCGTCACAGCAGGTGCGTTTTACGCAGGCAGGCTGGCTGCGATGGAATATTTAGATAAAATAAAAAGGCAGGCTGCTGTGCTGATTGTTAGAAACGTGACAGAAGAATACTCTATGCCGCTCGGCATATGGCAGTTGCGCGAGACAGTTAGAGGTGCGTTCAACAAACCTTGCGAGAAGTTCAACACAATAGCAGAAGCTGTGAAAAAAATTTCTGAAAAAGTCGGTGGCAAGTGGGTGGAAGAGAGCAAGCTGGTGAAAAATTTGAAGGACCAGAGAAAAATAATGCAGTTCCTGAAAAAAGCTTATTAGCATTATACCGCCAATTAATTTTATGAAGACCGTAGCAACTAAAATAAAATACATACCGAAGGCCTCGAGACTGGAACTGATAATAAGATTCCTATGGATAATACCGGCAGGAATAGTGCTCCTAGTATTCGGCCTGATCGCAGCGGTCTGCTTTATACTGCAATGGCTTTACATACTGTTCAGAGGAAGAAGAAACAGAAGCTTGCATGTCATGATAAAAACTTGCACCATACAGAAGTACAGAATAGAAGTCTATTTCAGTCTGTTGACAGACGAGAGGGCTCCAATAGTTCCAGATTTGGAAAAGGTATGATTTTTTATTTTACCTTTTCAGCAATGTAGATATTGTGCTTATTCTGTAGAATTTTTATTTTTATTTCATCATTTATATCATTATCACAATCAACAACGGTTATGCATCTATCCTTGGCAACAGCTATCATTTCGTTTTTCATCCATCCTGGCGCTTTGACCTCTGCTCTTATCTTCTCCCCTCTTTCGAACAAGGTTTGTAATGATGGAGCCTTGTGTATGCCAAAGTCCTTGGTAGTGAGCTTTAGTTTTATTCCGAACTGCTTTTCCCACTGGTCCAGTACGCGGTAAAACTTCCACCATGTTATTTTTTTAGTAGCCGGTTTTCTTCCAAACCTGTGCGCTTCAAAGTTCTGTATTCCAAGCGAAGGCCACATCCTTCCGCAGCCCAGTCCCTTTGCAAACTCTATTATCTTCGGCATCTCGTTTTCATTTAACCCGGCAATATAAACAGGGGCTATTAACAATTCTATCTTGCTTTGCGCAATGTATTTTGCGATTTCGATTATTCTTTTGATGTTATAATTCTCCGATCCGCTGAGTTTTTTTGCAAGCCCGGCATCAAGGGCGTTTATAGAAAGGTTTATTCTGTTCAACCCAACCTCAACCAACTCATCTATTTTGCCTTCATCAAGGAGCATGCCGTTTGTTTGGACTGATATTGTTTTCACCTCTTTCATATCCGACAAAGAGCTGACTAGCTCTATAAATTTTGGATAGAGTAAGGGCTCGCCGCAGCCGTCTATATGTGCTTCAACTTCACCTTTCAATCTAGCCAGCTCTGCAAACCATTCCATGAGATAATCCAAATCAACAACATAACTTGTGACATGCATTTTCGTCTTCGGTCCCTCATCCACAGAACAGAAGATGCAGTTTAGGTTGCAGCCTGATATCGGCCGTGTCTGTATCAAATTCGTGCCGCGGTCTATCAATCCAAAGGTTATGCATCCAACCAAAGGCAGTTCTCCATCTTCGGGTATCCTAAAAACTTTTTCCATATTCACACATACGATTACTGTTTTAAAAAGTTTTACAGGCTAGAAACCGTATCCGACATTGAGGCCAACCAACCCCAATCCCATCATAACAACAGACATTCCTATGTAGATGGACCAAAATGTTGTTGGACCCGAGTTGAATAATATTTCATAAACAGTTATTATCAATCCAACAAATACCAATCCAATACCAAGCAGCTTCATCTTGATATTTTCCATGCAAAACACTATCTCTTTTTTTTCTTTTTCAAGGATTTATTTACATCGAACCTCGGCCTCACAGTGCCAAACTCCAACTCTGAAGAGCAGATTGCGCATATCGGAACACCATTCTTAATCAATATATTTTCAAAATCCAACTTTCCATGTTTTGTACAGAAGCATCGTGCCTGAATCATCCATCACCTCATCTGCAATAAATAATCAACCGCCGCGGTATCCTGGTAGTTTTATCGACAACAGGTTTGCAATACTTTCTATCAGCTTTGGTTCGACAACTATTATATCGCTTGCAGTGATTATGCCAACAAGCTTGTCACCGTCAACAACAGGCAGCTTTTTTATTTTTTTCTCCGCCATCAGCCCCACTGCATCATCAATGGTCTTGTCCGGCTCGATTGTTATCACCTTTTTCGCCATTATCTCCTCAATGGTTGTCAGTTCAGGGTCACGGCCGTCTGCTATTGAAACCAAAATATTTCTTTCCGTGATTATGCCAACTATTTTTTCGTTGTCAAGCACGACAATACTGCCTATATGATAACGCGACATAATCGCAGCTGCTTCCTTGACTGTTATATCCGGCTTGGTTGTAACCACGTTTTTGTTCATGATGTCTCTAACGAGCATAATAATCTTTTGTGAATCAAATTTAATATTCTTTTATCCGATGTAGCTGTGCTCTTCCTTTTCTTCTTCCTTCTTCACGATCTTCTTCGCACGATCTAGGAATTTTTCATAATATAACTGTATATCTTTAGACAATGAAGGAGTAATTTTCTTGAGTGCCCCATCGAAGTTTTTCTTCTTAACCTCTTTTGCTTTAATGTTCTCTCGTAAAGCATCCATGGCAGCTTCGCGGCATAATGATTGTATATCCGCTCCTGAAAATCCCTCTGTCTTCTTTGCTAAATCTTTTAGCTCAACATCCTTGAGGGGCATGTTTTTTGTATGCACTTTGAAAATCTCCAGCCTTGTCTTTTCGTCCGGTGTAGGTAAAAGTACCTGCCTGTCCAATCTCCCCGGCCTTAACAATGCAGGATCAACTATGTCTGGTCTGTTTGTTGCTGCGATAACAACAACACCCTTCAACTCTTCAAGTCCGCTCATCTCTGATAATAACTGTGACACAACTGTTTCCGTCACGCCACTGCCAGTATATAATCCTCTTTTTGGTGCCAGCGCATCTATTTCATCAAGGAAAATTATTGTGGGTGCAACCTGCTTTGCCCTTCTGAAAATATCCCGAATGTGTTTTTCAGATTCACCGACCCACTTCGAATATACCTCAGGCCCTTTGATGGAAATGAAATTTGCATTGCTTTCGTTTGCAACAGCCTTAGCAAGCATAGTTTTCCCTGTTCCTGGCGGACCGTACAAGAGAATTCCACGGGGAGGCTCTATGCCCATCCGTTCGAAGGCCTCAGGATTTTTCAATGGCCACTCAACCATCTCTTTCAGTGCTTCTTTAACTTCCTCCAAACCGCCAATATCGCTCCACTTGACCTTCGGAATCTCCACCATTACCTCCCTCATGGCTGACGGTTCTACCATGCGTAATGCATTTTCAAAATCAGATTTTTTGACAATCAACTTTTCTATAATTTCTTTCGGAAGCTCGCTCTCTTCCTTCCATTTTATTTCCGGCAATACCCTTCGCAGTGCAGACATTGCAGCCTCCTTTGCAAGGGCCCAGATATCTGCGCCAACATAACCGTATGTAATGTCAGCCAGCCAGTTCAAATCCACATCCTTATCAAGAGGCATGTTCCTTGTATGAATTTCTAATATTTCCAGTCGTCCAGCCCTATCAGAGACAGGTATTTCTATTTCACGATCAAACCTACCACCCCTTCGCAATGCGGGGTCAATTGCATTCGGCCTGTTGGTTGCTGCTATAACAATGACCTTACCACGTTTTTTCAATCCATCTAACAGAGTAAGCAGTTGTGACACAACACGCCTTTCGACCTCACCAGTAACCTCCTCACGCTTGGGAGCTATGGAATCTATTTCATCAATAAAAATTATGCTCGGTGCATTCTTCTCTGCATCCTCGAAAATTTTTCTCAGGTTTTCCTCTGATTGCCCGTACCATTTAGAGTTGTGCAGTAGTAACATATTTTCTGCTTCAATGAAATTACAATTTTCTTTTATAGCAAAATCTATCAAAGTTGTTTTCTTGCTTTCAATTTTTATTTTTGAAATTTTCATCCATCCCAAATCAGAGTTTGACAACAACTCAATTTTTTTCAAAATTTCTTTTCCCTTCATGCTTTTTACATTTTGCCTCATCAATTCAGCAATTTCTTTTACTTTTGGTATTGTCAATAATTTTCTTCCAGAAATGTAGGGTTCTATGGAAGATTCTTCTATATCCTTTCCGTATTTTAAGCCTTCACTCCTTTTCAACTCTTTCAGCAGTTGAGGAATGGGGAGAGCTACAGAATTTTTAAATTCGTGATTTTTTATGAAATATTTTTCTAATTTTTCCTTCTGTTTTTCTGGCTTTACAACTTCATAAAATATTTTTCTTCCTTTTCCATCTGAAATTTCCAGCATCCATAGGTTTAATAACTTTGTTTTCCATGGACTGATTTTAGCTCTTATTCCTAAAATCGAAAGCAAAAGTTTTATTCCCAACAGTGCTTTGCGAGAAATTGAGAAGAATCTAAATGTCGGATAACCTTCCTTGCTGAAGGCAACAGTTCCATCGCCGTTCATGTAAGCGTTGAGGAAGTTTGCAATTTCCTTTTCACTGCATTTGAAAATTATTGGAGATATCTCAAATTCATTTCCTTTCCTACCTTCTGGAAGACCAAACATTTTCTTTAGAAATTCTGCTAAAATTTTTGAATAGACAACAACTTTATTCTCACCATCCTTTATTCTGGAATTATCAATCTTAAACAAGCACGCAAACAGTTCTCTTGCTCTCTTTTTTATTCTTCCGTCTGTGTTTGAAATAGAAACTTCTTCATTGTTTATACTGCCTTCTGAATAAATGTAACCAAGAAATTCTAGCAATTCTGGGCTTGTTTCGGTTGGAAGTGTTATTCCTTTCATTTTGCTGATGTTTGACTTGGTTGACGAGTAAGCAACTTTGACACCGGCAAAACCTCCTTTATATTCAGAAATTGGAACCCATTTTTCGTTTTGTTTTACAAATGAATTATCGATAACTTTCCACCATTCCAGCTTCTGTTTTTCACCGGCTGGCAATTTCAATACAAATGCAACATAATCTTCAGTACCTAATTCTTTCGCTTTTTTCCACACAGTATTTCCAGTACTGTCTATAACGAAGAAAGGTTGGTTTTCAGAAACCTCTATTTCATTCTCATTTTCAAGTTTTATTTTGTAAACTCTTTTCACAGGAACTTCAGTTACATATTCAACTTTATCTTTAGTGATATCCATTTTACCATTAAGCGCGAAAACTTTAGGTTTTTCGTTTGGATAGAAAGATTCATAACCGCCAATGGTTTTATGTTGACCTTCCATAGATTTCGATATTTCTCCGGCTTCGATAATTCCTGCATTATTTAAAATTATTGGAGTATCTTTAGCTACACACATTATTTCCGGCCCGCTTAGCGAAATGAAGTTGGCACCAGATTCATTGGCAACAGCCCTTGCTAAAAGTGTTTTACCGGTTCCTGGCGGCCCATGCAGCAAAACTCCTTTAGGTGGCTCTACACCTAACCGTTCAAACAATTCCGGATGTCTCAACGGTAGCTCAATCATCTCTCTCACTTTTTGTATAACGCCTCTCATACCGCCTATATCCTCGTAAGTCACAGTAGGAATGGCCTTTTCCTCAAGCTTCATACTCTCAGGCAACTCTGGTATTACCTCAAGTTCAGTTATTTCACCGATTTGAACAATTCCCTTTGGATCTGTGCTTGTCACAACGAAACGTGTCTCGCTTGAAAATGGTGTGAAAAAGAAATCCTCAAAATCAACGCCAAAAAAGTCATCAAACAATGTGCTGCCACGCTGGCGTTTCCTGACCACTGGCGACGGAACAATTATATCACCAACCGCGACAGGTCTCATGAATATATTCTGCCTCATTAAATTCGGAGAAATATGCACCATCATTCCCCTTTCAGCAGGAGCAATGGAAACTTTTCTTGCCTCTTTTACATCAGCCTTCCTTATCTTTACAAACTCACCCACGCCACTGCCACAATTGCGACGAACAATACCATCCATCCTTGCTATGTTAAGGCCAACATCCGCAGGATAAGCACGAACTGCTACCGCACCAGTTTTTTTACTGCCTTCTATTTCAATTATGTCACCCTCTTTTATTCCAAGCTTATTCATAACATTGGAATCCAAGCGAACTATTCCCCTGCCAGCCTCTTCTCTAGCAGTCAGTTCTCCTACCTTTATCCTCACTTCATTCTCCTTTTCCTTGTCGTTGCTGAATTTCATGTTGATCCTCCTCTATAAAAATTATTTTTTTGCAGGTTAAGCTTCCTCCTCTTCCTCCAGCCTCTTTTTCTTTTCATCCTCCCATTCTTCAAAAAAGTCTTCCATATCCTCGTCCATCAGCACCCTGAATGTCTTCCACATCACCTTGTTGCGCCAAGCTTTGAAAAAAGATTCGATCTTATCAAACTCATCCTCAGGCACGACAAAACTGCTTTGATCAACCCTTTCATGCGGCATTTCGTCAAGCACCCCCTCACGCCTGTAGGTGTAAAACTTTTCCTCAGTCTTCACTTTTGGTTTTTCACCCTCTCTTGCAACAATCTCTTTTCTGATCATCTGTTTCCATCCATAGAGCCCTCTAAAGAATTTGTTCCGCTCGTAATGTGACTCAAACTTACCACTCTTTACACTAAAAGCGACAAGCACAGCCTTCTTCTCATTTTTCATAGTAAAATATATGGACAAAACTAGTATTTAAATGTTTAGGGTGTAAGAGAACTAAACTTTTAACCTATAACTCGCCTTTATCGCACCTGTCCTTGTACTCACAGTATCGGCACATCCAGCTCATGTCAGAAAACTGTTTCGCTTCTGCCAACGGGAGCTCGTTATTCTTTAAATGCACATGCAGCTCCTTAAACCTTTGAACTATTTCTTCACCCTCATTTTCTTTAAAGGATATCTCGAACAGTTTGCTTTGAAGATTGTTTTTATCAACGTAAAGTATAACCCCGTCATGCACACCGATTGCATGCATATAAAATTGCAGCTGCATTTCATGCTCCTTGTTTGGTTTTGTAACAAAATCCAAATTTTTTGTTGATTTTACCTCGACCAAAACACTCTTACCGCTTGCCTTCACAAGCAGTAGATCATCCACCCTGCCTGATATTATGAAATCTTCGATCTCAATCTTGAATGGGAATTCATAACTCAACAGCTGAACGTCTTTGTTTTTTTCGCTGCGCAATACTTCAACAACAAAGCCATGCATTATATTTCCAACTTCAAATATCTTCAAAAGATCCGGCTCTACTTCTTTCGGATACTTGTAAGAATACCATGTCTTCCTCAAACACTTGCCTATTTCCGATGGATAATAACGACCAATCTGCTTGGGCTTGTGCTCACGGGTAATGTGTGCATCAACCATTTTATTAAAGTCAAACATACAATCTTTACTATCCTTTCTATAAGAAAAAGGTTTTACAGCTGCTCAAATTATTTAAGATTTTTTTATTTCTGGAAAACTCTGCGCAGGGGTCTGGATTATAACTGTCTTCTTGAATTGCGTTATCCAGCTTGCCAAGAAAAAGTTCAAACCACCAACACTCCATTTCAATCTTTGCAAATAATTTCCTAGCTTGGAGCAATCCACATTTGGATTCTTCTCAAGCCCACAATAAACAAAAGAAACAAATGCCTTGTAGGCGGTTTTAGGTATGCCGTAAATTGAAAACGATTTTAGAATTTCTTCACGTATGATTTCAAATGCCGATGTGTCCATGCAACCGCTTGCAAAAAAATATTTGCAAAGTATATTTGTGCAAGTCTTTTAAAATGCTTATCTGCTCTGCGAAATATGCTTTTGTTTTGTAAAATTACTTACCAGTTACAACGGTCACTCGCGAGTGGCACAAAATAAAATCCAGAGAAAAAAACTATTTTTTTATTTTTCCTTTAGATTTTTTATGTTTTTTTTCCTTAACCTTTTCTTCTTGCGGGACTGCAACTACGGTGCTGCCAAATTTTTTCATTTCCTCAAGGATTTTCAAAAATTCATCCACCTTTTCCATTGTCAGGACGAATCCTTGTTTAGTCGGTCCTTTGTAGCGAGGTGTGTTTAACCACACTCGAAAATCAATCCTGTCTCCACCTTTGTAGTTGGTTTTTTTCACAACCAACATAGCACCCTCCCTAAGCTCTATCTCGCCTATTTTTATATCTTTTTGCTGCTCTTCTACCGTTTCTTCTTCCATAAATCATTCTACTCCAGTCTTTTTATGATGTGATAGCCAAACTGCGTTTTTACTGGCTGTGACATCTGGCCTTTCTGCAAGGCAAACGCAGCCTGCTCAAACTCTCTAACCATCTGGCCATGGCCGAAAACTCCCAAGTCGCCGCCCCTTTTTTTTGAGGGACATAAAGATTTTTCTTGTGCAATCTTGCCAAAACCCTCTCCTTTCTTTAGCCGTTCTAAAACAGCCTGCGCTTCAGTGAGGTTTTTTACAAGTATGTGTGCGCAATGTATCTTGTCTGCCATACTCCCACTATTTTTTTTCTTTGAGAGCTATATAGAATATCAAAGAAACTAGGGATGCCACTGTTGTGATTATTACTATCAACGAGAATATTATGAATATCGGTGTTGGCTTGTTCTCACTGACCATTGCCAAAGGAAGGAGTACGATTGAGAACATCAGCGTGCCTGCTAGCAATAGCAAGGCAATCAATGGCAGGTATTTCAAAAGATTTGCCATAATAAAAAATAGGGTGTTTTAATAAATAAGTTTAGTTTTTTTAATCCTCCTTCGCTTTGTCTTTTCACCCACCTTCCCAGCATTATTGTTCCAATCCTTCTTGGTGATGCATTCGTGGTTTATGCACATCCTGAACGGTCTTGCACCCTTTCGGTTTACCTGTATCATCGGAAGGCCGCACCTTTCACATATCTTGCCCATGGGTATGATCATTCCAAACTGGGGCAGTGGAAAACCATTGACACATTTAGGATAGTTTGAACATCCAGCAAACCTCTTGCCACTTTTTCTAGAGTATATTATCCTGAGCTCGCCTGTTTTGCATTTAGGGCATGCACCAAGCCTCCTTTCCTCCTTTCTTGCAGTTATCAAACCATCCAAAAGTTTCTTGCCAATCTCCCTCTCATTCTTCTTGAAATCTGTTAACACACTTGCCAAAAATTCCTTTGCCTCTTCTATAACCTCTTCCCTTTTCTTCCTTTCGTTTAAAACCAGATCCATTTCCTCTTCAAACTTTCTCGAAAGCTCCTCACTCAGTATGCGCGGGCAGGAGTCCTTGAGAACCTTTGTCACAGTTTCACCGAGTTTTGTTACGGCAATGCTTTTTCCAAAGATATAGTGGCGGTCGTACAATGTTTGAAGTATTTCGGCCCTCGTAGCTTTTGTTCCCAACTCCCTTTTCTCCATTTCCTTAACTATACTACCTTGGCTGTAGCGGCCCGGCGGTTGCGTCTCTTTTGCAAGCTGGTCGGCTTTCAATATTTTTATTTTCTGGCCTATTTCCATGTCAGGCAATATATGCTCCTCAAATGATGAGTAAGGCTCGTAGAATTTGATCCAACCAGGTTCGATGGTTCTTTTGCCCGTTATGTTAAAGTTGTTACCGTTAACATCCAACATTACCGTAATGTTCTCCCTTACAGCCTCGTCAGCGAATACTGACAAAAATCTTTTAACAACCAGGTCGTAAAGTTTTTTTTGCTGCGCTGTTAACCTTTCCATGTCAGGCACCTCTGCTGTGGGATAGATTGCCGGGTGTGCAGGATCTTCCCTTCCTCCTTCATTAGGCTTTAGCTGTGACTTTGCAAGCAGTTGTTCAGCAAGTTTTTTATATTGCGGCAAGGTTGCCAGGGCTTTCAAAATTTTTATATAATTTATACCCGGAGGCAATTTCTGTGAGGATGAACGCGGATAGGATATAATTCCCGCCTGATATAGTGCTTCAGCTAAAGACATAGTTTGGGTTAAAGAAAATTTGAACTGGCCGTATGATTCTGATAGCAAGTCTGTGGTATTGAACGGCACTGGCTGTGACTCTTTTCTTTCTTTCTTTTTTATATCCTTTACAACACCATCCTTTCCCTTGCATGCTGCAAGAATTTTATCCGCCTCTTTCTTGTCCCACAACCTGTCTTTTTCATATTCCGCTGTCATCTCTTTGCCGTCACTTTTGCATTTCAAAAGTATCTGCCAGTAAGGTTTTGGTTTGAACCCTCTTACCTCAAGCTCCCTGTCAAAAAGTATTGACAGCGTTGGCCCTTGAACCCGGCCTGTGGATAAAATTGTAAACCCTTTCTCAGAACATGATTTCATCGCCAATGTCAAAGCCCGCGTAAGATTTATCCCCCAGAGCCAGTCTAACATATGTCGTGTCAATCCAGCCTCAATCTGGCCAAAATCAAGGTGGGTTGACATGTTTGCGTAGGATTCCACCAACTCGTCTTTAGTCAGGGTTGAGAATTTCATACGTTTTCCATTTTTTACGTTATAAATGTGTTTCAACACGTTGTAGCCTATGACACTGCCTTCTGTGTCAAAATCCGTGCAGACTACATAGTCTGCCGCACCTTTTGGTAGGTTGCTTAAAAGTTTAAAATATTTTTCCGAAAACTTGGATGCCTTTCTAATTTCAAACACAGGTTTCCATTCTGCATCGTAAATGGGATATACCCACTCCCTGTTCGCAGCACTCAAACCCAACAAATGGCCTACAGCGCAGGCTATAATGTGTTTTTTCCCCGCTTTTTCGAATTCATAATACTCAACATTCCCATCCATCCTTTTCTTTAGGCTGTTTTTGTCTGCCAGTGCCTCTGCTATCCGCCTCATGGCATCTGGCTTTTCAGAAATCATCAATGTATACCCTTGCAATGCTTGCTCTATTTTTTTACCTGCCATAAAAATCAAAATCTCTTAAAAATTAAAAAATTACCTCACTCTAGGATTATTGGTTGCATTTTTGACATGTCTTGAGTTTTACTCATGATATTTTCCATAGCACCCAGTCTAGTTTCAAGAAATACAAGTTTGTTTACCAGTCCTTCAATCTCCACACCCAAATTTGGTTTTTGCGTTTCCCTCACTCCTTTTTCTATAAAAGCTATTTTCCCCTCTAAATTGGCAAGACGCTGCGTTAGATTCCCGGTATCAACAGGCTGTTTCATCTCCTTTATTTTGCTTAACTTGCTAATTTCATTGTCCAGCCATTTTAGCTTATCACTGAAGCTCTTTTCTGTTGCAGACTGCGCAACCCTTGTTGCAATTTCTGCAGCTTTCCTGTTGTTCTCAGAAACCTTATTTTTTATTTCCATTATGTTTTTATCCATTTCATGCCTCATAACTTCCAAATAATTTGAAACTTCCTGCGGGTTTAATCCGGTCATAGATTTATTCATAGCCTCAACATCTTTCTTTATCTGCGCTATCTGCGATTTCGTAATCATTCTAATCCTGTTTTCAAACTCGCCGAACATTTTCTCAATTTCTATATTTTTCTGCTCAACCTCTTTGAGCATGTTCTCCACATCAACCCTTTTAAGCCTTTGACTGGTTTCAATCTTGTTCCTATCAACTTCTTTCATAAGATTTGACACAACATCAGAGACTTTGCCAAAATTCTTTTCTATCGATTTTACAACTTCCAGCCTTTTATCCAAATCATCGTAAATCAATTCCATTCTTGATGAAAGCCTGCTTGTTTCATTTTCTATGAATTTGAAGCGTTGAAGCTTCTCCTCCACCTCTTTGTTTAGCAGCGTCAGCCTCTCAAAATTCTCAAACTTCTTCACGGTATTGCCCAATCCATGCAGTTCATTTGTAATCTCTCGCAATACCTTTTCTGCTGACTCCAGCCTAACATTAGTTGTCATGATGTCGCGTTTGTTTATTTTTATCTCATCCAAAAACTTTTGCGACAAAGATTCCTTTATTTTGTTGTCCAAAATCAAAATTTTTTCCTCCAAACCCGCAATTTTAAGGTCCGTTTCAACCTTTTTATCACTCAGAATATCCAATCCCATTTTGAGCGAATCCATTTTTGAATTAGCAAAATCAAAATCTACACCAGTTTTTTCAGGTGGCCTTGTCGCTATATCCCTAAAACGCTGTTCAAAGGCGGTTGCTCGGTCATCCAATGCAGTTCTCAATTTACCGAGTTGTTGTTGTATTTCTGATATTTTTCCATGGATTTCACCCAAGTCGGGCGACGCCTTTACAGAAAGTGAGGTGACATCACCCTCCAACTTCTTAATCCTCTCTTCCACCTCTAGGTTGGGCTGCTGGATAGAGAGTGATTTCAAATTTTGGTCTATCTTATTCAGTCTATCTTCGAACTTTGTCAAAACATTTGCATCAATAAAATCTTTCTGCTTTTGCTGTTCAGTCTCCATCATTCTCTTTATTTCAAGTATTCCAGCCTGTTCGACCATTATCAGGTCCTCTATATCATCGACCCTTTTCTCCAGGGCTGTAACAGAGTCTAGGTTAATGTCTTTTAGTTTGTCCCTGGTTTCGGAAAGTGCAGTTTCCAAATCAACAAAGCGTTTTTCCATCTGAATAAGGGTTAATTTGAACTTGTCACCAAACTTGTCAAAATCTTCTGGTTTTCCACCCAAGATGTACCACCCAAATCTATAATAAGATTCTCCTTGTCCTATATTATATATTATACTTTCTTCCTAAGGGATTAATAGTTTTAGCCCTCTTTTTTGATATCCAGAGCCAAAAAATCCATAATATCAAAACAGCTAGAACCAGGCCCTCCTGCCAGAATATGTTATGAACGATATCTATGTAATGCTGGCCAAATATTTGTGCATATACTATGGTTGACACTATCCGAACATAGTTTATGAAAAGTATTGTCGGGATACTTGCTAAAAGGAAGTTTAATCTTTTACTCCATGCAAAAGGTGTGGCAATTGCTAATGCAACAAGTGCATATGCGCTCTTCCACCCAGTGCAGTCCATACTTATGTCTATTATTGTTATGCTTTTGCCAAAAGCAGTGCTTATATAATGGCCATTTAGTGTTGCAACATAACCAAGAAAATTTAGCGTGCTTGACACGGCATTTGCCAAAAAGTCCTGAAGAGGCTCGTATGAGAAATCCATTTGCAGTAAAAAGAATAGCGGTATAAGAAAAATATCCAGTTTTATTATGAAAAACAATACTTTGACAAGCTTTTTTCTAGATTTTTTGTCGTAAATCATTCCCCACCCTCCACCTCCTCCATGGCCTCAGCTATATTTTTTCCCTTGAAAATATTTTTTACTATCTCGTCAAACATCTCCTTCTTTTTCAAAGCCACATTTATCTTTGAGAACAACTCACGGTATTTTTTGTGCGCCTTCAATGCAGCTGCAAGGGCATCCTTCTGGTGTGCATCCTTTATTTCATTCTTGTAATCATCTATTATTTTTATTTTTTCTATATTGGAAAGGGAAGTTTTTGGATAAAAAATCCTGCTGCCAAACGTGCTGGCAAGCTTTTTTATGGAACGCGGCATAGGATTTACATCAGATGCTATAACAATCGGCCAGCCAAACTTTACGATATGCTTTATCAAATCGCTTTTGCTTGCCTCGCGCCTGCTGCTTAGGTTCAATATATTGCCGTGCAAATCGAGTATTGCAATGCCAACATTAATTCCCGGATCAACACCGGCTATAATGAGTTTTTGCGCAGCAAACACCTATTCATATTTTTTTGTCAAGACATCTTTAATCTTTTTTGCGAGCTTCTTACCAATTCTCTCCACATTTACCAATTCTTTCTCACTGGCTGTAAAAACTTTTTCAACAGTTCCAAACCTTTCGAGCAGTCGCTTTGTCAAGACAGTTGATACACCAGGTATGCTGGCAACCATGAATTCCTGCAGACGCTTAGAATCAGCAGGCTTTTTACCTGTCTTGAAAGCTACTGGTTTGCCTGCGGCCTGCTCCCTTTTTGCTATCCAGTAAATTGTTTTTGCTGTGTCGTATGGATTTTTCGTAGTGAGGAGTGTTATGCCAAAATCAATAACCATGCTCGCTATAGCTCCTCGCAAGGCATTCTCATTAATGCCTCTATCAGAGTTGCCTTCGATGATCATTACTGCATTATCATAGTTGTCCTTCATCCTTTCAGCCTGCTCGAACAAGCGGCCATCAATAATGCTGCTAACAAAGTCGCTGTGGGTCTTTCTTTCAATGACGGTCTCCTTGCTCGTTGCAAAATCTCCGACATCAAGCGGCTGCTCACTTGCAACTGCACCAAGCTTTTTCAGCAGCTCAGCTACCTCCCGCTCCCTGTAGTCGTAAATTACCATAACCTTCTCCTCATGCTTCAGCACCTTTTGTGTTTTCATTAGTACCCGCCTGCAAAGTTCCAATATATAAATGATTATTTAATTAAAAATACAAGTTTAACTTGAGGATATGTTCAAAAAATCCCTTTTGTTTTCTTTTATATGTATAGCTTTTTTTATAATTTTCATCCAAGCAGTTTTTGCTTACAGCATCGGTGATTTAGTTAATTATCTGCAAAATCTTTTTTATGCAACTACACAGCCAGTGATTATGGGCTCGACTGCTTCAGACAATTGCTGTTGTGAATCCACAAGCGGTACGAGAAGCTGTATCAGTAGAAGCACTTGCTGGAATGGGCAGGGATGCGTTGGCAATTGTCCATGCTCTTCTGCCACATCAACAACAGTCAATGCCGCATGCAATCAAGAATGTAAAAATAGAAATTACAATAACGGAAATTGCAGAACGGGAAATATTTGTTATTCTGGCGAGAGTGATATAGGACAGGATGGCTGCCCTTCGTATAACAAATGCTGCTGTTCTGGCGGAGGGGGTACAACTACTACAACACAGCAAACAACTACTACTATAGCATCTCAATATTGTGACTCTCAACCCGGTTACAGGTGTATGCCAAATGTTTGCAGTAGTTATCAGCAGCCTTGCGGGTCGACAAACGTTTACAGTTGTCAAAATACCAATATGAAATGCTGTTTTGGCACTTGTTCTGGAGCAAGTACTACAGTATCAGGAAGTAACTGTTGTTGTGAGACGATGAATGGACGTGGTTGTTTGAGTGTAACCACATGTCAATTGAGTGGAGCGTGTGTTGGTGATTGCCCATGTTCAGCAACCAGTTCCTCCACAACTACAGTCATTACAACCTCGACAACCGAAACAACTACAACTGCCCGGTCTTCAACAACTACAATTAATCCAAGCTGCATTTATGGAACTGCTGATGCTACACATGGTGTGAATTATGGTGAGTATACTATTTATGTTATCCAAGGTGCAACGTCGGGTGGTGCTTCCAATACTTGTTGGGCTAAGGTAGTTGTGAAAAGGAGCACGAACGTTATTGATACAAAAATCATAAACTGTGGATCGCATGCAGATTTCACGTCTCTATTTTTCAGAGTTGATGTCATAGATGTTAAAAAAACTGGTGAAAATATTGTTGGGGTTGATTTAGCCATTGGACTCATAGGTATTGAATGTGTTGCGCATCAAATAACAACTACAACTAATACAAATACCAGCATAACGAGCACAATTCCTATCAATCAATCGACAACAAATACAACTTCAACAACAATTATACCAGGAAGTGTCACAGGAGAAATTCACTTTGATAAAAAAGAATACAATTTTTCAGAACCTACTACTGTAAGTTGGAGTTGGTCGAATGCGGGTACAGAGGAATTTATTGAGGTTATTAGGGGGACGATATTTCAACCACCAAAATCAACTAGATATGGTGTTTGGGTTATAACCAGTCCCCATGGAAATCGAACAACTGGTAATTTAAATCAAGATAGTGGTTCAGATAAAACTACAATTAAAATGGGTGACTCTGGTGAATGGAAAGCTGAATTGTATGTTTGTGATAAAACAAATTGCAATACTGATGAAAGAAAGAATGCAGTTATTTTTGAAGATTCTGCTACTGTAAAAGGAACTGAGCTAACGGGAAATTGTGTTTCCATTCACAGTAGTGGTGATCCATCGAAAAAACTTGACATAATCTTCCTTGCTCACAACTACAAAGATTTTTCGATTTTTGCTTCTGATGTATCTTTGCATACAAACACATTATTTTCTATAGAACCCTTTAAATCAAATTCCAATCGAATAAATATATGGAGAGTTGACAAGAACTTTGATTTGGGTTGTTATGGTGACTGGGCAATATTTTGTGACGCCACAAAGGTTGCTGAGGCCGCTTATAATTGCCCCGCAGATCAAGTTGTTATATTAACAGAATTTGCTGGTGGAGGTTGTGGGGGTTATAGTACAGTTAATGCCCGCTTGGAAGGTGCAAATCGAACAACCGTTCATGAATTTGGCCATTGCTTTGGTGATTTATTGGATGAGTATTTGTATGGCGATAAATCAACAGAAAGCGGGGTTATACCACATGGACCGAATTGTGATGATAGTAGTTGTGATGCATGGGGAGGAATGCTAGGTACAAGTTGTATTAAGGACTGTAGCTTTACAAACTGGTATCGCCCAACAAACCAGAGTGTAATGAATAACCATTGGGATATAAAAAACTTTTATTTCAACTCGCCGTCAGTAAGGCAGTTACAAAATCTGTTAAACGCTTATAGCGACCAAACACCAGCCCCCTTACCAGAGCCAGCAAAAATCTACTTTTTGAAATTCAATTACAACAAAGGTGTGGTAACTTTAAAAAACATTTCCATAGATGATGGGTTTGTCCCAGATAGAAATATACAACCTGCTGTAGGATATGAAATGGGTCTTCTATCCAAATCCGGGGAAGCTTTACAATCATTTGTTTTTGATCCGCCAAAACAGATGTTTTATGACTATGTTGATAACGGAGAAGTGAAGGGAGGTGTAATAGAAAGAGATAATTTTGATTTTGTTGAAATAGCACCTTACTCCACGGATACAAGTTCGATAAATGTTTTATCCCAAAATAAAGAAGTGTTGTCAGCTGATTTCTCAACTCTCGCTAAACAAAATAAGCTTTACATGGTAACATCAGAAGGAGACAAACAAATAACACTAACTACAGACGATGCTTCTAAAGCTGCAGGAATTACAGCAGTCAAACAAGTGGACATTAAAGAAGAGAATGCCATGCCAATATACTCTGTCAATGGAACCCAAGAAGCAAAACTGTTATTTATAATTCCTGTATCAATGGATATTCAAGCAAAGGTCAACGCTCAAAATGGCCAGGTCATATCATCTGTAAAACCTTGGTGGAGTGCTTTTACATCATAATTTGAATACAAATAAAAAAATTATTCCACCCAGTCCTTCAAACTTTTCTTCTTCCTCATAGCCCGTTCTTTCATATCATACAAAATACCCCTCATCTTCTTTTCCTTATGAAACGCCGCCCAGTAGTATGCCTCATCCCTTGTGTTTTTTGTTATTAGGAAAACTATTTTGCCTGCTGTCTGCCTGCCAACACGTCCACGTCGCTGTATCATTCTTATTTCACTTGGAACCGGCTCGTAAAATATTGCATAATCCACTGCCGGTACGTCCAATCCCTCCTCGCCTATGCTTGTCGCAACCAGTACGTTGAACATACCGTCCCTGAATCTTTTCAATGTCTCTATCTGCTTTTCTTGCGAAAGGCCCTTTCCATTTTTGACAGCCTGGCCTATAAACTCCTCAGCACTGATGCCTTTGCCACGCAAGATATTTCTTATCTTTTCCACCGTGGCCCTGTAGTTTGCAAAAATTATTATTTTCAATCCTGTATTATCGCTTATCAAATTGCGGACCATTTCAGCAGTTTTTTCAAACTTTGGGTGCTCCTTTCCACTGGCATACAGTTCTTCCACAAGTTTTATTGCAGCCTGTACTTTTTCGTCTTTTACCAGTTGCTTGTCGCTTTTTTTGCTACTTTCGCTAATTTTTTTCATGTACTCTCGCAATGATGATATACTCTGCGTCTCCAGCAACTCTATTGCATGTTCGAGCTTTATACTTTCAATAACCTTCATTAGCGCCCAAAAATATGCATAGTTTTTTCTATTGGCACCGTAAATAGCGCTTATCTTTTTCTGCATCATCAGCAAAGATTTTTTAGACGGCTTCAGTGTTTGCAGCAGGTGATGATCGCGCAGCCAGAAGATATCAGCCTTCAGTTTTTCCTCAAGCAATGACTTTACCCGATGGAATTCTTCAGGAAAATCTATGTAAACCCATTCCCTTTCTATAGGTTTGACATATTTTTCCACATCCTCATCAGCCTCTACCCTTATTTCCACAGCCTCTATAAAAAGATTTTTCCTTATCTCGTCGATCTTTTCGTAGCTGCCACCCGGCGAGGCAGTAAGGCCAAGTATAAGCGGGTGGTATGCCTGCTCCATATACTTCTTCGCTATAAAGGTGTATGCATAATCCCTAACAGAACGGTGCGCCTCATCAAAGGTTATGTGCGAGAAGTCTGCAAGATTTAGCCTTTCGTTTTGCAGGTCATTTTCTATACACTGCGGTGTTGCTACAATCACCTTTGCATCCTTATACAATTGTGTACGATCCTCAGGCTTTATTTTTCCTGTTATCAAAACAATCCTTTCCTGCTCTATGTTTGTGAATTTTTCAAAACTCTTCTTATGCTGCGCATTCAGCGGCCTAGTAGGGCTAGTAACCAAAGCCTTGCTGCCAGGATATTTTTGCAACCTTGTAGTCGCAACTAGTACGGCTACAAGTGTCTTTCCCATTCCTGTTGGCAGTACGACAAGTGTATTTTTTTCCCTTGCTATGTCAGCTATATTAAGTTGATACTGCCTTGCCTCGAAAACGTCCTTCTTAAGCAATTCAGAATATTCCATACAACTGAAAATTGTATTTACTAATTAAAAAATGAGTTGTTTTGTAAAAATAAAAAAAGAAAAAATTATTTCAACTCTATTTTAATCCCGCCAATCTTGCCAGCTACAAAGTTGTAGAACACAGACCATACTAGGCCGCTTATGAAACCAGCTATTGCATAGACTATTGGCATTATGATTATTGCCAATACTGATAGCTTGCCCAAGCTTGGCTGCATCGCGCCGTATGTGCCCATCATATAACTCATGGGTGCACTGCTGCCAAGTATGGCAATTAGTATACCGGCTATGAGACCGGTTATAGCACCCAAGCCTGCCATTACTTTTGCGGCTGACATCGGATCAATTCTTTTGATAACTTTCATCATTTCACCTATTATTATTTTATTTCTCTTTTTAAAAAGGAAAATAAATGTTAAGCAATACAATTAATTAAGCGATGCTATGGAAGTTGTAGTTCTTTTCAGCGGCGGAAAGGATTCAGTCTTTTCATTGTACAATGCCATGCAAGAGCATACTATAAAATATTTGCTGACCATGAGGCCTGCTAAAAGCGACTCATGGATGTTTCACTATCCCATGTTGGATTTAACAAGGCTGCAGGCTGAGGCTATGGGGTTTAAGCATGTTGAAAGAAAAACTTCTGGCGATAAAGAGAGGGAACTGAAAGATCTAAAAAATGCTTTGAAAGAGATAGGGGTGGAAGGTGTAGTGAGTGGTGCGGTTGCAAGCGAATATCAGAAGAAAAGAATTGATAAAATTTGTGCAGAGCTTCAGTTGAGAAGTATAGCGCCATTATGGCATAGGGATTCTGAAGAAATACTGCGAGAAGAGATTAGAAACGGCTTTGAAATAATTATTTCCGGTGTATATGCAGAGGGTTTTGACAAAAGTTGGATTGGAAGGAAGATTGATGAAGAATGCGTGGATGAGTTGATAAAACTAAACAAACGTTTTGGAATAAATATTTCAGGCGAAGGCGGTGAGTATGAGAGCTTTGTCATAGATGGCCCTATTTTCAAAAAGCATGTTCATATATTGAAGGCGAGCATGATATGGGATGATAAAACTAGCAGTGGATATCTTGTTGCCGATTATGCAAAGCTTGCAGACAAAGCCAAATCTAATTTTTATTAAACCATTTCGCAAACTTTTCCAATGCTTTTGTGCGATGAGAATATTTTGCCTTCTCCTCTTTTGTTATCTCAGCAAATGTTCTTTCATCCCCTTCCGGAATAAAGATAGCGTCATACGGTAGACGGGGATGCGGTGTCCCTCTCGGCTTGGCAGTAATTTCGCCTTTGCAGACGCCGACAAATGTTTTCGGTTTTTTTCCAGGCTCACAAAATCCGACTGTTGTTTTGAAATAAGCCTTTCTTGTTTTCCCTTCCAAAAGTTTGAGTATACCTTCATACCCCAAACTTTCAAAAATCCATCTTGAGCTGGTTCCTGGAAAATTTTTGTAAGCTTCAAAATAAATTCCAGTATCTTCTGCTATGACTGATTTTTTTATCTTCTTTGCAGCAAATTTCACTTTTTCTATCGCAATATCTTCTTGATGATCAGACTTTATCTCTGGTATTTCTATGTTTTTTGCAACAACATCTATCCCAAACTTTTTTAGATGCAGCCTTGTCTCTTCAACCTTTCCAGGATTACTTGTCAGCAGATAAATAGTCTTCATGCAACCCTTAGAAATAAATATAGAATAAAGTATTAAATATACGGTTGCCGAGGTCGCAAATTGGGTTTAATCACACATTAAAAAAGAACAAGTTACAAGAATTAATTAAAGCTGGAGTCGCCTAATCAGGTGGGGCACCAGAAAAATTGGTGAGTCTCGAAAACTGGCGAGCGCAAGCTCATGGGAGTTCAAATCTCCCCTCCAGCGCAATTTTTGGGTTCAAATCCCAGCCTCGGCGTATTTCTATCCAATAGAAAGGTTTAAATACTATTCATCCCATGTTAATTAAAATCAAAGTACAAAGCTGTGACAAATAGCGTTAGACGAATGTGCTAATTCTATTGTTTTTGTGACTTGAAAAAAATTAGGAGATGAAGTATATGAAGTTTGAAGAAATGAATATAGAAAAAAGTGTATCGGACTCACTAGTAAGCATAGGATTTGAAAATCCTACAAAAATTCAGTTAGAAACCATACCACTTATCAAGCAAGGTTTTGATGTAATAGGTCAGTCTGAGACTGGATCGGGAAAAACAGCAGCTTTTGGCATTCCATTGGTAGAAAAAGTTGTCAAATCCAAAGGAATGCAGGCGCTTGTTATTGCTCCAACAAGAGAGCTGTCGATGCAGATAGCAAAAGAGCTTTCAAAGTTTTCACATTTGAAAGGGCTTTACATACAAACAGTCTACGGCGGGGTTTCGATGGAACCCCAGATATTTGGACTGAAAAAGGCTGAGATTGTTGTCGGCACTCCTGGCAGGATACTGGACCACATGAGAAGAAGAACGTTTGATGCAAAAAACATAAAAATTTTCGTTCTAGATGAGGCGGATAAGATGATTGACATGGGTTTTATCGAGGACATAGAGGATATTGAACGGAACATTCCTGAAGACAGGCAAACACTTCTGTTCAGCGCAACCATGCCTGACAGCTTGATTGAAATGAGGAACAGGTTTACAAGAAATGCAAAGAAAATCAAAACACAAACCAATGTACGGGAAGATATATTAAAGCAATATTATTGTGATGTTGATTACAAGATGAAATTTTCCATGCTTGTCCATTTAATAAACCAAGAAAAACCAAAGCTTGCAATAATTTTCTGCAATTCTCGAAGGGATGCCGGCTCTGTAGCAAGGAATCTTCAGTACAACAACATAAATGCCACAGAACTGCATGGAGGCCTGACGCAGCAAAGAAGAGAGACTGTTATGGAAAGTTTTCACACAGGAAAAACAAAAATACTGGTTGCAACAGATGTGGCTGCAAGAGGATTGGATATAAAAAATGTTACGCACATTTTCAATTACGGCATACCGAAGAGTGCAGAGGACTATACCAACAGAATAGGTAGGACAGCTAGGGCAGGAGAAACAGGAAAGGCAATATCGCTTTTAAGCAGAGAAGATCATGATTCCTTCAGAAGGATAATTCACAGCTTTTCTTATGAAATTGAAAAAATGGAAGTCTCGGATTTTAGGATGTTACCGTTCAAAAAATATCAGTTCGAAGGAAACAGAAATTTTGAAGGCAGACGATACTTTGGAAGAAGGTCTTGGTCGCATAATAGGCGATAACTGCAACCAACTCCCAACCTTGGGGTTAAACATCCTTCAATAAATCTCCAGCACTAAACTCTTCCTCTTTTTTTTGCTCTGACTTTGGTTCTGTTCGCGTCTTCTTTCTTCTTTTTAAAATTAGATATATAGCTGCCACGGCAACTCCAGCAACTACTGCTACAAGTATTATCCAAATATAATCAGCGAAGATATTTTCAATTGGATTGGCTGTTGTTGTAGTGGGAATAGTCGAAGTATTTTTCGCAGCAGCTGTGGTGGTTGTTGCAACAGTTGTAGTAGCGCTCGTCATGGTCTTTGTCGCAGAGTTTATAGGCAAGCCGCTTATTGTCGGAATTTGGCCATTAGTAATGCCTTTGGCCGAGACGGCTATAACCTGAAACGCATAGGTGTCACCAGCAGAGCCGTTCACAAAATCATAAATTATTTTGAAATAGGAAGATGTGCTTTTGTTGATCTTGTAACCGTTAAAACTTAGAATGAGCGTACCATTGTCTGCAAAAAATTTATAGTCTGCATAAATATTTTCTCCAGCAGAATACTTCCCTGTATTGTTTATATCCTCAACAAGTAAGACCCGCCTTATACTTGTTTTATCATCGCCAGTGCCGCTGGCGACCAACGAAACTGATGTGAAGTTTATGTCATCATAACTATCCGCGCTCAGTTTTAACTGCATCATAACATTATTATTACAATCTGTCAGGTTTGCTGCATTGCATGAATGTGATGAAGGTGTGTTCGGTCCTAAAGCTACTGTCAGTGTTGGCTTGGAAGCAGCTGTTACAACAAAACCTATTGTAGTGGTGTTCCAAATATAATCTGTGTCAGTTTCATAATAGCCGTCTCGATTTACATCCGCCACAAGGTCGTAAGATCCAATCTTCGGATCGACCCATATAAGCTGAAGAAAATAACCGGTGCTGTTTGTCGTAGTAGCTTTACAACTACCGGTGGTGTCGTTTATGCGTGTGCCGTTGACCCATGTATTAGTGTCGTTAACTGCACATAGCAGTACCTGAGAATTTACAGAGCTTATATTACCAGCAGCATAAACTATTTCCAAGGTTGTGAAGGAGCGCTTTGAAGTGCCGTTAATATCAGCAGTCCATATACCATTTATTTCAGCTGCAACACTGCTGGCAAAAAGCAGAAAGAAAAATATCGAGAAAATTACGAGTAGTTTTTTCATAATTTAATATTCTCTTTACAGCAATTAAAAGGTGAACTACCGACCACCACTAGCTATAAGATTTCTAACTTTTTCAATAACCAGTTTTTCATTTCTAGTATCTTTCCACCAAAGAATTAATGTTTTAAAACCATATTTAGCAAATGTATCAATTCTTTTTCTTTCTTCTTCTTTTGCGTGCCAAGGTTCGCCAAACAGTTCAATGATTAATTTTTTACCATTGCAATCAATCCAATCTGGATTTAAATTTTCAATTATAAAGGATCCATCGCCAACAAACTTAAACTCGGCAGGAAAATATTTTTGAAATAACAAATCTAATTTTTTTTCTGTTTTGTTCGGTCTTCTAAATGTTAAGATTTTCTTCAAATATTCTGGATTATTTTTAATTAATTCTTTAAAAATTCTACTTTGCTTTTTCTTAAATTCTTCTGGCCAATGCTTCCCTTTATTCCATGGAATCATACCTTTCTTAAGGCCAAAAGAAATCCATGGCCTTTAGGCCGTGGTCGTATTCTGTAATATTCTGGAAAATATAAATAATTAGTGAGGGCTCACGCCCTCTGTAGAAAAGAATCTTACTTAGAGATTATTCTCTTCTACATAAATAAAACAGGAGGTTTCTCTTATGGAAGAATTTGTTAGACGAAGTCATAGTCTAGGCAACAGCAGCTAAACCTCGAAAAATTCACAGGAAACTGCGGACTTTAGTCCGCAGAGGATGTCATATTCCGTTTTACGAGAATTCCTTTGTCCTTTCTTAAACCATGTTTTTTGTATTTTTTGTTTAACATCAGGTCTTTGCATAGATTTTTTAGTTTCCCTCTTGATTTTTTCTATAATTTCTGGATTTTCTTCATACAAATTTTTAATAACAATTTTATTTGTTTCAGAAACTTTTTTTCTTGTTTCAGGATTTTTCATAGGATTTTTATCTCCTTTTACAAAAAGATGTTCTTTTCCTTTATTCCATGGGATAACATCTTTTTTAAACCAAGTTTTTGATACTTTTTCTATTATTTCTGGCCTTTGCATTGCTAATTTTGTCCCTTCTGAAATAGTTCGCAGTTTAATATTTTCTTTTTTAAATCTGTATCTTATGGAACATACTGGAAAATTTGTTAATTTAGCAATAAGAGGTAAACTTAATTTTTTCTCAAAATAAAGTTCATTTAGAAATTTTGTTGATATATCACCACGAACCACTGCCACCACCACCCCCACTTCCTCCACCACCAAATCCTCCCCCTCCACCTCCACCGCCTCCGCCAGAAGTCCAGCCACCGCCGAGGCCACCAATAAAAAACCAATGGCTCCATCTTTTCTTTACTTTATACTTTTTCTTGCATTTTACACACTCATAAACAATCCAACCATTTTTTTCATATCTCCGCATACGGCCACCACACCTAGGGCATTTTCTGTAGAACATGTCCCTAAAAGTTAAAGCAATTATTAAAACCGGTATTATAGCCAAAACAATTATAATGATAGCTATTATTACCAAAAAATTTTTGTTACCCTCTGAGATGAAAGAAGTGTCCCCGCTGTTTTGAATGACTTTATTTATAGCGACAACAGCGTTGTAGATTCCTTCTCCGTATTGTTGCTGCCTGAAAGCTTCGGTAAAGTAAGTCCTTCCAATTAAACCTGCTTTAGCGTCGTTTATTATAGGTTCTAAACCGTATCCAATTTCTAGCTTCCATTTTCTATCATGCAAAGCAACAACAATCAGCAGGCCATTGTCCTTATCCTTATAGCCAATACCACTCTTCTCAAAAACTTTAACAGTGTACTGCTCAATTGTCATCGGTTGTGTTGTGTTAACAGTCAAAACAGCAATCTGCACTGTGGTGTTTTTTTCTATTTCGCTAGCCAAGGAATTGATTTTTGCTATGTCTTGCGAAGTAAGGGCATGCGCATAGTCGTTAACATACTTTTGCAATGTAGGAATTTCCTGCGCAAAGGCAAGGGGAAATGAAAATAAAAAAATGGCTAAAATAAGGCATTGTGTGCATTTCATTTTATCACTAAGAAATGCTTATGTTGACCTTTGGAACTATTTCTGATCCTGGTTGAGCTTGGAAGTATGGCCTTTCTTTGAATCCAAACATGCCAGCTATGGCATTTGTTGGAAATAGCTTTATTGCTGTGTTGTAGTCTCTAACGCGGTCATTGAATCTCATTCTTTCCACTGCGATTCTATTTTCAGTTCCTGCCAACTCATCCATCAAGTTTGCTACAGCTGTGTCTGATTTTAGGTTAGGATAGTTTTCAAACACTGCTAGCAATCTTCCTAAAGCTGTGTCCAATGAGTTTCCAAATCTAACCTTGTCGTCAACAGTTGCCGCGCCCATCCATTGGCTTCTCAAGCTTGTTATCTGCTCTAGCAAGGATTTTTCAAATTGCATGTATCCCTTAGCTGTATTCACCAGGTTTGGTATAAGGTCTATCCTTCTCTGATACTGCGTCTGTACTTGCGCCCATTGATTGTTTACTGCTTGGTTCAATACCACGAGACTGTTGTAGGTTCCGATGAACCATACTGTTATGACTGCTACTATTACAAGTACCCATAACCAGGGCTTGAAATAAAATGGTTTTTCTTTCGGCATACAATTATTTTATTCCAAAGATTTATATAACTGTTTCAAGGATAAATCTTTTCAATCAGTTATTTTGTTTATGAATTCAATAAAAATTTTAAAAAGTTAAATGGTGTACTTTTATTCGCTTTTGTTGGTCTACAAATAATGTTGCTTTATACCAAACAGGAAGCTGAAGCAATAACAAAAAAAATAGGGTCGAGGTTCTTATTATTTAGATGTCATGATTTTTATTACATCATTATTTTTTAGCTGATGATCCTTACCCAATCTCCTCTTGCTTCTCGCGTCTATGGCAGAAACGAACTTGTTTCCAATATCTGTATGAATCCTGAAAGCAAGCTCTAGTGCGGTAGTTCCAGCAGGAACCAAATGTACATCAGGCAAAACGTTTCCTTGCTTGTCTGAAAACTTGTTCTCATCCTCAACAGGATAAACTGCAATATAATTCAAAAGTTCAAACACTGCCTTGTTCAAACATTGTTGCACGCCAGTAAAACCATACTTATCTATAACCTCCCTCTTTATAGTCTCTAATGCATTTATTTGCGGGGCTGCTAGTTTTGATGGGTCTGGAATTGTGAAGTTATCACCAGGAATATAATTTATCAAACTCTTTTCCGTAGCCTTTTTTAGCGCAATCTCCGATTCAGCCGATGTTGGAATAATTTTTTCATACTTTTGTTTTAAAATTTCGAAATTTTTCTGCGCTGGCTCCAAGTCTATCTTGTTAGCTGCTATGAGAATCGGCTTTGATATCTTTCTTAATTCAGTCGCAAAGGCTTCTATGTTAGTTATAGATACCCTCTCCAACGTTTCTTCAACCTGTTTCCTGTTAACCTCCAAACCACTTAGCTGCTCTGCTATGGTTTGCACGATATCTGTTGTAGACTTTCCAAATTTCTGCGAAGCCTTTTTTATCACAGCAGCAAACCACATGTCTATTTCCTTCTCCAAAAATTTTATATCATTTTCAGGATCATAACCGCTTGTAATCTTTCCCTCAGCATCCCTAGTGCCGGAAGCGTCGACGATGTGTATCAGTGCTGAAGCCTGCCTTAGGTCATCGAGAAAAGCAACACCCATACCTCTCCCTTCATGCGCTCCAGGCACTAATCCCGCAACATCCCAAAGCACAACAGGAATGAATCTTTTCCCATTTTTACACATACCATATTTAGGGTTGCATTTAACGCTGAATTCTTTGCATGCACAATCAATAATTACGTATGCAGTTCCACGATTAGGTTTTATTGTGCAAAATGGAATTCCAGTAATCTTAACATCCATTAATGTTGCTGCCTTAAAGAAGGAGCTTTTCCCACTCGATGGCTTGCCTATCAACCCTATTTCTAACATTTTCATCAACAATATATTTTCCTGGTTCAATTATACTTACTTTATTCAATCTTTTTAATCTATTTATGCGCTTCTTAACTGAATTATAACTCAAACCAGTGGCAGATGTAATATCTTTAGTTTGAAAGAATCCTTTCTTTTCAATTTCCGTTTTTATTGATTCCAAAATTCGTAAATATATAGAAAAGTCACAACTTCGTTTTGTATAAGAATTCAAAATTTTATCAAATGACTCATTTTTTGATTTCATAGTAAAACCTATGATTTCTCCGAATAGTTTCAAATTATATTTTTCGGAAACTGTTAAATTCCAAATTACCGTCGCATAACCAGATTTTTGAAAGATTATTTTTCTTAGTTTATACCTATTATTTATGCCAAATTTAAGTAGAATTTTACTTTCTCCGATAAGTAAATTTGGCGGCTTCGTACTCAATATTTTTCTTATACAATTTGAGATTTTCGATAGGCAATAAGACTTCCCAATTTCTAAAGATGTTAAAAATTTTTTTGGCAATAAATCAGTAACTTCTACACCTCTATATAAAACAATTCTTCTATTGGCGACATTAACTTCGCTTTCGTCGTCAAAAACTTGTCTTAGATAAGAAGCCTGTATTCTGAAATCACCATCAATTATAGTTTCGGGTACATGTGGATTAATTTTTACCTTTTTTCCTCTTGGTACATGTATTTTGCTCAATGCACGACCAAATATATTTGGTAAAAATATCATAGGAACACCATATTCAGATAGTCTAAAATCAACTGTAATATTGTTTCCAAGAAGTTTTCTTGCGCTGGTTTCTACTTTTTCTAACATTTTCATATCAGAATTTTTGTACATTACTCTGCTAGTATTAGTTCCATCAGACAAAAAAGCTCCGATTAATATAGCTCCCTCTTCCGTATTAAAATTAAATGGCAAATTGGGATTTTTAATCCAACTAATTTCTACGATGTTCTTTTGAACTTTTATGAATTGAATGTTTAAAAATGTTAATAATTTTTTTAATGGACCAACAGTCATGCTAACTCCATTAATATAATTATAAATTGTTTGAGGATGGCAACTAAGAATTTTTGCCAATCTATACGGCCCTTCTGATTTTTTTAACGCTCGTTTTATTATACTTTTTCTAGCTTTACTTCTAAGTTTAATTCTAACATCATCGGGTTCATCGTACCAATTGTATGTCAAATTTTTGCTTTTTATATTACTCACAACTTTTATTTATGATTGGATAATATACTAGACTTTCGGAAGTAGTACCCCGATGAATTTGAAAAATAAGGTGAATTAGACCTTATTTTTTTATTTTGGCAATATCAGATTGCTTTATTTGACCAGAAAACATCAAATTAGCCGCTTTTTAATAAAAGACCACTTGTAAGGTTTGCCTACAATGCCTATTATCATAATCCACAATTGCACAGCAAGAAATAAAAATAGTGGGTAAAACTGCTTTTGCTTCCAAGGACTATATACTCTTCTTAAAACAGATTTAAATTTAGAGAAAGAAATTCTTGAAGTAAAAGGATGGAAGCATTATGCAAAAGAGGGTTGTCGCATTGGATAAAGATCTTTGCAAACCAAAGAAGTGCAGCTACAGATGCATGAAGGTTTGCCCGAAAAACAGGAGCTCTGAGGCATGTATAAAAATAAATGAAGAGACAAAGTTTCCTGTTTTCAGTGAGGATATTTGCATAGGCTGCGGTTTGTGCGTGCATGCATGCGATAGGGCAGGATTCAAAGCTATAACAATTGTGAATTTGCCGCATGAGCTTGATGAGAAGCCTGTTCACAGGTTTGGGCCAAATGAGTTTGTGTTATATAGATTACCGGCACCTGTTTTGAATGAAGTAGTGGGTTTGATTGGAGCGAATGGTGTGGGAAAAACAACTGCTTTAAAAATATTATCCGGCGAATTAAAGCCGAACATGAGCGAGTTTGAAAAACAAATAACGTTAAGCGAGCTCGTCAAAACGTTCCGCGGTACTGAACTCCAGGCGTACTTTGAGAAGATTGAGAAAAAGGATATCAAAGTCTCTTACAAGCCGCAGCGGGTTGATGAAATACCAACTGTTTACAAAGATAAAGTTTCAAAACTTCTTGAAAAAAACGATGAGAGAAGGATTTTCAGCGATTTGATAAAAGCGATGGCATTGGAAGAGGTTATGGAGAAAAAAATAAATGAGATATCGGGCGGTGAGCTGCAGAAGGTAGCAATAACTGCCTGCTTGATGAGGGATGCTGATGTTTACTATATAGATGAACCTACAAGCTTCTTGGACGTTTTCCAGAGGCTGGCAGTGGCAAAAATCATACGGGAGTTTTGTAAAAATAAATCTGTTATGGTTGTTGACCATGACCTGGCAACGCTTGACTTTTTGGCAGATCGCATACACATCTTCTACGGCGTGCCTGGGGCTTACGGTATCGTTTCAAAGCCTTACGGGGTTAGGATTGGCATAAACACATTTTTGGAAGGATACATTAAGGAGGATAATGTAAAAATCCGCAGCGAGCCCATAACATTTTTTACCTCTATAATAGACAAAAAAATATCGCCAGAAATAGTTGTTTCCTTTAGCACCATCTCCAAAAAGTTTAACAGGTTTGAGCTTGAAATAAATCGTGGCGACATACGAAATAAAGAGGTTTTGGCAGTTATGGGTGCGAATGCGCTGGGAAAAACCACCTTTGCAAAGATACTTGCTGAAGAAATAAAGCAAGACAGCGGTGCGATAGACAAGAAAATAAAAATCTCATACAAGCCGCAGTATATAAAAACTGATTTTTCAGGAACTGTAAAAGAGTTGCTTTCAACAGTTGCTGATACGAACAGTGATACATGCAAGGCCGAGATAATGAGGCCGCTTGGTATAGATAGCATGATGGAGAAGAATGTTGGTGACCTATCCGGCGGTGAGCTGCAGAGGGTTGCTATTGCGTTGTGCTTATCGCAGCAGGCGGATCTGTATTTACTTGACGAACCTTCTGCCTTTCTTGATGTTGAACAGAGGTTAGCAGTGGCTAAGATGATAGGTAAAATTGCTGAGGTGAAGGAAAAGTCTGCGATGGTGATTGATCATGATCTGCTATTTCTCAGCAAGATTGGTAGCAGGGCAATGCTATTTACAGGGAAATCTGGCGTTAGTGGCCAAGCAAACGAGATGGGCATAAAAGATGCATACAACACATTCCTCAAGCAGGTGAATGTAACCTTCCGTAAGGATCCTCAGACAGGCAGGCCTCGTGCAAACAAATTAGACAGCCAGCTAGACAAAGAACAGAAGGAAGCTGGAAAGTACTTTTATGTTTAGACTTAATCTTTTTAATCATGAAAAATAAAAACTTCTTTATGCCCTACACATTAATAAAGTTTCTAGAACCTTTTGAAAAAGAATTTATGAAAAAAATGCCGAAAAAGAGGGGACTTGTCATAACAGTCTCGGGTTCTGCTTTATCGGGCAAAACCACTGGCGCCAAAATAATTGCCGAGAAATTTAAATTGAAATACATAAGCGCAGGTGAAATTTTCCGGGGCATAGCTGCAGAGCGCGGAATCAGTATAGAAAAGTTTTCTTCAATGCGCGAGCCAGAGATTGACCATGAAATGGACAGGAGAAGTTTGATGTACGCCATAAAAGGCGGATGCGTGCTTGACGGCAGATTAACGGGCTGGGCCGCTGGAAAATGGGCCGATGTGAAAATATATTATGACTGCGATTTGACGATAAAGGCTAAGAGGATTGCCAAAAACAATGGCATAACGGTGGAAGAGGCCAAAAAAATTATAGGGGAACGTGACGAGGAAGACAACAAAAGATACATGGAGCTGTATGGCATTGATTTGTTTGACAAATCGATCTATGACATAATAATAAACAATGACGAACTAACAATGAAAGAGGCAATGGTAGTGCCTGTAGAGCTGGTTAAAAAGTTTTTGCAAAAAAGGTAGCTACTGTCTTGCCAATTCATATATTGCATTCAGCATTTTCTCAATTCTGTCAAGGCGTTCGTTCAACGTTTCGTATTTGATGCCAAGGCTTTCAATCTTTGTTGCAACCAACTCCATCCTTGCATTTATGTTTTCATTACCCACTTCCATGGGTTTAAGCGGTTTTATTTTTTCCAGCTCTGTATCTATGGCACCAACCTTTTCCTTTTTCTTGAAAATGTTCAGTTTTGAGAATATACCCATTCAATCATCCTCCTATGTCAACCTCTCCCTCATTGGTATACCAAATATACTCCTCAGCTCTGCCTCAAGCCTTTCCACACCAGCCTTGAAGACTTGCATGTAGCGTCTGCGGACCTTGTTATAAAATGTCATGTTGTAAAACCAAAGGAAAGGTAAAATTATTAACTTTTGAAAAGGCGTGCTCGCCGGAAAACTTGTATTTATATTGCTTCCTATCTCCACAAACATCGCCCCATTTTTTTTCGGATCGGAAGGCTGTTCGCCTATTATTTTTAGATGCACAAAGCCATGCGTAAACCTATCCAGTGGTTTTTCTAGATGCATTCTTAGCAAGAATTGCCTCGGATCTTTAACCGTATCCCAGCGGAACTCGTCTTCAAAATAGTGCACACCCCTTGCCTGGAATATTGACTGTAGCAACCCACTTATCTTAGAGTAGAAGGCAAATGGATTCGGACCCCTATACTCAACTACTATCTTTCCCTTCGGGGCCAGAACGTCATCTTCGATAACGAATTTATTTGCCATGGCTTTCTATATAAATTTGTTTTCCTTTTATATTCAACTTTTTTATTCATTCACCCATCTTAGGCAGCAGGTTGAAGAATGTCTTCAGCTCGTTCTGCACAGTGAGCATCTGGTCCCTACATATATCAGTGTAGCGCTTCCTTTGTTCTTTGTACAATATTGTGTCATACAATCTCCTCAAAATTTCGTAAAGGAAGCTCCTCTCCCAAGGCGTGTCCTGCGGGTATTCCGTCCTGACAATGCCTTCTATCACTACGCTAATATTACCTTCCTTGCCAAATTCCTTGCTCGGCTTTAGCACACCCTTTATCTCTATGGTCATCTGCATGTAGGAGAATTTGTCATAATCCTTGATCACTTCCAAGGCCGCGGAAAAATTTTCTGTCTCACCACCGCGGTCCCATCTGAAATCCTTTTCCTGTATATTCTCCCTTGGGACTGCTATATGGGTTACAAGTATGTCCATGATCTTTTGGTAAGCCTTTTGGGGATTAGGTCCGGTATAAGTAAAAATAAGCCTCGGCCTTAGTGTTATGCAATACTCTTCCATGATCAGTTTTGTTCTGGCAAATACTGGCATTTACATATCCCTATAAAAATCTTTTATTAAACGAAATATTAAATATATTGTAGGTGCTGGTGGAGAGATGGATAAGTTTATAGGTATGCTGGTTGCATTCATAGGCTGCCTTTTGTTGCTTATAGGCAACTGGACTAGGGATGCAAGCATATTCACCATAAGTTCAGTTATGGGCGTACCAGCTATATATTTGGGATTGAGAATGCTCTTGGGATGATAAAATGTCGTTAATATTGAAATTTTTCGGTGCGCTCTCAATACTCGCTGGAATATTTTTCCTATTCATGTTTTCAGACATGCCGAGATTCCAGCCTTCTGGATTCCATAAAACAGCAATAATTTTAGGAATTTTTTTCTTTCTGCTTGGTATATATTTATTGAGGTTGTGATATGCCAGTTCCGCCTGCACTGACTGCAATGGAAGAAATAACTGCTGCGATGGAAAGCAAGTCTCAGCCTGAAACCACAAAAGGGTTTATGGTAGAGGGTGAAATATACCATGTTCCACCATACAACCAAAGGCCATTATTAGATTTTACAACACCACCCGGCAAATGCAGCGCAACCCTTTTCAGCTTTTTATTTTACCTAGCAAAATGGCGATTCAAGGTTGTGCAGGCAGCAAGTGTTATGGAGGTTTCTCCTGTTCATTCTCAATACTATCAAATGACGATACAACAAAAGCAGCAGTTGGAAAGCCAGATAAAGTCCGGTCTTGCGAGCATAACCTCAGCAGTTTCTGATTTTGAACTTTTGTTTCACGATCTTCGAAAATACAAGGAACATGTGGATATTTTCGAGAAGATTGACAAAGGTAAAAGAGAGAAGAATGAAATGCTGGTTAAAGAAGGTGAGCAGAGCCTTAAGGCAATTTTCATTGACGAGGTCGATGTTCATACGGGCGAAGGGATTGCGCTAAAACTTATAGCGCCGAGATGGCCTACCATCATTGCAGACTTTATGGAGATGAGTGATAATGATAGGGATCCAAAGAGTATTGCTAAAAAATATAATATTTCTGAAGCAGAGGGTGTTGTGCTTGCTACGAAAAATAAACTGTACATAGAATGGAAAGGAATTTTTAGGCAGACAGTTTTAGATCGTTTTAACAGATTGTTTGCAATGTGCAAGGCGAGAAAAAATTCTATAAACGAATACAAAAATATGTTGAAACCATATATAACCAGATACAAATCAATAACAGAACTTGGCTCGAGCCAATGGGGTAGGGGTTTTCTCAGGGGAGGATCGTGGGCGGCTCCTTCTGCCCAGGCAGTTTCTATTGACCGTTCGATAATATGGGCTTTCAAGGCATTCCACCCGCCTGACATTTACAGGGCTGGTGTTGAAACATTTAGGGGAGAAAAGGTTGATGCAAGGCGTATGCCTTTTTCCCCAGAGTTCAGAGAAAAGATAGGGAAAAATTTTAATGCGCTGAAGGACGAAGACCTTGACAAGGTTGAAATATCCATAAACGGCATAGAGCCGCTTGATAAGTATGTCATAGGACTGATGCCGCACATAGAAAGGCATTACAATGTTAAACTAACGCCAGTAGATGTGCTAACTGTGAGGAGAGATTTTTTCAATACATGCAAGGAATATGGATGGTTCGACCCATACTTTGGGGTCCTTGACATGACTATAACAAGGCAGACTGTTAGACTGCAAGACGGTTCTGAGCTGGAGGATATAACAATTTTTCCGTTCCTTCCCTATGTGGATACGCAGAATGTCATGCTGCTGAGGATGTTGGAGCTAAAGGCACAGGAGAAGGCCTTGGAAGGTTACATATCCGAGATGATTGGCGAACTGCCTGAGGGGACGAAGGTTCAGGACTTGCTGAAAAATTACAGCGATTTGTTTGAATACAAGGAAGAGGGGGAGAAAGTGGAGAAGGTGAAAAAGAAAACAGACTTTTTGTCAAAACTAGGCATGGAATTCAGCTTTTTCAGAAAAGGTCAATACGAACCGCATTTCGAGGATAATGTTAACGGCCCATACTTCAGGGAGCTAAGAGATATTGCAATAGCACCAGCAGTTACTTGGTGGAAGGGTACTTTTGACGTACCAGGCTTCAGAAGGCCCGGATTTGTGAAGTGAGGTGTGAGTTTGGCATACATTGTCGGAGTGTCTAGCGGATTTTTTGCAGCCGTGGCGCAGGAGGAAAAGATTCAACTAGTGACATTATCAAAAAAAGCAATGTATTCCATAACACAGGGAGTCAACTTCACACAGATTGATGTTGAATCCATGTCCGAATTCAAAGAGCCAAACCTGAAGGATAATATAGAAAAGGTGAAGAGGCTCAACATATCATTTGGTATACACGGCGAGACTGGGGCCTTCGGTGGCGGCCGCGACGTTCCGTTACAGTTGGATTCTGCTAATGAGGAGGATTATGTTAGATCACATAAAAGACTTGTAGAAACGCTGACGCAGGCAGGAGAAATAGGTTCAAAATATTATCTGATGCATGCCTCCGAATCACATCCATATATTTTGCTTGCAAAAGACTTGCAGCCTTCTAGGCTTGTTGATTTTAAAGGTAGGTCATTGGCAGAATTTCTAAGGGAAAATCCCGATTTGTTAAATTGGATAGTTACTAAGCATGAATTGATAGACATGCTTGGCTTGCATGTGGACTATTATATGCGGCAGTTTGCTACCGAAAAAGTCAATGAAGCAAGAGAAAAAAAATTCCTAAGTATGACAGAAGAACAAAGAAAACTAATACAAGACCCCAGAATAGTTGAATTGTTGACGCCCGAAGAAAAGGCAGCGGCAGAGAAGCAAGGTATGAAAGAGGGAATAATGAAGTATGTTATGGCAAGAGATAGCGACTGGGGGCCGGAAAGATTTGCTTATTTTGTTACAGCAAAGTGGATGGAAATGAACAACGACCCTCTATGGAAACCTATACTGGAAGTTTCCAAAAAATTCTACCTCAAACCCGGCGAGGAAAAGGCTATAGGCATTTTTTCCGTGGAAAATGAAAAATTTTACAACAGGTTCGAGCTATGGGTGCCTGCGGTTGCTGCAAGATATTTGCTTGGCCATTTCTTCCCTGATCCTGCATATGAAGATCCGAAAAAGGTTTTGGACAAATATAATATCGATTTTGTCATTGAAACCCCCATGGCATCGCCTGGAATGGAAAATCTCATGAGGCTGGCAAATCCCGTGCACATGTATTACATAGCAAAAGAATCAGGCATTAGCCATTTCAAGATTGCAATAGACTGCGAACATATACTTGGTAATTATCTCGATCCGAAAAAAATTATTGAAGAGTTGCCAGAGGGAGCAGGTAAATATGTAAGAGTGATGCATCTTGGTTGGCCAACACCTATACAACCTGCCCATATGCCCATGAATTTCGGTTCGGAGGAGCAGAAGTATATCTACGAGATAGTCTACGCACTCAGACAGAAAGGATTTACGAGCGACGAGGACAGGTATTTAATCTACGAACGTGGTGCAGCTCCAATATTGCAGACAGTGACTGCCATGAAGCTTATTGTCAAACTTGCAGAACAGAATGTGCATCCTGATAATCTACCGTTGGAAGAATTTTATGGTGTGAAAACAGGTGAGTTGGCTTCATACGAAAGGCAGAGGGAAATTATTGAAGAACATGCAAGAGAGCCGCTCAAGGGAATGCTTGTTGTTGCAGAAGAAAAGCATGGCTTCCTAGGAAAGGCTGCGATAGAGAAAGGCAAACGACCAGAGGAATGGGCCAAGGAAGAGCACAAATAATTATAATCTGGACATAATTACAGCCTGGATATCATAAACTCTTTTGCCTGGTCAAGCTCTTTAACAGTTCCTATATCCTTCCAGAATCCCTTCATCTTCACGCAAGTGAATCTCATACCTTTTTTTATCAGTATTTGTATCGAATCCGTTAGCTCGTACTCTCCGCGGGAAGATAGCTTTGTCTCGTCTATTGCTGAAAATATTTTTTTCGGCAGTATGAAAATCCCACCTAAAACAAGGTTAGAAGGAGGGTTTTTGGGTTTCTCGATTATTTTCACCAGTCTGTTTTCATCAAGCTTCAGCACACCGTAAATGGCAGGGTTGTCAACCTCCTTCCCGCATACCACACCATCACACTTTTTACACTCTATTATCATTTCATCAATAACATCCGGATCAAAAACATTGTCGCCATAAATGACAAGGAACTTTTCCTCATCTATCTTGTCTTTAGCACATCTCAATGCATCAGCAGTTCCTCCTTTGTGATTTTCCTGATTCACGTAATCTATTTTTACACCAAATTTTTTTCCATCACCAAAAAAATCCATAATCATATCCTTCTTATAGCCGACAACTATGACTATGTCCCGAACATCTTTCTTGGCAAGCACCTCTATGAGATACTGCAGCAGTGGCTTGCCGAAAACCTTCACCATAACCTTTGGGTGATCGTTCGTAAGATCCTTCAGCCGTGTGCCTGCCCCTGCTGCTAGAATAACTGCCTTCATCAAATCAATCTTACTGTTAAAATAGAAATGCAGTGCTTAAATTGTTTGTGAATTTATAAAGTCCTTCTTATTTTTTACGAATATCTTTTAAAAAATGCTGCAAAGGCAAAAACCCCTATAGAATTATTTTAACTACTCCTCAGTGATAGAAATCTATATATACCCCCTTGTAACAAAACATATATATGACTTTGGAAAAGCTAGAAGAAGAATTAGAGGCTACTGATTTGGCAAGCAAAAAAGAGCAGCAGGCTGCTAGGGAGATGGAAAAGGCTTCCAAAGAGGTTTTTGCCAAGGTTGTGAAGTTTACCAATGAAGCCAGAAAGCAGTATGGCGATTTGATAAAAACCGTTCTGATTTTTGGCTCTGCTACAAAAGGGACGATGGTGAAGGGCAGCGATGCTGATGTGTTTGTTATACTTGACGACACTGCTACGAAGGGTTCTGAGGACTTGGAAAAGATAAACTCTCAGTTATACCTTATTGCGCATGAGCTCAAGGACCTTCACATCCAAACCCACACACTTACAGAGTTTTGGCAGTGGTTGAGGATGGGTTCTCCAGAGCTGGTTAACTTTTTGAGGTATGGATTGGTTGTTTACGACACAGGTTTTATCAAGCCTGTGCAGAGGATGCTGCAAATGGGCTTGCTGCCGCCTAGCGAGGAGACGATTACACTAAAAGCAAGGACTGCTGATATACGCTACAAAAAAATAAAGGCGGATATAAAATCAATGATTTTCGAGTTGCGATACACCATGTTGGATGCAGTGCAGGCAGTAGTGATGTATTACTACAAGAAGCAGCCTGATTACAAGGCTGCACCTGAGTTTTTAGAAAAGTTGGTGGCAGAGAAGAAGCTTGAAAAGGAATATATTGAAAAGTTCAAGGAGTTGGACAAGCTTTGGAAGGATATTGACCACAAGGAGATAAAGGAAGTTACAACCGAGCATTTGGAAAAGGCATTGCAAATCTCCAAACAAGTGATAGACAGGATGAAAAAATTGTTGCCGACGGATTTAACCGGAGAAGAGTTACCTGAAACAGAGGTTTGATGATTATGGACAACAATGATGAAAAAATTGAGGGAGAAAACCTGCTTAGGATATTAAATTGTGCAAAAATTATTGAAGAATCTTATAGAAAGAAGATTATAACAAAAGAAGATATCAGACAAGAACGTATTGAATTGCAAGCTGCATATAATGGTAGTGAGATTGATCTTGCATTATTAGAGGCATGCGTAAAACCAATGAAAAAAAGACTAGATGAATTTTTAAAAATTAGAAAATATGTTATGTGATCAGAATGGCAAAAGAAAGCAAAGAGGAAAAAAAGGAACTGCCTGCGACGAAGGAAGAAAGGCTGGCTGAGGTGAAGGAATTCACAAAACAAGCCATGGAAAAGTATGGCAAATACATAAAATGCATTGTCATGATGGGCTCTGTTGCGAGGGATGAGTTCAAGCTAAAAAGCGATATAGACATTTTCGTTGTTATTGACGACACTGCCTTCAAGATTACACCGGAACAGCACGATAAAATTGATGATGACCTGGAAAAAATCGCGGAAAAAATCTCCGATGTTATATCAGTCCAGCCTTCTTACACACTAACAGAGTTTTGGGATTATGCACGCGTGTGCCATCCGATAGTTTACAATTTTATCAAGGAAGGGGTTGCCATATATGACACAGGATTTTTCGAGCCGATCAAGCGTTTGCTCGAAATGGGTAGGATACCTGCTACACGCGAGGCAATTGAAAATTATATGGAAGGTGCGCCGAAAAAACTGATGCGTGCCAAAACTGTCAAGCTGCTAATGCTGGCAGAGGATTGTTATTATGCCATGTTAAACAGTAGTCAAGCAGTTCTGATGTTTATGGGTCTTGAACCTCCTGTTCCCAACAAGGCTTACGGAGATGTGAAAAAGTTTTTGGTCGAGCCTGGCATACTCGAGCCAGAATATGCAGAATGGCTCAAGGAGATTATAGAAGTAAGAAAAAAGATTGAGAGAAAAGAGCTGATGGATGTTGAGGGCAAGTTTGTTGATGAGTGGATTGCCAAGGCAGAGAAGTTTGTGGATAAGATGTTTGGCTTGCTGAATGCGTTGGAGATAAGAAAGAAGGAGAAAATATTGGAGAGGACGCATGAGGTTATGATCAAGGCTGCGGTTACTGCACTGAAGTCTTTGAACAAGATGCCTGGAAAAGATGATGAAATATCTTCCACATTCAAGCGAGAATTCATAGACACAAAACTGATCGAAGGATATTACTGGGACATTTGGAAGAGGATTGAGGGTATGAAAAAGAAGGCTGCTGAAAAGCAGATTCATGAGATTCCTGACAAGGATGTAAACGAAGCTAGGGAATATGTGAGAAAGCTGATAAGGGATTTGGCAAAGGTTTTGAAAGAAAAAGAAGTTAGTGAAGAAAAGAAAGAATAAGATATGAAAGTCATAATTCTTGGTTCTAGTCCTTTTTTGAAAAAATTAAATTTAGGAGGTGTATTTCACTCAAATGAATCACTCAGAACCAATGCATGAAGAATTGGAAAAGTTGGCCAAACCATACGGGTACCATATAGCTTATGATGGATTGAAAATTAAATTATGAGAATTTTTTATGACAAAAAGTAAGTTTACTCTTCCTTAGCTTTCTTCTCTACTTCGTCTTCAATTCCAAGTTTCTCAATCAATTCTTTGTATCTGTTTCTTATTGTTACTTCAGTCACGCCGACAATATCAGCAACCTCTCTCTGCGTCCTCTTCTCGCCAACCAAAACACATGCGACATATATCGCTGCAGCTGCCACGCCAGTCGGTCCCTTACCAGAAGTTATGTCATGCTTCTTTGCCTTCTTCAGTATTTCAACAGATTTTGCCTGAACCTTGTCGCTCAAGCCAAGCATCGAACAAAAACGAGGAACATATGTTACAGGATCTGCAGGAAGAATTCTTATTTGCAATTCCCTTGCAATGTATCTGTATGTCCTGCCAATCTCTCTTTTTTCTACACCGCTTGCCTCAGAAATCTCATCAAGCGTTCTTGGAGAACCTAATTCACGACCTACTGCATATGTTAAGGCAGCTATAACAGATTCAATCGATCTACCACGAACAAGCCCTTTGTTTACAGCCTCCTCGTAATATCTTGCAATCCTTTCGTGTATCGGTCTTGGAAGACTCAAAAATGAAACTATTCTTTGCAGCTCGCTTAATGCAAACGATAAATTCCTGTCCTTTGATTTTATCAATCGCTTGTGCCATTTTGTTAGCCTGTAATACTGTGCACGCTTTTTCGCTGGGACTTTGTACAGCTCACCCAAACCCTTTCCTATCTCCGTTGTCAGGCCCTTGTCATGCTTCGTGAAGGTTAAAGGAGCACCACCACGAGCCCTCTTACTCATCTGCTCGCTGTCAAATGCTCTCCATTCCTGCCCTATATCAGTAATATCTTGTTTTAGAACCAAACCGCAACGAGGATTCGCACAAATCAATTCACCACGGGTAGAATCTTCGATAAACTCAACATTGCCGCATTCTGGGCATCTAGCCATTTGGCTTGTTGGCTTTTTTGGCATTTTTAATCACTTTTTGGTGAATAATTATTTTCACAATGCAATAAAGTAAATAAATACTATACCGTAAACTATTTAAATATATGCTTTTTGGGATTTAATAAATTGCCAATATGGAGAGATAAAAAATTTTATTTTATTGTTTTCGAGCCTGCCATTACCCTCCAAAGCCTGCTTCCGCAGATAGGGCATGAGTCAGCATCAAAATATTCTAGGCAATTCCTGCAAAATTTTTTCCACGTCACAAGTTTTTTTATTTTTTCTCCAAAAACAGAGATGTATTCCAAACCAATCTTCTCAGCCACGTTCTGTATATTCCTATCATCAGAGACTATAGCAGAGCCATTCCCTTTTGCTAAAGCAAGAACTTTAATATCAGTTCTAGAAAGTTTGTCTATATCACCTGTAGTAGTTGCAACCTTTTTTATTTCCTCCACATCCTCATGGAACGGATCCAGAATTTTCATATTGCTCAACCCTTCAAGCTTCATAAGCGAGGCTTGATCTTTTGTTTCGATAATGACCTCTGGTGCTGTGCAAATCTCGCTGAATCTGCTAAAGTCATTCAGGTAAATCAATGCTGTTGTGTCCAATACAACTTTCATACTCTTTATTTATCGCACAGTTTAAAAAGATTTATTTTATAGGAATACAATTAATCTAAAGGTGCTTTTTTGGTCAAGGAATTCCCCATTTCACCTCTTGAAAAGATCGCAAAAGAGGCTGGAAAGACAGTCGGAGCTGATCGCGTATCAGCTGAAGCCTCTCGCGAGCTGAGAAATGTGATGTTGGAGGTTGCTGACAAGATTGCCGCAGATTCTGTGGCTGTTGCGCAACATGCTGGCAGGGTGACAGTGAAGAGGGAAGACATAATTCTTGCAACTAGAAGGAAATGATTGCATGGAAAAAACTAATACTGGAATAAAAAATCTAAAGCCAAACGGATTTGTGATGATTGACGACGCTCCTTGCAGGGTGGAAAAGGTGCAGGTCAGTTCTAGCGGCAAACACGGACATTCGAAGGTGCGAGTGGATGCAATCGGCCTGTTGGATGACACGAGGCGAAGCATTATCAAACCTGCTGACGACGTTGTTGATGTTCCAATCGTTGTAAAGAAGAAGGCGCAGGTTTTGGCTGTGGTTGGAAACAAGGCCCAGCTTATGGAGCTGTCAGACTATAGCAATTTTGAGCTGGACATACCTGAAGAAAGGAAAGATGATGTGAAGCAGGGAGAGGAAATAGATTATTACGAGGTATGCGACATCAAAACCCTCAAGCAGCTCAAATGATTTTTATCAATAGCTCATGCTAACGAGTTTGTTGCCGCATTGTGGGCATTGCTTCAGCTTGTTGCCAAAACTTTTGTTACATTTGTTGCAGTATTTCATAACATCAATACTGTTTTGTTAAAAAATATTAGTTATCCTCTACTTTGAAACCATAATTTTTTAACAGCTGAAACTTTAGTGAACCAGAAATCTTCTGTTTCTTCTTCAATCTAACCCTTTTCGCTTTTTTCACCTGCGTAGCGTTAACGCTACCAAAGTTTTGCGTGTTTCTCAGCTTCAATATTTTAAACTCATTTTCTTTCATTTTCACCATCTCTATAAATATGTCTGCTCAAGTTGAAAGAAAAAAATGTGCACTACCTTTTTTCGGATCAAACTATTTATCAAAGTCTAGCCATCTCAGGCTTTTGGTAACAGCGGGCTGAACTGCTCGCTCGAAAGCTTGCAGCGTACACCCCTGTCCCATCAAACTCGTATTCTACGAGGGCCTTTGTCGTTCATCCGATTATTGCTAACCAGACTTGCGAGTGGCTGTCTATTTTTCCGGACGGTTTCGAGCTTAGATGCTTTCAGCTCTTATCCGTGTATGGCTTAGCTGCCCGGCTATGCTATGAACAACCGGTAGACCAGAGGCCACGGAGGAACGTTCCTTTCGTACTTGTTCCTCCTTCCAGTCAGACAACCAGCACCTCTAGTAGATAGCGACCGAACTGTCTCACGACGTTCTGAACCCAGCTAGCGTCCCCCTTTAACCAGTGGGCACCTGTACCCTTGGCTGCTGCTGCACAGCCAGGAGGGGGGGAGCCGACAGCGACGCACCAACGCGCCGGGTCAATATACCCTTTGTTCAGAATCTTCTGAACGCTATCGAAATAATGTGGGAATGAAAACCAAATGTGGGCTTTCACCGGCCACGGGCCCATTTTGGAGGATTAGCTCGACATTAACAAATGAACCAACTTTTCTTTTTTTGCGGAATGTGAAAATCCAATTTCCTTTTTGAAGATTTTTAGTTTTTCTTTTCCTAGTATAGGGAGAACTTTAACTCCCCACTTGTATTCCCACAATTTTCCAGTTTCAATTCCTATTTTTGCTAACAGTTTTTTGCATATCATCAGAAGTTTCTCATTTTTGTTCGACAAAGTTATTCTATATTTGTTTTTGTCAACGCTTCCTTCTGCATCAAAGATCCCACGAAGATAATATTTTTGAATTTCTTTTCTTTCTCTTGTAATTTTTTGAATATTTTTTTTGAGCTGTTGTAATTGTTGGAAAACATCTTTCGAATATGTTCTTAATCTGAAGACGTTCTTCTTCTTTCTTTCCGTGATTTTTGTTTTTACCTTGAACGCTAATCTAAAATATTTTGCCAAGTTGATTAGCCATTCCTTGTTTTTTTGTTCGATTTCTATCGTGAAATCTCCGATCTTAGGTCTACTTGAAAGATTTCCATCTTCCATAGCACCTAAAATGAATGCTACTTCTTTTTTCATGGAAATTATTTGGTTCTTTAACTATTTATGCCTAGCTAATCTATCCCCGAGGTAGCTTTTCTGATACGACCGAGCCCCATTAAGGAGCTACGATATATCGCTAACCCATGCTTTCGCAGCCGATTCTTTCGCTTTGCGAGAATCGGTCAATCCAGCTTTTGCGTTTACACTCTACTCGAGATTTCTTTGAGGCGATTGCAAATGATATCTCATCAGCTACCTCCAAAATCATATTGTATCATTCTGGAACGGTTTAATCATCGCCAATTGCAACCGTAACCTCGATGAGCTGAACTTTGGGCGCCCTTGATATCTTGTCAAGGGCGTACCGCCCCAGCCGAACTGCCCATCTGATGCTGTCCTATTTCTAGTTAGCAGCAAAGCAACGAAAGGGTAGTGTTACATTTTCCTCTCAGCTTTCGCCCAAAGGCTAAGCCTGATAACGAGTCCTACCTACGCTCTGCAACCGCAACTATGCAACAACATCAGACTGCAGTAAAGCTAACCGCTAGAATGAACGAATCTTAAGCATCTGCAGATAATATGTATAGTTTTTTTGAATTGGAAAATAACCAAATTTTTGCCAAACTTTTATTTTAATTATAGTCCACGGATTTGAAAATCCAAATATTTTGAGCCATTTGAACAGATTTTTGCGGCCGTACATTCTTATCATAAATCCCTTGTATTTTCCTTGTTTTTCTTCAATAGCAAATGTAAATTTAAACTTCTTTAATATTTTTTTAAATTGATTCGCTAATTTTTTTGATTGTATGTAAATTTCTAGCCTTGGTTCAGTGTACAATCCTTTTCTGTTTTTTTGAAATGACAGACACATATCTGTATCTGCTATTCCCCTGATACAATACTTCAATAAGTTTAAGTTTTTTGAAAATATCTTTGGGATTTCTACCATTTCTTTTTTTCCTACAGGTAATTTCAGAACTTTGTTTTTGAATTTAACTATATCTTTTGAATTTACTATTAACAATACTGTATTGTCTTTGGGCCTTTCGATGTAAATCGGATTTGCTCTATATGCTTTTTTGATTATTTTTGGAAGAATTTTTTTATAAAATTCTTTTTCATTTTGTAAGTTTCCTGAATATGTTATTCTGCAAGTTCTGTTCTTCGAGTACATGTTGCCATCACCGATTTGTACACCAGCATCATAGGCAACTTCTTTTGTTAATCTAAACATAGTACCCGATATACTATACTGTATTATCTGCATATTAAGTTTTTCGCTTGATTCTATCTACGGGGTCTTCGTTTCCCACTAGAGGTCTCTGGCCTATTCACCAGAACAGCATTTTCGCTGAGTTCCAGCCTAGGACAGCGAGGAAGTCGTTAAGCCATTCATGCGGGCCGTCAATTAAACGGCAAGGGATTACGCTACTTTACGACTCTCAGAGTTAGAGCCGCCGTTTACTGGGGCTTCGACCTGTTGAACCAGGCTTTAACACACCAGTACTGGGCAGACATCAGAGACTGTACGAATCCTTTCGGAACAGCAGTCTCCTATGTTTTTTAACCGGAAAGACGAGTTATCTTAACGCATTGTATTTCTTTTTTGAACATCTCAACAGACTTCTTTCGGTAAATCTGCAAGCCAAAAATTTTTCCAAATTTGTAGACGTAGGATATCATTCCTGCATCCTTGAAAAATTTTTGGAATGCATCTAACAACTTTTTATTACCGTTGTATATTACCAATCGGTCTGTTATTGTCCCTTCAGCATCGAAAAATCCAGCAATGAAAATTTTTTTCTCTTCTTCGGAAAGTTTTTCAAAGAAATTTTCAAGGTTTTTCATCATATCCTCAAATTCCTGGTACAATCCCTTGGAGTATGTAAGTACTCTCCTCTTGTTGTCAGGGACGTTGTATATGTATGTTTTGAAACTATTCTCTTTAAGAACTTTGATTGCTCTTTCCAATATGTCTAGATTTTTCTTATGCTGATCTATCCAAACTGCATAAGCTCCATTCTTACCGATAAACTTGCAGCCATCTCCCGCAAGCATACCAGCAAGATAAGGGTTCATGCACATTATTTTATACCTACGTGGTATTTAAACACTTCTCTTCTTCCCGTTTGTTAAACAGTCGCTTCCTCCTTGTCACTGCGGCCTGCGATTCCTTGCGAAATAACAGGCATCCCTTCTTCCTAAGTTACGGGACTAGTTTGCCGATTTCCCTAGACTAGTTTGTCTCAACACACCTTCGCCTTCTCAGCGTCTCCACCTGTGTCGGTTCTCGGTACGAGCTTGGAAGATTCGATAAACTTCCTTTTCACGGGCTCCAGGAATCAGCCGAACTTAGCATACACCAAGCCCTATGCATTAACCTGCTGCTCCACGTTATGTGACTTCGCAGGCTTGAACACTTAGCTTGCGTCGACCTATCCCAAAGCGTCAGAAGCTTAACTTGCGTTGCCGCGTGTACTCCCAAGGTATCTGAATGTTAACAGATTTTCCATTGATAGCTCCAGTAAAGGGCTACCTTAGGCTCGACTAACTGCCAGCTGACGAACATTGCTGGCAAACCCTTGGAGTTAAGGTGATTGTGATTCTTGCACAATTATGCTGCTACTCATGGCAGGATCTTCATTTCTGCGCGGTCCACTGTTGCTTACGCAGCAGCTTCTATCCACGCAGAACACCCCCCTACTCTTGCTTTCGCAATCCTGGGTCTCGGTAACTGACTTAGTCTCTTCCATTTTCAAGGCATAAACCCTCGGTAGGTAAGCTGTTTTGCGGCTAGATACACGATAATAATTTTTTCCTTTTTTCTGGATGTTGGATTTGGAATGTATCAAAGAATTTTTTATTAAATTCTTTTGAAATTCTAAGTACAAATCTCGGATGTATGCCATTTTTGTTTTCGTATTTACCTATCTCCCCGCATTTTATTTCGAAACTTTCTAAGATGTTTTTTACATCTTCTAACGGAAGGCATTTGTTGCCATTCCACGAGAGATAGAATTTTACTTGTTTATTCTGCAAGTCAACTCCACCTTCAGCATCCCAAAAACCTGCAATGTAATTTTGCAATATTTCTTTATTTTTACTTTCTTTTATTGTGTTTGGAGTTATCCAAGAAATTTGTACGCCGAGCGGATGTTGAAATTCGTCGTGTAAAATCTCGGCAATGTTTTTAGAATATATTCTTATATACGGTGTTCTGTTTTTGTATGAAACTATTTTGATTTCAATACCGAATACATCCTTTACTTTTTCCTGGATTATATTTAACCATTCTGCCGATTTGCTGTAGAATGTTATCGAATGGTGTTCTTTTCCAAGATGATCTTTGAATTTGCTCACAGAACCATCTCTGAGAGCACCTACCAAATATGCTAGGTTGTTGGTAAGCTGCATTGTACTTAATTATACATTTCTAAACTTAAAGATTTCATGTATCTAACTTACGCACTTTTTAACTGATGGCTGCTTCTGAGCCTACAGTCCTACTGTTTTAGGGTTTAAACTCCCTTCTTCGTTTAGTCAGTATTTAGAGACCTTAACCCAGGGCACGCTTGTTCGCGTTTCGGGTACCGAACTTAATCCAGTACCCTCACTCCGGCCTTCTACGGCGACAATATATTCTGAGTTTGACAGGAAAACTGGATCTTTCGATCCTTGACTCTCCAATCAGTATCTTTATCCTATTGCCTACCTCTGGCCAGGCTGTCCTGAGGGACATATAGAGGGGAACCAGCTATCACCGGCTTCGTTAGGCTTTTCACCACTAACCCTAGATCACCCGAGGGATTGGGTCTCACCATCGGTAACAGACTTCCATCCTTCTTTCGAAGGACTTCATCTTATCAGGGGTTAGATCAACCGGCTTCGGGTCTTACCCCAGTGATTTCCCGCCTTTTCAGACGGCGCGCCACGCTTGTACTACGCGCTTGTTGCTTTCGCTTAGGCTACTCTGCTTAAACAGATTAACCTCACCACTGAAATAAACTCCCTGCCCCGTTTTTCGGAACGGATAGCACGATCCTGTAAGCCACTCTTGGTAATCACTGCTTGCGCAGCTTTCCTTAGGAATGGCACCTTCCGGACCGTGCATGACTATGTCCATCTTGGTTTCAGACTCTTTTCACCCCGCTTTCGCGGTGTTTTTCAGCTTTTTCTCACGATACGTATTTCGCTATCGGTCTTCCTTAGTATTTAGGGTTACCGGTTAATGCCCGGCAGATTCCTACTCCATATCCAAGGAGCAGTACTCAGGATACTTGGCATTTCACTTTCTGCCTTACCCCTACGGGGCTATCACCCTTTAACGCATTGCTTTCCAGCAAACTTCGGGTAAGCAGACTAGAGAAGACCCAAGTCCTACAACTCCACATCCTGCTGCTTCATCAGCAGCAGTTCGGTTTGCCCTGTGCCGCTTTCACTCGCCGTTACTAACGGCATCGCAATTGTTTTCTCTTCCTACGGCTACGAAGATGCTTCAACTCGCCGTGTTCCTCCTGCTTACGCAGTTGGCCGAAGCCAACGATTCGCATTAGGTATTCCTGGGGTCAATACTCGCATGCAGTTAACCCAGGGTTATCGCAGCTTGCCGCGACCTTCTTCAGCTAAGGAAGCCAAGCCATCCACCAAGTGGATAATATGTGCTAGACCTCTTTGACTAGTTTGATCCTATGGTAGTGTCATCTTTTACGGTCTCATATAGACAGTTCGTACCTCATTGCTGTAAAGCTCGGATCGCAAGTCTAATCATCAACCTACACTCTTCACCCCTTAAGCAGCAGTTAAGGAGTTGCACGTTATCGGTGTAAAACCCTCTTTTAGAGGTATAGAATAGCTCGCAAGGTGTCCACGTCTTCATAGCTGTTGCCAGCATTCAGGATTAGACACGCTCATCGCTAATAAAAAGGCCAATGCAGATTTAGCTCTGCATAGAGACACCGATCAAACAATATAATACCGCTGTATATATATAAAGATTTATCTTCTGTAGTTGCAGATGAATGTTATTTTTATTTTGAATCTCATCTTTTGTACACAATTCTAATATGATTGTATCTAATAGGTAGTAAAAAATAGAAAAACTTAAATATGACCAGAATTTAATTGCTTTTTGAAAAGGATTGAAAATATGAGAATAGCTTTATGTCAATTGAAAACGCCAAATTTTGAATTTAAGGAGGAATTGGATAAAACTACAAGTTTTTACGAAATTGAAGGAAGAAGGATAGATGCTCTTGATTATGTTGTGGGAAGGTTAGAAGAGAGTAAATTCCCTAAAGAAACTTTAGTTGTTCTCCCTGAATGTGTTCCAGGAATTTCTGGGATGGATAATATAGGCAAATTAAAACAATTCGCAAAAAGTAGGGGCTTGTATGTGCAAGCTGGTATTTATCAAAAAATTCCAGGCAAGGCTAAAGCGTACAATTCCAGTGTTTTGATAGATCCCAAAGGTAACATTTCGGGAATATACCATAAAATGTATCTTCAAAAAGAGGAATGGCAAAGTCACATAGAACCGGGAGATAAACCAGAACTATTCGAAGTGGAACAAGATGGAGAAAAATATACAATTGGTCCTTTCATATGCCAAGATTTGGGTTCTAACATGCCTGGAGATGAAACACCAATCAGAAAAAGGGATGAAAATGGCATACCGATTTTAGAAAGTGTTTACAATGAAGCTGATGTGTTTGTTGTCCAATCAGCATCGTTGGTTGGTTTGTCAGACAAGGGTAAACCATTTCATGAGCATTGGGCCGAACTTTTGGAAAGAATGGTTGAAAAATATGAAAAACCTATTGTTTACGTAAATTGCGCTGATAGGGGAGGCAGGTCCAAAGTTTTGATTCCTGAAAATGGAAAAGCAAAAATAGTAAGAGAATTATCAGCGGATATAGAAGAGATTTCGTTGTTTGAAATTTAGTAAAATTGTATTCATGATTCGAAACCATATGATGTTTTGTACTTAATAGTGGACCGACAGGGACTCGAACCCTGAGCCTCCTGCTATTCTGGAAAGCCTTTTTTGAAAAAGGAAATTAGTTCTTCTATTTTTAAATGGATGTTTTTGTCAAAATATCTGACTTGGCACACCCCATGTAAACTTTTTTTCCTTTTTCCACCACCAGAAGCCGCAACAATTTTTGTGAATTGCCTTTGCGGAATTTTAGTCAGACCGGACCAAAAATTAATTTCCTTTTTCTTTTTATGCTCCGGATAAAGCGTTAATTGAATTCTCAACTTTTTTTCATCAATTCCGAAACTTCTTAAAAAAGTTAAATACGCTTTAACAAGTTCCGGATCCGTGTTTGTCAAGATTGGCCCATACTGTGTCCAACCTCTTTTATCGACTCTGACTTTTGTTCCTTCAGCCCAATATAGGGCTGCACCCATCGCTTCTAGCGGTGTCATATCCTACTCCTACTATTGTAATAGGAGTATTCATATTTAAGCTTTCTTGCAGAGCAGGCGATCTACCATTGATCTATCGGCCCGCAATATAACTTATTTTATTGCTACAATAAAAATATAACCATTTGCTTGATCCGCAATGGGTTTTTATTTTTATGAGTTTATTCGTTTTATTGCAGATAACATGAAAGGCGTAAGCAGTAAATTGAATCAACTGGTTGATAAAATAGGTAGAGATTATTACGATGCACTTCAGATGAGGCTCAAAAAAATTTCAGTCGAACCTTCTATTTCAAGGATTATTGGCAAGTATAGTTATAAATTGGCAGCTATACCCGGTTTGTTATTTGTATATGCATGCGATGATGCTAATGAAAATCCATATGGCGCCCTTGGCATTGGTATGGTAGGGCTTAGTGCTAGCATACATGACGACGTTATTGACACTAGACCTGTTAATCCAGCAGCATATGTGAATGCGGGCGATGTTTTACTAACAGAAGGATTCAATATTTTTGTTTCTGAATGCCACAATTCTCCAAATTTTACCGACGCCTACGCAGCTCTTGCATTGTATGCAAAAAGAATGTGGGAGTGCCAGCAAATGGATATGGAATTTTTCGGCAGGAGTAAGGTTTCTAAAAAGGAGTATCTGCAAAACATAGCAAGATCGAGGCATATGATGAAGTTAGGTTTGGTAACCGCTGCAGTGCTTACTGGTCAAAAAATGCGTGAATATGAAATAATTTCAGATCGTTTCGGTAACATACTCCAGATTTTGGATGACATAGGCGAGGTTCAAGAGGACAAAGGTAATTACTGTACGTACTTTTCCTGTAATATCGATAGGCTTGGCCCAAGAATAACAATGGATATTGCGAAAAAGATGATGAGGAAAGAAAATGAAAGACTTGCAAAATATTTACAAGATAAGCCAAGCTTGTTGGCGTTTGATAAAAGATTGATGAAAACCGTAGGAAAAATTTAGCTTTACATATAGCTTGCGCTATTTCTTGAAATGAAAAAAATTCGGTTGATTATTGATGCCTGAGGTAGGACCACTCTTGCACGGATCTGACAATCCGCTTGCGCTTTCGCGCTGCAAAATTGTCTTAAGGAGGTGATCCAGCCGCACGTTCCCGTTGCTGGGTCGAATTGAAAGGTTTTAGGATGGCCATAATCAATTCACCTCCGACTCATCATTAAATCAGAGTCAAGCCATTTTATCACATTACAGCCTTTTAGGTTTCCTTTCTCGACCTTACGGCTACCTTGTTTATCGCTCCAAGAGCCGATTTCTAAATTTTTGCAACCTAACAATCTTTTCTGGGTGTCTAGATTTTATCGTCTTTACAAACTTCAATCTAGAGTTTGCTTTTACGAAAAACCTCCAACATTTTTTCTTTCTTCCATACTCATGTAATTTGCCACATTCGATTCCTGAATCCTCCAAGATTTTTATTACTTTCTTCAAAGGTTCGGGATCTTTTTGCACAAATTGTATGTATAGATGTGGAGTTGAAGACGGTACTTTTCCAGGATTCTTTGGAATGCCTCCTTCAGCATCAAAGAAACCCGCTACATATTCCAATTTTTCATTTTTCGAAAGTTTGTCGCTGTCAATTTTTTCGAGCAGTGGTCTAAACTTGGTTTCAAGAACATTTATATTTCGTTGCTTGAAAATCCAAGCGTTTCCAAGATTTTTCTCGATTACTTTTTCAATATTCTCTAACCACTCACGGTTTTTCTGTGTAAATACAGCAACCAGACCTTTGCTTTTGCCTCTGTATATGTAACCGTCTCCTTGTAAAGCACCCATTAGATATGCCAAGTCGCAATTATTCACACCATTATATATCTAGCGGAATATTTTAACTTTTCGACTCGATGAAGTGGCGACTTAGCCCCACTCGCAAAACTCAAATTCAAACTCACCATGGAGATGAGGTTTCATTTGAGCTTCACTCGTTTGGCTTGACGGGCGGTGTGTGCAAGGAACAGGGACGTATTCGGCGAACGATAGTGACATTCGCCTACTAGGGATTCCGGCTTCACGAAGGTGAGTTACAACCTTCGATCTGAACTGGGCGTGCTTTTAGGTGATTTGCTCCCGCTTTCGCGGTGGCATCACATTGTGACACGCATTGTGCGTCGCGTGTAGCCCAGGAGATTCGGGCCATACGGACCTACCGTCGCCCACACCTTCCTCCAACTTATCGCTGGCAGTCCATCATGAGTGCGTCCTCTCCGAAGAAAGGATTTGCAACATGATGCGTGGGTCTCGCTCGTTAACCGACTTAACGGCACGCCTCACGGTACGAGCTGACGATGGCCATGCAGCACCTCTCAGCTTGTCAGGTAAGCCCTTCAGACTGACCCTCAACCTGCTGTTTGGAGGTTAGATAGCCATTTTGATGGATTAACATACTTTGTTTCAAAGAAAAACCAATTCTCCAACCAGTTTTTCCTGAAAATCCTGAAACACAAATTCTTAAGTTGGGTTTGATTCCGATATCTTTTGTTATTTGCAAAATATTTTCTTTTAATTTTTCATTCATTGTTGTTATTTCTACATAATTTCTTTGTACATGACCATCGCTGTCGATTAAACCTTCAATGAATCCTTTTAAAAATTCTTTTGATTCAGTTTTTTGAAGCAGACCATCTTTTGATACGATGCTTTTTATATGTTCAAGGAAATCTTTTGAATGAACTTCAATCACATACGTATTATCCTCACCCTTGTATTCCTTCACATGCTTGAAGCCGTTGGAGAGGATATTAAACAACTTCTTTTGAACATAGTGTTCATGGAGACCAAGAAAAAATCTTAGTCTGTAAATTCCCCGCTTTTGCTGTATGAAGATGTTTCCATCTCCAACATAGAACCCAACCAGATACCCATGTTCCTTTTCTGTTAAACTGGTAAAATTTAATTTGTTTACATTTACCTCTTGGTTTTCAAATATATTAAATCTTACCATTAGTGACTATTCTAACTCGCTCCTGGTAAGATATCCAGTAGATACCCTACCCTGAGAGTTGGTACCTATTTCCGGCGTTGAATCCAATTGAACCGCAACGCCCACCCCTTGTGTGTTCCCCCGCCAATTCCCTTAAGTTTCAGCCTTGCGACCGTACTTCCCAGGTGGCCCGCTTAACACCTACGCTCCGGCACTACAAGCTCCCGAGAAGCTTGTAACACCAAGCGGGCATCGTTTACGGCTAGGACTACCGGGGTATTTAGTGGCGAAGGAAAAGTTGCATTCGTTTTATTTTCTCAGAATGTTTTAATTTCACGAATTGATTGAAAATTTTTAAATTGTTTTTGCCGTAAATGAAAATTTCAAATTCAGGATTTTTTTTACGTTTTCTTATCCTTTGAGAAAATTTAATTCCAATATTTGTTAGGAAATTTATTACAAATTGCCAAACTTGCATTGATGTCGTCGAAAAATCTATTTCTGCTTGTCTTTCTCTTATGTGAGACTCTGAATCGAAAACACCTGCAACATATTCAGCCTGCAGTTCAATTGGTAGTTTCTGAAGAAATTTCGGTATTCTCAAATTTTCTCTTACTGCACCACTTGGTATTTCTAAAACTTCTGTCAGGTATTTGTAAACTATCGTGTTTTTTGAATGACTATAGAATGAATTTCTATTTTTATCATGGAAAACATTTAGTTTTATCCTGAATGTTTTCTCAAATAGTTCTTGCAGATATTTATGATACTCGAAATCTTGATCAGTTATGAGAAATCTTTTGCCAGACATGTTGCCATCACCATGAATTATTCCAATAATACGACAAATATCTGGCGAAAATGTAGTTGGAAGAGTTACAGAAGATTTGGATTTTTTCACTATGAACTCTTCTCCAACTTCCTGAATTTCTGAATGTTCCTGAAGGAATTTTGTTAACCGACTATCTAATCCCATACTGCAATATATATTTTCTTGAGTTAAATACTTTTCCTTTCGCCATATCTAATCCCGATCGCTCCCCTAGCTTTCGTCCCTCACCGTCAGACCCGTTCCAGGCAGGCGCTTTCGCCATTCACCCAGCAGAAGCCATCTCGTTTAAATTTCTCAACTTGTCAGGATGACGTATGGGTATGATTTCTTTGAAAGCTAAGAAATTTACCCTTCCCGTAATCCAAAAACGTAATGAAACAATTTTTGTACCATTCACTCTTTTTTTAATTTGGTCATTTTTTATTCCTGATGTTTTTATTCCAAGTTCATTCAGCATCTTTGTCAATTGTTCCAAATACCGTTTAAGATATTTTTGCTGTGAGATTTCTTTGGCAGCTTTGAATGCTATTTGTCTACTTGCATCATTTCTGAAATTTCCTTCGTCGTCAAATAAAGCTGCTAGAAATGAGCTTTTGATTTCTTTTGAACCTTTTAATATCCAATTTGGAACTTTTGTTTTTTGAAATATTTTAGAACCTCTTGGAGCACCAAGTTTTACAAGTTCTCTACCAACCCTATTTGAGAATTGCGTTCTTGGAGTTTCACTTATGGAAGTTCCTATATTTTGACTTACTTTGCCAAATTGTTTTTGTATCAATTCAGTCACAATTTCATGCAATTTTTCATTGGAGTTTGTGTAGATAAATACTGTTTCTTTTTATGTATTGACCCGTCTCCAAATGCATGACCTACCAATCTTGATAGGTCTCCATTCGCCATGTATTGTACTTTCTCATTGAAATTTAAATCTGATGACTTCCTGCCGACAGGTGGTCCCCCTCGGATTATAAGATTTTACCCCTACCCGAGAAGTACCCCTACCTTTTCCCAGTCTCAAGTCTAACAGTATCCTCAGCACGCCTTGTAGTTTGCTACAAGATTTCACCAAGGACTTGTTAGACCGGCTACGGACGCTTTAGACCCAATAATAGTGACCATCACTCGGGGCGCGGGTATTACCGCGGTGGCTGGCACCCGTCTTACCCACCCCTTATTCGCCTTCCCGTTTTCAGAAAGCAAAAGTTCTAGCAAAGCTAGGACACCCCAGGTTCCCTTTTCACGCGTGAGCGCATTGAAAAGTTTTCGTAACTGCTGCGTACCGTAGTACCTGGATTCATGTCTCAGAATCCATCTCCGGGCTCCTACTTCCATAGCCCGTACCCGTTATCGGTTTGTTGGGTCATTACCCCAACAACAGCCTGATAGGACACAGTCCCATCCTCAAGCGCCTGAACTTTGGGTGTTAAGGCATTCCAGCACAAAACACCTATGGGATATTAGCCTCACTTTCGCAAGATTATCTCCCACTTGAGGGTAGGTTGACTATGCATTACGGAGCAGTTCGCCGAGGTCTTGCACCTCGCGGCTCGCATGTCTTAGTCGAACCCGGGTAGCAATGGTCTCTGGCAGGATCAACCAGAATTGGCGGTCCTACCTCTAGGTTTCATCAATCAACCAATTAATGTAAAACCTATTCGGATCGTTATTCCGAATTCCCACTATGTACCGTGAACTAGAAAGAACCTTTCATTTCCTGCAAAGCAGTGTGCCATTAACTTATTGCCGTTAAGTTATTCAAGGCACTCAAGGTTCAACGCCGAGTCCACGAGTGCAATTAAGAGTATTGTTGATGATAGTATTTAAAACCGATGTATTTTTTAGAGGTGAAATGCAGGAGGTGAAATGCGGGAGGTGAGCATTGAATTAGTACTAAATTCTTTTCAAAATACCTGGTTTGGGTTCAAACAATTCCCCATTAGCAAGCAACTCGTTCATCGCCTCTTCTAATGTATGCTCTGGCAGCTTTGACTCTTCAAGCAATTTTTTTATTTCCACACCTTTTCCGTCATCCAGTTTTGTAATCATATCAAGCAAAACCGGCTTGTAATCCGTCTCTTTTGATTCAATCTGCCCTCTCACAACCTTCAAACTTTCCTCGTCCATGCAGAACTTTTCCATCACATACTCCTTCAGCTCTTCCTCAGACATCTTGCCTGCAAGCTTCTTTATCTCATCCACAACTTTTTTTTGTTCTATCAAATCACTCAGTAATTCTATCTTCCTCAGATTTTCGTAATTTGGCTCAACTTTTTTTGCGATCTCACAAGAAATATAAATTTCACCGTTGTATTCTTTCACCTTACCTATAATCAAAACTAGATCTCCAGCTTTTATTCCTTCCAGCAATTTTGTATCTTCACCAAATGCTTTAACCCTAATGATGCCAGTAGCATCATCCACTGAAATAAAACAGTATTTGCCTTCTTCATCTGAAAAAACTCCAACCATGGTTGCGACAACATTTACTCTGGCAACCTTTTTTCCAAAAGACGTGATCACATAACTCGGCAGCATTTCCTCTTTGCTTCCAGGAAAAAATTTCCCATTTACTATATCCGCTATCCTCATTTTAACAGAAGGAATTCTTTTTGCATCCATAATAATCAAATTCTCTTTATCATTCCTATAGAAGGCTCAAATATCACGCCTTCATCAATCATCTTCCTTATCAAATCATCTACATTGGATATGTTTTGCTGACTCGCTCTTTTCATCACTTCCTCAACAGGAATGTTCTTGCCAAAAACGTTTTCCAAATCAGAAATTATGTCAAGTACTGTGCGTATCCTGCTACGCTGCGTGGCTGTTACATGACCCTCTGCCCTGTCGATATCGAATTGACCTGTTTCTTGATCTAAACCAAAGTCTCGCAAAGAAACCTTCATAAGCCTTATAGACCTCATAGCATCCTCCATGGTTACATTTTCATGTAATCGTATTTTTGCCGAAGCTTCAGCCATTCTTATCAATGCTTCATACTGCCTAAGCGTTATTGCTACAGGGGCCTCCTCACCAACAACTCTTCCCCTTAGTTTTACGAAAAAGTCTTTTAATGTATTTCCGGCCTCCCTTGTAAGCTTTGGATGAATTTTTTTTCTTGCATAAGCAATATATTTTTTCAGCAGGTTTGCATCTATAGCAGGCATTACTGTATCTTCCTCGAAATGTCTCGCCTTCAGTATATGTTCAGCAACACGTTCATCCTGCTCTGGATTTGGTATGTCTCTCAATGCAAACTTGAGATCAAATCTTGTCAGCAACGTTTCAGGCACGTCTATCTGTTCCTTAATCGGCATGAAAGGATCAAAACGACCAAATTTTGGATTGCCACCCCCTAGTATAGCAGTCTGCGCAGGCAATGTTGCAACAATATTTGCCTTTGCTATTGATATTGTGCCTTGCTCCATAGCCTCATGCATTGCAACCTGGTCAGTCTTTTCAATCTTTTCAAACTCGTCTATGCATATCAAACTACGGTTAGACATAACCAATGCACCTGCTTCAAGGACCCAACCACCAAGAAATTCCTCATCCTTCACAACTGTTGCTGTCAACCCTGCGCCTGTAACCCCCTTCCCGCTCACATATCTACCGCGCGGTATAAGTCCGGATACAACCTTCATCATAACACTCTTAGCAGTAGAAGGATCGCCAACCAGCAAGATGTGTATGTCTCCCCTTGCCCTAGATTTGTCCTTCTGTATATGCATCACTCCACCGAAAAGTTGCAGCACTATTGCTTCTTTTATATCTTCCATTCCAAAAAGCGCAGGCGCGATTGATGCAACAAGCTTTGTGTATATTTCAGGATCTTTTGCAAGCTCTACTATTTTCTTTTCTTCCTCAGGTTGTATATCAAGTTCTTCCCATTCCGTCTCAACACTCTGGACATTGTTAGTATCAATATAGATATCCATCTGCCTTGAACGACCGCCTTTGAGTCTCTTCGGCATTTGCTTCAAAACACCAATGATCTTAACGCGATTTCCCGGCTCGGTCTTGTTCTGCATCCTTGGCGAAGTCAAATCCTCTTTCAGGAAAATCCTTATCTCAGAAGGTCTTTCACCCTCGGTTATTTCAAAAAGTTCTTCGATGGCAATCCATCTTGCATCATAAAGCTTCTCTTCAATGAGCTTGAAACCTTTCCTACACCCGCACTCACATTCAATTGGAATTTTCATGAAAATTTCTGTCTGTATAATTGATATTCTTGCCCCACATTCTGGGCATTGGAACACTGCTTCAGAAACTTCGGGCCTCACCTCACTTGCGCGCTTCACCTGCCCCTCCACAACAATCAGTTTGCCTATGTGTTCGGATCGAATGTTTCTTATCCTTATGTTTTTGCTATCAGGAAGGTTGAAAAATCTTATATTTATTTTTCCCTCGCCAGGCAGGTCTATCTGTCTGACTACATCAGTGAGAATGGAAAAAACTTCTTCCGGATTGTCAAGTACATAATCAGCCAGATCAGGATCGAACTTGTCCAAAACACCGAAATCTATTGATAGCGATTTCCTTCCTTCAGTCGCTGCTGTAATCATCTCTGAATAATAATTGTCGTGAAGGAATTCAGAAAATTTTTCTATAATGTCTTCCCTTTCCACGCATTACTTTTATGATCTCAATATTTTATAGTTTACTAATTTGTGCAAAGTTTCGGAAAAAAGTTTGAGTTTGAATCTTACTTCGGTTTTACCATGGCTTTTATCTGTTTCAACTTTTTGTAAACCTTATTCACCGCAGTTTTTACGTCTTCAATGTTCCTCGCTCCAGTGCATACAATCTTCCCCGAACCGAATAGCAGGAACGCGACCTTCGGATCTGTCATTCTATATACCAAGCCAGGGAACTGCTCAGGCTCATATTCAGAATTTTCTAGATTAAACGCTATGGTATCTAATTTGAGGTTTGCATCCAATCTTGCAGAGGCAACAATATTTTCAACCTGCGTCTTAAAGTTTTTCGGCACCTTCGTTCCAGAGCTCTCAACAATGCTTATAACCTTCTTGAAAACTTTCCTCACGTCTTCAATGCTCCTCGCTCCCGTACAGACTATTTTACCAGAACCGAATATCAAAGCAGCAGCCTTAGGTTTTGTCATTCTATAGACCAGTCCAGGAAACTGCTCCGGTTCGTACTCCATACCTTCCATTTTTGAAACAATTTTTTCAAGCTGTATTTCAACACCAAGAGTTGCAGAGGCAACGATATTTTCAATTCTGATATTAAAATCTGTCATATAATCACTTGATATAGAATTTGTGGGAAAAAGTATTTAAAGGGGCCTTATAAAGGAAGGATTTAACTAATAAACCTTTCGAAACGCTTATTTAAAAGACGTCTTTTTATTTAAAAATGCTGGATATTTCATGTGTCTTTTTATTTACAAGGAAAAACAAATTAAAAAAAGGTTCAATATGAAATCAAAAAAATTCAGAATAGGCTATATAACTTTCCATACATCAATCCATCTCCTGCTCTTAATTTTCCTCTACTTCATTTTTAAACTTGATTTCATCGGCTTTCTCACGGCTTTAATAGGCACTACCATAATCGATATCGACCATATTTTTTTGGTTAAAAAACGAGGCATAGCTGGCTACCTTTTTCTTAGGAGCGGTAGGGAATTTGGAAAGCCTAGAAAATATTTTTTTCACAACATCTACTTACTAGCTACATTCGCACTTTTCACACCATTCGTATTGTCGCGAGAAAGTTTTTTAATCGGTATTCTTGCACTTTCAGTTTTTCTTCATCTATTTTGGGATTTTTTAGAGGACGTACTGATACTTCATGCAGGCGCTAAACACTGGTCGATATAAAAAATCATAAATAAAAAAATAAATTTCAAGCCCGTTGTTTAAATTCAATTAAATTCAAATAAATTTTATGGTGTTTAATGCAATAGTGGCAGGTCTTCTAAAATTTGGCCTTGTGGGATTATTTGTCTCATCCTTCGCCTCATCTCTATTTTTCTTTCCCGCGTATGCCTCCTTTCTTATACCAATCTACTTAAAAATTGGTTTCAATCCTTGGCATATCCTAATCATCATTACTGCTGGCTCGGTCATTGGAGAAATTGCAAATTATTACTTGGGTTTCATTGGATCTAAATACATCTATCGCAAAGAAATGAAAAAGGTAGAGAAGTGGCTGTATAAATGGGGAGGCATGTCGGTATTTATTGTTAACTTGATTCCAATGTTCCCTGCAGACATAATAGATGCTCTGGTTGGGTTTTTAAGAATGGATTTTAAGATGTTCTTCATAGGTATGACAGCCGCAAAAATTCTTCAGTACGCGCTTCTAATATTCGGTACGGAAATTTTCTTTAGGTTTGTATCCTTTGTCTAAAGCCATATGGAAATTTTCATTAAAACAAAAATAAATTAAAGATATTGGATATATAAGTTATGATGTGGTGATGATTTAATGAAAAATTACTCATGGCCCTATGGAATTTTTCATTGGCTTGTGCATTATTTCCTCATTTGGCTGCTCATAGCTGTATCTGGCATTGTGATATTTCCAATTTTTATACCATACACATTATTCGGGATTTACATAAAAGCCAATGTTGTTGACTATTTTTTAGTCATCGTAATATCCTCCTTGATAGACCTTGATCATTTGCCAACTTTAAAAAAATTCGGGTTAAAAAAATATTTGCTAGCGCAAAAAAGGTTTCCATCTCCACTTCACAATTTTTTCTTTCTTTGTTTCTTTTCAATTGCATCCGCTTTTACATCAATATTTATCTCAAAAGCAATAGGCATCCTGATATTTTCAATCGTACTGCACATGCTGTGGGACATATCTGAAGATGTTTTAATTTTCAGAACAAGCTACAGAAGATGGGAAAAGACATGGGGACTGGACAGAAAAGAGATGGAGGATATGTACAACGAGCTACTGCAACTTGATGCGCAAATTACCCAGCAAGAAGTAAAAAAAGAGTCACGAATCAAAAGGGTTGCTTCTCGCTTGAAAGAGAGATTAAAAAGAAAGAATGTTTAAAATATCTATGTTTTTAATAGTGTAAGAGAGGTGATTGCATTACATTAATCTGCGGCATCGACGAAACCTTCAAAAAAGGCGTTAAGCTGGCCGCGGAGCTTTAATTGGTCCCATGGTCATAGCAGGCGTAGTCATAGACAACAAATACGAAAAGAAGCTGAGAGCCATAGGTGTGAAGGACTCGAAAGAATTGACACCGAAGAGAAGGACTGAATTGGCTCCAAAAATAGAGGAGCTTTGCAAGACCGTTATAGTATTACGTGTACCGGCCTGCAAAATCGACAGCTACAGGGCAAAAAAAATAAACCTTGATATCATTGAAGCAATGAGAATGGCCGAGATTGTAAATGTTTGTGGGGCGGAAAGGATTTTTATCGATTCTTTGGAAGCCAATCCGGAGAAATTCAAAAAGCGCATTCAGGAATATGTGACAGAAAATGGCGCTGACCTTATTGTTGAAAATTATTCTGACGAAACCTATCCTGTTGTTTCTGCTGCATCTGTTATTGCAAAGGTTGAAAGGGATAAGGTCATAGAAGAGATAAAAAGAAAGGTGAATTTTGATTTTGGCGTTGGCTATAGCCATGATGAAAGGACAATAAATTTTGTAAAAAAATTGATAGAAGAGAAGAAGCAGCTACCGCCATATGTAAGGCAGAGCTGGGTTACAACGCAGGTTTTGCAGGAAGCCTTCTGGCAGAGAAAATTAAAGGATTTCTTTAAAAAAAGAGAAAAATGTAAAGAGGAATAATATGAAAGCTGAGAAGGGTGTGGCTATATTCTATACGCTTTTAGGCATCGCCTTAGGTGTAGTTTCAAACTATATTCCAAACATCTACCTAGCAGTTTTAATCCCCTTTGCTGCATATGGTTTAACACTGCCGGCGTTGCTCAAGTTCACATGGCACAAGAAGAAAAAATTTATACCAAATAGCCTCATATCATTTTTACTCTGGTGGTTCGTAGTTTGGGTTTTATTGATTAACATTGGATGATTTTTATGAAAAGATACTATACAGATGAATTGGCAAAAAATATAGGCAAAGAAGTAGCTATTTCAGGATGGACCCATGATATACGGCTCATTGGAGGAATAAATTTCCTCCTTTTACGGGACAATAGGGGCATAGTTCAAGTAACAGCACCAAAAGGTAAAGTACCGCAGAATGTTCTTGATGTTTATGCAAGGCTGCATCAAGAGGATGTTGTTTCTGTGAAAGGCAAGGTAGTCAAGACAAAAAATGCAAAGATTGGCATAGAGATAATACCATCTGACATAGAGGTAGTCAGCAAATCCCATGTTCCGCTGCCACTGGATCCACGGGGTGTTGTTAAAACTAATTTTGATACTAGATTAGAGTGGCGTGTGCTTGATTTGAGAAGGCATGAAAGCCAGGCAATTTTCAGAATACAGGCAAAGATTGTTGAAGGAATGGAGGAATATTTGAAAAAAAACAACTTCTTGCAAGTCTTCACACCCTGCATTATCGGCGGTATTTCAGAGGGCGGATCAGAGGTTTTTAAAATAAACTATTTTGGCAAGGATGCATTTCTGCGGCAGGATCCGCAGTTGCACAGGCAACTGCTCATAGCTGCTGGTTTTGATAAGATTTTTGACATGGGCCCCAACTGGAGGGCAGAGCTGTCTGACACACCATGCCATTTAACAGAGCATAGGGCATGCGCAGTGGAGTTTGCTTTTATGAAAGATGAGACTGATATGATGAAGGTGGAGGAAGAGATGGTTGTGTACGCAGTGAAGAAGGTTGAGGAAGATTGTGAAAAGGAGCTGAAGACACTTGGTAAAGAGGTAAAAATACCGAAAAGGCCTTTCCCTGAATTGCAATTTCCAAAAATTTATGACATACTGGAAGGGATGGGCAAGAAAATAAAATTTGGGGAGGATTATGATAAAGAGTCTGAAGCCTTGCTGGCAAAATATGTTGCTGAAAAATACAAGAACGAATTCTTTTTTATCAACCGTTTTCCTTCGAAGGTGAAACCGTTTTATGTTATGAAGGTTGATGAGGAGCCGCAGTGGGCGAGAAGCGTTGACCTTATATTCAAAGGAATAGAGCAATCTTCAGGCGGGCAGCGCGAGCATCGGTACGAAAAAATAATACAACAGATAAAAGAAAAGAAAATAAATCCGGAATCAATAAAATGGTTTACAGAACCTTTCAAATACGGCAGTCCCCCAATGGGGGGTTTTTGTCTGGGTATAGAAAGGCTGACCATGCAGCTCTTGGATTTAAAAAATATAAAAGAGGCAGTGCTGTTTCCAAGGTATCCGACAAGAATATCGCCTTAATTTAGATTTTTTAGGCAGAAGGAAGCAAATTATATCGATTTAATGTCAAATCAAAGTTATTTTATCTTCTTCGTAAAACTTACCGGGGTTGCACTTCCGAAAAGAAGATATATAAATCCCTTTAGATATTTATTTGAGTGGATAAAATTATATCCAGTACAGAAATTAGTAACATTAAGTTTTTGCGGCAATATGGAAAAACCGCTAAAGAAGTTTCTCAATTGTTGGGAATTTCACTGAACACTGTTAATTATTTAACCGCAGCTCATAACTTATTATCTCCTGAATTAAGAATGAAGATATGGAGAACTAAATCTCCTGTCAAAGCTCAATTAAAAATGAAGGAGAGAAGATTAAAAATAAGACAAAAAATTAGGGACTTGAAATTCGATCGAAATTTAGGTTATATTGTAGGGTGCTGTTTTGGTGACGCCAGAGTTAATAAACCAAAAAACCATCCAAGTGCCTCTGTAAAGTTATTGACAAGAAATCTATCTTTTGCAAAATATTTTTTTCAATCTTGTGAAAAATTGGGATTAGTAACTCCGAGATTTACAGAGCAAATTTACGATATTAAAATACTTCCTAATGGTGCATGTTATAAAAACATTCTTTTTTATGATATTTCATTAAACAGCATAGATTTTGCTAACTTTTTAAAGCTTCCGAGAAATCCGTGGGCTTTAGTCCGCGGATGAATCGCTCACTATCGCAGTAAAAATCGAAGGAAACCCCAGGCTTTAGCCTGGGGAGGATGTCATATGCGTTTAAAATAAATTCTAGTCCAATTTGTTCGTATACAAATAATTCTAAAAAGATCGCATATAGATTAATTATTTATAGGAAGATTGATAAAATAAGATTTTGCAAATTAATTGGTTTCAGGGTTGATTATAAACAAGAAAAAATAAAAAAATCGCTCCAAATTTTATCAGCCGTCCCCCAACAAAACCCTAGCAGCTTCTATATGTGAACAATATCTCCTTTTCAGCGTAAAATATGGGCAATCGCAGATAAATTCTTTATTTTTCTTATCAAAAATCACAGAATGCATATCTTCAGTGCCCATGACTTTGAAGTGAATCCTCTTACCGGTTTCAAGATCTTTAATTATCTTCCCTTCTTCGAATAGCTGTTTGGCCTTTCTTTTCACTTCTTCTGAAACTTGCATAATTACATAATGCGGCCATGCAAATTTAAATTGAAAAGAATTATTTTTTTAAGGTTGCCAATAGATGTATTATCATGGAAGATATAACAGACGTGATAAAAAAATTGAAAGAGATAAATGCTAAAAAGGTCTTTATACAATTTCCTGAAGGCATAAAGTTGAGGATGCAAGAAATTGTAAAAGAGATTGAGAAGGCTGGTTTCGAGATTGTTCTATGTTGTGAAGAGTGCTATGGTGCATGCGACATACGCGATGCAGAGGCTATGGAATTGGATTGCGACACTATTTTGCATATAGGCCATGAGGATTTCGGGGTGAGAGTGAAGCTGCCAGTGGTTTTCTGGGAATATTTTATTAATGTAAATGCAGTTCCGGCCTTGGTGAAAGAGCTTGGAAAACTGAGAGATTATAAAAATATCGGGCTGGTTACGAGCATACAGTTCGTAAAAGCAATTCCAAGCGTGAAAAAATTCCTTGAGACGCACGGAAAAAAGGTTTTCGTTTATAAAAGTCTGCAGCATGAAGGGCAAGTGCTAGGGTGCAGGCTGGAGGCTGCCAGTGCTGTGGAAAAGGATGTTGACTGCTTTTTATGTATCTCAGCAGGAAAGTTTTATGGGTTGGGCGTTGTCCTTGCAACAGAAAAGCCTGTGCTTTGCCTGGATTTGGAAAGAAATGAAATTTACAGCTTGGAAGGTTTGAAAAAGAGGATACAAAAGACAATTGTTTGGAATGCTGCCCAGATAAGGGATGCAAAGCGTGTTGGATTGCTTGTTAGCTGGAAAAAGGGACAGTTTAGGCAGGCTGTTTACGATGTTAAGAAGCAGTTGGAAAAGAAAGGGAAGGATGTATTCATACTTGCCATGGACAGGATTGAACCTGAGAAGCTTGAAGGACTGAAGCTTGACGGATTGATTTCATTTGCGTGCCCGAGGATCGGGATTGATGATTTGGAAAAATACAAAATACCAATTATAAACTGGGATCAGCTTGAAAAAAAAACAGCTTGAAATTTTGCTGCAGCAGTTGCTAGAACCATTAAAGCCTAAGGTCAGCCTGGAGCAGTATACCATAACAGGCAATCTTGCTTCCGAAATTTTAAACTTGGCCCACCTCAACGGGGATATCGAAGGCAAAATGATTTTTGATTTTGGCACAGGCTCCGGAAGGCTGGCAATAGGAGCTGCTTTACTTGGTGCCAAAAAAGTTGTTGGGATTGATATTGACAAAGAATGCATCAGGGCGGCAAAAGAAAATCTGAAACGTCACAGCATCTATACAGAGAAAAATCTGCCTGTTTATTTTGTCATCTGTGATTTGAACAACTGGCATGCTTGCTGCGATACAGTGGTGCAGAACCCGCCGTTTGGGATAAAGACGCAGCATGCCGACAGACTTTTTTTGACAAAGGCAGTGGAGTGCGGTAAGAGGATTTACAGCCTGCACAAGGATGGATTGAAAAAGACTCGTTACTTTCTCACAACTTTAGCAGAGGAAAATGGCGGCAGGGTCATGCAGGTACTTAAATTTAAATTTGAAATACCATATATGTTTAAATTCCATAGAAAACCAAAAGTAACTTATAATGTTGATTTGTATATCATAGAAAAGGTGGTATGATGCAATTGAAGGTTCTGAAAGAGGATGAAAAGGCAATTGCGCTTGAGGTTGGCGGTGAGACTGTTACCTTTACAAATCTTTTAAGAAAAGAGCTTTGGCAGGACAAGAGCGTGGACGAGGCTTCAGAGAAGAAGGAGCACCCTTACATCGGCGAGGAGAAGATCTTTGTTAAGACATCACGAGGCTCTCCGAGGACTGCTTTGGAAAAGGCTGCAGCACGTATAGCAGGTCAGGCGAAGGAATTCGGAGAAGAGTTCAAAAGATCGCTGAAAAAATAATTTTTTTAGTTGATAATCTAGCAAATCTTTTTGCCCATCGTTTCCATCAGGGTCTCGTTTATATATAATGGCACGTCATAATCAGTTCTTGTTGCAATGGCAATCGCATCACTCGGCCTTGCATCCATTTCGAACATAGAGTTGCCCTGCTGCACAACAAATTTTGAGAAGTACATATCATCCTTCATAGCTGTTATTTTAACCATCAGTATTTTTGAGTTAGAGGCTTTCAAGAAATCCCTGAACAAATCATGCACGTTGGGCCTTGGCCCCACAACGCCATTAACACCGTTCGCTATCGATTCTGCCTGCATAGCATCCACAGTGGCAGTCAGCATATAGCAACCGCCAATCATCTTCACCCTTCCTGATGTTGCTAACTCGTCCAGTGAAAGTGCTATCTGAATGAATCCGTCAGTAGAAAGACGGGAGGAGATGAATGTGTTTGGCAGAAGGAAGGTTGGCACTATGAAGGCGAATGTAAAGATAAAAAGTATGGCGGATATTATTATGGCTATTGTATCGCCTTTATTTTTTGCCAGCCATTTTTTGTACGAGTTTTTCATACCATCACTTAGTTGTAGTAAGCATTTAATATTTTCACTATTAAAAAGTCCGCCCTGCTTGGAAGGGTGTAGACAACATCATACGCTATTTCCGTAGAGTTGACATGCACCACTGCCTCTGCCTTGGACATATAATCACCTTTTTGCACAATCTCTGAGTAGCCTGTGCCGGCTGATGTGCCAACTATGCCGTCAAGTGTTATCGATGTGTCAGCAGGTGTTACGTTTACCATGTTCTCCTTCAAGTTCAATATCTTTATGTTGTTTTTCGTATCAATCGCATCAGTATTCGGGCTGGAAGAGTTTGCCACCTTCTGTATGCCAATCCGCAGTATATCATTTTCCAAAACAAGCTCTGTCCTTCCATCGCGATCCAGATCATACTCACTGGCCTTAGCAGTAGTCCCGGTAAACATATACAGATTACCTTCCTTGTAGAAAGTACCTGGAGTAAACAAGCCATACTTCATCTCATACACAAAATCCACACTATCTGACTTTTCATTCACTGTATAAGTTCCGCCACTCACCTTCATAATCATGCTTTTCAGTGCTCCCGTGCCTTCAGACGCTACTTCCCTAATCATTGCATCCAACTCCCTCATATGCTGCGTTGCCTCGTTTATCGTAGCAGCCTCCTTTGCCCTGTTCAGAGCAGGCAGGCCCATAGTCATTACAAGGGCGAGTGCCATAAATGATATGAAAATCATCAGTACGCCGGATATGAATTCGCTCGCACCCTTTCTACATTTCACAAATTTTTTCAATCTTATTTTCATAATCAGCATCTCCTAACATAAACCACAGGCCTTTGGTTGCTGACAGCTGTTTTTTCAACGCATACTGCAGTAGTTCCAGTTGTCCAAGTGTCTGTGCCGTTTATGTCTATCTTGTCGTATAATGCACGTATTTCGTAGTGATACGTGCTTGGCGTGCCAAAACTGAAGGTTGCAAGTGGATTGGAAGGTATTGCCTGCGATTCAACAAGCTGTATTTTGCTGCTTATCAACTGGCAAGTGCCTTTGGTGTATGCCAACAGCAAGTTACTGCCCTCGGGTTTGCTTCTTATCTCAAGTGTGTAGTTTGGGTTTGAAGCAGTGGAGGAGAAGTTTATATAATCGAGATAGCTGCCTTTGTAAGAGTGCATCATTGCAAGCAGCATGCCGTTGGTGTAATCCACACTGTCATAGCTGCAGACATAATAGTGTGAGAGGTTTGAAGCATACTGCAGGTTGTTTATGTTCGTATTGTTCATGGTTTGGTTTGTTAGAGAAGCTGTACCCATGCTATAGACGTTGTTAGCATTGCTGTTGTTGATGTGAAAAGTCATGCGGTATTTTGCATACTCTGGCCGAGAACGGATTGTTAGGATGGAAGAATTGCTTCCTGGGTAAGCTGCGTCGCTGCTTGTCACAGTGAATGTGTAGTTGCCGTCGTACGGTATGCTGTACGTAAAGTTATAATTTGCTGTTGCGCCGCTTGTGTTTGTTCCCAGGGTCGTAGTGGCGTAAGAAAATGAGAGGTTTGCGTTTGGCGCTGGCAGCAGTGTGTCATTGTATATTGTAGTGCCGAAAGTGCTTATGTCCTTGTTTGATCTTGTGATTATTTTCCTGTCAGAGGTCATTTTGTTTGATTCCAGTGTCATCTTTATCGGCCGCGATGACACGGTTCCTGTCAATAATAAAAGCCGCTGGTCGTAGTCCTGCAAAGAAGCTGAATCTTTGTCCGTTAAATTAAAGGTCATACTGTCCAATCCATCGTAACTCGCAACTCTGTGTGTATTGCTTCCAATAGTTCTGTTGTATCCTCCTAAGTAGAGTTGTTGAACTTCGGTTGCTGATAGGCTGCGATTTATTACTAGGACTTCGTCGATTGTGCCGTTGAACGGATTTACATAATAAATACTTTGTGCGCCAATTGTTAGTTCATAATTGTTATTATTAATGTAATTACCTGAAAAACTTTGTGTGTTTCTTAATGTCCCATTTATATACAATTGAATATGTGTTCTATTCCAAGTACCAACGATATGATACCATTGATTGGCACTAAAATTACCTGAAACTGCTATTTGAGCACCTGAGCTTGAAACAGTTTCATTATAAACATAAAACCTAAAGTTAGTACCGTCAGTATCTATGAAATAACTTTCCCATTTATGGAGTAGAATTTGATTATAAAATAAAGATGCGTTTGGTTTGAACCACAAAGCGATAGTTGTTTGATTCATGCCATCTAAACTATTACTATCAGCGATTCTAACATAATCATTACTTCCATCAAAACTCATGCAACTTCCAAAATTATTCATACAAGAAGAATTACTAAACCAAATAGCACCATCAGTTCTTCCATTATTCCCATATCCAGAATAATCAGTAACATTAACAGTAGAATTATCGTTAAACCTCAAATGCAAAACAGTATCTTTTGGTGTGATTGGTTGCAATACTATTGAGCTGTCTTCCACTCCCACATATCTGTAAAACTTTCCTCCAGCTGCTGTGCCGAAGTCGTCGTAGTATTTGCTAACTTCTGATTGATAATGTTCTTTTATTTCTGTGTCTGTTAGAGCTCGTGGGTAGATGCGGACTTCATCGATTGTGCCATTCCATACATATGTTGTAGTGGCAGAATTTTGATAAGTACCAATCGAAGCAATACCACCTGTAACAGGTAGGGCAGTTACGTAAGCAGAATAACTTGATGCAGTAATAAGTTCACCATTTAAATAAAATTTGATTTGTTTGGTAGAACTATCTTGAATTGTAGCAACATGATACCATTGATTATAGTTCCACGTCACATTATTTGAGCAATATGATATAAGATTTGTACCATTTGCAAGTTGCCAACAAAATTGATTTATGTTGCCAGTTCTAACGAAATAAACCCACATATAACCATTAGCACTTTGTTGTGAATTTCGGTTGTAAATTGTAGGATAAGTAGAAGATAAGCCAGTTGGATTTATCCACGCAGCAAAAGTTACATCATTGCCTGTATTCATCGAAGTTTTATTTCCCAAATCAACATAATCGTCACTACCATCAAAGCTCAAAGCCTTACCATATTTTCCATCAACCCAAGTAGGTTGGGTAAATGAAGAACCATTTCCTAGTTGTCCGTTATTACCATTACCAGAACTATCACTAACATTACTGCCACTACCTTCATCAAAATGCCAAACACCAGCAGCACCACCGTCGTAGTTGTAAGCAAGTGAAAAGTTGTGTTGAGTTATTCCACTTCCTTTGTCAGTTTTGCTTGCAGCATTGGTTGTGTTGAAGTCATACCAAGTTAAAGTTGAGTTTGCTACTGATTCTAGAGTTTCGTTGCTGAAACCCAGCTGCCAAGTACAAGGATTATTATTACAAGCTACATTATCAGTATAGGTTGATGTATCTGTCTTTGCATAACCCAATGAAAATAGAAAATTGTTATTCTGTGTTGAATTAAATTTATAGAAATAAGTTATCTTACCGTATTTGGTTGAAGGAGCTGAAACGTTTTCTCCAGTTATTTGAAAGTCTGAACGTTTTGAAGTACCACCTCTGAAATTGGAGGTTAACATTAAAACATCATCATTTGCTACATTATTGAACCCAAGTAAAAGAGGACTGCTAAGTGAATAAGTATCGCTACTCCATGCGCCAGTAGAAGCGCTTCTATAGTATCTACCAGTGTTATTATAGAGCCATGTCATCCAATTAGTAGGAGTCCACCATCCCCAAGTCCCAGTATCAGTTTGTTTAACATCGAAATATGTTCTTTCTTGTCCTAAACTAATAGGAATAGTTAGATTATGATTACCAGGAGCAGTAGTGTTGATTGCGTCTACAAAAACTCTGACAAAAGGATCATGGGCAGTCATAAGAAAAGTAACATTTATCGACGGATAACCAGTTCTTGCAAAAGCATATCTCCATTTGAATTCTTGCTTGAATCTCGGGTCAAGCCAATCAGGCATGCCGTGCGTTGCATTGTTAGCACCCTTCATCCAGATTTTATAAGAATTGGATTTCCAGTCGAAGAAATAAACTGTCGTATTACCCCAACTGTATACAGTACTAAAACTAGAACTATCTAAGAGCCAATGATCTCTGAAATCAGTTGTGTATAGTCCTTCAGCAGAAGTCGGATCATAACATACAATATTATCTGACACATTACTTATTACAACTTGTCTTAATCTCCAACCACCTGTGCATTGAGTGAACTTTATAAAATCATTACTTATTTGTATAAATTTTTCTACTGTTGAGACACCATAATATTTTATCCCTCCACTTTCATTCAACCAATAACTACCACCAGCTAAAACATCGCGAATGCCATAATCATAGCCATCACCACCAGCCAAGTTATAGTTGACCGCTGAAGAGGTATAGTTCCAGCTGCCTTGCCCTGTAGTGTTCAATTCAGTAATGTTCCGCCACGTGCCAGCAGAAGAGTTGTAGTAAGCTCCAGTAACAGTATAGCCTGCTAGTGTTAAAGAGTTGGTGAGAGAAGTGTAGTTGTCGCTGTCTACAAATATGGAAAAATTGCAGTTGAGATAGTTGCAGGTCCAGTTCGCTAGAGAGTTGTTTCTTATTTGCGTGTCTGTCATGTTGACAAATGTCTGCAGGTAATCGTTAATGCCGTGGAGGTAGGTTGAATAGTTTGTGTGTGTGAGGGTTGCTGCTTGAGCTAAGCTTGGAACGAAAAGAATTGCAAAAAATATAATCGCAGAAACTTTTATTGCTTCCTTCCAATCATATCTTTTGCATCTAGGGCAAGCTGTTGGATTAGGCACCCTTGATTCCCACCTGTGATTGCATATTCTGCATCTTTGAGCGTAATAGTCTTTTAGTTTTCCTGGTACATATTTCATTGTCTCGATTTTTTCTAGAGAAAAATCTGACTTTATTTTACTTATAACAACCTTATTTTCAATAACAGTAGCAACGCGAACCTGCTGATTTTTCGACAACAATTCTTTTATTTTTCTAATTTGATTTAAAGTAAACTGCTGATTTATTGGTTTAACTTCCAAATAAAATTTTTCTCCTGTCTCAAAATTTATACATTTAAAATCCGGTATACCAGGCTCTTTAGAATAATCATTTAATATCACATCAAATCTTCTTTTTTCCATAATTTCACGGACTATTTTTTCGCTCCTTTGCATATTAATATTATCTTATTTTAAATAGATATTAATATTTAATCTTTATCTTTCGGATAAGACGTTAAATTTTATTTAACTAACTTTAATCAGAATTCGACTGAAAAATATTTTTTAACGATTGAATAAACCGCCTCAGCTTGATTGGGGTTCAAAGATAGTTCTTCACCATAATGAGTTGGCTTTACAAGAGCTAAACCTTCTCTTATTAGATCTCTAATTATCTCTTCAGCATTACCTCTTAAATGACTTGGAACAAGTCTTTTAACTCTGTCCAAAGGCATGTGTGATCCTCCCCATTTTCTCTTTCGTATCAACTTGAAAAGAATGGTGGCCTTTAATTTTTCTTCTTCACCCATGAGTTCACTTATTGAACTTTGAACGTATAAATTTAAATACTTGTATTCTTACTTATTCTAGTATGAAAGAAGACAAATCAATGTTTTTAGAAGTTTTGGGAGACTCACCAATATTAAAAATAGTAGATTATTTGATAGAAAATAGACTCTTTGACTATTCAAAAAAAGATATAATAGAAGGGACTGGCATAGGCAGAGCCACGTTTTTCAAATATTGGAAAAATTTGGAGCAATTCGGAATAGTAAAATCAACTAGAAAATTTGGAAAGACAAAATTGTATAAACTGAATGAGGAAAGTAGAATAGTCAAACTCTTAATAGCAGTAGATTGGGCTTTAACTGAAAAAAGCTTTGAAGAAGCAAAACTAAAGATTCCTCTACAAATTATAAAACATAAATGATTTTTCATCTAAATTGTGGTGAATATGAAAAAATCATTTGAACAAAAAGAAAAAGAAGAACTTAAAAGAAAATTCGAATTTTTGAAAAAGAACCCATGGATAATTAAAATGTGGGAAGAACAAGAAGATGCTAGAAATGAATATTCTAAAAAACAATTTCGTATTGAACAAAAATATTGCAAAATTTCTAAGAGGCACGGAATTAAAAACATATGGTTAGCATCGACTATGGAAGGGGATACTTTTGGGATTGATATAAATAATGTTCAAGCTAAAGGTGAAGGTAAAGACAGATATTTAATTCATGATTCGGATATAGAAAAATTCGAAGAAAGATTTTCTAGCAAGAAGCCCAAGTTTTAAATTTAGATAATCTTAAACTTCGTCTTTCATTTCTTTCAGATTATAGGGAATATTTTTATAGGACAATCAGTAAGGCTCTTCAACTTCAACTTGCTTTATCCTTTTGAAATCATCAATGTTTTTAGTCCAAATTTTCGCATTTTGAAACAACGCAGTAGAAGCTATGATACAATCAAGCAAGGAAATATTACAATCCCTTCTCAATTCCCCAGCTCTTCGGGCAATTTCATTATTTGGTAAAATCTTCTCAAATAATTTTATGAGATCGTTAATCGCCTTTTTCTTGTTTTCATCGAGCGATTCTTTGCCAGAAAATAATTCTGCTTCGGTGATTGAGGATATGTAACCTTTTATTTCTCCATTTTCGACTTTTTGCAGAACCCTTTTTGCATTCTCATTTTTGCGTAAGAAATCTATTAAAATGCTAGTGTCAAAAATGACTGAAATCACAATCCAAGCCTCTCAAGTCTTTTTTCAGATTCTTTTCTTAATTTTTTGACAAATTCTTTGCCCGAAGGGCCTTTGCCCCACGCGCCAAAGGTTTTTTTCACAATACCAACACTTCCTCCAATTTCTGATTTCTCTGCTTTACGCAGTTTTTCATTAATTAATTTGGAAAGAGTCCTTGTAGTTCCATACTTTTCTACTGCTTCTTTGACTAGTTTTTTGTAGACATCATCTTCCAAATTGATAGTTGTTTTTGCCATATATATGGTTAGATGGTTATATTATTTAAGCATTTCTATTAAACGATTTTTGTTTTTAATCCTCTCAAGCCGTCAATGGTATCATCAGCACGTCTTTTTTTATTCTCGGCATTTTTTGTTTGCCAACTTGCAACAACTCGAGAAAACCATAAAAACTTAAAACTTTCAGATCTCTTGAAACAGCATCTACTCTTCTATTAGCCAATTTTGCCAATTCCTTGACATTTTTTGGATTTTTATCTTTTATTATCCTAATCAACCTTATCCTTGCAGGTGTCAGTACTCTATTTTTCTCCTCTTCTGACAAAGCTATAATCACTAGCTTGTCCGGAGCCAAATCTGGATTTTTCATAAATCCTTCTACCATTTTTCCAAATAAATCAAGTGTTTTTTTGTGCATCTTTCCACCTCTTGACATAATTTTCCCAATTATTTTTCAAATCACCATAAAACTCTCTGAATGCGAGATTGAGAGGCAAGCCTTCGTATTGTTTATTTCGAATTGTTTTGGTTGTTTTCCAAAATTCATGCCTATGTAAGTAACTATGTGCCGTGTCCCATCGGATAACGTCAAACTTCTCATCCCCTACATTTATTGAAAGATTCAAACTGAATCCGACTATTTTTGATTTTTCGACAAGTACTACTACATCTATTCGTGCTTCGTCGAAGGTTATGTACCATCTCTTTCTCTTTCTCATTTATGTTTACCTTTATCATCAATTGATATTATATGTCAACTAATATTTAAACCTTTCTTTCATACTATTTTTTCTCTCAAATATTTTTCGATGTCATTCAAATCATCAGGCACTTTTTTTAGGTCTATGACAAAAATATCCCTGAGTTTTCCAAACATGTTAGTTTCGTACTCTTGCCAACACATCTTCATCTCAATTTCATAAACAATCATATTATCAACATCAATGACATCAACAATTCCTCCGTCAACCTCCACTTCACTTCCTACCATTCTGCCCATCTCGCGCAATATTTTGAAAATCATCGCTTTCACAATCCAATGCTTCATACTTTCCTTACCGCCGTTTGTAAAAAGGCAATTTTTGTTATAATTTGTCAAGACGAAACCTTTTGATCTCAATAATTCCTCTGCTTTTTGTTGTGTTACAAACTTCTGACTGGGCAAACCATATTTCCTAACGCGTTCTCGCGTAAAATTTTTTATCATAGTAAAATAATTCCTCTTACACGCAATAACTATCTTCACCACCACTGAAAGAAGTAGTAAATGCTAATGGGCTTGGCTAGAAGAATTAAAACAAGGTGATTGAATGGTAGAGAATGATAACAAACCCATGATAAAAGGTTATTTTCCGCTTGGCGAAGGCCGCGGTATACAGCTAACAGTATGGAACAACAATCTACAGTTAACCAGGTCAGAGAAGAATTTGGAAACAGGCAAGTGGGAGACAAAACAGGAAATAAACCTTGCACCGGCAGTATTGAAAGAGTTGATGTGGAGAATACCGATAATACTCGACAAGATGGGCGTGAAGGAAAAAGCTTAACAGCTCTGTAACAGATGATGATGCTCTAGTAAGGAAATATTTAAATATTCCTTACTTATAATAATAAAGTAAGGTAATTGTTTGAAGCTCGAAGAGGCCAAGATAACATCAAAGGGGCAGATTACAATACCAAAATCTATAAGAAATACACTTCAACTTAAAACTGGGGGGAGAGTTGTTTTCATTCCAGAAGGCAGGGAGATAATCATGGTTGCAAAAACCGAAGACCCGTTAAAGGGATTGATTGAATTGAGGAAAGAAATAAAATTTTCAAAAAAAGAAATAAAGGAAATGATCAGAGAAAGTAAAAAAGAATGGAGCAAATTTGAATGATTTTTATAGATAGTTGGGTTCTTATAGGATTTTTTTCGGAAGGAATAGAATTTGAAAAAGCCAAAAATATAATTGGGAAAATAGTAAAGGGTGAAAAGGCTGTAATTAGCGCTATGGTTTTAGCAGAATTGAAGTATAGAATTGCAAAAAAATACAGCATAGGAAGGTCAAATGAGGCTATTTTTAAGATACAGTCATTGCCAAATGTCGAAATATTACCTGTTTCAACAGAAGTTGCAATTTTGGCAGCAGATTTAAGAATTAAATATTATGATAAGGAGAAAAGGCCATTATCTTTTGCCGATGTTATTAATTTGGCCACAGCAATTATGACAAAATGCGATAAATTTTATTCTGGCGACCCAGATTTTAAAAATGTTGAAGAAATAGAAACTGCAATTTTATAAAATGCATTCACATGATTAAAGAATATAAGTTTCGTTGAAGACATCCCTTTGCTCAGAGCGATCACTCTTCAGGTCTATGTCAAAGAATGCGATTAGTTTGCTCTTGGTAGTATCAAAGGGTATTGTAACGTAATTAGTGCTGTTTGTGTTGGAGGTATTGTAATACAGCGTCATGATGTGGTTCATCGTTTCATAGCTGCCTGTGAAGGTTGTCTGGACTGCCATGCCATCCGGGGTGTTTGTAAATTCTGCAGTGGTTGTGTTGAAGGTTATATTCAAATAATCCATCTCAGTCCCAAGCATGTTCAAAACTGTTACATTGATAACATAAGGAGCGGTTGAATAGTTGTAAGAAGCAGTGACAACAACACCTGTCAAGTCCATAGCCTTCGAGCTCATCAATTGCCTAGCAAATCGCATGAAGCTGTCCAGGTTGTCTGTTATATTTTTGTTATAGCTTATCTGCACGGTTTTGAGCGCCTCGTTTTTTATATTTTGAAACTGCATTTGCTCGAACCCAGATTCCAAATACCGCTTGTTCTCCATGATCTGCGAGATATTTAGTCCAGTCTTCAGCATTATCATTGTCGTGATTATTATTATCGATAATACTATGAAAACCTGCCCCTTGCTTCTGCAGTTGTCTTTGCTTCCACGATTGTTTGAAATATTCATGACCATCGCCTGTGTGTCGCAAGGAAGCCTACACTCTTCAGAGGTAGGATGAATTGCGATTTGCGATGATATATTTATATATTTTGAAAACAAAAATAATGATTGGATTAGGGATATGAAAAGAGCAATCTTATTGCAGACATTAGTTACTAAATCTAAGAACAACCGATTAAAAGATTTTATGGGTAATGCTATTGATGAATACAACCGACTTCTTTCTGAGCGTGAAAGTTGCAAAACATTTATGCAATTCCATCGGAAGACACTTTCAGTTAGCAAACAAAACACCTCTTTCAATGTTCAAGTCAGATGCAGTTTGATTTGTGATGCTTGGAGAAAGAAAACCAACAAAGTCAATGGATTGACTGTCAAGTTCAACATTCCTCGAAATTGTAAAATATTCAATACCAAATCCAATTTCTTTGTCGATTTGGGTTTGTATCCGAGAAACAGGATTGCTGTTCCTATTAAAAAGAATAGAAACTATCAGAGATTTCAGGATTTGATTAAGAATGGTTGGAACTGTAAGACTTTCGGTATGACTTCCGATTTGCAGATTGTAGCTTATCTGTCCAAAGAAAAGGAAATTCCAGAAAGAAAGAATGTTATGGGAATTGATGTCAATGCCAAACATTTTGCTATTAGCATTGTTTCTCCAGAAGGCAAGGTTCTCTACCAAACTTATCTTGGAAAACATATTTGGGTCAGGAAAAAGAAGATAATGGAAAGGAGAGCAAGACTCCAATCCTTGAACGCTGTCGGAAAACTTGAAAGGATTAGAAATTATGAAAGAAATTTCGTCAAGACCAATCTCGGACAGATTGTTAGGGAAATAATCAGAATCGCCAATAAATTCAATACTGATATTTCCATTGAGAAGCTTGAAAAATTCAAGACTAAAGGCAGAAAGTTCAATAAGACTGTAATGCGTATTCCTTTTTATAAGTTCAAGCAGATTCTTGAGCAGAGATGTTTTGATAATAATATTAAATTGAATATCGTGGATAGTTGGCACACTTCCAAATGGTGTTCCCACTGCGGTGCTTTGGCTGAAGGTCATAGTTCCAACTATTCTCTGTTCAAATGTGAATGTGGTCAAGTCGTCAATAGCGATAGGAAAGCAAGTCTTGCTATCGCTGTCAAATCCCTCTTGGAGCGGAACAGACATATCCCTAATCCAGATATTTCTATCCAGATTTCCAAGTGGAGAGGTTCTGTAAACAACCTCGTTCGTCCAAATGCGTTTGGTGATTTGCGTTCTGTGAACCATATATCATCAACCTATGGAAAGCCCACGAGCTTTAGCCGTGGGTAGTTTACGACCATATATACAGCACAACCTGCCTAGGGCGGAAGTCGTTAACATCGCCAGCCACAATATAACTTGTAGAGGACATCCTTTCCGATGTAACATTCGGCTTGCCGCAATCCAGCGAGCAGACTTGTATATCGTAGTTTATATCACCTGGCATCATCATAGTTATCTTGTTTTTCAGCGTTTCCGTATCATTAGCCAAGACCCATTGCCTGAATTCATTGTTCTCAACCAATGTTTTCATAACAGTGAAAGCCTTCATCTCCCTGTTGATCATTTCAAAATCAGGTATAGTCTGCTTGGCGCTGAAATAAATTATAAAAACAGTCATCATTGAGAGTATAGCCACAATCGATTCGAATGTTTTTGATATCCCCTTGTTTTTCATGCAACTCACACAGCCTCAACTTCCAGATAAAAATCATACTGCGCACCCAGCGTTTGCTTTACGTCATCGTAAGTTTTGTTTCTTAATGCAGCCAGCTTTGTCAGCGACAATGCAGAAAGTTTTTCCTCTGGATAAACCACAGCGCTGTAGTTGGAAGCGTTTATTGGAAATGCTATTGCATAGCTTGGAGGTTGTACCCCTGCATCGGGTGAAAAATATATGAAGAATGTTTTGTTCTGGTTCGCATTTAACGTCAGGTTGAAGACTAAATCTGAGGTGTTAAGGTATTGGCCAGAGCAAAAGGATTGGTTGTAAAGCGCAGCAGTAATTTTATTGCCACTATCATCATACAGTCTAACAGTGTTGTTCCAGGCTTTGCTTGCACAGCTTGCATCGTATGCAACAGTAAGGTTTATTGTCGCGTTTGTTCTTGCAGTGCCGTTTGTTTCCGTTATCACGACCGGCATGCTGTACAAATCTGTTACAAGTCCGATCCTTACAGGCGTGTAAGGATAATTTTCCCAGTTCTGCGGCAACCCTTTGCCAGAAAACATTGCACGGTAGATATCGTAGGCAGCAGTCCTCAGGTTGGAACTTGTTAGCGAGCCACTAATGTTGGTTATATAGGCTATTAGATAGCTTATGAGCAATGCTAAGAAGACTATAAACAAGCCAGTGCCAAGGGCAAAGTCTATTTGCGTTGTCATATTTTTCCCTCAGGTTACGCCCGTAATTTTTGTCAGTATACCATACTCGCCGAGCACAACCATGTTATAGACCGCGTTTCCGGTGTTGAACTTGTAGTATCTCAACGTCGCCCCAACCCCATTCTGCAAACCACCCTCAACATCCAGCTCAACATTCGGTATATCCTTTTCAACAGAGACTATTGGATCCTGTGTAGTCCTTACAATGACCTTTGCTCCGGATGTTCTTGTCACAGGCGTCATGTTTACACCGCTTATATTGCTGACGGTTATGCTTATCCAAAACGGATTTGATGTTGCCAAAATAATTTCATAATTCCTGCTGGAGATTGTTGCAGGAAGCTTTAGTGTAGTTTCATAAAGCAGCAAGCTGCTATTCACCTTTGGCTGCATCTTTATCTCTTTGGCAAACTGGTAGTATTTTACTATTTCGTTTGAAACCTGCGATGCTAGTTGATCTAAAGACTGGGTTATGCTTGCCTTCAATGCGTTTTCATAAAACGTTCTGATCATGGTGCTCAATGCAACAACGACTATCATGCCGAATATTACTGTCATGAGATACTCTATAAACTTGGCCTGGCCTTTTGCGTTATATTTTCTACCAGCTTTTAGCGAAATATCCAAGAATTTTCTCATTAAATAAGTATTGATTGTTCTGGGGAATATATTTATAATCCGTAGTGAGAATTTAAAATAAGAGAGAATGAAGGGCATATCACCGCTCGTTGCTGCAGTACTGCTTATTGCTGCTACAATGAGCATAGCAGGCATACTAGCGTACTGGGCGTCGAGCTTTGTCCGCAGCTCCCTGCCGTCAGAGAGCAACAGGACTGATGTGGAATGCGCTGGTTCAAACTTTAATATATACACTGCCTCATACAACACCACAACAAAAAATTTCACACTAATGTTGGAAAATACAGGTATGTACGATGTGAAAATAGAAAAGATAGATTTTATTTATGCAGACTTGACCGTTGAACCCCATAATCTGAGTGGTGTGCTCACAGTAGGGGGCGCTATAAACAGGTTTGTAGTATCAGATGTAACCGCAAACTATCAAAAGTATAGGGTAGTCAGCAACTGCCCGCAGCTTGTTGTAGAGAGATAACTACTAAAAGTGAAAATTTGAAAGCGATATCACCGTTAATAGCATCCGTTTTATTGATAGCCTTCACTGTAGCTGTTGCAGGGATTGTGAGCGGATGGCTGCAGGGATTTACAAGAAGCACCACCAGCACTGTGACAAGCCAAAGCAACACGGAGTTGGTTTGTTCTTATGCAGGCATTTCACTTTCAACTGTCAAATACAGCACTACTGACTATACGCTCAGCGGCAAGGTAGAGAATACAGGCCAGGTTGGAATAGGCAGCATAACACTGCAGATATTTTTCACGAACGGCACAAGTCCGAACAACCTGCCGCTATGCAGCAGCGGCACTGTTTTTAGCTGCACCACTGCAAATCTTTCATTGATACCGCGGGAGATGACCTCCTTTAACGTTAGCTCTGGCTCAACCGCCTTGGCAACCATAGACAAGGTAAGGGTTTTTTCAAACTGTTCTAGCGTTTACGACAGCGTAACAAACAGCCAGATAACAACATAGGTTCAAATATTTTTTTTAATTTTCAAGATCAAGTGGAACTCAGAAAAATCCTGATACGCTATAAACAAGTGCTCCGGCAAAGGCCATAAACAAACTATGCTTAACACCGCTCATCATCGATCCCTCTGACATCTTTCCAACAGTTATTCCCGAGAAAAGACCTTGTATAATTATCAGATTCAAAAAGACCTTTTTGTATTCAGCAGCTAGGGCTTCTTGAGACATAGCTGCAGGGCTCTGTGTTAATCCCAGCGAACCGGGGTTGGCAGTTGTCATAACAGGTATAAGATACTTCTCCATACCTATTATCACAGCCAAAAATACAAAGAAGATGATGTAGCCTGTCATCAACTGTGAGTTCATATACAGCCTTCGCTCGGCCCTCAGCCTGTCTACTTCCAACGCAGTATTGCTTAACGCCTCGAACGTGTCTGTGAGATTGCCGCCGAAGTTGTGGCTTTCGACCACGGATGATATTACCCTCATTATCAACTTAGATTTAGTGTTTCTTCCAAACTTCATCAGAACCTTATCAGCAGGTATGCCCCAATCCATCTGCGCAGCCATTTTTTTTATGTGCGGTGTCAGGGCTTTGTAGTCGTTTTTTGTAACAGATTTCATGGCATGCGGCACTGTCATACCACCCCGTATCGATTCTATAAAATCCCTGAGGAAGACAGGGAACATTTCCTCCACTTCCTTTCCCCTTGCATAATCCATATACTTGAAAATGAAGATTGGGAAAATGGCTATGAAAATTGCAAGTATGTTTGTTATTGAAAAAAGCAAGGCCTTTTCAGTAAAAATGACAAAGTTTACAATTGCAATTGACGCAGCAGCAAAACTACTGAGGACAATTAGTATAAACATCCTTTGCTCTATTTCCCACTTGCCGATCTTCATGCAAACACCTTACACATCACATCTCTACCTCCACGCCGCGCAAGAACAGCAGGAAGCCGCCATTGAGCAGAGGAATTATGAGATAGATACTGAGTCTCATCAAATCTAAGATTGTGTAGCCACCTATAGTCGGCTGTATCATGTTCATTACTGAAAATATGGCAATCATAAACAACGGCGCTGCAATAAGCAGGCCTGTGTAGAATTCTGCATAAGCAGACAGCTGCTGAAGGAACCGCTCACGCTTCATCCTCCATTCAAACAATGCCTGGGTGCCTGCATTTTTCAGATATGTTTTAATATTGCCGCCTGATTCTGTCGTGGTAACAAAACCGTAAAGCAGCTGCCTCAAACTTTCAGAAGGAGTTTTTTGTGCCACTTCCTTTATGGCAGTCAAAGGGTCAATACCAAACATGTCAATATTTCTTACAATCTTTCCCATTTCCTTGGAAATCTCGCCGTATTCTCTGAATTGCGACATTAGTTTGAAGATCATCTGCGGTGGCACCCCTGACTCGGCAATAGCACCCATATGCGTCAGCACGAAGGGCAGGTTAACCTCTATGCTCTTCCGCCTTGAGGAAACCCTTTGGCTGGGATAAAAGTTGAACATAAGGAAACACATGACAGCTGTCAAAACCGGTATAAAAATTATATAATAAACAAACATAATCGCTGAAGGTTTAAGGAGTAGCTGCGATAGTATCACTATTCCAACCGCTGCAGCTATGTAAACTATGGCAGTTGTTAGAATCGAAACGCTCATGTATGTTCTATAAGCGATTTTTATATCAGCCTTTACCAGCGTCTCTTTTAACCCCTGAAAAGATTTTTCATACATGTCTGCAACTGTCCCGAAAAGAGCTGTTGCATAACCCCTATAGTTCAATATACTACACCTATTTTTCTCTCAATATTTTGAAACCCAGTAGTTCCAATATGGAAGTTTTTCTCTCCCCTGCCGATTTTGCTGCAGTTGTTTGGACTGGCAGCACTGGCACTACCAGTTTTGCAGTTTGGACAGCAACAGGCATTTGGCCCATCATCTCATAAACTTTTTTCGGATCCTTGTAATACAGGTTTATCGTCTTTGTCACTTCCATGAAATCCTTAATCCCCTTTTGCCCGAACCATTCCAATATTTTTTTTCTCCTCTCTATTTCTTCAAACGCCTCTTTTACAGTTCCTCCCTTGGCAGCAGCCAATCTTGGAACAATTACACTTTCATTTACCTTGTGAAACATATCTGTAGCTGGATCCCACTTGAATACAACGTTTATCTTCACTTCCTCAGTCTTCGGATCAACAGATTCTATTTCCACAACCTCCTTGATCCTTCTTGCAGACTTGCCTCTCTCGCGGGCATGCACCATTATCGCCACGCAATTGAGGCTTTCCAAAAGGGTTGGCGACAATTCTATTGGCGGCGTGATAAGACGCTTGATTAACGTGTCCATAGAGCCGGCGTGGAAGGTTGATATGCATGGGTGACCTGAAGACATACCTTGGAACATTACATACGCCTCAGCACCCCTTACCTCACCTACTACGACATAATCAGGATTTTGCCTGAAGCTCTCCTTCAGCAAATCAAACAGCGTAACCTCTCCATACTTCTCACCGGTCGGCATGGGTATACCGAAACCAACCCTTGCCAAGCCAGGTATCCAATGCTCATGTGGTATGCGTAATTCCCTTGTGTCTTCAATTGAAACGATCTTTGCTTCGGGAGGTATGAACATGCATACTGTGTTAAGAAGGCTGGTCTTGCCTGTTGCAACACCTCCTACCAACAGCATGGATGCCCCATGTTCCACAAGATACCAGTAGTATGCCATCATCTCTGAACTTGCAGTGTTTAGTTCTACCTGTTCAACAGGGGAAAAGGGCTTTTCACCAAATTTTCTTATAGTGAATGTCGGACCTTTTGTGGCTACATCTCCGGCGAGCGTAGCAGAAACACGCGAGCCGTCCGGCATCGTTCCTGCTAGTATGGGCTCTGCATAGCTGACATATCTTCCACATCTTTCAGCAAGTTTTATGATAAACTCTCTCAATTCCTCCAAACCTTTGAAATAAACATTAGTCTTGATCGAGCCGTATTTACGGTGGATAACATAAATCGGCGTGTTCGTGCCATCACAGCTTATGTCTTCAATGTTCGGGTCTTGCAAGAACGCTTCAATCTCGTTAAAACCTATAAAGTTCCTGTAGATGTAATACATGATTTTTATGCGCTCGTTCGGTGTAAGGCTCAATCCAAATTCTTTTACAACCTTCTTTACATTGTTTTGCAAATACTCAACAAGTTTTCCTGTATCCGTGACCTTTGCCAGCTCCACATCAACAAGCTCTATAATGCCTTCTGATATTTTATCTAGCAGTTTCTTTTCTTCCTCGCTTATCTTCGGCTCGATCACGTAATAAATAATTCCCTTGTCTTCAGGGCTCCATTTTATGTTGGCATATGCAAAAGGCTCTATGAGAGGATAGATGACATTTAACTTTGTTACATCCTCTGCATCTGGCAGGTCTATGAACCTCTCAGATTTTTTTATTGCAAACCCTGGCAATATCTCTTCAGCAGTAACCTTCTTAGCAGTAGGCTGAGTAAATTTTCTGAAAAGTGCACCTTTCAAACTCTTTATTTTACCTAAATCCATTCCACCACACTACCTGGCAGTTCTATCCCATGTGCTTTTTTCTTATGCTTTTCCCTGGTTGGGCAATGCCTTGGAAGCGTGCACATGAGGGGCACAGGCGAACTTTACGAGTCATCATGTGTATAAATCTCCTATCAACCTGCTGCAATATAGTCGGGTCGGTTATCCTAAGTCCTTTGAACTGCGTGAATGTCTTCCACCGTGGCACTTGCCTGCCGCATACATTGCATGTAACAGTCCCTTCGCTACCGCGAGATTTTGTATGTGCGTACTTTCTTCTGTAGGGTGCTGTGCTTATTGGCAAACTATCACTTAATTATTATTGGGTTGGATAAAGTTTAACTTTTGCGTTTACGATTATAACATTATGTTCTCTGGGGCTGTTTTGACAAAAAGTAAAAGCGGTAAAATAGAGTTGAGAGCGTTGCAAGATAGAGGGAGGTATGTCTTGTATAAATACCTTAATCCACAAACACTCAAGCCTGCAGATAAAAAGAAAAAGCTTTGTTTGAAAAGTGAAGATGGGGAAGAGCAAAGCTATTTTATCATACCGTTGAAGGGCAACCGCTCGTTGCTTGTAGAAAGCGGTGAGGAAAAGGAAAGAAAGATTTGGAACGAGAAAAGGAAGAAGGAGGAAAGGCTGTGGTAGATTGGGAAGATGTCGAACCTCCAACAAGGAAGAAAAAATACCGAAGGGTATATAAAAAAGGATTCATTAAGAAATATAGGTGAAAATTTTGGAGCTGAAAAAGATCTCGGATGTGGTTTGGGAAATACCTAGAAGCGGTAGGATGCTTGTACCTGTAAGAATATATGCCTCGGAAAAGATGCTGAAGAAGATACAAGAAGATAGGACGTTGATGCAAGCCTCGAATGTCGCGCAGCTAAAAGGAATAGTAAAAAGCTCCATAGTTCTTCCGGATGCACATGAGGGTTATGGTTTTTCGATAGGCGGTGTGGCTGCTTTTGATTTTAACGAAGGAATTATTTCACCAGGTGGGGTCGGTTATGATATAAGCTGCGGTGTTAGGTTGGTCACAACAACCTTAACAGAGCAGCAAATCAAGCCAAAGCTGAATGATGTAATTGAATTGTTATTCCGGGAAGTACCAAGTGGTGTTGGCGCGCATAGCAAACATAGGTTTACTGCTAGCGAGCTGGATGAGATACTTGTAAAAGGTGCAGAGTGGGCTGTTGGCAATGGTTATGGCAGGAAAGAAGATTTACAGCATATAGAAGATTACGGAAGAATAAAAAATGCTGATGCTTCCAAGGTTTCTCAAAAGGCAAAACAGAGAGGTATGCCTGAGGTTGGTACATTAGGCAGTGGCAACCATTATTTAGAAATACAAAGGGTGGATAAAATATTTTTGCCTGATGTGGCGAAGGTTATGGGTATAGAAAAGGAGGGGCAGGTTACTGCTATGATTCACTGCGGTTCGCGTGGCTTGGGTCATCAGGTCGCTACTGATTACATAAGGGTTATGGAACAGGCTATGAGTAAATATGGTATAACAGTTCCTGACAGGGAGTTGGCATGCGCCCCTGCGCAGAGCAGTGAGGGGCAGGAATATTTTGCCGCAGCCTCTGCAGCTGTGAATTATGCTTTGACAAACAGACAGATGATACTTTACTGGGTGAGAGAGTGTTTTAAAAAAGCTTTTGGCAAAAGCGAGGAAGAGCTTGGTTTGGATCTAGTTTTTGATGTGAGCCACAACATAGTAAAGCTGGAAGAGCACGAGGTTGATGGAAAAAAACAAAAATTATGGGTTCACAGAAAGGGTGGGACGAGATGTTTTCCTCCTGGCCATCCACAGCTGCCAACTGATTACAGCAAAGTAGGCCAGCCAGCGTTGATTGGCGGTTCGATGGGCACTTTTAGCTATGTTTTAGTCGGGACAGAGCAGGCAGAAAAAGAGACGTTTTTTTCAACATGCCATGGTGCAGGTCGAACAGCTTCAAGGGCAGCTGCTATGAGACAGATGCGTGGTGAAGACGTGAAACGTGAATTAGAAAAAAGAGGTATTATAGTAAGGGCGGCTTCTGTCAAGACATTATCAGAAGAGGCTGATTTTGCCTACAAGGATATCAACAGTGTAGTGGAGGTTTGCGAGCAGGCTGGGATCAGCAAGATAGTGTGCCGTCTCAAACCGCTTGCAGTTATAAAAGGTTGATAATAAAAAATCAATATACGGCAATATCTAACATGCTGCGCGGGTTCAAATCCCACCTCCCGCACTTGGTTAAACATCCAAAATAACTCTTATCTTATATTTTCCATTTTTCTGTATTTTCATCATATGATAACTGACAGCCTTCACCTCAGTCTTCAGCTGATGTTTCTTCCTGTCAATCTTCTCCCCATATATCTTTGCAACTAAAAAAAATCTTTTATTTTTCTCCAAAATTTTTACATCAAACTTGGAAAAAAGCATGTTGTGCACATCACGCAAGTAAAGTAGTTCTGACAACCAGTCGAAAAGCAATGCCTCCTTGTTTTCCGCATCAATTTTTACATTTTTGCTTAACTTTTTTCCAATTTTTTTTGTGTTAGCTTGCACTTCAAACACAGCCAAGGCAGCATTCTCGAAAGCTTCGTCTAAACTTTTTCCATATGCTTCGAATGCAATATCAGCAATGGCCAAACCTTCGAGAAATTTGAACCTCATAATATACCTTTTGCTTGCTGTATTTTTAATCCTATTCTACAACAGCGAAAATGTTTTTCCTGCAACGCGTGAATAGTTAAATGTAGTTGGAGAGGAAGTTTAGGTTTCAGTGGCCGTATGGCTACGCTTGCTGCTAAGCTCTTCGGAGCTGATTTGCATTAACGTTCTAAGCATCGTACTTAACTACATTTTTTCCTTTCTTTTAACTATTGATTAATGACATAGATTTTTGAATAGAGAAAAGTTTAAGAGTAAGAGGATTATATATTTTATACTTGGTCTAGAGTGTTGATGAGTATTTGTTCTTTTACGAAACAATAATTGAATAGAGTTGAGGACTGTGAACGAATTCGAAGCATTACCAGTTGTAAAGGCTTTAGATACTATTATCGAAGGATGTAGAGGGGAGTTGAATTCTCCTGCAAATTTCTGGGAATTAGATAGACTCGATGATTTACAACTAGACCTATCTACAAGAATAAAGCATCTTGATGATTTAGAAGACTTGGGCAATAGTTTTCCTCTTTCTGTTGATCAAAGAATTAGACTATCAGAATACGTCGAGGCAAGTAAAAAAATTCCAGGAAAATATTTAAAAAGAATTGGAGAATACAGATCAGCAGTTTCTGGCTACAGCAACGAATCTGTCAGAAGATACGAATTTCCTGCATATACACCAAATCTATCGGAATTTAAAGCTGATTTACATTTAGTTTTAGCAGCAACAAACGATATGGCGCAAGGATTACGTGACGATCTAATGGTTAGGAGAGGATTAAAAAACCATGAGCAATTGAAAAAGGAAGCAGAAGAACAAGTAAGAAGTTGGAAGTATCATTTAGAACATGGCATACCCATACCTGATAAGGATTCTCAATCGATAAGCAGAGGCACTTGGGCTGTTTTTGAAATTGCATCTGCGATGGAAGATGAAATATACGATATTTGGCATAAAGTTTGTGTTGGTATACCAATTGGACATCCAAAAACTTGGCAATATGCGAAAACTCGGAAACAAATAACTATAGAATATCTGGATTTCTTAGCCAGCATACCAGGCCTGTCCCTAGCATGTTATCCTGAAATGTGCTACCGTCTACTTCAGAACGAAGTTAACGCAACTTTGGCAAAAAGAGACTTTAGAAATAATTTATATGCTTAGTCCTCTTTCTTTTAATATTTCTGAAATAGCTTTTTCCCTTCTTTTTTCAAAATAAACTGGTCTGATACTTGGTTTAGTTTCTAATTCAGGAACATGCGGCTCAAATATGATATCAGTTTGCATCCCACTTCCTATCATAACACATCTTGGCATTTCTGCAGAATAACCACTTAAATATGGTTTGATACCTTCTCTGAATTTGCTTTCCAATTGTTTAACCTTTACCGAAGGAACTCCATACAAACGATTTAAACCTACTTTTGGTATTCCCAAAAGATCACAATCCACTATCATGCCCGCAATAACTCGTTCCTTTTCGTATAATCTTGTTATATCCTCTTCTACCTCTTCTCTATCTCTAACAACTGTATAAACTGGATGAGTACCACGAGAAGAGAAAAAGGATATTTTTACTTTTTCTCCTCCAACATCTACCTTATCTACAGGAAAAGGATAGATTTCTGAGCCTAGTCTCTGCAAAATACGCTTTATGGCTTTAGGTCTTATTTTCATGTTCTTACCTATTATTTATTTCTCTTTTTAAATTAAATTTAAAGTTTAAATACCTTACAGTATTTCTTAAGATTGCAGACATTGCACTTATTTTTGTTGCAGTAATCCTTTCCGAGCCTCAGTAAAGCAGTTTCAAAATTGACAAAAGTCTTGTTTTTTATTCTATTTCTTTTCCAAATTTTTTTCAACTGTTTTAAAGCTTCTTTACCATTTTTAGATTTTATCAAATTCAAATTCTTTGCAGCAAAGATAGAGAATCTCGAAGGCAGAGGTTCAACATTCCATATGCCACGCAACTCTCTTAAGAAAATGTTTATTGTGGTGCTGCCAACACCTCTAAATTCATCCAACATTTTTTCAATATCTTCCTGATTTTTTGATCGTCCATAAAGTTCATTCAAATCCCCCTCGTATTTTTCTAGAAGGACTCTCATAACTTCCAACAAATCATCCGCAGTGGAAAAATCATATCTAACATAACCCCCGTTATCCAAACTATCGACTAAACCGCGCCAGTCTTTCTTCAAAATTTTTTCAGGAGTGGTAAGATCATCTTTGATAAACTGTCTATAAGTATTTTTTGCTATCCTTTCTCCTATTCTTGCGCCGAAAAGAATCGAAGCTAGAAACCACTTAAAAATCTCTGAAGATTTTTTGCTTTTTAAATTAATTCCTAATTCTTCTGAATAGGTTTTTGGGAAGATTTTTATCAGTTTTTCAATAACCTTTTTCACTAAATCAACTCTTTAGGTATGCCTTTTGGGCTGAAAGCCTTTATAGGTTTTATTTTTGCTTCTTCGAGTCTTTTTATAACATGAGGATAAAGGAATACATATTCTTCCTCAACCTCGTCCTTTAAGCTTGCATCTATTTCTTTCTGAATTTTTAGTTACAAGATGTTCAATTTGCTTGGTTAATTCTACAGGGTCGAACATAAAGTTAAGTTAGTTTTAAAATTATTCATAATTATGTATCTCGTCTCATAATTAGAGAATTAATCTACTAAAACAAAACCTTTTATCTTTTTCTATTAATTTAATCACTATGACAAAACCATACACAATAGTAAACATGATTGCTAGAGCTGTTTTTAATTGCCAATTTGATTTGGATAGGATATGTTTGGAATTCCCTTCATCTACAGTCGGATACGATCCTGAGTCATTCCCAGGACTTATTTATCGCACCAAGGAACCTAAGTATACTAGCTTAATTTTTAAATCTGGCAAAATGATCTGTCCTGGTGATAAATCAGAAGAAGAAGCTAAAAAACATGTCAATCGTGTTATCCAAGATTTAAAAAAATATAACATTCCTCTTGATGAAAATCCTCAAGTTGATACAGTGAACATAGTCGCATCCGGTAAATTACCATATGAGGTTGATTTTGAGAAAATTCCATACGCTCTTACAAAAGTAATATACGAACCACAAATGTTTCCTGGCATTATACATGACATTGATGATCCAAAAGTTACGGTTTTAATATTTTCAAATAGTAAAATTGTAATTGCTGGAGCAAAAAAAGAAACTGATTTGGATCGTGCTTTTGAAAAATTATGCCAAGAGTTAAAAAGCAAAAATATTTTCGTTATCCCACCAATCTCTACTTAATAAATTTAAGAGTCAATTTTATATTTTCTTTCAGTCAATTTCTTTGCTCTTTTTAACATTTCCTTCTTCAGACCGATGAAGAAACCACCTTCTTTACCAGCAGCATAAGTCGCTTCTCCAGGCTTGATTATTTTGTTCAATTCTTCTGACTCCACATCTATATGAATTATTCTGCTTCTTGTTTCCGGATCTTTCAGGTGTAGGTAGACGTTTGCTTTTATCGGAATTTTTGATTTTGCAGGTCCAGCCATAAAATCACTTAAACTTATACCCCAGATTTTCAAAAATTTTTCGCATTTCGAGTGAGTCCATTTCTAACTTTGGAGATTCAGAAATTATTGTTATATCTAGTTTTCTTTTCAAAATCTCTTTTGCCAGCGGCTCAAAAGGTGGTTGATTGGTTTTTATTTCCATGTGATACCATTCATTGCCTCCAGAAGGCTTGGCAGGCCTCCATTTTATTCCAGAAAAATGCATGTGAATATGTTCCAGTCTGAGAGGCTTTAATTTGTCAAACATTTCCAAGTAATCTATGCTACCAGCCTGCCTTGCAAAGATATGTGCCGGGTCGACAGCAGGCACGCAGCTTTTTGTTTTTTTGCACAAGTCAACAAGCTCATCAAGCGTGCCCCACTGACTCATTTTGCCTGTTGTCTCTAAACCAAGCAGAACGTTTTTTATTTCATGTTTTTTCATCTTATCTACTAACGACTCGCATGCTTGCTTTACTAAAGAATATGCAGCTTCAGAAGTTTGTCCCATATAATAGCCTGGGTGAAAAACAACAGGACTGGCATTCAGTTCAGCCGCACGCAATATTGAATCCCATATCCTCTGTTTCGAAGCTTCGATCACTTTCTTGTCTGTAGAACTAAGATTGATAGCATAAGGACAGTGGATTGACAGTTTTACTTTCAACTCTCCGGCAATTTTACCAACCTCTTTTGCAGAAGCAATGCTCATGTTAACGCCATGGACGAATTCACATTCAAATGCATTGAGTTGTAATTCCGCTACTTTTTTAATACCGCCAATTGTTGAATTGTCCTTCGCCAAAAGTGGTATTCCTGCAGACCCAAGATAAATCATACTCTCTAATAAAAAAGAGCTTTTTTAGAAGAAAAACCTTCATTCAGTTTTCTTCGGCCGTATTAAAAGGAAGAATCCAAGAAAGATGAAGAAAAATAGCAGCACGCCAAGGTATGCGCTTTGCACAAACAACTCCACTTCAGCAATCGCTGCCGCTAATATCAGAACCCACATGGGCTTTAATTTTATCAGTTCCTTTCCTTCTTCCGAATATCTTACTAACCCACCACTTCCTGTTGGCATATATATTTTATCACGTTTTGAAGCCATGTGAACACCTAATTATTAATTCAATCTACTTTCTTTTATTTCTCTTCTTAAGTTTAAAACTTTATGCTCTATATCATTCCATCCACTATCTTCCTTTAAACTGCAGATTAATTTCATTCTACCAATTTTTTCTTTATGTTGACTTAGAGGAAGTATAATTTTTGCTAATCTAATAGTATCTTGCTTTCTGTATAATCTAACAAAATACATGTCTTTAGTGTACGTTCCATATGTAGCTTTTTTACCTTTTTTTACATAAACTCCAAATTTAGAATTAAATCCTTCAGAAATTAATTTTGAATGTATTTGTTCTGAAATAGTCATATCATTTGTTCTTAGATTGAATTCTATTTTAATTGAATTTTTATCTTTTTTTGAAATATCCCAATTTGTTTCACAATCACTATATCCAGCTAAAAAATAATAAAAAATATTATCATTGTTTAATATCCAGTTCGGTATTTCGTTTGGTTTATTCAATAAAAAATCAAAGGAGTGGTGTAACCCGCACTGTACATGAAATTCTTTTATTCCTCGTTTATCTTTATGTATGAATGCATTCACATGAGAATATTTTTCAAATACATCTTTTATCATATCTACTTGTGCCGGATGTGTAGTTGAAGTACTTACTATTACTCTGTGAAAGCTTTTGAAACATGAAACATCACCTGCACGTAATCCAATCATATATGCTTTTTCATTTTGATCAGTCGAAAAAGGTATTCGGGGATATTTTGTTTTTACTTCTGACATTGTTCTTAAAGGTATACTGCATTGAAGCAATTTCAACACAACTGTAGAATGAGCTTTAATACCCAATTTCTCCGCTACTTTTGTCATAGGCAATTTTTGTTTCAAATATAAATTTTCTAATAACTTCTTAGATACATTATATTTCTTTTTTTGTATGCTCTTAGGTGGTCTAAGTTTAATACCGTATTTGAGCGCCAAATATCTAACCATCTGAGGATTTATACTAAATAACATCGCTATTTTGTGAGTAGAAAGTCCATTTCGCCAATACAATCGTTCAAGTTCTTCCTTATTTAATACTCTTTCTTTATTTGCCATAATCAGAATATATTTTATAATATATAAATAATTTTCGTAAACTATATCAAATTATTCATTCAGTTAAAAATAAAAAGACGTTCTGGCTGTAGCCCGTCTTTGGTTTTTATGGTAGCATTTGTCTAAGCGCTTCGACTGCCCTTCAACGGAGCATTAATCGCTTGCACCCCATCGGTGCGCCAATCCGTTTCATCCTACCAGTCCCACTCGGCTTACGCCTCACAGCTTAAGGGGCTGTTCGGTACCGTTTCTGATATCGGCACTGCCCTCTCGGACAGCTGCTTTCGCAGCAACCTCAGGTGGACGGAACTTCCTCACTCTTGTTTTGACACAAGAGCGAAGCTACCCAACCAGATCGTCAATATTTTAATGCCATTGCCGGCTTAAAAAGGTTACGGAATCATCACTTTTATTTGAAAAGGATGGCAACTATAGTATGAATGAGATTTAGCAGTCGGTGAAAAAATTGCTGAAAAAAACAATTGTGAAAATTTTACAGGATGCGGGGGTTAAATGTGAGGAAGGTAATATTGAAATTCCACCACAGCTTTCTTTCGGTGATTTGTCTTTTCCATGCTTCGAGCTTGCTAAAACTCAGAAAAAAAATCCGCAGCAGATAGCAGTGGAGATTGCGCAGAAGATTACGGTAAAAAAAGATTCTTTGGTGACAGGTGTGGAGGCTACAGCAGGGTATGTAAACTTCTTTTTATCCTGGGAAAAGATTGTCGGAAAACTTTTGAAGGAAATAATCGCCAACAAGGGCAAATACAGTTTTTCTGCAAAGAAGAAAAAGATTATGATTGAATTCTCGCAGCCGAATACGAACAAGCCGATGCACATAGGCCATGCTCGCAACACAGTGTTGGGCGACAGCCTTTCTAAAATCCTAGAAGCTGCAGGAAATAATGTTGTAAGGGCAAACTATCCTGGCGACATCGGTCTGCATGTGGCTAAAAGCATGATTGGCTATATGAAATGGGGCAACAACAAAGAGCCTGACAAAAAATCTGACCATTTTGTAGGAGATTTTTACATAAAGTTTTTTGATGAGGCAAAGAGCAATCCTGCGTTGGAAGAGGAGGCAAGGGAATTGCTGAGAAAGTGGGAGGGCGGTGACAAGGCAACAGTAGCGCTGTGGAAAAAAATGAGAGAGTGGTGCCTGGATGGGTTTAAGGAAACTTACAAAAAGATTGGTGTTGATTTTGATGTTTGGTTCTTTGAAAGCGAATTTGAAAAATCTGGCAAGGACATTATCAACAAACTGTTAGAAAAGGGGATTGCCTTCAAATCACCAGAGGGAGCAGTAGTTGCTGATTTGGAAAAATACGGTTTGCCTAGTTGTATAATCCTCCGTTCTGACGGGACTAGTTTGTATGCAACAAAAGATTTTCAGTTGGGAATAATTAAATTTGGCAAGTATAAGATAGATGAGTCTATATATGTTGTTGGGAATGAACAGAAGACATATTTGGAGCAGATATTCAAAATACTGGAATTGTTTGGTTATGAGAAGGCTAAACAATGTTACCACCTAGCCTATGGCCTTGTGATGCTGCCCGAGGGTAAAATGTCATCGAGAGAAGGCAGGGTTGTTTTGCTGGATGATTTGATTGCAGAGCTTGAGCAGCTTTCAGGCAATGTTGTCAGCAAGGCAAATCCCACCATGGATGAAGCAGCAAAGAAAAAGATTTCCGAGCAAGTCGCGCTGGCCGCATTAAAGTATGCATTGTTAAAGGTATCGCCGGAGAAAAATATTATCTTCAATAAAAATGAAGTAGTGCAGTTCGAGGGCGATACAGGGCCATACCTACAGTATGCACATACACGTTGCTGTGGTATACTTGAGAAGGCAGGTAAATGGAAGCCCTGCTTCAAGCAGGAAAATCTCACTGAGCAAGAGAAGGAATTGGTGAAAAATCTCATAAGATTCCCAGCAGTTGTGGAAGAGGCTGCAAAAGATTTGAGGCCGCATTACGTATGCAATTATGCCTACGAATTGGCAACAGCATTCAACACATTCTATCATGCCTGCCCTGTTCTTCAAGCAGAGCAGAAGGATTTCAGGCTCACATTAGTGAAAGCTACAGAAATAATTCTCAAAAAATCCTTGGAACTGCTAGGAATAACGGCTTTGGAGAAGATGTAACTATTTAGGTATAGTTTTTATGATTTCTTCAGCCATAGATTTTATTCTTTCAAACTCCTCTCTATCCGAGGATTCATAACCAAATGATATCTTCGGTTCAGTGTTGGAAGGCCTGAAAAGCATCCACCCGTTTTCAAAATTAATTCGCACTCCATCCATTGTTAATAGATCATGCCCTCTTTCTTCGAACTGCCTTTTCAAGTTTTCTATAAACTCAAACTTTTTTTCTTCTCTTATTGGCAGTCTGTCGCTGTATTCGAAAAATTTTGGAAATACGGTTGTCAACTCTGCCAGACTTCTTTCTTCTTCCTTAATAATTTTCAATATTTTTATACAAGCAATCAGCACATCATCAGTATAGTTGGACTCTTTGAAGAAGTAGTGGCCTGAAACCTCACCAGCCATAATTGCATTATCCTCAAGGCATTTTTTCGCAATTAAACTATGCCCAACCCTCCATGTGATAGGCATTCCACCGTTAGATTTTATCATATCATCAACAAGCTTTGAGCATAAAACATCATGCACAATCTTACTGCCAGGATTTTCTTTCAATACATCTTTAGCCAGCAGTGAAAAAATATGATTGGAGTTTGCTATGTTGCCTTTGTTATCTACTATGTTCAGTCTATCTCCGTCACCATCGAAAGCCATCCCTATATCAGCTTTTAATTCTTTTACATTTCTTTCCAATTCTTTTATAAACTCCTTGTTCATTGGATCCGGAGTGTGGTTAGGGAAATTGCCATCTGGCTCGCAGAAAATTTCCACAACTTCTGCCCCGCATTTCCTTAATATCTCAGAATAAATTTTTCCAGCCGCGCCATTTGCACCATCAATAACTACTTTTATGCCGCTGAAATCAATACCGAGAGATTTCATGTAATTGACATAACGCGGCACTATGTTTTCTTTTCTAACAGACCCGCTTCCGCTAATGAACTCTTCACTTTTAAAAATTTCTTCTATTTTGTTCAATCCGGCTTCGTAGCTGATCGATATGCCGCCCAGACCGCAAAACTTCATTCCGTTGTATTCTTTGGTTAAGTGAGAACCTGTTATTTCTACAGCAGCCTCAAATCCCAACTTGTAGCCGCAAAAATATACAACTGGTGTGGGAACCATTCCTATGTCAACAACATCCATTCCTGAATCCAGCAATCCTTGGATGAATTTCTCTTTCAGCGAAGGAGTGCTCAACCTGCTGTCGCCGCCTACTGCCACAGTAGTCTTTTTTCCCAAAAAAGTAGCAAAAGCTCTTCCTATTTTATATGCTACTTCGTCGTTCAATTCTTTCGGATACTCTCCACGCACATCGTAAGCTTTGAATAAAGTCATTTCATGGTACGTCCTTTATCATATTTTCTAAATCATTTTTAATTTTTAAACCTTTTGATGTAAGCTGATATTTCACATTTAAAATGCCTTCATTTTTTAACCAAGCTTTAACCCAGCCGGAGCAATAATCTTGGTGGCCTAAAATAAATCTTACTGCACCAACTCTAGAAAATCTTTCAATAAATTTTTTTCTTCTTTTTGGGTAATATTTGAATAATTTATCATTTAAATAATCTATATTCTTCAAAATACTGAGAGAAGTTATTCTTATAGATGCTTTTTTACTTATTTCTTCCATGATCTTGTATTTAAGATCAGTAACTTTCAATATACCTTCTAAAACTTTAGCATCATTTTTGTTAGTCGAAATCACAATATGCCCACGAGAATTTGCAGAAGGTGAACCATCGCCTTCTAAAACACCCAATATAAATTCAAAAGCCATTTTTCTATTTCTTTCTTTTTCTATTTTTTTAATAAAATAATTTAATAATATACTATAAAATTTTAATGCAGCTTGACTTGTTTCTAAAATTACTAAAGATCCATATTCATTAGTTTTTAGAGATTTTTTATCACTAAATCTTTCTCTAATTTTATTTATATCTATGTTGCATCTCTCTCTCCACATTTTTTTTAATGCATCTTTATCAACAGGTATTTTTGATGTTATAGAAATATAATTTGTAATTTTGGGGTTCAGAATCATTTTTTTATGCATATTAATATAAAATGAAGCTTGGTCAAAGGTTGAAGCAGTAATGGTCCAGGAATTACCTTTTTTGGTTCCATCTGAAAAATAACAGCCTAAATAATAGCACAATTCTTCTATATTGAGGAAACTTGAATTAATTATTAGCAGTCTTTTATTTGTATAAAATATCGCAACTTTCTCTTTATCTACCACCCCATAATTATAATTTTTAATAAAATCGTTTGGCACAATTTGACTTTTTTTTAACTTTTTTTTAATTTTAAATATACATTCTTTATTCCTATATTTTCCAGAAAAAATACAAAAATATTCTTTTTTACCATATTTTTCTCTACTGTGTATTTCGCAAATTCTTTCTACTTTTTTCTCGTCAATTATACCCTCTATTAAAACCAAATCATTTGTTTTTAATTTTGTCTTATCAATTTCAATATGAGGTATATAGATTTTTCCATCATTACCTATTTTAGAAGTGAAACCATCTATTTTTTCTATTTTAGCTTCGATAACATTCCCAAGCAAATTATTATTTATGCAAACACTTTGAGGTATATAAAAGCCCAAATAATTTTTGTAATTCGAAACTATTGGATAGAATATAGAATTTAAACTTGTAAATTCAACTTTCAACTTTTCTCCAAGTATAAATGAATCACATAGTTCTTTTGAGATTTTCATAAATCCTGCACCATTTTTATTTCCTTTCCATACAGTATTTACTATTTTCATATTTTATTTATGGTTATAAAAATATAAATGTTTTTAGGTAAATCTACTTGACTGTCACGGATTTGGCAAGTGATCTAGGAAAGTCTGGATCGCATCCACGCAGCAACGCTAACTGGTACGCTAAAATCTGTATAGGAATTATCTGGCATATTGGATTTGTATCCCCGGTCTCGGAAACCTTGATGAAAAAGTCAAACACACCGTTATTTTTTTGAGCTATACCGATGATATAACCGCCACGCGCTTTTATTTCCATTGCATTGGATATAATCTCCTTTTCATTTTCGCTTGAAACAAATACTATGCAAGGTGTTCCTTCTTCGATTAATGCAATTGTGCCATGCTTCAATTCACCGCCTGCAAACGCCTCTGCGTGTATGTAAGAAACCTCTTTTATCTTCAATGCTGCCTCTAAAGCTGTGGGATACTGCAAACCTCTACCAATAGTGAATATATGTTGTGAATGTTGCAGCATGTCTGCAAGCTGTTTTATATGAGTTCTTGTGTTGGCAGTTGTTAGGTTGTAGATCAAGTTCCACAAATATTTCAACCTACCTTTTCCCTCTTCATACCTTCCTGCAAGTATATATGCTAGTAAAGTGAGTATTGCCAGTTGCGATGTGTAGGTTTTTGTTGACAAAACGCATATCTCAGGTCCGGCATTCATCATTATTGAATGATCGGAATTGCGGTGTAAAGAAGAGCCCACAACATTTACAATTGATATAACCTTACTATTTTTCTTTTTCGCAGTTTTAACTGCATCTAGAACATCAATAGTCTCACCGCTTTGTGAAACTGCTATAACAAGCGTATCTTCTTTCAAGAAATGCTCATAGTTTGAAAATTCTGATCCCAGCACTACGTTGATGTGTAGCCCGGTTATTTTTGAAAAGATGTAGCTTGCTGACAAGCAGGCGTGGTAGGAACTACCACAAGCAACAAAGAAAACACCTTTCGCTTTTTTCATCTGGTCTGCAATCATGAATAAATCTTCTTTATTTTGTGCTATTGCTTTTTGTACAGTTTCCACCTGCTCTGTTATCTCTTTAAGCATGAAATGATCGAAATCACCTTTCTTCGCTTGTTCTATATTCCATTTTACACTGTCAACAGGCCTTTCCACTTCTTTGTTTTCATCGAGGTTGAATATTCTCATCCTTCCATCAAAAATTACAACATCCTTATCGTAAAGGTATATCACATTTGGCGTGTATTCCAAAAATGCAGGGATATCGCTTGCTGCAAAGTATTCATTCTCGCCAACGCCTATAACAAGCGGCGAACCGTTTCTTGCAACAACAATTTTTCTTTCGTCGGCATGCATTGCAAGTATTGCGTAATTGCCTTCAAGTTGTTTGAATGTAGTGATGCATGCTTCTTCAAAACTTTTATCCTTCATCTCAAATTGTATCAGGTTTGGAATAACTTCTGTATCAGTCTCGCTATAAAAATTTATTCCTTCTTTGATAAGCATAGCTTTCAATTCCTGATAATTTTCTATTATTCCATTGTGCACAACAGAAATTTTTTTGTTGTCTGATAAATGGGGGTGGGCGTTTTTTTGCGTTACAGCTCCGTGAGTGCTCCAACGCGTATGTGCTATTCCAATTGTCCCATTAAGTTCGGTAAAATTTAATTTCTTGTGAACGTCATCTATTCTTCCCACATCTTTTTTGAGTAAAATGTTATTATTTGAAATTGTTGCCATACCACATGAGTCATATCCTCTATATTCCAGTCTTTTTAAAGAATTGAGTAAAATTTCGCTTGCTTCTTTGTTGCCAATATATCCTGCTATTCCGCACATATTATGCACCATAACTCGAAATTAAAATATCAAGTTTTTCACATTTTTTTGGATGAATAAATCCGATTTTTTTATTGAAATTTTCTATATTTGTACGATTTGTTAGATTAAAATAGAACATCTTACTTCTATTTTTTGAATCATGAATATGTATGGGATTTGTCTTTATCCCTACAATACCTAGCAATTTTTTTATATCCGAAAGAAGTTTTTTATTTACAAGAGATAAAACTATCATTTTTTTGTCTGGATACAAATATCCTTCATCGTCAAATACGGCTTGTAAGAAATTGCAAATATTTTCTTGTTTCAGTTTAAAAATTAGATTTGGCACTCTACGAATTTTACAATCAAAAAAATCAAATAAATTGTATAAAATTAATCCCACAGTTGATGGAAGCCAAATTTCGTCTCCTCGTTCCTCTCTTTCTCTAAAGTAAATCTCTATATCTCCAAATATTTTTTTTGTGTCTTCAGTAAAAGAGTCTAAAAGGATCTTTTCGTTATTTACATAAAAAATTCTGTATTTTCCTTCCTTTTCGATAATATGAATTCCACCGTCAGATAATAGATGCCCTATTAATCTACATAATTCATTCGAAATTTTTATTTCAAAATTTTTAATTGGCTTAGAATTTTTTGTTTTAATTGATAATATATTTTTTTTAATCAATTGTTTTTTTATTTTAAAAATATTAGATAAAGTAAATAATGTTTCAATATTTAACCAATAGTTATTTTTATATAAAATTCTTTTCAATGTTTGACGTGAAATATTCGCTTTTTTTAATACTCTTTTTTCATTCATATTTTCTAAATTTCTTTTGATACATAGACGAAGATCATCATTTATCATACAATAAAATCTTTTCTTAGATGCAATATTGAGTATGTCGATATTTTGCACATCGTCATATTGGAGTTTGTAATTAATAGAGCCCATCGTATGTGGACATTCATTATTTAATTCAAAATTCATTTTTACAGCTCCTTTTCTACTATTTCAGTTGCAGATTTTATAACTCTGTTTGAAGGATAAAAGCCTTTCAACAAAACATTCGGATAGGTCCAACAATTTTTTCCAATCAAAGTCCCAGGATTCAACACACAGTTGCCACCGATCTTGCATTTATCACCGATGACAGCCCCGAATTTTTTCAAGCCAGTTTGATGGCGTTCGCTGCCAGAAAATATTATTATACTTTTATTGTCATGCCTTAGATTGAGTGTCTGCACGCCAACAGCTATATTCACATTGTTACCAATAATCGAGTCTCCTATATAACTAACATGGTGGGCCTTAACGCCAGGAAAAATTATCGACCCCTTAACCTCTGCCCTGCCGATTTGTGCGTTGTCGCATATCACTGTCCCAGGCCTTATGTACGCCTGAGGCCCTATCATGCAATTCTTGCCAATATACGCAGGCCCCTTGATGGCCGTGCCATATTCAACAATGCTGCCACTGTCAATAAACACATTGCCTTTTATCAGAGATTGCTCGTCAGCAGTGCCGTTTATTTCATTATCGATACCGTCTAAAAATATTTCCTTTTTTTTAAGGGCATCCCAGACATTTATTACTTTGAAAAGATTTTTTAGTGGAAATATATCCATATTTTCAAAATAATACTCTGGCTTGAGCTCTTCCATGCTGTCACAATAATCTAACTATGCAAAAATCTTTTTAAACATTTTCTGAATCATTAGTCTAATAGAATAAGTTAGCGGCTAAACTGCCCCAGCGTGGTCTGAAAGCCAGTTTTCTATTGCCTTCTTCGTATCGACAACTACCCCCTCGCCATTAGGAAGTTTTCTCTTTATGGTTATGGGTACGATTTTGTTTTTAAACTCAAGCTTCGCGGCTTCACTAGGTAGCAAGTCCTCTCCACCCTCCACAAGAATCGGTGCGCCAAAGGATATTTGTAGTGCACGCGCGCCGATGATGCGGGCGACCTCGAATCTTGTTAGCTTGTCATCAGGCCATCTCATAGCATCACGGTTTGAATTGACTAATCTCCTTTATAAGGTCTATATGACCAAGGAAAAGCTGCCTGCAGCAATACCTTTTCAATCCTATATCATCCAAAACCCTTCCAGCATTCTCCCCAGCTTCAATCCTTTTTTTAAACTCTTCATGGAGATGCCCAACTGGCTTGCCACAAGTCATACAACGAACTGGAACTATCATAAAACTGACACCAAGTGTATTTAATTTGATTATTGTGTTTTAAATCTTTATCTTTTTGGTTGGTTCAATGGGGAGGTGAGCACAGAACAAAAAGTATACTGCGTCCTTTTTTATAATTAGTTTATGAAAATTTATAAGCTTAAATTCTTTAATTCGATTCATTAGTTATGGCACAAGATTTTTCACATATGCAAAATATGGGACGAATAGAAGAAGAGTTAATGAAAATAGAAAGATATGATTGTAAAACAGGAAATATTGAAACTGTAAACGGTCCGTATAGGATAATGTTTAAAGATGAATATTGCATACCAGAGGGCAAATTTAGCGGTACACCTGCGATATGTGATCATTCATCAAAAACAATAGTACTTTATCGAATGGTTTGGGAGGATCCTCTTTCTTGGAGTATGCCATTAATTTTACATGAAGTTGGGCACGCCAATGATCCTGAGGCTAGATCAATTAAAAGATTAATTATGTCACTACTTTTCAGATCAATCTATAGAAAAAGGATTGAAGAAAAGGTTGAACGTTTTGCTGAAAATTACGCTGATAAAAAATTTAGAGAATTACAAATTTTATGGTCAAAAGAAGACAAAAGATAGGCGATTCGTTTCTTCTAATAATGAACCTTAGAAAGATATAAAATAGATTTTACCGCACTATACTTTTTGTTTCATGCGGGAGGTGGGATTTGAACCAAAATGCGCTTTATTTCTAATTCAGTTTATTTAGCAAAAATTCAGGTTCCAAATCGAGAGAATTTAGTATTTTTCTGAAGTTTTCAACCCTAAAATGTCTTTTGCTCAGTTCGACATCTCTTATATTTTCTCTTCTCATTCCAACTTTTCTTCCGAATTGATTTTGCGATAGATTCAATTGCAATCTTCTTTCTCTCAAAATTGGCCCGATTTCTTTTACGTTTGAAAGAATTTTTATCCAATCTTCTTCTGTAGGCCATTTATCTTTAAAGAATTTTTCTTCATGGTAAATTCCTTTCTTTCCTGTACTACAATTAGCAATTTCTTTCGGACATTCCAAACCTATCAATTTGAAAAATCTAAATGGGGTACCATCTTGAATGTTTGAATATAAACAATAACCACATTCTTTACCTGTAAACCCACTTTTGTATTTAACAGGATAAAAGTTAAGGCTTAACTCTTTCAATTTTTTAACAAGAAAATTGATATCTTCTTTTGAAAAAGTATTAGTAGCAAAAACTATGAACGGAACTCTATTTGAATCATTTCTTCTTTTTATTAAACTACCATCACCCAAATACCAGAAAAGTAAGGTTGTAGGTGTTATATTTAAATCAAACGGAATTATTTTGAAAGTTTTACCATTTTCTTTTTTGTACCATTTTTGTCTAAGGACAAGAAATTCTTGAAAAGGACAAGAATTTATATAAAATCCTAGTTTAAAGATACCTGGGTTATCGACAGATATCCAACATTTTATCCCAAAATTTAAGAACAGTTTTTCAACCCATCGTAAGAATCTTTTATCTTTGCTAGTTATTTGATATGTGAAATATTTATTACTCTGACTCCTTATACTTCCATCTCCCAGCAAACTTCCATCAATAATTTCATTCAAGTTCATACTATTAGTTGGTACCAAACTAGTATTTAAATCTTTTGGTACCAACATATTATTAATGAGATTACAAAAACATTATGTAAGAACGGTGAAAGAAAAGGACTATTCGAAATGGGTTGTTGTAATTCCGCCCGAAAAAGTTGAAGAGTTAGGTTGGAAAGAAGGAGAAGAATTGGAACCGAAAGTTTTTCATGGTGGATTAATTTTATTTCCTAAAAAATTCAAACCAAAATAATTGAAAACTCATCGCTTGCTTTTTTGTTTATGGCGACGACTTCCACGTTTTGATGCTCCGCCAGCATGATGGGGCTCATTTCTTCTTGGGTCGTAAACCAATAAATTCCTATCATACTGCAAAAACTTCTGTCGCAGCTTTTCTTCCTTGAAAAATTCTGCCAGGGCTTGTGCGATGGCCATGCGTACAGCCTCTGCCTGACCAGGCAAACCACCGCCACGGGTATTGGCATCGATATTAATAGTGTTAACTGCATCTCCGGCAATAATCAACGGCTCTTGTATTCTCATTCTTAGGAAATCACTGCCCCACAAATTCAATGGCACGCCATTTATCATTATTTTTCCAGTGCCGGCTGTTATTTTAGCCCTGGCAACAGCATTCTTCCTCTTGCCAACGGTTAAAATTAGTTTGGGTTTCTCTTTTTTTGCCATTTTACCATCTCTTCTTCACTCCTAGAGCAAGCGACACATCACCTAATGTAATGTAGCTGCATTTTAACCTACTAGCGTTAAAGGCAGTCTTTTCAAAATTTTTGCCTTGCAGCTCGCTCGGTATTCCAACATACACCTTCAGGTTTTTATAGACATTCCTGCCTCTGGTTCTATCCCAAGGCAGCATGCCTCTCACTGTTCTTCGCAGTATTAGTTCGGGCTGTTTGGGAAAGAACGGTCCTTTGATTGCATCGCCACGGCTATATTTGTGTAAATATTTGTCTGTTGTAGATCTCGGCCTTCCTGCCAAAACAGCCTTTTCACAATTGACAACCGCAATCTTCTCTCCGTTGAGCAGTTTTTTTGCTATGACCGAGCATAAGCGGCCAAGCACCTGATTTTCTGCATCATAAATTATCATACCAACACCCTATACCAAAATCCTCACACCAGTTCCCTTTGGATTTTCTTTTACTAATTCTTCAATATTCATACATTTTCCCTTGGCTTTTTTTATCTTTTCCTCTGCTGCCGGTGTAAATTTCCACGCCACTACTGTTACCGGCTTTTTCAGTTCACCCGTGCCCATCACAACACCAGGCACAATCACAATCTCGTTTTTATCCGCATTCCGCCCTATATCCGCTATGTTAACCCCAACACGCTTTCTCCTTGGCCTTTCCAGCTTCTCGGCTATATCAGACCATATAGGTGCATTCAATTCGCGAGACTTGGATTTCAGCAAGTCTATAAGCCGTCTCAAATACGTGTTTGACGGCCCTGTTCTTTTAACCATACATATCAGCTTAAGCATAATCTGTTGTTTGTATCTTTTAAATTTTTAAAGGATATAAACGTTGTGCGGGAGGTGGGATTTGAATCCACAATTATTTCCAACTTGGAACAATTATAAAGTTATAAATTCAACCATAGCCTAAAGGGAATTAATTGATGCGGCCGTTGTCTAGCCTGGTAGGATCTGAGCTTCCCAAAACAAGGAAAAAGCTCATGGCACGGGTTCAAATCCCGTCGGCCGCACTGAGTATAAAAACACGCTACATTAAAATTAAAAATAGGTGATAAATTTCGCAAAGAAAAAAGGAAAATTTTACATTACAACACCGATATACTATGCCAATGCTCCAGCCCATCTCGGTCATGCATACACCACTATAGCAGCTGATATACTGGCGAAATGGCACCGCCTGAAAGGAGAAAATGTTTTGTTTTTGGTGGGGACAGATGAACACGGCGAAAAGATAGAAGCCGCAGCTGTGAAAGCTGGCAAAACTCCGCAGGGATTTGTTGATGATATTGTTGGCAGTTTCAAAGACGTGTGGAAGAAGCTCAACATTTCTTACGACGATTTCATCCGCACCACAGAGAAGAGGCATGAAAAAACTGTAACAGAATTTATAAAGAAAATAGATAAAAACGGCGACATATACAAGGGAGAATATGAAGGATGGTTTTGTATTCCCGATGAAAGCTTTTGGACTGACTTGCAGCTGAAAGGTGGCAAGTGCCCTGAGTGCGGCAGAGAAGTGCAAAAAGTGAAAGAAGAAGCATATTTTTTCAGGCTGAGTAAATACCAGGAAAAATTGTTAAAATTCTATGAAAAAAATCCAGAGTTTTTGTCGCCGAAATTGCGTTCACAAGAAATAATTAATAGAGTAAAGGGTGGTTTGAGGGATTTGTGTATAACACGTGAGACATTGAAATGGGGTATACCTTTCCCGCTCGATAAAAAATATTTAGTTTATGTGTGGTTTGAGGCGCTTATAAACTATGTTTCTGCGTTGTGTTGGCCTAGTGTAAAATTCAAAAAATTCTGGCCAGCTGACGTGCATCTTGTAGGAAAGGAAATCAACTGGTTCCATTCTGTGATATGGCCTGCCATGCTTTTCTCCGCCGGCATAGAGCCGCCGAAGAAGGTTTACGCGCATGGCTGGTGGACTGTTGAAGGGAAGAAGATGTCGAAGAGCGTTGGAAATGTGATTGACCCGGTGGATGTAGCTGAAAAATATTCTTCAGACATATTACGCTACTTCCTCATACGGGAAATACCGTTTGGCGAGGATGGTGATTACTCAGAAAAAGCGTTAATAGCAAGGATTAATGGGGAGCTAGTTGCTGATTTAGGCAATCTCGTTTATAGAGTGCTAAGTCTTGCTGAAAAGTTTGACGGGAAATTTGTTGGCAAGGATGAGTTAAGCAAAAAACTGAATCTAAAAAAAATAAATGAACATATGGAAAGATTGGAATTAACAGCTGCGATTTTGGAGATATGGAATTTCACCCATGCAGCAAACAAGTACATAAACGACAACGAGCCTTGGAAGCTGAAAGGAAAAGAACTTGGTAATGTGTTATACAACCTTTTGGAGGCTTGTAGAATCATTTCGATTTTAATCTATCCCTTCATGCCAGAGACTGCGGAAAAAATAAATGTGCAGTTAGGCACGAAGCTTGGCAGCCTGAAGGATTGCAAGTTTCGCAAGTTCGAGGGAAAGATTAAAAAAGGCAGTTATCTATTTAATAAAATTGAGGTGTGATCATGGAGATATCTTTCAAACAATTCCAAGAGTTGGATTTGCGTGTTGGTAAGGTTATAACAGCAGAACATATATCTGGCAGCCGTAATTTGGTGAAGATGCAGATTGATTTTGGTAGCGAGCAGAGGCAGTGTGTTGCTGGTATATATCAGCAGTACAAGCCTGAAGAGCTTGTGGGAAACAAGTATATGTTCATCCTCAACCTAGAGAGGAAGAAGATGCTGGGTGTTGAGAGCCAATGCATGATTTTTGCTGCTGAAGATGACAACGGCAACATAGTCCTCCTGCAGCCAGAGAAAGATGTAAAAGAAGGAAGCAAAATACATTAAATCTTTTAACGTAATAAATATTATGAGGAAAGTCGGAGACTATATGAATAAGCAAGTCTTCTTCGTGAAGCCAGAATTCTCCATATTCGATGTTGCAAAGATATTTTCTAAGAACGCGATCTCAGGCGCGCCGGTTGTTGACAAGGGCAAGGTTGTTGGTGTTGTTAGCGTTTCTGATATTACAAAGTTTATGAGCCTGAAGTTGGCGGATGCAGAGATCATTGCTCAGAACCCTACATCAATGAGCCTTTTGTTTTTGAATTTTGCAAGATTCAGCAAGGATTTCATTGGATTCAAAAAAGAGATGGACAGGGTGTCGAAGACGAAGATAAAACATATAATGAGCAAGAATGTGATTTGCATAAGCCCGGATACAAACCTGTTTGAGGCTGCGACATTGATGGATAAGAATGATGTCAACCGATTGCCTGTAGTTGATAAAGGTAAACTAGTCGGCATAATAGCTAGGGCAGATCTGATCAAGGCGCTTATCGAATAGGCAACCTCCTGCTCTTTGGCAGCATATTCTTTATTTTTTTTCCTTCAAACAGGCTGCTTCCCAGGAAATCTCCTTCATGCTTCACCATGGCAAAATTATGCTCATCACAATTTACTGCTTCCATTGGCGTTACATCCTCTCCGCGTAAAAACCTCCCAGCAGATTCTTCATCCAGCAAAGCAACATTCTTTTTCGCATCCTTCCCAACAAGCTGGCAGCCTTCAACTGAAAGATTTATTTTATCATTTCTCTTGATCTTTCCCAAATAAAGCCCGATAGAGTTTACAGGTATTTTTTCGAATGCCATGTCTGCCACCTCTTTTGCCGCAATCCATATCTTGTCCTCAGAAGTTTTCAAAACAAAGAACTGCTGTAAATCAAAATGCGAGCCGTAATTTTTTTCTACTATTTTTTCCAGTTTTTCTATCTGCTCTTTATCCAGTATTTCCAGCGATCTTACTTTCTCAGCTTGCATATGAAAAACCCCTCGTTCTTTTCATTCGGCATAATCCTAATAGCATTAGCCACTTCCTCGGAAAATTTTTTTTTCTGCCATTCTGTTACAGGCTGGAAACCATCCTTGAAATCTATTTTTTCTGTTTTCAGCCCAAGTTCTTTTACAGCAAAATCTACATTTTCTTCATTCTCCTCTGGCTCGAGTGAACATGTGGAATAAACAATAACCCCGTCATCATCCAGGCATTTGGCAGCAGAAGAGATAAGTTTTTTTTGTACATTGCTAAGCATCCGCGCACTCCTTTCGCTGGTCTCTTTCAATATACGGGGATTCATCGTTCCTGTTCCGCTGCATGGCGCATCAAGCAGGATTTTTTTAAACTTTATGCCAGTCTTCCAAAAATTTTCACCACGCATTTTTGTCACAACAGTATTCATAACACCGCAGCGCTGCAGGTTCCCTCGCAATGCCTTCAGTCGTTTGTAAGTTATATCATTAGCAATTATTACACCTTTGTTTTGCATGATTGCAGCCATTTGCGTGGTTTTGGAACCGGGTGAAGCGCACAAATCCAGAACAACATCCTGCTCCAAATCCAAAAAAAGTGGTGGCAGCATGCTTGATGCGTTTTGCAGGAAGAAGTATCCCAGTATGTGTTCAACAGTCTTGCTAAGATTTTTTTCACTCCTGACCCAGAAACCGCCTTCTATCTCCATCTTTTCTATAGTTCCAATCATTTCCAGCCTTCTTTCCAAATCTTTTGGAGAAATTTTTATACTGTTTGTCCTGACATGCCATATATTTTTTGAAGGCGAAACAATTTTTTCTCCAAAAATTTTTTCATACTTTTCAGTTAACATATAATCTAATATCAGCAAAAACTATTATTAATTAGATGGACCGAGAATCTATCGTGGATTTTTTCAAGCTGGACAACAGAAAGACTACATTATCCCTAGCCTTCATATGCATAGGCTTTGTTATAGCACTGATTTATTTATGGATGTTGCTGTTTCAAAAGCAACTCCTCGGCGAGAGCCCGCATCCCATAGTCCTTGGCTTGATAGCAATGATTTCACCGCTCTTCGGACTTGGTATAACATACATCTACATCTTCAAAGCCATTCCGCTGACGTTGATAATAGTCATAAACATACTCCTGCTACTGCAATTTTTCTATTGGTATTATCTTGCATGTGTGATGGTCTATATAAGAGACAAATTATTCAAAAATAAGGAAATTGAGTTCTACAAGTGAGCATCCAAATTTGCGATTTTATTTTCGAACGGCAAAGACCAATTTTGTAACCATCTTTAAGTGGCATATGAGTATCATAAAATCATAAAAAAACTCTGCATTTTTTAAGGCTGGAATTGAATAATTTTATTAGTTCCCATGTACTCGCAGGAAATACAATCTATCCTTGAGAAAAAGAATATTAGGATCGGAGATAAGATACGCGTTATTGGCAAGAAGGCTGAGTATGAAGGATTTTTGATGCCCAAAACAGAGCTTGGCGATCCTAGCTGTATTGTTATCAAGCTTGGCAATGGTTATAACATCGGGTTAAAGTTTGAAAAGGGCATGAACATAAAATTTTTAGAACGAGGAAAACCGATAAAATTCAAGCCTGCAGAGATTAAATTCGCGAAAGATGCAAAAAAGCCGGATGTTTCCATATTGGGTTGTGGCGGTACCATTGCTTCCAGGGTCGAGTACACAACAGGAGCAGTCTTCCCCTCATTCTCGCCAGGTGATTTGCTACTGTCCTTCCCGGAATTGAATGAAATAGCGAACATAAGTGGCAGAAAGCTGTATGATTTGTTTTCAGAGGACATTACTACAGCGCATTGGCAGATCATTGCAAAAGAGGTGGCAAAGGAAGTAAAGGCAAAGAATGATGGTGTGGTTCTTATGCACGGGACTGATACTTTACACTATACAGCGGCTGCTTTGAGTTTTATGCTGCAAAGCTCTCCCATTCCGATCATACTTGTAGGCGCGCAAAGAAGCAGTGACAGAGGTTCTAGCGACAACCTTGTCAACCTCGTTTCTGCCACAACTGCTGCTGTCTCTGATATAGCTGAAGTATCAGTCTGCATGCATGGCAGTATGAATGACGATTATTGTTTTGTCCATCAAGGCACGAAGGTTAGGAAGCTGCACACAAGCAGGCGTGATGCCTTTCAGAGCGTTAATGTTTTGCCGTATGCGAAGGTATGGTATGAAGGCAGGAGGATAGAATACCTGCGGGAAGACTACAGAAAACGTGGCGAGGGAAAATTAAAGATTGATGAGAAGATGAATCCTAATGTCGGTCTGCTTTACACTTATCCTGGTATAAAACCCGAGTTGGTTGAAGTTATGGCAAAGGTTCATGATGGAATTGTTATTGCTGGCACAGGCCTGGGCCACATACCTTCCAACCCTCAGAATGATGCATTTGCAAAGAGCATTATACCTTCAGTAAAGGCGGTAATAGACTCTGGCATACCTGTTGTCATTGCCCCGCAAACAATATTCGGCAGGATTAACATGAACGTCTACAGCGCTGGTAGGCTACTGAATGCAACCGGTATAATAGGCAACAACTGCGACTGGACGCCTGAAACTGCTTTAGTAAAACTAATGTGGGTGCTGGGGCATACGAAGGATATGAAAAAAGTAAAAGAGATGATGCTTACAAATGTTGCCGGTGAAATTTCGAATAGAACTGATATAATAGAACTGATATGAGAGGATTTGTATGAAATATTTTATGATCTACATTACTGCAGGCAGTTATAATGAGGCAAAAAGGATAGCTGATATTTTGCTGAGAAAAAAGTTAGTGGCATGTGTAAATATAATTCCAAAAATTGAGTCGGCATATTGGTGGAAGGGGAAGGTTGAAAAAAGCAGCGAGGTTGGTATGATAGCAAAAACAAACAACAAACATGTTAACGAGGTTATAAAAAAAGTGAAAGAGGTTCATAGTGATTCAACACCATGTATCGTTGCGTTGCCTGTAACAAAAGGCAATAATGATTATTTCAAGTGGATCAGCGGGGTGGTTGGGAAATGACTGACAACTTTGTAAAAAAGGTGGAAAATTTTGTAAAGAAAAAACTACCTGGTGACTATTTGGTTGGCTATCCCCATATCGAGCGTGTGCGACAGAATGCCCTCATGCTGCAAAAAAAGTTCGGTGGTGACAAGGAGATAATAGAGGTTGCCGCTTTACTGCATGATATTGGACGTATAAAAGATTCAGCCCAACATGGGAAATATGGCGTAGAAATTTCAGAAGAGTTTTTGAAGAAGATTGGCTATCCTGATGAGAAAAGGAAGAAGGTTGTTAGAGTTGTGGCTGTGCACGGAAGGGAGGATTGGGATACTGCCGGCAGGCCAGAAACTCTGGAAGAGAAGATTGTATATGATGCGGATAAGATGGATTTGGTTTGCGTAATATGGTTGTTCAAAGTATTTTTGCTCTGTAAAAATGCTGGGCAGGATTTTAGGGATGCAATGAAGCATGCGAGAAAAACTCTGGATGAAAATTACCCCGAAATGTTTTTTATGAAGGAGGAGTTGAGGCAAAAGTATGATTTTTTGATAAAAATTTTGGATGAGGTTGAAAAGGAGATTGGAAGATGAGCGTGGATTATAAAAAAATTGGATTGAAGTGCGGGCTTGAGATACACCAGCAGCTTGGCACGGAGCAAAAGCTATTTTGCGGCTGCCCTACGACTATGCAGGAGAAAAGTCCTATAATGCTGTTAACAAGAAAACAACATCCGGTGGCAAGCGAACTTGGGGAGTTGGATATAACGGCCCAGCACGAGTATTTGCGTAACAGAACTTTTTACTACCAGGTATTTGCTAATGAAAACTGCTTGGTCGAGTGTGATGAAGAGCCGCCGCATGAGTTGAACAGAGAAGCGTTGGAGATAGCTTTACAGGTTGCTTTACTGCTCAAATGCTCGATACCGAATGAGATCCATGTTATGCGCAAGACCATTATTGACGGAAGCAACACAACTAGTTTCCAGCGGACGATGATTGTTGGGATTAATGGCTTTCTGCGGTACAAAGGGAAGAGGGTGGAGATAAAGCATGTGAGCTTGGAGGAGGATGCGGCTGCCATAGTGAAGGAGGATGAAAAGTCTGCTACATTTCGGCTGAACAGATTGGGCATACCGCTGATAGAGGTCGGCACTGGTATCATAGCAGGCTACACGCCGGAAGCGGTGCAGGATATTGCTTATAACATAGGAATGATTGTCCGTAGCACAGGAAAGGCAAAGAAGGGATTGGGAACGATAAGACAGGATGTTAACGTTTCAATCCGTGGCGGTGAGAGGGTTGAGGTCAAAGGTGTGCAGGAGCTTGGCATACTTGCAAAGGTTATCAGCTTGGAGGTGGATAGGCAAATGTCGCTGCCGAAGGTTGCAAGGGATGTGAGGGCTGCCTTGCCAGATGGCACTACAAAGTTTACGAGACCTTTGCCTGGGGCGGCGAGGATGTATCCTGAGACAGATGTTCAACCAATTATTGTTGAGGCTGATTACTTGGGCGGTTTGAAAAAGAATCTGCCTGAAGGCTGGGAGGTTAGGTTGCAAAGGATAAGAAGGATGGGTTTGTCTGAGCAGTTAGCAGACCAGATTGTCAAATCAGAATATGTAGACCTGTTTGAAAAAATTGTAAAAGAAAGGAAGATTGCGGCTAGTGTTGTTGCAAATACCTTTACAAACATACTGAAGGATTTGAGAAGGGAGCAGATACCTGTTGAAAATCTGAGAGAGGAGCATTTCTACAGGATTTTTGATCTGCTGAAGAAGAGTACGATAGCAAAGGAGGCGATACAGCCTATATTGAAAGAGCTTGCGCGCGAGCCTGTCAAAGATGTAACTAGTGTTGTTAGGGATCTTGGGCTAGAGGCAATAACGATAACTGAGTTAAAAAGAATTATCCAACAAGTGAAAAGCAAAAATCCGGATGCGCCACATGATAAAATTTTGGGATTGGTTATGAGTAGGGTTAGAGGAAAAATAGATGCGCAGATTGTTGTCAAATTAGTCAAATGATTAAAACTTTTTTCTTTGAGCACATATAATATTCTTTACTTTTATTACATCTTTCGGAAATTCACGCCCCCTCATTATGAAATGTTTCTCAACTTTTTTTGCTTCAAACATTTCGATAATATTTTTTTCAGCTTCCTTAATGTTGAAATACTTACAAGAAAATATGTCGATAGAAGCAAATCGCTGTGCAGCAAATGTATGAATGCTGATATGACTTTCGGCTATTATTACAAACCCAGATATACCGCCTTTGTCAAAAGAATTTTTTCCGCCAGGGTAATTTATAATATTTGGTTTAGAAATTTTAGTCATGCCTATTTTTTCTGGCAATTTATCTAAAAATTGGAAAATAAACTCTACGTCATTTAACTTTTTAGGATTGCAATCGTACAAATCAAGAGTGATATGAGGACCAAACATTTCTTTTTTCGTGCGTCTCCATTATTTTTGTTAAATATATATTTGTGCGAGCTAGTATTTAAAAATTGTTGTGAAATTTTTATTGCGATTAAATTATTTTTCCGACCAGATGAGTGACCTTTGCATCAATTATTTTCACATCAACAAAATTTCCAAGATTTTTCCCGGATTGCAAAACAATTGGCCTGTATGCAAAATTTCTTCCGATCCACGTATTGTTCTTGCCAGTCTCGTCAATCAAGCATTCCCCCTCCCATCCCAACCATTTTTTATTTTTATCTAGAGAAATTTCTTTTGTGATTTCAACCAATTCCTTACATCTTTTATTGATTACATCGCGGGGGAGTTGTTTTAATTTTTTGGCTTCTGTGCCTGGAAGCAAGCCAAACTTTGATATGTTTACTATATCCGGCTTAATTTTTTTTATAGAATCAATTGTCATTTCAAAATCAGAGTCACTCTCGCCAGGGAATCCCACTATAACATCTGTCGAGAGAGTCATCCATTTGAATTTTTTATAAAATTCCTTGATGATGGCAAGGGCGGCTTTCGGCGAATAACCTCTTTTCATAACTCTCAGTATTTTCGGACTGAACGACTGTACAGGCAAATGGAGGAACTTGAAAACCTTTTCATTTTTATAAGCATCCAAAAGTTTTTTTACAATATCCTTTGCATGCAGGGGATTCATCATGCCAACCCTCACAAAAAACTTTCCATCAATCTTGCAAATGCCATCCAAAAGTTTTGGCAGATCACTGCCAATGTCCTTGCCGTAGCATGAGTTGTCTTGACTCGTCAGCCACAACTCTTTGCAACCTTCTTCAACAGCAAGCTTTGCTTCTTTTACAACCATTTCCGGAGGATAGCTGAACAGTTTTCCTTTTACAAGCTTCACACCGCAGTACGAACAACTGCCAAGGCAGCCAGTCGAAACCTCTATCACGCCAATTGCAGGATTTTTCCTTAATCTCGGTAGCAAGATCTTTGGCCTTCGCAGATCTTGCAGCCATACAAACCTCTCTCCTTTAGCGGCATAATCAGCGGCAACAGCAATTTTTTCTATTGCATCCGGCCCAACCATACTGGCATTAGGATTTATCTTGTGTATCGCAAACTGCATGGTTTTAGGCATGCAACCAGCAACTATCAGAGGTTTGCCAGACTTTGTTAGCTCTGCAATCCTGTGAATCATCCTCGAAACTGTTGGTACTTTAACGCAACAAGTGAATATTATATTCAAGTCCGATTCTTTCTGGCTTGAGAAGCTGTATCCTTTCTCTTTCAGCAATCCCAAGGCCATTTCGTAATCTGCCAGGTTTGCCGAACAGCCGTGAATTTCGCCGTATATCCTCATTCGAACACTATTTAATTAAAAGGTTTTTGCCTTTTTAAAATTAGAAAACTGTAAATAAGGAATATGAAAAATGGAAATTTGGTAAGATCGGTGATGATGAATGGGAAGGATAAAAACAACATTTGTTAAAAATGTAGCCAAGGATCTTATTGAAAAGTATCCGGAATCTTTCAGCAAAACCTTTGAAGAAAACAAAAAGTCTTTGGCGCAGTATGCCTCCTTTAATTCCTCGAAGATGAGGAACCTGGTTGCTGGATACATAACAAGCGTGAAGAATGCAATGCCCTTTGTCCAAAATATTAGAACTGAGGAAAGACCGAAGGATGCCGACTTCGGAAGAAGGGTTGGTATGAGAAGGACTGGTACTAGGAGAAGGAGATGACTCTACTTCGTATGTATTTCTACCACGTCCAGATCATGCAAAACAAAATCCAGCCCAACCTTCCGGCCGCTGAATTGCGTGTTGTTGAAGACACGTGCGTAAGAAAAATTTCTCAGAAAGTCCTTGTGGATGCATTTTGCCACATCTTTTACTGTTGAACCTATTGCAACGGCTATAGGCGGAATAACCTTTGGTTTTTGCGGCGATTTTGTATAAACCCTTATCAAGCCAAGTCCAGACCAAATCTTTTCCTTCAGCGTTTCTATATTTCTACCTTCCTTGGCTGATATGCCGATCATGTTTGCATCTGCAAAAGATTTGGACTTGTTCAATACCCAAACCTGCTTTTTATCATCCAGCCTGTTTTCCCTCAAAATTTTCCTCATCATGTCAAACTGTTTTTGAAAATTCTGAGTTGCATCTATTAAAACTACAATCTCGTCACAGGTCTGCAACAAGCTTACAAAATCTGAATCAAATGTAGAAGGGATTTCAACAATCTGCAGTTGCACATCGCCTACATTTGCCATACCTACAACAGGTAGTTTTGTTGTGTAGGGGTAGTCAGCAATCTCAACATCCACTCCTGTTAAAGCCTTTAGTAAGCTGCTTTTGCCAGAGTTTGTTGCACCAATAATGCAAATCTGCGCAGCGCCCTCTTTTTTTATCATAAAACGTGGTTTGGCTGCGGCTTTCTTGGTGCTTTCTTTTTTCAATGCGGACAATCTTTTCTTCAATTGTGCAAGAACATTATGTGCGCCTTTATGGCGTGGAAGTAATTTTATCATTTCTTCCAGCGCAGCTATTTTCTCCTCCCTGCTCTTGGCAGCAAGATATTTCTTCTCGGCTTCAAAATATTGCGGTCCAGCGTTTACAGGCATAAATTAAATAAACTAGCAGCAAACTTAACTATTTCCAAATCATTCCTCTTCCTCAAATTGCTCCTCTAGCTCCCTAGCCTCTTCCTCTTTGCTTAACTTGCCAAGTGGTTTTTCCTTTTTCTGCCTGCGTATTATCGTTTCACGCATCAGGCTTATCTTGTTCTTTATTATGTTGTAAACCTCGTCAGGGCTTTTAATGCCCTTCATTATTATGTCATTCCCTTCTTTACCGACACAAGTAATCTGTAGCGTGCCGTAGTTCAGCATTCTGGCTAAAACATTTTTACTGATTTTGATGTTTGCAACGCTTTGATAAGGTATCGCGGTCTTCTTTTTGTTGAATATGCCCTCGATCTTCATAATCTCGTGATTTGTTATAACATACCTTCGCCTGTACCCTTCTATAGAAGGTTCCTCAATCAAAAATACCAAAAAGCAGGCGAACAACAGGATTACCATTGTTTCTATCAATTGTTGCGGGCTTGTTGGTGTTAAATAGAATTTGATGCCCAAATAGGGCCATAGCAAAAACAAAAAGGCGAGTGCAAGAGCGGCCATTATGTAATTTTCAATATAGGATATATACGACCTTCTATAAACTAGGCCCTTTGCAGGTATGTTGCCCGCCATAATAAGAATTTGGTCTTTAGAATATATTTCTGTTAGTTAAACAGTTCAGAAAAATAAAAAGAGGAAAAAGGAATCTAAAAAATCCTTTCAAATCTGTCAGTCTAAACTTCTTCCTCTGTTTCTTCAACTTCTTCCTCAACGGCCGCCTCTTCAGGTTCAGCTTCAGACTCAGCTTCAGGTTCAGCTTCAGCAACCTCTTCAGTCTCTTCTGCCTCTGGAGCAGCAACCTCAGCAGCTCCCTCAGCACCGACCTTTTCACCGATTGCGAATCTCATTCTAACTTCCTTTATTTTTATCTTTATCTTTTCACCCTGTTTAGCGCCGTTCACGAAGACTACAAAGTTCTTCACGCGTGCGATACCGTCGCCACGTGATCCGACCTCACTAATCTCAACCTCGTACTCTTCGCCAACTTTCACTGGCTTTGGCGCGTCGAATCTGTCGTCTCCAAATCTGCGTCCAAATCCGCCACCTCTTCTACCAAACCCAGATCTTTCAAATCTAGCCATTTACATTAACCTCCATTTAGTTCATTTAATTTTTTTATTTGTTTTGAATACTATGGCATAAAGTAATGCCATGTGTACCATAAACAGAAAAAGTTCTTTTTAGTTACCTCCTATCATGCTATAGATTAATTTCATACATAGGTATTTAAACTTGACTATTTCGTATTATAAGGAAAGACAAAGTTGGTTTTTTAGAGCGTCAAGTTTTTAACCTCTATTTCCCAACTTTTTAAAAGTAAGAGAGTGAGTTTACGACAGATGAGGTTGAGATAAAACCTGAACAAAGCAAGACGAATGGAGACGAAATTTACGTTGAATCAGCCCGCAAACTTAGGGCTAATCTGCCTAAATTTGTATTATTCCTAGGTGTTGCAGTCTTGCTATGGTTGATAGGCACTTCTTTTATAGTGCCGTTAGGTAAGGGTGGGAAGATTGGTGAGGTTGATATTTATAGGCTGGATTTTCTCATTATCCTTGCTGCTACGTTGGTGTTGATTGTGGCAGGCTTCCTAGAAGCTGGTGCAGTTGCAGATTCGCTTGCCGGCATTGTCGCTTCGTATATAACACACAGGGAGGCTCCGATAGAGGAAGTGAGGTTAAGAAAGATAAAGCGATCTTTCAAAACTACTTCATACATAATTCCTTTCATAGTGACATATCTTTTGTTTACAAGTTATATAGAGAAAATTTATCCCCTGCTTAACATAATCATACCGATAATAATCGTCGTATGGATTGTCGTAGCAGCTATACTGCTATGCATGGTCCTTGGTATTGAGCTTGAAGAGGCAGGCAGGCTTTTTGCTGAGACTATGGAAAAGCGGATGAAGATCCTTAGGAAGAAAGAACAGAAGCAGAAGAGTGCATAGTTTTTAAATAACTAGTTTAATTTTGGCCAGTTTTCCAAATTAAAAGTAAAAGCTTTAACTGAATTCTCAATAAATTTCAGTTAAAACTAAAAGAATTAATGATTTTTCTATACGATAGAAAGTCTTAAATATGTAATTATTAAGCTATTTTTAGTGACAATATGGATAAAGAGAAATTAGCCCACGAAGCTATGGAAGAATTAAAAACAGAATTACATAAAATTGTAGTTAAATATAATCTTAATACACCTGATGGTAGAAAAGGTTACACTGATGAAAGTATGAATTTTATAAATGGTTGGTATCAGAAATATTCTGCTAAAGGTTTGTCTTATGCAGGGCTTCAAATTGCGGCAAGTTTAGAAGCTGCGCTTTTAGCTCCAATTTCAATAAAACCGAATCTAGTTCCTTAGTATTATAAAGAAAAAGGTTCTCAAGGAAATCAGTTAAATCCTGAATATATAAAAATTATATAACTTTCCCGTAAAATCTTAAATCCTCAGCCTAAAAATTGAGCTAGCTGCCAGTTAAAACTAGAAGATTTAATGGATTTCCTATCTGGTAGAAAAATTTGAAGAAATTAATCTTTGATTGTTAAATATTCAATTATGTCTACTCCAATAAAAGATTGTATACCATTGCTTGAAAAGTTGGTATTTTATCAAGGGCTTCATAATGCACCTGTAATTCCTAAGCTTAGATTGTATATAACTATTGCTGGTTTAGTATTAGCAGAAGAAGGTAGAAGAAGCTTTTCAAAAGGTGACATAAAACAAAAGTTGCAGGAACTAGGTTATGATTCACGGACTTATAACCATCCTGGAACATATTCTCAACAATTTACCGCATTAACTAGAGAACAAATTTTTATTCAAACGAAAGGCGACAAATATAGATTTAATAAAAAGGTTTTGAAACAGAGTTGATTTCTACTATGGTTAAATTTAATATTTAACCATAAAGATATAATATTTCCATCGTTAAATCTTAAATATCTAATATTATCAACAATGGTGTAAACCAGAAAGAATTCTTCAAGTAGATCTACATATCAAGAAGAATCTCCCAATCAATCCAACCGGAGAGTAGCGAATAGATTGACTTTAAATACTTAACCTCCTAGTAAAAATTCATGAAAGCATTAGAATATTCTATTCCAACAAAAAGCCAAATACCATCTGGAAATTTACCTTTTCCAGCTAAAGAAAGTTATAGTTCAGGTTGGTTTTATATGACAGCAATTGGTTGTATTGGACCTTTAATGATTCATGTTGTGGACTCTGAGAAATTTGGTCCTAAATTAGGTGATGTGGCAATTGGAGAGTATGGACCGGCTATTGTTCCTGAAGGGATCAGACTATCGCAGTTTAGTCCATTAGGTAGAATAGTAGGTAGAAAAAATGTTAATGAATATGCAGATCATCTTTTAGTTGAAAGATTACCAACACAAGAGCAAAGAGTTATAGAAGAAAAATTAGATGATTTAAATCAAGATGATGTTCTTCAATGGGGTAAAGATATTTGGCCTCGGCATAAATAAGTTGAAGTTCTCTAAAATCTGAATCCTTATAATAAATTCTTGGTACAACTTATTATTCAAGAAATTAAATAAATGTAAAATACCATTACTGATAATCTTAATACTTAAATATTTAAATAAGCATGCCACCTGTTATAATATGAAAAATCGGGTTGTGGGAATTTTAATAATCGGGATTGCTCTTTTGATAGGGTTCATAGTTTTTTCATTCAACAGCGCTTTGACAAGCATAGTAAACAGCACGTGCTCGCACGGCCCTACCTGCCCGATGTGGGGCACGATTGATTTTCAAACGAATGTTAGCCTGGGAATAATGGCTTTTGTCATAATAATCGGCCTGTATCTGATATTTTTCGGGAAGGAAGAGAGGATAGTTACAAGGTTTAAAAAAGTGAAAGAGCAGATTGAGCCGAACTATGTTACAAAAGGAAATTATAAAAAAATCTTATCAAGCCTAAGCAAGGATGAAAAGATTTTATTTGAAAAAATTATAGATGCGCAAGGAACAGCATTTCAATCGGATTTGGTGGATAAAACGAAATTTGCCAAGGTCAAGGTCAGCAGAATTCTTGACAGGTTAGAAGGCAGGGGCTTGATAGAAAGAAGAAGGCGCGGCATGGCTAATGTCATCATACTGAAGCACTGAAACTAGTTTCATACCATCCATTATATGCCGTTTCAGTCAGTATTTCTAGTATGTTTGAAGAAAGTTTTTTAGTTTGTCCAATATGCAGAAAAACTTTGACAAGCGATGCGGACATGCCGGCAAAGATTGCAAGATATTGCAGGCTTTGTGGTATGCACATAGAAGGGCTTGGCAGGTTTTGCTGCTACAAGTGCGAGGGACTGTTCAAAAGGTTCGTTGAAAAGAAGAAAGAGGTGAAAAAATGGAAAAACCAAAGTTATCGGAAGAGAGTATAAGCATAAAAGGAATGCACTGCAAGAGTTGTGTTGAAAGAATAGAGGAAAAATTGTCGCAGCTGAAAGGGATTGACAAGGTAAGGGTAAGCCTTGTTGAGGAAAAGGCATACATTCGTTTCAATCCCAAGCAAATAAGCCTTGACACAGTGAAAACGAAAATTAAAAGCATGGGGTATGAGACTGATGCGGATGCAGAGACTGGGGTGGATGCAGATAGTAAGCCAGAAAGAGGATCTATCAAGCAGGGTATAATTTATGGCCTAATACCCCATATTGGCTGCATAGCTTTTATAATAGCCTCGGTGTTAGGCGTAACTGTTGCAACATCGCTCTTCAAACCGCTTTTGCTTAATCCGTACTTTTTTTACATACTCATAGCAATATCTTTTGTTTTTGCAACAATCTCGGCAGTGGTTTATCTTAAAAAACAGGGTTTCATCATCTTTAACAAGACCAAGGATAACTTGGAGATGGGCTTTTCATCAAACGTAATTGGGAGAAAATGGAAATACCTTTCAACCCTCTATGGAACGACAATTGGTGTCAACCTGTTGCTGTTTATGATAGTTTTTCCACTTCTAGCGAACGTATCACTATCCGCACCTGCAACAACAGGCAATGCTGTTGCAGTGGATGGAAGCAGCAATGGTCTTTCTTTACTGAAGTTGCAGGTCGACATACCATGCTCAGGGCACGCACCACTCATAACTGGAGAACTCAAAACAATAAATGGCGTGGTAGGGGTGCAATTTGATTTTCCCAACATCTTTAGTGTAAAATACGATCCTGCAAAAACATCAAAAGAAAAAATACTCTCCCTAGACGTTTTTAAAACCTACAAGGCTACTGTTTTGGACGAATCTGCTAATCAACAAAACACCCAGCAGCTTGATAACCCAACCAACAACCAGCCAAGCAGCCAGCCAAGTGGCACTGGTGGGAGTTGTTGCGGAAGCGGTGGCTGTGGAGGAGCCGGTGGTGGATGCGGTTGTGGGAGTAGATGATCAGCCATGGAGGCAGTAGTTATAAAGATAGAAAAAATGAAAGTTTTATACTTTTTAATATTTTTCACATTAGTCTTAGCATTGGTAAACAGTTATAGCATTTTAAGTTTAAATAGCAAAATAGTTTTAGCAACAGGAAATAACATCGGAAATGAGCAGGAAAATATAAAAGAAACTCAACCACTACCCAATACTAATCAACCTCAACCTGCTGCCAATCAACCTCAACCGCCATCGAAAATTGAAGTTAGTGTAGATGATGATCCTGTCAAAGGCTCAAAAAACGCCCCAGTTACAATTGTTGAGTTTAGTGATTTTCAATGCCCATTCTGTGCAAGGTTCTTTGAACAAACTCTGCCTCAGATAGAAGAAAATTATATAAAAACTGGCAAAGTAAAATTTGTCTATAGAGACTTTCCTCTAAGTTTTCATCAGTATGCACAAAAAGCCGCTGAAGCAGCAGAATGCGCTGATGAACAGGAAAAATTCTGGGAATACCACGACGTATTATTCCAAAAACAAAGTGAATGGTCTTCTACAGGAGTTGCAAAATTTAAAGAATATGCGACAACCCTTGGTTTAAATACAAGTAAATTTAATGAATGCCTTGATTCAGGTAAATACTCTGATGAAGTCCAAAAAGACTTTAAAGACGGTTCAAGCTATGGCGTTTCGGGTACACCAACCTTTTATGTAAATGGGATTGAAGTTGTTGGGGCCCAACCCTATACTGCTTTCCAGCAAATAATCGACCAAGAGTTGGGCAAACTAAATAGGTAAGGGGTGCAGAGAATGAAATATTTGATTATTGAAATAAGTGTTGTTGCTTTAATCGCAGTTATATTCTTTGCTAGTGGGTTTGGTTTATTCGGTTCAATTAGTGGTTCGGCTACAGCTTCATCGGAAATGAAAATTCCATTATCGGAAATATCAGAAAAGGTTAAATGGTATGAATATGATTCCAATGGAGTGAAGATAAGATTTTTTGCAGTCAAGGCAAATAATGGTAGTATTAAAACGGGATTCGATGCTTGTGATGTTTGTTACAAATTTAAAAAGGGGTATAGGCAGGATGGAGATTATTTAGTTTGTAACAATTGCGGTAGAAGATTTGCAATCAGTGGTTTAGGAACAGAAAATAAAAATCCAGGCGGTTGTTGGCCAGGATATTTGCCAAGTTCTGTTGATGAACAAAACCTTATCATTAAAAAATCTGATTTGGAAGGAGGACGATGGAAATTTATATGAAAAAAGACATGGCTTTAATCATGTCCGGTACAATATTAGGAATGATTGATGGAATTTTGCAATTTTAAATTTGAATAAAAATAATATTTGACTTTAACGATTTTAGCTTACAACTATAGCGTATGGCTCTAAATGCAGTAAACAAAACATTTAAATAGTTGAGCAACTATTTAACTAAGATGAACCAAGCAAATAAAAAAGTAATACAGTTTTTTTCGGCTATGGCCGATGAAACACGCCTCAAAATACTGTCTAGTTTGATAGAAGGGCCGAGAACTGTAAATGGCATACACAATTACGTAGGAGAAGATAGATTGACGCTATCGGCAATTTCGCATCAATTAAAACATCTGAATGATGTTGGTATAATTGTTTATGAAAAAAATGGGAGAGAGAAAATTTTCAAATTGTCAGATGATTTTTGTTGGTGCATTTTAAGGGATGCATTTAAACACTTCAAACATAAAACCAAATGCGCTGAATGTTTGAAGCTAAAAAACAGGAAGATGTAATATGAAAAAAATAATTCCAATATCTGGCATGCATTGTGCCTCTTGTGCAATCAACATAGAATCCAATATAAAAAAATTGAGTGGAGTCTCTAGTGCTAGTGTAAATTTTGCAACAGAGAAGGCAACTGTAGAGTTCGATGAGGGCCTAACCAATGAAAATGAAATAAACAACGCCATCGAGCAGTTGGGATATAAAGTGATCGGTAAGGAAAATGAAGAAAAAGAGCAAGTTAGTGAAGTTAGGTTAAAAATAATTGGAATGGATAACCAACACTGCATCAATACTGTTGATAATGCTCTAAAAATAAATGGAATAATTTCAAAGGAACTTTTTCAAAATGAAAAGGGAATTATAAAATACAATCCAAAATTAATTGGCACAGGGGAAATAAAAAAAGCGATAAAGAACAGTGGTTACGAAGCTGTGGAAGAAGGAGAAGAAGAGATAGTCGATAAAGAAAAGGAAGCTAGAGAAAAAGAGATTAGAAATTTGAAATTTTTATTCATGTTGTCGTTAACTCTATCAATTCCAGTTTTCATTTTATCGTTTCCAGAAATTTTTAAAATAGAATTGCCGTATCAAAATTTTATTTTGCTTATCCTCACAACGCCTGTTCAATTTTTTGTTGGCTATAGATTTTACAGAGGCATGTTCTTTGCATTAAAGGCAAAGACTGCGAATATGGATACTTTAGTTGCAGTCGGCACATCGGCTGCCTTTTTCTATAGCGCTCTAGCGGTCTTTCAACCTAAACTTGGAAGTTATGCTTATTTCGACACTTCTGCAATCTTAATCACTTTCATCATTCTCGGCAAATGGTTTGAGGCAATAACAAAAGGCAAAGCCTCGGAAGCAATTAAAAAATTAGTCGGCCTACAGCCAAAAACAGCAACAATTGTCAGAGATGGCAAAGAAATAGAAATTCCGATCAAAGATGTTGTGGTCGGAGATATTATCATAATAAAGCCTGGGCAGAAAATACCGGTCGATGGTGTAGTGGCAGAAGGTTTTTCCTCCGTAGACGAATCAATGATCACAGGCGAAAGCATTCCTGTAGAAAAGAAAAAAGGCGACACGGTAATAGGGGCAACAATCAACAAGTATGGCTCGTTCAAATTCAAAGCAACAAAAGTCGGCAGCGAAACTGTTCTTAGCCAAATAATCCGTTTGGTAGAAGAAGCGCAAGGAAGTAAAGCACCTATACAGAGACTGGCAGACAAAGTAAGCAGTTATTTTGTTCCAGCAGTAATTATTATTGCAATCGCATCTTTTGCGTCTTGGTATTTTGCTTTTGGGCAGACTTTTATTTTTTCACTCAGTGTTTTCATAGCAGTTTTGATAATAGCATGCCCTTGCGCATTGGGCCTGGCAACACCGACAGCGATAATGGTCGGCACAGGCAAGGGTGCGGAGAACGGAATTTTGATAAAAAGTGCGGAGGCTTTGGAAAACGCACATAAAATAACGACAGTTGTTTTTGACAAGACTGGTACATTGACCGAGGGCAAGCCAAGAGTTACAAACATTTTGGCAGTTGGCAAAATAGATGAAAAAGAGATCCTGAAATATGCTGCGATTGCAGAAAAAAAATCTGAGCATCCGTTAGCAGAAGCGATAATAGTCAAAGCCGAAGAAGAAAAAATGGAAATTCCTGATGCAGAATTTTTTGAAGCAATACCCGGTCATGGAATTTCAGCAAAACATGGCAAAAATGCAATACTTTTTGGTAATAGAAGCTTGATGAACTATCATAAAATAAAAATCGAGGAAGTAGAAGAGAGGATAAGCAACCTAGAGAACGAAGGCAAGACTGTAATGATACTTGCAGTGGATGAAAAAATTGTTGGTTTGATTGCTGTAGCGGATACTTTGAAAGAATTTTCTATTGATGCTGTGAAGAAATTGCATACGATGAATAAAGAAGTCATTATGATCACTGGTGACAACAAAAGAACAGCCGATGCGATAGCAAAGCAACTAGGAATAGACAAAGCATTAGCAGAAGTCCTACCTCAAGACAAAGAAAAGGAAGTTGAGAAATTGCAGAACGAAGGCAAATTCGTGGCAATGGTCGGCGATGGAATAAACGATGCTCCGGCTTTGGCAAAAGCGGACGTAGGAATTGCAATAGGCGCCGGCACGGATGTTGCGCTAGAGAGCGGGCAGATTGTTTTGATAAAGAATGATCTGCGAGACGTAGTTACTGCTATCGATCTAAGCAATTACACGATCAAAAAAATAAAACAAAATCTGTTCTGGGCGTTTTTCTACAATGCTATAGGCATACCGATTGCTGCTGGCTTGCTGTATCCTTTCACAGGATTTTTACTTAACCCGATGGTTGCAGGTGCTGCCATGGCTTTTAGCTCAGTGTCAGTAGTTTCTAACTCTCTATTAATGAAAAGATATAAACCTAAAGTATAGCATAAAAACATTTTCAAATTGATAAAATGGTAATCTGTATTGTTGCACTGGTTGTATTTTCGATTCTGGGTGTTTTTAGTGCTAGCTACAGGAAAATCGCGAAAGAAGCCTTTTCCTGCATCATGAACATGCTAGTTTTTAAGCCCTGTACTACCAAGTTTGATGAAAAAATAAAATCAAGGCTTACAATAAAACTGATGAAAGTGCCTTCACTGGCAAGGTTCTTCTACAAAAACTTCAAGATACTTTCATGGATTTTTACAATAACTTTCTTTGCCAGCATGTTTTACTCTGCGTATGGGATTTACAATCTTGTGGTGTATGGAAGCTGTCAGCCAGGTTCCACATGCATAATTAGCCAAGGAGGTAGTCAATTGGTAAGAATCGCTACCTGTTATGAGGCTCTGACTGTTTATGGAATAATAGCTTTTGCTCTCATCGCCTTTTTAATCATCAAGTATTTTAAAATAAAATTCAAGATAGTATAGAATTCAAGGAATAATGAAACGAAAAAGTGTATAATTAAATGATTTTTACATCACTCCTTTAATTTTGTTTATCAATTAAGGATTGGACAGAACGGGAGGTGGTTGCGGTACTGGAAAGGTATAAATAACGGGTATTTATACTTCATTTTATAAAAGATTTACAAGTATACAATGGATTTTACTTCTAGTAAGTTCTTTGTATATTATTAAAACAAAAAAGGTGAATAAATGGCATTTAGAGAACGCGGCTTTGGCGGCGGTTTTGGTGGACCACGCGAAATGCACAAGGCAACTTGCGCAGATTGCGGCAAAGAGACAGAGGTTCCATTCAAACCTGCTGAAGGTAGGCCCGTTTATTGCAGAGAGTGTTATCAAAAGCATAAGAAATACTGAATTGCTTTAGCACTCGTCCTTAGAATTAATTTTGTTTAGATTTTATTTTTTTTATTTTGTTTCATTTACCCGCAAGATTTTTGTTATTGTTATCACTGCAATCACGCCGATTACTGTGACAAAAAGTGCAACGGCCAAGTCAATAACGTAACCTTCCTTTACAGGAAAGTACGGAATTAGTGCAGCTTGGTATCTGTTTATCATTTTATTTATAGCACCATTCCAAAGCAAGGCTGCAACAAAGGAGAAGGCGCCGGTGATAAATAATGCCAGCTGTTTTCTGAATTCCCTCTGAAATTTTTCTGTCTGTTTTTTAATTTGGTGCCTGTATTTTTCACGTAACAGCCTACGTCTTTCATTTTTTGGAAGACCAATGTGCCTTTTCATGATCCTTATTTCAGCAGCACCACGCCTTTTCATATCTTCTATTTTGGAGTATGGATTAATAAAAATTTAGAATTGTGCAGCATATGGTTTATGTACTTATTTTGTGGGACATAGTTTAGAGCTTAGATATTTCCCGGCCAATCCAATTCCCAAATACCTTTCAATTTCCTGGATTTGGTTTAATAAAATTTGTGCGCCCTCTATGCTATTGATTCTATTCTGTACGAAGGCATATGGGCTTACTTCTTGTTCTTCGACAACTGGCAAGTGCTCGATAATCTTTTTTTCACGGATTGAGTAATTGTCGCCAAATATGTTATGATCGAATTCCCGGGGCACAACTTCTAGCAACTCTTTCAGTAATGCACCCAGCTCTGGTTTTATTGTGTCGTTGAGACGAATCTTTTCATAGGTTCTAGCCTTAGAAAGGCGTATTAAGACGTCATTGATTGATAGTGTAACATTCGTTGACATGGCTAATAATTTATGCTGTAAAAGATTTATACATTAATGATTTTTTATTTATATTGTAGTATCGATGTGGATTCTAAAATCGCTGCCATTTCTCTTATTTCAAAAACATTTTTTATTATTTCCCTATAACAGCTTAATTGATGTGAAAGATAATCTAAAGAAGGTTTTACTGATGGGCTTTTACCAGCTAGTTCTCTTTTTAGTTTATGAGTTTACTGGGGGGTTCACTTCCGAAAGAGGTGTATATTGAATATGAGATAAAAATAATATCGATGTCAAAATCTAAAACTTCTGAAAAAGAAATACTTGAACTTTTTGATGAACTCAAAAGAGAAACGAATAATTTCAAAAATATAAAATCAGAATTTTTTATAGAAAACCCCCAAAAAATATTGATAGTAAGATTGATTTTTAATATGGGTCTGAAACAATTTGCAAAGTTTTCTAATATATCACATCAAGCACTTGGTGGTTGGGAACGAAATGAGACAAAGCCTACTAAATGGAAAATCTCGAAGGTCTTAAGTAAAATAACACCCCATTTGATTAAAGAAGACAAATCAATAGAAAATATAATTAATAATTTTAGATATTTTAAAACAATCTCGAATGGATATTTCAATTCTGAAACCGCCAAATCATTTAATAAAACCCTATCTTGGATTGAGAGGCAGTCCAGAAGCATTTATGCCACAAAATTTAATAAAAGAACATCTGAAGAAATGGAAATAGCTAAATTATTAAAACGGGCAAAAATATGTTTTTCGGAACAATTCCCTTTAATAAAACCCGGTATATCAAAGGCTGGGTGCATTCTTGTAGATTTTTTTATCGAATATGATAATAAAAAAATGATTATAGAGGCATGTAAATTAAATACAAATGAAAGAACAGAAGAAAGTAGATCAATTAGATTGGCTTATGAATCTTTGAGAATTAAAAAATATTTTCCCAATATGATAACAATTTGTGCTCTAAAAGTTAGAGATAGAAGATTGAAACATATAGAAAAATTAAAAGAGGTCTATGACTCTGTGTTTATAAATAAATTTTCTGATATACCTGAATACATTAAAAAAATTTGCGCCGAGGGTGGGAATTTCCAAGCCTTTTAGGCTTTTTTGAACCCACATTCCCTTGCGGGAGCCAGCTTGCTTTCATGCACTCAAGGTTCACCTAGAGTTTATCTATCTGGTGCACTACCTGGTTATGCGTTCGAGGATAGATGATTATCTACCTCGGCAGTGTTCATATTTTGTCCAATATTGAATCTGCATCGACCTCGGCTTATACCTCGAAATATATCTTTTTTCTTACTATGTTTAGAGTTTATATATTTAATAAATTTCATTATAGAAGAAGTTTTCAACAATAACTCATAACAATCTTCTCTCTTATTTCTTTTATAGGGGCCAAGAATTTCAGAATCTATTGACAAAGATTGTAATAATTTATTGATTTGTTTTAAACTTCTCAAATTGATTGAAGATATCCTTATTCTAGGAATTTTCTTAACCGCAAAATCAACTGAACCATCTCCATCAAAAACGCCTCGAATAAATGCTCTTTTTATAACTCCATTTCCCAGAATTATCTCATCTGTTATAGACCATTTAGAAGAACCGAAATTTGCAATTCCAATTAAATCATCGATTACATTGTTCTTAGTTATACATATTCTAAAAACATTTTTATTACTTAGTATAATGTTTGGGTAATAATTATATTCTTTATTGAGTAGTTTTCTAAAATGTTCTAGAAGTTCTAAATTTGTATTAGCAAATTCTATTATACGTTTATTTTGGTGACGTGTATAGGTATTATTCCTTCTCTTATCAAACTCTTTATAAGTAGTATTATAGTTTCTATAATTACCGTCTGAACATAAAAGACCTAATATCTCAGCCTTTTCTTTACTTAACACATAAACAATATTATTTGTTTTTGATATAAAGATGCGACCTCGGCACAATAATCACAATAATAGCATATCTTCTTATAAATTTTAATTTTTCAGAGGATTAGCTTACTCTTTGATTACTTCTAGCTTTCCTGAACGCGGAACATTAAGCTGCAACTTTTCCCTGAACTCTGTCACATAAGCGCCGTTTATCACTATGGTGTCGCCAACTGCTACTGATGATATCTGGTCTTCCCACAGCGATACACCGATCTGTCCAGTCTCATCCTCCAGCGAAGCATCGGCAACATTCCTTTTGCCATACTTTGTGTTCACTTCCCTTGATTCGGATATGTCGATGATTTTCGCTTGTAAAGATATGTTGCTTATTCCGCGCTTTATTTCATTGATTTTCATATTACCACTTATAATTTTAAGGTATGTTTAAATTTATCCTTTTTTGCTTTTTCCAAAGGCCAGGCATCTTCTATGAGCATGTCAGGCACATCGCCATCCAAAACAGGATAGGCAAGTTCGCATGCTTCGCAAACAATAAACATGCCTTGTTCTTTCACATTTCCCTTGCATTTCGGGCATGCAAGTATTTTCAGCAACTCATTTGCAACTGCCATAAAAATCCATGGTTTTTCATAACATTTAAACTTTATTTTCACTTCTCGGATAAATCCCCTTCGGCATGAACACCCTGTCTGTCCTGACAGCAACGCCTCTTTTCAGTTTTTGCATCTTCTCGGCGTCCATCTTTGCTATTCCCAGCGCAACCAGCTCGTCCTTTTGCGTGTACACTGCAACGGTGTCGCCAGGCTCTATACCCTGCTGTATCCTCGTTATGCCTGTTACAAAAACAGGCGAGCCGTTGCATATTGTATCGACGACAGAATCCTTTATGAAAATCTTTTTTACATGCGTTACAGCATGTTCCACAGGTATTAATATCCTCCTCAGCGGTTTTTCATCGCCGGCCTTCCAAAATTCATAGGCATCCTTCACTTCCAGCAAAGAATGTGCCTGTTGTTCGGTAAACCACCCAACTTTAGTCCTTCTCAGTTCTTTCATGTTCGCTCCACTGCCCAGAGTTCTGCCAACCTGGTCGCAAAGTTTTCTTATGTATGTCCCTGCTTCGCAACTTACCTTAAACAAAACATCCCTACCATCGATTTCCAAAATATCGAAAAATTTTATTTCCCTCTCCCTTGGCCTTCTTGCAACAACAGATTTTACTGGCGGTACTTGAATAATTTTTCCGATGAATTTTTTCACAGTTTCCCTTAGTAGTTCTTCCGTTACGTCTTTGTGAAGATGCATCACTCCCACATATTCTTTTTCCAATCCCATCAGTACAGGCATCGCTTTTGTCGCATTTTCCAGAGCCACTGGTAAAACACCAGTCACAGCAGGATTTCCTCAAACATTTTCTAAGGTCCCACTATGACCAGCTTTATTTACCTGAAATATTTTTTTAATCCAATCTGTTATTTGATGAGAGGTTGGTCCCGAATTTTTGTCAATGATAATTACAGAGTTTTTTATTAATTCCTCTATTGTTCTTTCTTCTGGTTTTTTCCCGAATCGGTTGTCCGTTTCTTCCTCATTTTTGATCAACCACAAATTCAATTCACCCCCTTCAATTGTTTAATTGCTAGCTTGTCTTCTTTAACCATTTGTTACATTTACTTATAATTTGCTATTTGGAGTTAAAGATTATCTCAATGTCTTTTCAATATAAATTATTAATGCCTTCGTTTTAGAAAAAGAAAAATAAAATGAAATTATTTTTAGGATTTGTTTTCTCGGTGAACAAGAAAGGTGGCATTTTCAGCTGGTACAACGTCATAGGGTGGTTCTCTTTTATCCCAGCCAAGTTTATCTGCCAAAATTCCGTAAAATTCTTTTCCTTCTTTCGTAAGTATGTGTTGTTCCCGGTCTCTGCTTAGATTGTTGTGAGTAATAAGATGCAAAGCTCGCAATTGTCCAATTGCAGCCATAAGAGTTTGCTCATCGGTAGGGGCATACATTTTCTTCATTTCGTAAAATTGTATACCAGGATTGTCATGCACAGTACGGTATACTCTTAATGCCAAAGGAAAAGGCTGATCATTCGGATCAGTAAACGCTGGATGTTTATGCCATTCAGTTTCATTTGGAACTCTATGAGTTGTTGTCCAATAACAGACATCAAGTTCTCTCGCTAATTTTTGTGCCTCTTCGATCATTTCTTTTCCCGATTAAATAATATAAGTTAATCTTCTTAAACCTTTCTTGTTGTAAATCTTCCATCAATCCCCCATCGATACCTCACCGATATCTTATCAACCCATCATCGATGAGCATCTATAATAGCGTACAAATTCTAAACTTACCAACAGAGACAGCATCCGACCGTCTCAACACGGCCTAGTATCTGCCTTAATGAATTCTTTTAACTAAACAAAACGCCATCACTTAATCAGCAGGCTCAAGCTCCCTTCTACAACACCGCTGAACACGACCAAAATGAGTATTATAACAATAAAAACGACTGTAGTTTGGGAGAAAAAGAATTTCTTGCTCGTTTTCGTAATGCCATTCCAGTTTCTTTTCAAAACGAACGGCCTTATCATTTTTATATAAACTAACCCGTAAGAGGAGACCAGGATTAATGCAATAAACTCATTAACACCGTGCGGCATCATAAGCGCAAGGGCGGTTGAAAAGTTTTCAATACCCTGGCTCCAAAGGATGTATGTCAGAAAGAAAGAAATCAATGCGCCGTTGATTATCAATGCGCCTATCGGAATCATATAAAGGCTGTACAAGGTGATGCGGGGATTTTCCCTTTCGTATTTTCTGAAATATGATATGTGAAACCTGCGCCTTTTCAAAAACATGGTTATTATCAAAACCAGAGCAACAACTATCATCAACAGCGCAACCAGATTATTTGTAATGAACCAAAGCTTGTAATTACCACCGAAATACTTTAGCCCAAACGTTACCCTTTTGAGCCAAGCATTTATAATTATTTCAACCAGATTTTTGTCGATTATAAAAAGGATGGATGCAATGCCGCTGCCTAGCAGGGCGCCAATAACAAAATACGCCAGGGAGTTTCTCATCTGCAGGATTATTGACTTGAAATAAGTTTTCTCCATAATCTATTTTTTCTTTTCCTTCTTATCTTCTTTCTTTTCCTTTTCTTCCTTTGGCTTTTCCTTCTGTTTTTCCTCCTTCTTAGGCTTTTCTTTCTTTTCTTCTTTAGCAGGTTTAGTCTTCTCAGCCTTCATTTCAGCTGCACTGGGCCTCTTCAACCCAAGCTGCGTTACCAAACCGGATTTTTCAAAAGCAGCAATAACTTCTTCGTCGCTTGCGTCTTCTTTTATTTCGAGAATGTGCGGCAAAGGTTGCAATTGGTTGATATTGCATCGTCTCCTTTTCACATCAGTCAGCAATTTCGGTCCGCTTATCATTACGAAAGCATTGTCCATCTTCTTTACAACAGTGCAGTATCTACCATTTTCGCGACCCGCTGTCTTAATGCACACTCTTCCGACTTCCAATGTTACCATACCATCACCCGCATAATAATACTATCTTAATAGTTTAAAAAAGCTTTAGTCAACTTCCAAAATCTTTCTCAACACCCAGCCCATAGCAAACGACACAAGTATGTACCAGTAGATCCATGTCATTTGCGAACCCAAAAATGGAAGTGAGAAAGGTAGCTTGATAGCGCCCATTCCCTCATATCCACCCTTCAAAAAGGGCAGGAATATGCTTATAACCACTATGGAAACTATAAGGGCTTTGAAGGTTTGACGCATATACTCACTGTTGGTCTTCATCATATCTGCCAGATGTTTGTTTGCAAGCTCTGTGTCACCTGCCTTCTGCGCAGCTGTTAACTGTTCTCGTATCTCCTCCATCCTATTCTTAATCTCGTCAACAACCTTTTTGTTCATCAACAGCCTTGTTACAACCACAAGCAGTGCTGTGACAAGGGAGGAGGTTATTAACAGCGATAATGTAGGCTTTGCAACTACAAATGTGACAAGTGCTGTTATTGGGTCAACCATCATACCACATAGTTTTATTCGATATCGTTGTTTAAAAAGATTAGTGATAATGGGTTCAAATCCCAGCCTCGGCACAACACTACTAGTTGAACTCCGTTATATCAACTCAATTATTATAGACTGATAAATTAGAAGTAGAAATTTAGACATCCTTAGTTAATTTCGGTCTTCAATATTAGATATATTTAAATTTCTATAATTATCTCATTCTAATCATGAGTGATCAAAAATTATCAAGCATTTTAAAATATGGCCTTGTTGCTTACGCTTATGCGAGGATAAAATTTGAAGATGAGCAAAAATTTATCGAAGAGGCTTCGGAAGGCAATGAAGAAACAAAAGCTACATTAAGAGAATGTTTTCAAAAAGGTTACTTCAGTTTAACATTGGGGGGACATTTATTTCATAAAGTAAAAGGTGCAGACCAAAAACTTGTAGGTAAATACATTTCACAAATTTTGCAAAAGAAACGAGACACAAGTCTCTTAAGTGATTTGTCTGATGAAGAAATTAAAGGAATGAGCGCGTTGACTGAGTATGATATCGAGCAGGGAAGAAGTATTTTAGATGGAATAATTCCAATAGGACCAGAAACTGAAATATTTGATAAAAGCTATACGGGTTCAAAGCAAGCTGTTGCTTATCCATACTTAGACAGAGCAAAATCCGTATTAACACATGTTTGGTTACACTCTGTACATTCATTTTATGATGATATCTTGAGATTTGTAGATCGAGAGTTTGTGCCCGATCAAAAAGTTATGGAAATGATTGCACAAAAAATTAGAACAGCTTCAGCAGAGAATGAACCAAGTAAAGTTGTGGATGATAACATAAAATGTTTAGAAGACTTGAGCAGAGAATTAACTTAAACTTCATCTAAGGTTTGATATAATTAATTTCATATAAAATGAGTAAAAAATCGGCGTTAAACTGCTAACTCAACTATCAGCCTCGGCGTTGATACAAATTACTCCAAGAACTTTCTAACAAGCGGATGGGCCTCATCAAGGTTCTGGCGGCTCAGCTCTTCGTACACGTTGTAAACTATCATCACTGTTAGCAATATTCCAGTACCAGTTCCAATCGCGCCTGTGAAATCTGCAAAGGCTGCCAGCAATCCAACAGTCAAACCGCCCAGTAATGCTAGCGGCGGTATGTACTTTTCAAGAATGGCCTGCATGGTTTTTTTATCGCTACGGTAGCCTGGTATGTACATGCCAGTGCTTTCTATTTGTTCTGCAACAGTGCCTGAATCCATCCCTGAAGTGGAAACCCAAAATATGGAGAAGATCATGCATGCCGCAGACATAAACGTCAGATATGTGGCAGCACGTATTGTCTCTGGCGATGTCAACGTGCCAGAAATTAAATCACCGACCAAATTTCGCGGCGAGGTTAGATAATAGAATAAACCGCTGACTAGGTTGCCGTTTGCATCATAACAAGCAAACATACTACACAGCCCTTCTGCAGTCTGCGTAGCACCCATATGGCCCATTAGCTGAAAGTTTGCTATTAACGCTGCGGCTAATATTACAGGGATATTGCTTGTGTAGAAGAATTTCAGGTCCCACGTGCGGCCAAAGCCACGCATTGATGCAAAGCTGAGAGGTATTTCGATCCTGATATCCTGCATATACACAACTATAACGAAGACTATGGCTGTGAACAGCATCGGTATCAAACTTGTAAATGCAGCATAGCTGTTGTTTGCCAGTATGTCAAGGAAGAACTTCCAAACCAGGCCTGTGGGCATACTAGGTTGGGATGGGTCAACAAATGGTGACAGCACCCGTATGAACAATGTGCTGCCAACACCCACTGCTATGAACAGGCTTATACCACTGCTGAATCCCCATTTACTAACAATCTCGTCAAGCATTATAACAATTATTCCACCTGCAGCCAGTTGCAATGCAACTAGTATGATTGTAAACATACCCGCCTCAACCTGCAACGCCCCAGCGCCAACATAAATAACACCCTCTATGAAGCAGAGCAGTATTGCAAGAAATTTGTCCCAGACCTGGAACTTCATCCTTCCTTCTGGCTTGGTGGTGTCCCAGTTTATTATTTTTGACCCAACCAACAACTGTAGCAATATACCGGCTGTCACGATTGGCCCAATACCGAGCGTCATTACACTTCCAAACTTTGAACCCGTAACAATTTCGAAAAAACGGAATTGCTCGAATGATGCCTGCTTAACGCCATAAATGCTTACATGCGACAGGATGATATACGCTACAAGAACAACACCAGTCCACATCAGCCTTTTGTTAAAGCTTTGCTTGTAAGTAGGTTTTTCTATTGCAGGAAGAAATTTTGCTATAGTCTGTGAAAAGTCTTTCTTCTCTTCCTCTTCCATCTACCTTCCACCTTTTTTTTGCCCTGTTTTTTTTCTTGCCACAGTTTTTTTCCCCTCAACAGTTTTTGTAGCCTTGGGCTTTTCACCCTTCGGTTTCTCCACTGTGACAACAGCCTTGCCGCCAGCGTCCTCAATCTTCTTGATTGCTGATTTTGCAAAGTATTTTGCCTCAACTATTAACGGAAGGGTAATTTTGCCGCTGCCAAGAACCTTGTCATAACCCATTTTAGAAACATCAATCTTTATTTTGTTTCCCTCTTCAGTAGCTATTTTCTCTTTTAGCAAACGTTCAATTCTTTTTTCAAGATCAGAAACATTCACAACCTTAACAGATTCGACAACATCAGGCGGCCTTTTGAAACCATACTTACCGAAATGATATTTGTCATACTTTACAGTGTAAGACCACTTGTGCTTGTGCAAGCCTGCCTGGCCCCTTCCACCACGAGAGCCACCGCCGCGATGCTTTTTATGGCTACCAAAGCCGTAGCTACGAAATCCACGGAATCTTCTAACCTTCCTTTCCCTTCTCACTACCATGTCTTCTCACTGGATTGCTGATTGTTCCTTCATGTATTTGCGTATGTCCAATACTATGAAAGCACCACCTACTAGGCCGCTAACAAGGAATGGCATATTGTTCAGCTTGACCAAAACCGATGGCAGGCTGTGCGCTGTTTCTGGCACTCCGAATATAGTACCCATTTGTGGTGCCTCATCCACCATTGTTACCTCGTTCCTTACCAAACCTTCAACTGCTATTAACAGAAGGAAGATTCCGACTACTGTCAAACCTCTTCTTCTTGCTTTCTCCATCAATCGATCCATAACATCACAATAATAAATTTTATTTCAAAGTTTAAAGCGTTTTATATAATCCTCTTCAGTTATATCATCCTCTTCAGCAGCTCATTTATTTCCTTGCCCCTATAACCCAAATCACCCTTTGGATAATGCTCCTTTACGGATTTAAAACCTTTCGAAGGTGGTGTCAAACGGAAAACAGGATTCAATCCTTCAAAATTTTTTATGTTTGCCTTGCCTGCAAGCAATGCATCTGCAAATTTTTCAAAAGAGTCATACCCTGTAGCAATCTTAAGCAGCTTTTCATCAACCCTGTTGCTTCCCGAACGCAACCTCTTCTGCAGCATCGCAACCATCACATCCTTTTCTATCTCGCCATATGTCACAGCATCCCTGGCTTTTTCAATCATGCCTTTATAGCCAGGCGTGTCTTGCAGCAGAACGCAGTTGTTCGGTGTTTTTAGTCTCAACATCTTCATCGTGTCAGCCACATCCCTTCTCATCCCAACCCCTCTGATGCGTATTACTGCGAACATTTATTCCACCTTTTCCTTTTCGGTCTTGTCATAAATATAAAGATTTTTCAGGGCATTATAAACTGCTGTGATTAGGTTGACTCTCATAGAGGTGTTGCCAAAGGTTTTTATCCAGATATCCTTAACACCAGCAAGTTTCAATATTTTTCTTGCCTCAGGGTCTGTTGCCAAACCAACACCCTTTGGCGCTGGCATCAATACCACCTTCACAGATCCGCTCTTTCCAGTAGTTTTGAACTTTACTGAATGTTGTTCATCGCAACCGCACTCCCAGCTTCCGCAGCCGCGCTTGACTTTTATTATTTTTGTTTTGGCCCGCTGTATGGCTTTTGCTATGGCATCCTTAGCCTCAACAGCAGAACCACGGCCAACCCCAACCAATCCCTCCTCATTACCAATAACAACGAAAGAACTGGTTTTGAAGCGACGACCGGATTTGTGCATCGTAGCTGTTATCTTAACAGGTATGCGCTGCACCCCGCCACCTTTCCCTTTTCTACCACCTATAAGCACCAATTCGTTTTTTAAATTCGGCACAAGCTTGTCAACTATTTCCGGCTCTGTAATCCTCTGCCCGCTGTCAAGAATCTTGTTTATATCATCTATCTCCCCGCTGAAAACCTTTTTACCCAGTTCTGTTTTAGGCTGCCACCTGTCAAGTGCAGTCTCTTCTTTAACCTCAGCCGGAACTATTGCACCTGTTTCAACCTTTTTTTCTTCCACCATGTCATCATCCTTTAATTTTTTCCCTTATTTTTTCAAACTCTTGCGGCAGCGATTTAAATTTTTCTTGCATAGCTATATGTTCTCCTCTTATCCTCTCCTCGCTTGGCAGGATTTCTTCGCTGATACGAATATTTAGCCCAGCATCCATCGCTCCCTTTGCAGCGGCATAAATACGAGAGCCTTTTGTTGATAGGTATAAACCAGCGTCTAGTACGACGTCCTTTATTCCTTTTTTTGCAGCCTTGCTTCCTATCATCAAACCTGTTAGATATGAAGCTGGCAGGTTGTCGCATGCAAAATTCCAACCCATTTTTTTTAGTTCCTTGCTGCTCGCTGTTACAAGTGCTTTGTCGCCTTTTTTGTCAAACTCGATTATCTGTGCTGTTATGTACCTCAAGCTCCTTCTCAAAACAAGCCTCGGTTTTTTTGACGATAACAACCTTAGCCTATTAGCATAGTCAGTCTTACCGAGTCGCCTGCGCTTGAAAGGCATTTTGTATGTTGGTTTGAATTTCATAACATCACTTTTTCTTCAGTATGCCGTGCTGCTCCAAATAAATCTTCAAGTGGCTTCTGCTTCTGAACATACCACCCTTTGCCTGCAGGTACAGCTTTCTATAAGTAGGCTTGTCAATCTGCTTCGTATCCCTCAATTCCTTCAGCATAATCCTCAACGGCCTTATGGTTTCTATCCATCGCCTTTTCGAAGGATATCTTGCAAACATCGATCCCTTCTTGCTGCCCCTTCCCCTCTTCTCCCTTCTCCTCTTGAAAGGCATGGGCAGCTTTTCCTTTTTCGCTTTGATTATCCTTTGACTGATCAACTTTTTTATATCTCTTCTGGTTATAGCAGCCTCTACCTCTTTCTTTTTTGTCGGATCCAACCAAACCTTGCTCTGCCCAACCTTCAATATTTTTGCTGCAAGCTTTTTTTGCAAACTAGTCATACCCTCAACCTCATCTGTTCAATAATCTTATCTTCATCTCTTCAGCCTTTTTTAAAATTTCAACCCGTTTTTTCCTGCCAACTGCGCTGCGTATTTTTACTGCCTCTTTTTTTGCATCTATCTTCTGCAGCTCTTTCACATTCGAAATCAAAACCTCTTTCAATCCGCTCGGATGCAACCCTCTTAGAGCAACAGGTGCGCGGTAACCTGGTTTAGGTGAAAATCCCTTACCTTTTTCCTTCCTTCTTAGTTTGCTGTGCATGCCTCTCGGCCTTCTCCACTTTATATGCCTCAACGTTTTTAAGGCCTGCCAGTTCTGGCGCAAAAATTTTGGTTTTTTTCTTGGGTTCATTTTGTTCGCCGTTTGTAACTTTTAAACAACTGTTTCAGTTTATCCCTTCTTCTTTTTATTGAAAAATTTATCGATTCTTGAAATTTTTTCATGTTGTCTCTTCCGAAGATATACAATCTTCTATTTTTATCAAGCAAAGAGGACTTTATCCCAATATTCTCTAATAAAGATTGAATTTCGATTAAGCCTCGACTATTGTAAGATCTCAAATTTATATTCCTAGTTTTATTTGAAACAAAATTTACACCACCTTGTGAATCGAAAACTCCTTTCAGATAAGCAATTTTGATATCTTTATTTGATGTTTTTATGAACTGTGGAACTCGCCAGTTTTCTTCTTCAAAAGATACATTTAAACTTCTAAAGTAATTGGCAAGATCTTTGCTACATACTATAACATGCCAAATTTTATAGCAATTATCCCAATGCAATTTAGCTTTAATGCCAAAAGATTTTTCTATTGCTTTTTTAAATACTTTGATAAAATCTAAATCCTTGGCTCCAAGTCTGACAAGTTTTTCAGAAACTGATCCGTCACCAGGTCCGACAACACCAAACACGTAAGCTCTGTTAGTATCCAAATTTTGATTAAGAAATTCTGGAGGTATGGTATTGTGTATTTTTATTAGGGTTTTAACAAAACTTTTGTTATTTATGAATGAATTAGAATCAACGCCCAAATATTTTAAATAATATTCGAATTTGCTTAGCGTTGGATTAAATTTTCCAGTTTTCCACCCACTTATCAAAGCTTGTGAAAAATTAGTATTTCTTTCTAGATTTCTTTGAGAACCTATTTTTTTCTCTCGAAGTTTTTGTAAAAGAGAAATACCTTGACTAGTAAGCTTTACGGTAGGACTACTTACTCTCATAACCGTGTTTAATGTCAAATCCATATAAATCTAACCCTTTTGTATTATAAACACGCCATCTTGGAAGCGCTTCTTGTCGAAACCGACAATCCTGCAGGCCTGCTCAATGTTAGCAGCAGTCTGGCTGACTTTGTCGACGTCAATCCCGCTGACAATTACGTCGCTTCCCTCCACTTTTACCTGCACGTCGCCAAGTATCTGCGCAACCTTTGGCGTGCGGCCGCCCAGAAAATTTTGTACAAGTACTTTGTCCTTCTCAACCTTTACAGTGATGGGAAAGTGCGAATAACAAACACGCAAGCGGTAGGTATAGCCTTTTGCCACCCCATCCATCATGTTCCTTATGTGCGCGGTTATAGTGCCTACAACTGCCTTGGTTTTTCTTCTTTCACTGTCCGAAGACACTGTAACCTTTCCCTCTGCCTTTTCTATTTTCATGCCATGCGGCATGGCAAATGTTCTCTGCAAGCTGCCTTTCTCACCCTTCACCTTTACCATTCTGCCATCAACCTCAACTGTTACCTTTTCTGGTATGAGAACTTCCTGCGAATACATAAACATCACTCAGTAGACATAAGCAACGAGTTTGCCTCCGACATGCATTTCCTTTGCCCTTTTGTGGTCCATTATGCCTTTTGGCGTTGAAAGGATAAGCAAACCAATCTCTCTTGCAGGTAAATATCTTTTTTCCCACGTTTCAAAATCTTTCAATGCAACAGAGAAGCGAGGTTTGATGACATTGCAGTCTATAATCTTCCCCTTTATCTCTATTACAAACTTGCCAGACTTTCCATCATCCACGTATTCAAACGCTCCAATATAGTTGTTTGTCTGCAATACTTGCAACACAGCCTTCACTTCCTTAGAAGCACGAGTATAGCATTCCTTCTTGCCAATTCTCTCGGCATTTTTTATGGCAGACAGAACATCCGCCAGTGTATCTTGCAGCATAATATCACTTATTTCTATTATTAAGTAAAGCATTATTTTGATTTAAAAAGCTTAAAAGGTTTGCCCAGTATTTGTTTTTGACTAAAATAAAAAGGTGAAAACTGTAGTCTGGCCCTTGTGCGGGAGGTGGGATTTGAACCCACTGAGAAAGAATTCATAAAATCATTTTTCGGAAATTTTCTCTATTCCAATTCTTTCTTTTGCTTCAGGCTCTATTCTAACCAAACTACCTTCTTTTATACCTGTAAATTTGGCTAATGATTTAGGTATTCTTATGATTAAAGAATTGCCAGCTATAGATACTTTCTGTTGTTTAGCTAAACCGAACAAACCCATTTCCTTTACCTTGTTTTCAATTTTCTCTACAATTTCTTCATCAAACCATTCTTCTTTGCATTTACTGCAGATATAGCCTGGATATTTACCAATAACTATACCAAATAGTTTATACTCTATTTTTGCTGATTTTGCTTTTTCACCGCAAACGCATTCCACTTTATCACCTTTCCTTTACTCTAAACAGAGTTACAATTTTATATGTGCCGTTTTTCCTATCGTAAACCACTTCTATTCCATACAGTCTTGAATGCATCAACCCTCTTGAATTTGGACCAAACTTTGCCCCTTTCAACAAAATTTCTTTGACTTCTTCCTTTGAAATTCCTCTTACAAACATCCTATCTATCGCATGCTTGCTAAAAATAAAATACAAAATAATTACCTGTAATTACATATGAGTGAATTACTATTTAAGCTTAACTGTTACTTGATGCGGGAGGTGGGATTTGAACCCGTGCATAACATTTTTCAAATTTTATTCCATGAAATCAGAAACAGAAACCTTCTCTGGCATGAACACGCCTTTGAAGCGGTCGAGGATTTGGTTAAGCCTTACAGAAGCAGAAGGTTCATACTGCTCGCCTATCAGCGCAGCTGCAAGCCGCATAAACTCTATACTGGCAACAGAATTGGGTTTGTATTTCATAACCGGCCTTCTCAGGGCAAGGCTGTTGATTATGTTTTTATCATAAGGTATACTGCCTATCACAGGCATTTTTATTATTGCCTCTACATCCCTCATGCTTAGCTCATACCTGCCAGCCCTCACCATATTCAAAACAATATTAACGGGCTTTCTTCCTAACTCATTCACCACATCAATACATCGCACAACATCGCGTATGTTTGGATAGAATGGTGTTGCTACAAAAAGTATCTCATCACTCGCATCCAGTATACTAACAGCCTCCCTGCCCAAACCTGGAGCGGAATCCAAAAAAATAAAATCAATCATGTCAGCGTTCACAAGCTTTCCAACATGCCTCTTTATTTTCGCCACATCTATTGAAATTAGATCCTTCAAATCTAAAGAGGCAGGTACGAACATCACGCCGTTGTGCTGGTATAAAGCATCCGTAATCTCTATCTTGCCACGCAGTACGTCATTAAGCGTAGTGTCATACTTGTACGCTCCGAGGTAGTATGTCAGATGAGGTGTGGAGATATTGCAATCAACAGCAATAACCTTCTTGCCAAAATTGCTCAATGCTATTGCCAGGTTAGCGGCTACAGTTGTCTTTCCAACTCCACCCTTGCCGGAGCTTATGCCGATCACTCTTGTCATGCTAACAACTCAAAAATTTTTATAGACCTCTGTAGTCATTTTTACTTTTTTAATGTTGTAATCTATTTTTTAGCAAGTCTCTTTCTTTTTATATACTGCCAAAGCTTCTTTGTCATTGCGCTTGGCGCTAGTCTGCCTGAGCCGAAGACTTTTTCCATGCTGTCTTCACAACCCTTAAAGCAGATAGAATATCCTCCAAAAGCCTTTTTAGCCATTTAAAATCATCCTCCTATTTCATTATTTTTGATTTTCTCAGCTAATATAAATTATTTTCCTATACTTTCCACACTCGCAAGGGTTGAAGTGGGTCAAGGTTAGAAAATAATATGAACAACACATTCGCCATTGATTGGTCGTAACTATTTATGGTTCGCGAGTTCAGATATGTTTTTATAATTGAAAATCAATCTTTATGCTTCGATGAACATGCCTATAGAATCAATTGAATGTCCAAAGTGTGGTGCGGAAGAAGTGAATAACCTTGACATATCCTATCCCAAGTCCTACGAATGTAAAAAATGCGGTTGTGTATTTGTCAAATCCCCAAAGTCTTTGATAGATGAATAAGATTTTATTCTTACCAAATCAAACCAGTAATTTCTCTTTACAAAAAGGTTTATAAAAACGTCGTATTCTATAGTTATTTTAGTAAGCTGGAGTCGCCTAATCAGGTATGGCACAGATGATTGAAAAATCAGTGCATGCCTGGAAAGCCTGCGTCCGCAAGGACTTGCGAGTTCAAATCTCGCCTCCAGCGCTTTTTAATTCATGCACGGGTTCAAATCCCACCTCCCGCATGAAATTCTAAAGTTATATTTTTCGGGAGGTCTATTGTAAATTATGCCAGATGTAAACAGAAATTGGGAAAAGGTATATGAAAGCAAAGCAACTCCTTGGGATGTGGAACAGGCAGAAGATGTTCTTGTTAAACTAATCAACAGTAATTTCATTAAACCTTGTAGAGTTTTAGAGATAGGTTGTGGTGCTGGAAATGATGCAATTTTTATGGCTAAAAAAGGATTTGATGTAACAGCAATTGACATATCAAAAAGAGCAATAGAAGAAGCAAAGAATCGTGCTGAGAAAGCTGGTTTTCATTGTAAGTTTTTAGCTGAGGATATTACTGAATTGAAATCTGTTTCTGGTGAATTTGATTTTGTTTATGATAGAGCATGCTTTCATTTTATACCAAAAGAGAAACGAGAGAAATATATTCAAGCCGTGAAAAAGTTGCTTGTAAAAAATGGTTACTTTGCTTTGATAGTCTCAAGCGAAAAAGATGCTGTAAAAGGTCCTTATCAGTTCTCAAAGGATGATATAAAACAATTATTTGGAAAAGATTTTGATATATTGGAAATAAAGCTAATTACACTACAACAACATAAAGAAAAGCCAACACCTTATTTTTGTTTAATGAAAAGAAAATAAATAGGTATAATTATGACGGGTTCAAATTCCACCTCCCAGTTATCAAATTAGGCAATTACTTTCTTTAATTCTTTTTTAGTTTGATCATCAAAATTCAGTTTGTATGGTGGTTTTTCTGTTACGACACCATATCTTTTCATATCTCCAAAATGATATTCGAATAAGGATTTACTACCTTTGAATTTTTCACGAAGGTTTTCTTCTGATAAACCCTGTTCAAAATTTAATAGAGTTCTAACAATATCTTTTTTGTATTCTTGAATTGCTATTGACAATTTTAAAATAAAATTTGGATCTTTGCTCATAAACAAGAGATGAATATTAAAAAATAAATCTTTGTTTACATCTTATCTATTTTATTACAAATGGCAACTCACCTCCCGCATTATTTACAGCTGTAAACGCAAAGTCTGCATCGCTATGAAAAACGATGCAGTAAGTCCGCTTCGCTTTTTATGGAGAGACACACCTCCCGCACACGTTAAATTCTTTATCTGAGTTTGCCAAGTAAATTTATGGAAATATTTTTTGAGATAGTGGATAAATTTGATAGAATAATTTCATTGACCAAAGAGAGATACACTCATATAAGTTCAAGAGCAGAAATGACTAAGCAAGAATCGAAAATTAAAGAAACTTTAACTAATCCAGATGAAGTAAGAGAAAGCTTGAGAGATAAATCAGCTTGGCTTTATTACAAGAAGTATCCTAAAACTCCAGTAACAGAAAAATATATGCTTGTTGTAGTTAAAGTTTTAAATAATAAAGGAGAAGTAATAACAGCCTTCTTTACAGATAGAATAAAGAAAGGTGAGTTGGTATGGAAAAAAGATTGAATTTATGGTTCGATAGAGAAGGGGATTTTTTAGAGTTTAGTATAAGCAAAAGAAAAGGTTTCTTCAAACCAATAAATGGTGATATGTGGGAAAGAGTAGACGCTAAAACAGGAGAACCATTAGGATTTGCAATTTTAAACTTTATGAAAAGATTTGAAAAACCTATTAAACCTAAAGAAATACCACTTCCTGTAAAAGTAGAATTTAAAAAAATCAAGAGATGATTTTCAGTGGGTTCAAATCCCCTCCGCCGCACCACGCTAAAAAAATCCGTGGATTTTCAGTGCAACTTGCGTGCACACCTCCCGCACATGCTAATTAATATCTGTGGAATTTGCTAACTTTTTATTATGATAAAGGCAATAGCGTTTGACTGCGGAAATGTAATACTTTCAAATTCTTGGACCGACCCGGTTTTTGAAAAATTCTGTAAAGAAATTGGAATAAGCTTTAGAAAAGGGACAAAAATATTTTTCAAGCATTATGATGGTTGGTTAAAGTTTGGCAGGGGATCTGAGTATGACTTTTTCAAAGAGTTGTTAAAAAATTCAAAAAACAAGAAATTAAAATTGAAGGATGTCAAGAGGCTTTACTACAAAAAAATTCATGCAAAAAAGGCATTCTCCTTGGTTAAAAAATTGTATAAAAGATATCCACTTTATACTGTAAACGACGAGTCAATAGAATGGATGAATTACAGGATAAAAAAATTCAAGCTTAAAAAATACTTCAAAGGTTTCATTACATCGGGATTTGTAGGGTATGCAAAGCCTGACAAAAGAATTTATCAAATAATGCTGAAAAAGGCTAAACGCAAACCGGAAGAGGTGATTTTCATTGACAACAATCCCAAATTGGTTGAGGCTGCAAGAAAATTAGGAATTAATGGGATAGTTTTTAAAAATCAAAAACAATTGGTAAGCAGTTTAAAAAAATTCGGGATAAAAATTTAAAATGCAATTTTCCTTCTTTTTTGAATTCTTTTTCTAAAGCTCTTTGAAACTCAATTGCAAAATCTTTATCTTTAGTATTCAAACCTATTGAATTTTTATTAGCATAGCCATCCCCAACAAAAACTCCAAGAATATACGCTAAATTTTTGTTTATCATTTTTCTAAATTTTTATTTGGCTACTATTTAAAGCTTTTTCACTATTCAAAGTGGTATTCAAAGCTCACTCAGACTCGGATACGCGGGGAGCTAGTATGAATGAAAGTGAAACTTTGTCCGCTGCCTTGAAGGCAAGCTTCATCGGATAATCCTGACCCCATTCCAATGAAACAGAGTCTGCAATTTTCGCCGCCTTGACAATTTTTTTCAAATAGTCCACTGGGTATCTAGCCCTAACAACACCATCAACTTTTATGTCAACCAGCGATTCGCTGCCTTTCTCTAGTTCTAGCTGCGCAGAGCTTATGTCTCCCTCCGCCTTCATCACAAATCTACTCTGGCTTGCTTCGAACAAAACAGAATCAGAAACAACCTCAGCATCATCTATTCCTGACTGCAAAACGTGAGGTTTTAGCGTTGCGGAAGTGCCAAACTCCAACTGATCTATAGGCGGTATCTCCTCTTTACTCAAATCCAATATTGGTATGACAAATCTCCTTCTTGAAGCATTCTCCAAGACTATTTCCAATTTAGAATCCTTCAAATCCAGCGTAGCCCTATCACCAGCACCAGACCTCTTTAAAACAGACAACAGGTTTCCTATGTTCAAACCAACTGCATGCTCCTTGTCAATATCATACTTGTCAAAAACCGAGGATGATATTTTGAAATCAACAACAGCAACCATCGCCCTGTCGGCTGCAACCAGGCTTATGCCAGACTTGTCAATCTTGAAAATTCCCTCTTCTATCAGCTCTGCTATTGTTGCGATGGAATCTGTCAGCAAACTGACTTTTCCTAAAGTAGCTTTAAACATTCAAACCAGCCTTTCTGTATAATTCTTCTATTTTCATAAATAAATCCATGTCCAATCCGCTGAGGTTTTGGACAGCATCTGCTTTAAGCATACCATTGTTTATGGTGCAAAATACCCTCACAAAATTATCAACAGCAATATAATCAGCATTATCAAAATTTATCTCCACCCTACCTGAATCATCCTCAAGTATAAACTTTTTTTCGTCGGATTTGATTACCTTACCGGTTACAGCTACCCTTATGTCACTCTTTTCATTCAGCTCGGAAATTTTTTTCCGGACGTAGTTTGTCATATAGAATTTATTCTTAAATAAAGCTTTTATACCTGCATCATTTCAAAATAGAATAAAATTTATAATCGAGGTAAATAAGCTTAACCGTAGCTTCTCCAACTATAGCTGCACTTCGTACATCGATAAAACATCGTTGGTGGTTCGTCCGCAGCCCTTGTCTGCTGCATCCACCAAAATGCCTCCATGTTGTCGCATTTCGGACACATTATTTTCGTCTTTGGCAGCTCGGCAATCCCCTCATCCCTTTCCATAATGATTATCTCCTTTTTCGGCTCATGCATCGACTCGCTTATCATAATATCCTCCCTCTTCAAATGCACCCGTCTGTGGCATTTTCTGCATATTAAAGTAGTCTTACCTTTATCAACTACAAGCAGGTTGCCGCATTTGTCACAAAATTTCATTTGTTTTCACCAACTAGTTTTAAACCTCACCCAAAAGTTTCGAAACTGCAACCTTAAAATATCCGAGTTTTGGGATTATAAAGATTACCTTTCCGTGCACCTGACTCAGTGAAACAGGTTTTGATACTATCCTGCTTGTTACATCATCAGCCGGGTTGTGGTCACCCTTTGTGATGAATGAGCCGTCAGGATTTATTTTAATAATCCTGTGGATTATCGGAACGCCTTGGTTTGGTTTTGAATAGACAACAACATCGCCTATATTGTAATTGTCAGAGCCTACAACAATCGGCATATCACCTATTAGGAATCCATCCTTTACAGGCCAGGAATCTATGTAGCTTTTGTTGTATCCTAAATTTTTTTCTAACCATTTGTAGTGTGTTGCCTCTATACTAGAATCGTGGGTCATAGAATTGCTGACCACTGCTACTACAGGGTAATCTGTTGACAAAGCGAAAGCAAGGCTTTGGTTCAACAAGTATGCGATAACAATGCCAAGCATGGCATAAAAAATATAACCAAACCAACCATCTGTCAGTTTGTCAAACTTCTGCCGCAATGTATACTTCTCCTTTTTAACGAACAACTCTTCCTTCTTTTTCATGCTCTCCCCACACTTTCACCCTTTACAAATGCTGTTGCGATCAGATGCGCAGCTCGCAGTGGTTCTGGTATGTAGCTGTGCGTGCAGCTCAACTTGATTACGTCCCTCGCTTCTTCGTCATCCATGCCAACAACCTGGTAAAAAATCTTTCTTCCATCCTTCACAACAAATTCTTTTATTTTTCCTGCATTCTTCACAGCCTTCCACCTTTTTTCAAAATCGCCAAAATGCCTCAACCCTTTCTTTACTTTGTTGATATCGGGTTTTTTCCTGTTCACTACAATCACAGGCAAACCAGTTGCTTCATGCAACATTTTTATATCAATAACGTTAAACCCGCCAACAGTTATGCCATCAGTCATCAACACTTTTAACTGTTGTTTATGTCTGCTGTTATTAATAAGCTTTGCTATTGCATCTGTCGCATCATTTCCATCAACAGCCACTTCAGTTTTCAGTACACCGTCAAAAAATTTTCCACCGCGAAAGACTACTCCCACTACTGGCACCATAGCAGTGCTGCGAGGTGTGAACGCTCCATCATCAATCCCAAGAATCCTTATCTCGGATTTTACCATATGGTTCAACAAAAAATGATGTTCATGCGACTATATAAAATTAACTGAATTACAAAACAGTTAAATTAATAAACTGTTGTGACAAGAAATAATGAAGTGATAGAATGGTAAAGAAGACATTTCCAGAGGCGATGCACAGGCTGTTTTTTCGCATGTATGTATGCAGGGTTTGCAAAACAAAAATAAGGGCCGATCCTGCCAAGGTGAAGGAAGGAAAGATAAAATGTAGGCGATGCGGTTCTCGTGCTTTGCGGCCGAAGAAAAAGCCACAGTGATTGCATGGCTCTTGAATACATCACAACAAGAGAGATGGAAGGCAAGGTTGGCGGAAAGATCAGGATTATAAAAGCAAAGGAAGAGAGGCAGGCTATGGTTGATTTTACTTGTCCTGAGTGCAGCTACAACGAAAAGAAAAGGGAGAACTGGTCTGAGCCGTTTGTTGAAGGGAATGGTGCCAACCAGAAATTTAACGTAAAATGTGTTAAATGTGGCTTTGCTACAAAGCTGCTAAAGTTGAAGAAAGAAGCAAAGAAAAAACCTAAATAGGTATAGCAAGGTTTAAGTCTATTTCAATTTAGTATTTGTTTATGTCGAATATAGGATTTTCAACGCATTGTTTGGGCATGTCAAATATGCCATTAGAAGAAAGAATAAAATTTTATTACTCACTTGGAAATAATGCTATCGAGTTGAGTTTTCCTACAGAAGCCCAGTTGAATGAATTTATGCTGTCTCCAGAAACTGTAAAGAACATAAAAAGTTTTGATTACGTGTCAGTCCACGCCCCTTGGAAAGAGGTAACTTACAAACAAGATAAAAAAACAAATGATATAATTGAAAAATTAAGGCAGCTATGCAGAAAAATTCCTGTTAGAGGTATTGTTTTGCATCCGGATGTGATTGATGATTTTATGCATATGGAAAATTCAGGATTGCCATTTTTGATTGAAAACATGGATATGAGAAAAAAAATTGGTATGTTTCCAGAGCATTTCACGAAATTAATCAAGGATTATAGCTTTGGTTTTGTCTTGGATATACAACATGCTTATGACACTGACCCAACAATGAAATTGGCTAGAAAATTCATTTCAATTTTCGGAGATAGATTGAAGCAAATGCATGTTGCTGGTAGAACAGAATCCCTAAGGCACTTTCCCGTTCATATTTCAGACAACAAGGATTCAATTCTTGAAATACTGAAATTGGGAATAGATGTGCCAAAAATATTAGAAGGGCTGCTGTTGGAAAATATTTCTCAAACAGTTTCCAGAGAATTGGATTTTGTAAGAAAGTATGATAAAAATAAAACTTCAAAAGAATAAGTAAAAGCGCAATAAATTAATCTGTATGAAGTTTTCTGTTGGCAATGGCATTGTTGCAAAGTTCGGCAATCACACTATATTGCTAGACCCGAAGGTTTCTGATTTTGTTTCATTTGTGTCACATGCGCATGCAGACCACTCGCCCTTTGGATTTGTAAAAAAGCCTTACTGCACTGAGGAGACGTATGCGCTGATAAAATTGCGCGACCCTTATTTTGAAGCGAATGTTGTGAGGGAGAATGAAAAGATAAAGTTTGATGATTTTACTGCTAGGCTGATAAGTTCTGGCCACGTATTGGGTGGAGCGCAGGTTTTTATCGAGGCAGACGGCCAGACACTGCTTTATACAGGCGATTTCAAACTTTCTGAGAATCTCACCTGCAAGCCGATACGCATAGAGCATGCTGACATACTGATAACAGAAAGCACCTACGGTACTCCGGAATATGTTTTTCCCTCCACCGCAACAGTGAGAGAGCAAATAATCAAATGGGTCAAGGAGCAGTTGAAAGGCAATTATTCAATCGACATAGGCGGCTATCAAATAGGAAAAGCGCAAGAAGCAATAAAGCTGCTGAATGACAACGGCATAACGCCGAAGGTTTCCGAGACCATCAGAAGGTATAGTGATATTTATAAAAAATTCGGAGTAAAACTTGATTTTGCAAAATCTGAGGATAACTCCAAGGTTCTAGTCAAGCCTATGCATCTGCTAAACACAACCAATGGAAGGAATGGTAGAAATGTTAAATCATGTGCGTTAACAGGCTGGTCGCTTGACAATGGCAAGCTTGACGATAAGACTGATGCCAACGTAGGCTTTCCTTTGTCCGACCATTGCGACTTTAACCAGATTATGGAATACGTCGAGGCAGTCGGGCCGAAGCAGGTTTACTGCGTACATGGCTATACGCAGGAGCTTGCAAAACAGATAAGAAAGAGGTTTAACATTCCTGCAAAAACACTTGATGTAATTCAAGGAATTTCTGGGCAAAGGCTGCTAATAGATTTTTGATTGATTTGCAGAAACAGTGATTAACGATTTAACTTAAAAAGTATTATTATATTTCGAGGGTACTTTACTCTCAAGGCAAAACATGAGCGAATCTGTTCAACGTTCTTGGAATTGGTATTCACGCGAATCTGTACAACGTGCAATATTAGAGATTGCGAAAAATCGAGAGGTAGTTTCTGTTTTTGCTGACAGCAAGTTTGGAAAAAGGCCTGATGTGTTGAATTATCCTGGTGATATACTGCAGGCAGTGGGTCAAGGCACTATATCCTTCCACGGTTCTGTTGAAAGGTGGCAGCAGCCTATGAAATTAGATGTGGGCCAGCCGAAAACTGAGCTGGATGCTTTAAGAATCGGGTGGGATGTTTTTATTGATCCGGATGTGGAAAATTTTGAGATTGGCAAGATTGTTACGAAGCAGATAATAGAGGCATTTAAAGACCATGGCGTAAGCAGCTATAGCATAAAATACACTGGTGGAAAAGGATTTCACATTGGCATACCATTCGAATCGCTGCCGGAAAAAATCAATATGCAGTCTACTGCATTGCTATATCCGGACATGCTGCAAAAGATCATAGAATATTTGAAACATTACATAGAGGATATGCTGAGGGAAGAGTTGATGGCATTAGCAACACCGGCAGAAATTTCGCAAAAGGTTAACAAACCGTTGAATGACATTGTTGGGAAAAATGGTTTGGATCCTTTCAAAATAGTTTCCATGGACATCTTTTCTTCCCGGCATTTGTTTCGTTTACCTTATTCGGTAGATTACGCGGAACCTATATTAATAAAAAATGGTAACACTGTCAAAATAATGCAAATAGGAGAATTTGTAGATAATTTTTTCAACGTAAATGAGAATATACAAACTTATAATATTTCAAATTTATGTTATGAAACTTTATCTGTAAGTAAAAATCTAAAAGTAAGATTTGGAAAGATAAAAGAAGTTATAAGACATTATGCTAATGAAGATGCCATTCAAATAAAATTGGAAACAGGTAGAAAAGTAAAAATAACTTCAGGCCACTCAATTTTTATATTAAAAAATGGAAAAATTGAAACAATAAAAGGCAATGAGATCCGTATCGGAGATTATATTATTGTGCCAAGAGAACTTGGCTCTATCCAATTGTTGAAAGATGGAAATGCATTATATTTGAGTGAAGAATTAATTGAAGTTCTTGATAAACATGAAAAAAAGATAGTTTTCCTTTGTAATTTTGATTCATCCTTATTTAAAAAAATTTATGGAGAAAAAACTAAGAGGCTCTTAAAAGAAAGATATAAAAATGTATATAATTGGAAGGCCTATAATATTCTACCCCTCGATGTATACGAAGAACTAAGGAATGAAAATATAATATCAAAGGAAGATTTTAAAAATGCAGACATAAAGGCATGTCATCATGGTGGAAAAACAATATCGGTTCCTAATAAAATTATTATTGACAAAAAATTTTTTAGATTATTAGGTTATTATACTTCAGAAGGTTCATGCGAAATGGGGAACAGGCATAGGATTTCTTTTTCGTTTGGTACCCATGAAAAAGAACTAATTGAAGATTGTTTATCAATTATCGAAAATAAATTTAAAATAAAAGCAACTAAAAATAACCCCAATCCTTCAGCAACACAACTAGTTTTTGGATCTGTTATATTTACGTTTTTTTTGACAAAACTTTTAAAATGCGGTAAAATCGCTCATGCTAAAAGAGTTCCAAAATTTGTATGGATTGCTGAGAACGATTTAAAATTAGAATATTTGAGAGGTTTTCTTTTGGGTGATGGTTCGAAGGATAAAAAATGGTCAAAAAATATAGGATCTACAGTAAGCAAATGGTTATTTTATGATTTAACCTACTTGGCCAATATGTTAGGTTTAAATTATCTAGCTGAAGAAGGCGATACAGTATCATTTTTTAAGAAGAAAAAATCTCATGTTTATTATTTAAAAATAAGTGGAAAAGAAGATGTGGAAAGACTTGGATTTAAATCACCAGTTAAAAATGAAAAACAACCTTTAATCAGATTATTTCCTATAAAAGAATTGGGTCTTGAAAAAATTATTCTAAATTCAAGTCAAAAAAATCAATATCTAAAAAATAAATTTATTAGAAGAAAAAAAGAACAAATTTTAAGTCTAATCCACAATTTTCCAGAAATTAAAACTGATGTGTTAAAGATTCTTAATAGTAATTTAGCTTTCTTAAAAGTTGTGGATATTCAAGAAGTTAAATCATCGTCTAAATACTTTTATGATCTATCTATAAATGATGATGAGAATTTTATTGCAGGCATACCTATTTTACTTCATAACTCGTTGCATGAAAAAACCTTTTTAGTTAGCCTTCCGTTGAGACTGGAAGCCTTGGATAAGTTCGAGCGCGAGGATGCAGTGCCAGAAAAGGTAAAGGTTGAGGAGAGGTTTCTTACACCAAAAGCAGTGCATGACGCTGAGCCGCTGATTATTGAAGCGCTGGACTGGGCCTCAAAACATGTCATAGAAGTAAAGCAGGAGCTGCCGAGGATGAAGGTTAGGCAGACAAGAATGGTTAGTGAAGAATACTTCCCGCCATGCGTGCACAACACACTCAAAGGCTTGACTGATGGGAAGAAAAGAAGTGTTTTTGTTTTAATCAACTTTCTGCGCAACATGGGTTGGGATATTGATAAGATGGAGAAGAAGCTGGTGGAGTGGAACCAGAAAAACTATCCTCCTTTGAGGAACAATTACCTGAGGTCACAGCTGCGATGGCATACACGGCAGGAAAAAAGCCTGCTGCCGCCCAATTGCGACAACCCGAACTTTTACACAAACTATAAGGTTTGTACCCCGGATGAAATCTGCAGGGGTGGGACGGATAAGATAACCATAAAAAATCCAGTCAGCTATCCTTTCAGGAAGATGAAAAGAACTGGAAAAAGGAAGAGAAAGAAAATGTAATTTGATTGTTGCACGGGTTCAAATCCCACCTCCCGCATGATTTTAATTTTTTGATTTAGAATTTTTCAAAACACTAAATTTTACCTTAAATTTCACCCTAAATTTATCCTTATGTTTTTTCTTTCTCTAAAATTAAGGCAGATACTAGTCCTTGTTGAGTTGGTCGGATGCTGTCTCTGTTCAGAAATATGGAATTTGTACGCTATTAAAGATGCTCATCGATGAGGGGTTGATGATGAATCTTCGGGTATCGATGGGTGATTGTTAGGGTATCGATATATATTTCCTTGAAGAAATCTTCTTGCTAGAACAGAGCCTACAAAATTGATACAACATATCAAATTCCAGCCTCGGCGTATTTCTATTTGATAGAAAAATTTTGTAGAGTTTATATCTCTTAACATTCAATTTTTATTTATGTATGAATTAAGAAACTTTGTTAATTCCATTAAAAGAAATTTTGATTTAGATTTTTATTTTAGCGAAGAAGGTCTTATAGCTCTAACATCATTAGCAGCTGGTTCGATTGTTTCTAATGTATTTTATGAAAAATTAAAAACATCACAACAAATCTTGCCTAAACTTGGTTTTTATTCAGGAGTTGTTCTTACAACAGCAGGTGCGATTTTTCTTGTGGACGATTGGTTTTTTAACAGCAAACTTTTGACATACATTCGAGAAAAAACATAGGACTAAACTTTAGGATAAAACTCAACCTTGACGCTAAACATTTTAACATTTATTTTAATACTCTCGCACTGTAGTCCAGCCAGAGAGCACACCTCCCGCATGAAAAAGCATTTAGCTCTAACTGTATCAATATTAAGCAGATAGTATGGTCGAGGAAACGATTACTTTCGAGCTGATAAGAAAGATACAGCGGGAAGAGCGGGCCGCTTCAAAATTGACAAAACTACCCGAAGGATTTTATAAAAATATCAACTCATATCTGCAGCAGAAAAAAAAGATTGCCGACAAGGTCGGTACGACTGAATTGAAAAATATAGAGATGCTTGTTAATGACATTTTCAACAGGCGCGAACGAAAAATCCTAAACATGGTTCTTATAGCTGCAAGGACCAAAATACTGCCAGAGAATTTATCCGAAGAAGAGAAGGCCTTTTTTGATACCCTGATAGAAGTAGTCAGTAAAAGAAGAAAGGAAGCGCTTGCAGAGCTGTTTGAAGAGGCCGAAAAACAAGCGGAAGGCGAAATGGCAGGGCAAAGGATAGTGTCAATAGTTTTTAATGAGGACATGGAGGAATTTGTTGGCAGCAACCTTGTAAATTATGGCCCCTTCAAAAAAGGGGACGCAACAGAAATACCTTTGGATAACGCAAAATTGTTGGAAGAAAAGGGAATAGCAAAAGAAATTTGATTAGCCTGCAACTCGCGGCTCAGGCTTTCCAAAATGTTTACATCCTTCAACCACAGCTTCTCCAATCCTTTCCATAGTTTTGTCTCTTAACTTTAGTGCGTACTGATTGACAAAACGCCTTCTTATCCAATTCAGCAGTGGAATAGGATCATCGCCGCATTTGTAATTATCTCCTTCAACCAAATCATTACTTCTCTTTTTTGCATAGGTTAGATGATAGACTATATCAACCCTAAGCCTATCACTATCTTCCAAAGGATATATCATAACCTTTACAGCATTTCCAATAGATTTTTCAAAAACGCTGCTAGGCTTTTTTCCTCTGCTACCATGGCAATTAATAAGAAGCAGGTTAAAGATTTAAGTTTATTTATCGAAAATTAGAAGTTAATAGTGAGCTGTATGAAATTCCCTAAAAAGATAAAAACATTTTGCCCATACTGCAAAAAGCATACCTTGCAAGAAGTGGAGCTGGTGAAGAAGAAGCCTAGAGGGACCATGAAGCATGGCCAGCGAATATTCAAGCGTAAAATGCTCGGCTACGGTTCGTTCCCGCGTGAAAAGCCGGAGGGCAGGGAAAAACCAACGAGAAAGGTTGATGTTCGATACAAATGCACGGTATGCGGCAAGAAAAACGTAAGAGGCAGCGGTTGGAGGGCCAAGAAGTTTGAACTGGTAAAGGTGTGATTTATGAAAAAAGATTTGGTAAAGATGCCGAAAAGCCATTTTGTGCGTGTTCTTTGCAAGAAATGCAAGAATGATCAGGTGATATTTAACAAGGCCGCTACTGCCATCAAATGTATAAGCTGCGGCGAGGATTTGGCAGTGTCAAGCGGCGGCGAGACAATTATAAAGGGAAAAGTCTTGGAAGTACTGAGCTGATAAAAAAGCAAGCCTGATTATATTTAAATATTGGCAAAATAAATTTTTTTAAGGAACATGGCGAAAAATAAACCTAAAGGCAATAATAAGAAAAAAATTCTTTTTATTTTTCTAGTTTTGCTGATTGGTGTTTTTGTAGCAGCTGCTATGTATTTTTCGCTTCCCTCCCTCCAAAACCAACTTGACATCGGTTCTCAAACAACTACAACACAAGCAGCAGCAACTACTACAACCACTACGGTAAGCACGCCAGGCCAAACTCCAACTACTGTAGTGAACACAGGCACGTTCCAGCCTTCTGCAGTCACTCTGGAAATAAAAAGCTGGGGGTTCAATCCTAACACAGTAATATTGCTGAAAGGCTCCACTGCAACCTGGACAAACAAAGACGGCGTTAAACATACAGTGACAAGTGCAGGCAACTTTGATTCTGGCGACATCGCTGCAGGTGCATCATGGACCTACACATTCAACAAAGCAGGAACATTCGAATATAGTTGCAAATACAATCCTTCGATGACCGCAAAGGTTGTTATAACAGAGTAAAAGATGTAAATTTAATAAATGAGTTATTTTTTCATTCCCAAATCAAACGCCTTCTTGTTTATCTCAAAATGTTTTTCAGGGAAAAATTCCTTTATTGCTGCCAACAAACACTCACGACTCAGAGGCAAGAAACCTTCCCTCTTCGCCCTTCCCAGCAGGTAAACATTAGCGGTCCTTGTATTGCCAACAGCCTTTTTCACCTCCAGCGTGGCATCAACAAACACAGCACGCCTGCCAAACTTTTTTATTCCTTTTACAATCTGTTTCCTGCCAGGATATTTCTCGTTTTTGAGATACATCATCGGCTGGTAGATGCGGTAGGAATTTATTAGAAAGTTTGTGCTGGCTTGTTTTGAGGCGTATTCGCAAGCGCGTAACGCTTCCATCTCTTCCAATGATATCACAAGATTTGCCGAGCCCTTTTTTACTATTGAGGAAAAAACCTTTTTGCCAAATCGCAGGTTGCATGTTATGATGCCGCCACGCTGCGACAGGCCGTGCACCTCGCTTGTTTTAACATCAACACCCTGCTTCAGTGCAGCCTCTGCCAGAATTTTTAACAATGTTAGCACGCCCTGCCCACCTGCACCGATTATGACAATATTGAAAACATTTTCTTTCATTTTTTTCTTACCTTCTCCACTTTTTTAGGTTTGATCGCGTTGTAAGGGCATATCTGCGAGCATACGCTGCAGCCTGTGCATAGCACATCATCTATTACATAATTCTTGCCTTCCATGTGTATGGCCGGGCAGCCAAACTGCCTCAGGCATATGCCGCATTTCTTGCAAACAGCAGCATCTATCTCAAACTTTTGTATCTCAATCCCTTCCTTCAGCTTTTTTCTTATTGCAAGCAACTGGCACTCCCTTCTTGCTACGATGACATATAACTGTTTCTTCTCTAACGCAGTTTTTATCGCCTCGAATGTCTCCTTAAAATTATACGGATCGACTGTTTTGACGTTGCTGCTGTCAACCCCGCATGCCTTTGCCATCGTCTCTATCATCACTTCCTTTGTTTTATCACCCATAGCTGTAATACCCATACCAGGATTGGGCTGATGGCCGGTCATTGCTGTTATACGATTATCTAAAACTATTACAACTGGGTTGGATTTGTTGTAAGCAGCGTTTATCAAGGGAGGTATGCCTGCATGAAAAAATGTAGAGTCGCCAATAATCGCTATGACATTCTGGTCTGAAACCTTTTTTATACCATGCGCAAAACCAATACTAGCGCCCATTGCTGTTATGAAATCCTGAACGGCATACTGCGGCGACATGCCTAGGATATAACAACCAATGTCACCTGGAAAGATTGTTGTCTCACCACCAGCAATCTTTGCTGCATAAAAGACTGATCTGTGAGGGCAGCCAGGGCATAGCACAGAGCCGCGTGATGGAATCTTTATCTTTTCAAATTCCTTTTGGTGTTTTTCAAAATCAAAGTTAATTTTTTTGCCAACTACTTTTGACAAGGCAAGTAGCACATCCTCAGGCTTGTACTCGCCAGCAACCGGCAACAGCTCCTTACCAATTACCTTTTTATCCGGCGCAATCCTTCTCACATTTTCCTCAATTATTGGATCCAGCTCTTCAACAACAACAATGGTCTCGAAGCGGCTTGCAAAATCCTTTATCTTCTTCTCAGGCAGCGGATAGGTAAAGCTTATTTTCAGCACAGGCACACTGCCTAACTCCTCTAGCGCTTCCATAACATAATTGAAAGAAACGCCAGAGGTTATTATACCAACCTTGCTGTTAACCTTCTCGTTAACAACAAAATTTATCTTCTCTGCCTCTGAAACCTGCTGCAACTTTACCAGCTTTTCATGCAGCTCCCTATGCATCCTCACAACCTCCTTTCCAGGCGGCAGTATGTTGTAGCGTTTGAAATCCTTGACAAAAAAACCTTTTACCTTCGGTTTCGGCAGCAAGCCAAGTTTCACTATGCCGCCGCCATGATCAACCCTTGTGGTCAACCGCAGCATCACTGGAATCTTGAATTTCTCAGAGAGCTCGAAGGCATACTTTGTAAAATCTTTACACTCTTGTGGATCAGACGGCTCTAACATTGGCAGGTGGGCAAGCCTTGCAACATGCCTCGTATCCTCCTCACCCTGTCCGCTGCTCCAACAGCTTGGGTCGTCAGCCACAGCAACAACCATTCCAGCATTCACACCCAGGTATGCAACTGGTAAAAATGAATCCAGTGCAACATTCAAACCATAGTGTTTCATCGAAACCATTGATCTGATGCCGCACATGGCAGCCGCTGCAGCCACTTCCAGCGCAACCTTCTCGTTCGTGCTGTATTCGAAATAAATACCGGCCTGCCTTGCTATTGTTGCAAAAGAATCGCCTATTTCGGAAGAAGGCGTGCCGGGATAGGTTGTAGCTAAACCAATTCCAGCCTCTAGTGCCCCCCTAGCCACTGCCTCATTGCCAATAAACACTACCTTCCTGCCAACCCTTTTATCGAGAAGCCTGTCTGCAAAAAAATCCATAAAATCACATGTCTTTAATATTTCTTCGTTCTGCCGATTAATAAGTTTTCTGTACTACTGGTTTAATAATTGAAAAAGTTCTTGAATATCGACAAAATGCCCTTTGCAATTATTGCCAATCCGAGCAGTTTGATTACATAAACATCGGTAAGGAGAAATAGCGCTGATCCTGCTACCAGGTCTAAGATGCCTAGTATTAGGAATGCTATCATATGTGACAGATAAGTGGTAAAGTACTTAAATCCATAGGTTTGTATCTTTTTTTATTTACTGGGTCTCTTAACCTGTGTTAAAAACCACTTGATGTCTTCAGCAAGGTTGCCGCTCATGCAGGAGGTGTGCTCTCTGGCTGGACTACAGAGCGAGAATATTTTAATATTTGTTAAAATGAGAAGAGTTAAATCTTTGGTGGGTCAGTTAATTATTTATGGCACTAATAGGTAAAGGACGATTTAGGCATTACAATAATCCAGGTGCGATGTTGTATATTCCAGATAGGATTGTATCAGATCCTAGATGGCCTTTCGAAGATGGTGAAATAGTTAAAATAACTATTGAAAATGGTCGTGTTGTCGAAACAAGGGCGAGATGGTATGAAATGCTTGATTGGGAAGGAAATCCTGGAATGTATGAAAAACTTTCACCTGAAGCCAAAGAAGAAATAAAACAAGCAAGAATTCTGTAGAGATTAATTAATTGGATTTTTTGGGATATTTCAAAATCCTTTGAATATGTGTTAAATACACAAAAGGTTGACAAGATTATCCTATAAGATAATTTTTGCCGAAAAGGTGAGAACTGAAGTCCAGCCCTATTGCGGGAAGTGGGATTTGAACCCATAAAGGAAATATTTAGATCATTGATTTAATGCAAGATAGATTTTACGCCTTCAACTTCAATTATTTTTTCCCTCTGCTCTACAGAAAACTTGCAACCAAGCAAATGTTCGCAGATTGATATGTTTGTTTTGCAATGATCGGTTATCTCTTCCACTTTTGCAGATGACTTTCCATTTGCAAGAGCCATGAAAGGCAAAAGCTGGTCTGTCATGAACTTGTCTAAAGCAGATTTTGATTGAATAGAACGAAATAGTTCTTCTGCAGCACCTCTTCCTATCTTCTCAGCTTTTACCCCCCTCTTTCCAAGATTATTTGATCCTAGAACGGAATTCTCTGTTTCCACCCATAGAGTTATTGATGTGCCGGGAGAAAGTGTGTCAAAAACTTTCGTTTTTATATCAATGTTTTCAAATCCTTTTTCAGTAAAAAATTTTTTTGCTCCGTCTGCTTGCCTTGTTGCCACATGTTCAGGCAATTGGCCAACGACAGAAATTCCTTTTATGAACAAAAATTTTCCCAACTCGTTCAATTGTATTGGTTTTAATTTTTTTACTGGTTGAACTATAATCTCGGCCTCTGCTCCACCTTTAGGATAAAAACCCTCTTTGATTATTTTTATTTCGGCGTCGTATCCCATTTTTCTTACAATCGGCAAAAATACGTTTTGTGTGTACTGAACAGGAGGACTCCAAGCAGAGGCAGTAGAACCACCAGTTACATGAATTTTAACTTCACCATCAGTAAAGGCAGCAGGAATTTGCAAACTTTGATAAAGAAGACTAAGTGAACCAGCTGTAGAAATTTTTATGTTTAAATTTTTATTTTCGAGTCTTTTTGGGACAAATTCTATTTCTGTAGAACCCAATATCGCGCCTTTAACTTCAGCATTACACAATTGCGCTACTGCCAATACTCCTTCTAGATGTTGGGTTTTTAATCCTATGCAACCCTGTCTCGCGCCACGGATATTTATTATTTTAATTGGTTTTCCTGTAATAGCAGATAACCCAAGTGCCGTTCGTAGCATTTGCCCCCCGGCTTCTCTCCCATCGATAATAATCATAGAAATCTTATCCTATTTCTGTCAATCTTATTAAACGATGAAGCGAATTTTCTTGCATTTAGTTCATTCGGGAAGAATGGGTCAAATTTAGCTAACTTTTGAAAACTTCTGAATTTGAAAATATTTATTCCACCACCAAATCCTATGCTTCTTCCTTTATGAACTTTTATTTTTACTCCGTACTTACTAGCCGACTTAATGAATTCTTTTGCCTTCTCATGTTCACCTATATAAATCTTTATGTCATCGTTTGGGATACCAAGTGTTTTTAAGCATAAAATATAGAGTTTTAATTCATTTTCACTTCTGCTCCACACTTTATTAGGATCGAAAGAAATTCCTATATAATTCAAACTGCCTTTTTTGGCGGTTATTATATATCCGTCGCCAGCTAATACTCCAGATAGAAAATAACCTGCGAATTCTTTATTTTCCGAGACATAATCTCTCGTACATTCTAATAATCGCATTATAATTTCCTTTAAAGTTCTTCCATAAGACCTCAAATTCATAATACCAGTTCTATTCGGCCCCCCTATACCAATTTTAGGATAAACCTTTACCAAATGAGGATTTATTTTTAGTGAATTAGCCCACATATTTCTGAGTTCTTCACGATTTCTTATTCTTGGATCAACTGAAAGTTCATATAGCCATAATTTTCTAGAAAAATTCCAATATTTCTCAAACCATTCAATTACATATTTTATATTTTCAGGAATTTCGTTAGTAAAACAGAAGTTTTTTTTGGTGGATTTAGAGCATTCTGCCTGTAGTAATCCTATCATTCGAAAAAACTCTGGACTTGCTATAAACGTGGGTTTAATTTTTATTTCTCTACTAATAGGTCCGCCAGAAGTGTAACATACTGATATCTCGTTGTCATTTATTTTATTAATCCTAAATTTTCTGGATTTACCTCCTTCTGTATTTGCGTAAGAATTCTCAAGGAACTTGTATAAATTAAAATTTCCATTTTTTAGAAATTCGTTAAATTCTAAATTCAGCTTGTCAGCAGCATAGAAATGTACATTATTTACAATTTTCTCCCTACTTTTCTTTATTTTAATTTGGTATGGAGTATTTGGCTTAAGACATAACATTTCAAATATTCTACTTGGGAAGAAGGCTAACATGGATTTTCCATTAGTTTGCCACCATACCTTTGCATAAAATATGTTATTCTCAACTTTAACTTCTATAACATCTCTTTTTTTTAGATGGAGAATTTTTCTTATCTTTCTATCAATAGTAAGATAATAACCTTTTCTTCTTTTAGTGGTATCAGTCACGAAACTGCCCATGAAATAAAAATATCTTTGTTCTGGAATAATGGGTAGCAGCTTTATTTTTCGCAATGTATCTAAGATAAGATGAAATTCTGCCGGCAAAGTAAAATGATTGTTGTTTATAATTACTGGATGCCTGTAGCCGTTTGCTTCTACATACATCATAGCTCTCTTTATTTTGGTTATGCTCGTAGGGAAAACAACCATAGAAACATTTTTCGAATACGTATGTTTATATGGGTTAAAATCTATTTCAATCTGTGCAGCAGAGTTTAAGTTCATTTTTTCACCTTCAGTTTAATTATTTTCATTTGGGTATGACTGAACTTTCCTATTTTTGCGCTTTCAATCTCAACTTTGTTTGCCAAGAATTTGACAATATAAAAATGAATTGTGGATACTGGTAAATTCGTTTGTCTAGCTAGCTCCCTAATCCAAATTCCTTTCGTTCCAACGGATTTTATAGTATTCATAATTCTTTCTAGTTTTTTTATATCAGGTCCTTTCTTTGGCATTTGTTATCACTGAACAGCCGTTTAATAATACATATTTTTGTAATATTTAAAGATTTCTCTGTTGCAAGATATTTCTAACTAGAAATTTACTATCTTTCATATATTCCCAACAAGTAATCTGTCCTCCTGCTTCACCTTGCCCGCCATCGATTGTTATCATAATTTTTATATCTTCCTTGAAAAATATAATGATCAAAGATTTTTTGAACTTTTATTTTGAAATTTGGCTATAACATAAGTTTTTAGAAATTGTAACGAATACGCCAGGAATACCCCAAAATGATGTTTTTGTTTCGCCAATAATTTTATCACACATATCTTTATCATGCTCTATTGTCGCAAGTGCGTAATAACAAAAATTTCTGGTACCCTGATTAACTATCTTGCCACATAGAGTTGCATCCATTTTTTTTGGTGCTAACTGAACATAACACGAATCTTTAATTCCTAGCGAATATGGGTCATCTACTTTATCGCAGATAGTAGCATCTAATGTTTTAATAGCTATATCTACATAGCAATTATTTTTAGAAGAATAATATACTATTCTATTACATATACTTGGATCTTCCTTTTCTTCTGATATAGTTTTATAACACGAATCTTTATCAAGATTATCTGCTATCCTGTCACATATATTTTCATCTTGCTTTACTATCGCAATACGATTATAACAAATATCTTTTTCAACCTGGTCAGAAAATATGAGATTACATATAGCTTCATCTCTTTTTGCAATTGCTTGATTTTCTAATTGATAGTTTATATATGGAAGGCTAGTAAAAAACAAAAATATACCTAAGACAAGGATTAATGTAGTGAATACGCTCCATTTCCCTAACTTTCTAACTTTTTTAGATTTCATAAATAATTATTAACAAAAGGCAATTATAAAGACATCTTATTTAAAAATTTTTATCACATTTTTGCAAACTTCTTTCTTAAAAAGTATGCTACCAAGCCAAGGCAGAACAGCGCCAACCCAATCAGCAATACAAATGTTTGGTTATAGAAGAAAACCAGAAGCAATAGCGAGGCAATACCAGATAAAACTGGTATCAAGCGAGACTCTATTATGTGCAGCTCACCCTTCGCCTTTTTTATCAGTTTCAGAACAGCCAACGAGCTAAAAAGATATGGTATGATTGTGAAAAACACAACAAGCGATGCAAGACCTGCAAAGTCTAAAACTACTCCATAATTGATAAGCAGGAAAGGTAAAAATGTTAGTGACATGGCAAGGACTGTTTGAATGAGCAAGGCTACATGAGGTGTTCTGAATTTTGGATGTAGACGTGAGAAGGATTTTGGAAACAACTTATCGCGTGACATTGCGAAGGATATGCGTGCAGATGCAAGTATCACAGCGTTCAACGCTCCAAAAATCGAAATCAAACCGCCAACTGCTAGGATAATACCACCAGCTTTTCCAAGAAATGTTTCTGCTATGTCGGCCAGCGGCGATTCTGAACCTGCAAATATTTCCCATTTAGCTACGCCTAACGCCACACCTGAGACGAGCAAGTAAACAGCCATAACAGTAACAATAGAAATTATTATTGCCTTTGGCACAGTTTTTTTTGCATTCTTTATCTCCTCTTCCGGCACGGTTATTATCTCCGCTCCCTGGTAGGCCCACAACACTAGGATTGTTGCAGAACCAATAGCAGGCAACAGCTCTTTTCCTGCAGGTAGTAAAGGATAATAGTTCTGGAAATTTATGAAAAACAGGCCAACAGCAGCAAACAATATTAGGGGCAACAGCTTGCCAACAGTGAAAGTATCTTCTACCTCACCGCTAGCCTTCGCGCCGCGAAAATTTAACGCAGTAAGAAACAAACCTGAGGCCGCTGCTATTACAATCCTGAAAAAGTCTGAAAGCTGTGGCAGGAAGAATTTCAAATACCAAGCCACTGCCCACTGCTCCGTTGCTATGGTTATCCAGTAGCCGAACCAAAAGGCCCAGCCTGTCATAAACCCGACAAAATCTCCGAATGCTGCATGTGCGTACGAATACAACCCACCTGCCCTTGGCAATTTTGCAGCGCATTCTGCGAAACAGAAACCAGTTAGTATGCAGTAAACACCAGCTATGATCCATGCAACTAGAGAAAATGCCCCAGCCTCTTTGGCTGCTAGGATAGGCATGATCATTATGCCAGAGCCGATGATAAAACCAATACCGAGCATGAGGGAATCAAAAAAACTTAGGCCGCGAAAAAATCTTATCCTCCTCAATCTTTCACCTCTTACTATTTGGTCTTCAGTTTTTCTTCTATTCTTAACATCTCGTTTATTTTTGTTGTGCGTTCACCGCTTATACCAATCTTTATGTAATCGCATCCCAATCCAACTGCCAGATGGCATATCAAATTGTCCTCAGTCTCGCCAGAGCGGTGCGACATCACTGTTACAATTCTGTTTTTCTTGGCCTCTTCCACAACCTTTATCACATCAGTGATTGTACAAACTTGATTAGGTTTGATTATTATACCGTTTGTGGCCATTGTTTCAATACCAACCTTCAGCCTTTCCAGATTGGTTGCATACAGATCATCACCGCAGGTTATCTTGTTCTGCAGCTCATGGGTTATGACACTAAAGCCAGAGAAATCATCCTCGTGCAGCGGATCCTCGATGTAAGAAATCGGATAATTTCTAGCAAGCTCCCTTACAAATTTTATCTGTTCCAGCCTGCTCAACAGTTTGTTTGCATATTTGTACACATAGTATTGTTTGCCGTCCCAGAGCGAGGAGGCAGCAAAATCTATCCCCATTTTCAGAAGATTTGCTTTGGCAACACTTGCCATCATCCGTAGTACTTCCTCAAGTCCGAGATTAGTTGTCCAGGCAGACTCGAGGTTTTTCGTGAAGGCAAAGGTAGGATCATTCTTTTTTAACATGTTGCCTTCAGCGAGGTACGCAGCTGCGATTTTTGATATCGATTCGGCAAAAGAATTTTGATGGATAGGTAACAAATGAAATTCTTGTATGTCAATCCTTCCAGCATGCTTGCCGCCGCCGATGATGTTGCAGATTGGCTTCGGCATAGCAGGAGTTTGTTTGGAAATTTTCGCAACATGTTCGAACAAATCCATACCCTCCTCGAGCGCGAATGCCTTCAAAAAAGCTGAAGAGATTGCCAAGGCAAGGTTGCCGCCTATTTCGTTAAAGTCTGCTGTCTTGTCAACAGTTCGCAGCTGTATGTCCACATCCTTCTGGTCGGCAAACTCAAAGGATGTGAAGTGTCTGCGGACTATTAAAAACTTTCTTGCAGCATCCTCTGCGGGCAGCATCTTCGCTTCATACCGTCCGGCACTAGCGCCAAATGGGACAGAGCTTCTTACTGTTCCTTTCAAAGTCTGCAGCTCTACCTCAATTGTTTTGTGCGCATTCGTCGCAAAAATTTCCCTTATGTTGAGGCTTTTGACCAGCATTAATTAAAATTTGTCATAGCCACCTATTAAATTTCTTCAAAATGTGTTTATTTTCATTACACTCTTGAAAGCCTTGCTAATTGAGCTGGTGCGGGAGGTGAGCTACCTGCTCGGGCTACAGTTCAAGAATATTAAAATAATTATTAAAATATTCCAGAATTATCCTAAAAACGCTAAAATACCAGAACCTGCTACAACAAGAGCGATGCCTAAAATTTTCATTAAACTGATAGGTTCGCCTAAAGCAACAAGTCCTATTACAGACGCTATTACAACACTTTCACCGATGATTATAGGATCGCCGATAGACTTAAATTTTTGAATTCTAGAAATACTAACATGAAAAGGTGTAGATCCAGAAAAAACTGTCCTAGTTTACATCAAACTGAAGAAGGATTTGGTTTAGACAACTGTAAAAAATATCGGAAATTTGAAGAGAGAGTTGAAGGAAAGGGTATGGTTCTCCTATCTAACACAACAAGTTTAGATGGAAGAAATATTATTACTTTTAGAAGAGATTTTGGAGGTTATATAACGAAAGAGGAAAATCCTCTTCTTCCATTGGAGCTTGAAAAAGGGGACGTATATTTTGAATGTAAAGTGAGTAAAGGAGAATATACAAGCAACCCACGTATTCTAATTCTTTAAAATTAGTTTTGGTGGTTCAGCTTATCAAACGTATGGAAGAACCGACAAATAAAAAAGTCAATTCAATTTCTAAAATTAAAAATTTTTATCAATCTGATCTCTAGGAACACGATCGCCTTGTTCTTCATACCATTTAAAACCATGTCTCTTTATCAAAAGAGCTATATCTCTTCCATATGGGCTTAATTTGCTGCCACTTACAACATCATATTTTCTAAAAACTTTTAAACGTCTCTGCACAAAACTTTCACCAAATCCTGTGGCTTTCGATACATAAGCCGAATAATTGCGATCATACTTAATAGTGTTTTGAGCATCAAGAAGAGACAATAAAATTTTTGCTTCTTTTTCTGTTAAATCAATGAGTTCAATTTCTTCTTCCTCTGTTGTTGACATACTCCTTAATCCTTTTTAATCTTTAAATCCTTTATTACTAATCTTAGGTGAGAAATCAAAGAACTATTAGATCAATCTAAAAAGAAGAACGAGAAAAATAACTCCATATCTATTTAAATAATAACTTTATAACACATATCAATTTTTTCTTTTGGTAAGAAGAAGTTTTTAATTTTCTTAGTAAACTCATGCGGGAGTTGGGATTTGAACCTGCGCAGGAACTAAATCTATATTTAAATACACCAATACAGTTTATAATTATGTTTAGCGAAATTAGAAAAATTCTAGAAAAAGAGAAACATATAGTTTTTGCTTACTTGTTTGGCTCCTCTTTACAAAGACCAGAATATTCTAATGACATGGATATTGCAATTTTTGTGAAGAATAAACCTAAACCAAGATATGAGCTAGAATTAGGTTTAAAAATTGAAAAAGAGATAAAAAAACCAGTTGATGTTATTGTACTGAATGATAAGCCTTTATTGATAATTTCAGAAGTTTTAAGAAATGGAAAATTGATTTTCTCAAGGGACGATAAACGTAGAGTAAAGTTTGAGACAGCAAATTTAAGCAATATTTTAAGTTTCAACGAATTAATGAAGGAATTTGAGCGAAGAAGGTTTGAAAGATATGGAATTAGATAAAAAAATAATACAATTGAGAATTGATGTTATCGAGAGAAACTTAAAAGAAATTGAAAATATATCTAAAGAAAAACTGGGAAAAATCAGCTATAGAGACGAGTTGGCACTAAAGCACGCTTTGCTGGAATGCATAGAGGCCTGCGTTGATATATCAAATCACATAATTTCTGTTAAAGGCTTTAGAAGACCCATGGATTATAGTGATGTATTTCTTGTTTTAGAGGAAAATAAGATAATAAATAAAGATTTTTCTTACCGTTTACAAGAAATGACAAAATTTAGAAATGTGCTTGTTCATAGATATGCTTTGGTGGACAGAAGCAAACTTTTCAAAATAGTTAAGGAAGATGTAAAGGACATAGTTGAATTTGTTAAAGTTGTTTTGAAGTCTATCGATTAAATAAAAATTTAGTTTTTTCAAGACTTTTGATATTTCATGCGGGAGGTGAGATTTGAACCCATGCACAACTTTTCCTAATAAAGTTAAACTGCAATTTTATTTATTTTTTGAGCAAAAACTGCCACAGCTTTTTACCTGTCATCAATCCCAGTTTGCCTTTTTTTGCTGAGAACTCGTCAAACTTTCCAGCATTCTCCCTGCCCTTGCCGTAGACAAGTATCGGAACAGCGCCATACTCATGTTGTCTTGTCTTGCAGGAGGTGATGTGGTCGGTTGCTATGACAAGTATGCCGTTGAAATTCTTGAACTTTTCCAACTCCTTGTCAATCCTCTCTATCATGGCCCTTTTTGAATGGAAGTTGCCGTCGTGCGCCGGCTCATCCGGGCCTTTTATATGGGCGTAAACCAGTTCGTATTCACCCAAAGCGTTTTCAATACTGTCAAAAATAAAATCCAGTGTCGGTTCCAGCTTCATCTCAGGAACTGTTATGGCATTAAAGCCGGTTAGCATGCATGTAGCCTTCATAACACCGTTTTCAGCTATGCAAACAGCCTTTTGCAGGTGGTGCGCCTTGAGAAAGTTGCCTATTGCTGGTAAATGATTGCCAGCCTCTCTTGTCAATATGTAATTAGCAGGCGGCAGGCCGCGCTTTATTCTTTCCCGGTTGACTGGGTGGAATTCTATAATCCCTCTTGCCCGGTCTAAAAAGTCTTGCAGCAGCCTTGCTGTTTGTTCTGCCTCTGGCGCTAGCGCTTCCACCGGTCTTACGCACTCGCCAACCCTGAAAGGATCACTGTTTGTAATCTTATCGCTCAGTTTTTCTTTTATAATCAACACTCCGCGGTGCTCGAATGTGTTGCGGAGGATGAATGGTATGCCAATGTCAACATGCTCATTTACATATCTTGCCAATTCGTCCAAACCAAAACTGTTGCGGCCAGCAGTCCTTTCCAAAACAACCAGGTCCTTGTCAACCGTAGCAAAGTTGCACCTAACTGCTAGGAAGCCATTTTCAAACGGTTGGTCCGCACCCACTGCTTCAAGCGGCCCTCTTTTCATGTTGTATCTTTTTGCATCGTAGCCTAGCAAACCTAGGTTGGCGATGTGGCTCACGCTTGCATTCGTCACATCAGTCCATAGCTTTTTTTCAACAGGGATTATCTCTCCTTGCAACCCATTCCTTGCCATATAATCCATGTTCGGCTTTTTCGCTTCACCCAAAGGCGTTTTGTTGTTTATCGGCAGATCAGCCATGCCGTCAATGACAATAAAAACAATCTTTTTGCGCAACTTGTGGGTTTGAGGCCTTCTTCTAACCTTGGCAGCAGTTTTTCTTTTTTTCCTAGCAGCATGTTTCTTCTTGGTCATTAATTAAATATTGGTTTTTCGAGAAAATAACTTTGTATTTTAACATCCAGTTATAGTATTACAAAACCATAAATTTTCCAAATTCAGCATCCCCTTTTGCATACTGTGGAAATACTACTGCAAAGCTATCTTCCAGAAGATATTTCAACCCCTCTGCCTTTGCGCCTTTCGAACCAAGGACATGGCAATAGCCGCATACTGCAGCAACCCTTGAAAAACCGCCGGAATATTTGCAAATTATTTCCTTCATGGCAAGGTTACCTATTGGATCTTTTTCTTCGTCTATCTCGCCTGTAACTAAAACGTTAGGTGTCAGTGGCCTAGCCTCTGCCCTGATCTTTCTAATCGCTTCTATAAGGGGAAGATAAACATCAAAAGCTACATGCCAATGCCAACCTTTTCTCAAGTCCTCCAGGCTCGTTCTGGAAAAATTCGCACAAATTTTATAATCAGCTGGATCATCATACATCTCCAAAAGGCAAACCTCCGGCTTGAATTTCAATACCTCCTCAGCCTGCCTTTTATGCACTTCCACATCATGATGTTCTTCTGGTAAAAGCAGTATTTTTGGCTTCATGTTTTTACCCAATTTTACGGTCTAAAATTTCTAAGATTTGGCCGTATTTGGCTGGTTTTCCTCAACCGGATACTTTAATACTGGCTTGAAATTGCTCTTCCACGGAAGAACGTTTTTATCCGTGCAATCACCTACACATCTCTCCCCAGGCCTGCTGTATACACATCCATCACCAAATGGTATCAAACATCTAAAGCCCAGCTCTTCCATCTCTTCTGGCGTGTACACGCGTCCCAATACTATTCCTCCCTTTTTTGCTTCCATAGCCATAATTTCGCATCCATATTTTTATAAATTAAATTCCTTCAATGTTTCATCACAGTAATTAGCGAGCTTCCTTGTAAGGTTGGCCTTTGCCTTGAATATTTTTTGTTCAACCTCTGGATTTTTCCCGTTGGCCCGCTCTGCTGCGAATAATGTTATAAAAGCAGTCTGCAGCTCAAGCCAGAAAAAGGCTTTATCCAAGCACCTTTGCGCCTCCTGCATATCCGTAGCAGCCAGCGCCATGCCCTTCCATTTTTGGTAGTGCTGCGAGCAAACTGCGATCTGCGATTCCAAAGACATACGTCACTATAAAGTAGTTATAGTATATAAACATTACTATCCTATAGTGGCGAAATACTTATATACTGGGAATATTATAACTACGTGATAGTGATAAAAATGGCATCCGACGACGCTATACAAAGTCAACAAGCAAGGCTTTACGAGCTTCACGCAGAGGAAAGAAGAGAGGCTCTTAATGAATACAAAAGGGAACTGGGTCTTAGACCCCCTTGGCCTGTGACACCTCGCACAAATCGTGCTGTTTACAGACAAAAAAGAGCCTAAGTTCCAAAAAGCCTTGAAAACTTGCTTTTTTCTAGTTTTTTTTATTCCAAAAGTTAATTAAACCAACGGAAGAATAGGTTTTTATGGCAACTACAAAGTTTGGATGGTATGCTGTCAAGCTTGCTGTTGTAATGCTGCTAGTCTTTGTCTTGCAAAATATTTTTACAGATTTTGTTGATCCGTTCGTTCTTGACTCGTCAAAAGTGTTGCAGCAGCCCTGGTCTTTAGTGACATACATCTTCCTTCACGGCAGTGCTAATCATATAGTGTCAAACCTGTTTTCGCTGGTCTTGTTCGGATTTATCCTAGAAAAAATAGTTGGAAGTAAAAATTTCTTGGTGACATTTTTCTCTGCAGGTATTGCTGCTGGGATGGTAAGCACGTTTTTCTATTCCTCTGTCATCGGTGCGTCAGGAGCGATATTTGGTATTGTGGGTGTGTTAGCAGTGATAAGGCCGAAGATGGTCGTGCTTGCCTTCGGTATGCCCATTCCTATGTTAGCTGCTGTTGTTATGTGGGCTGCCTTGGATCTCGGCGGAGTTTTTTATCCAAGCTCTGTTGCTAATATTGGCCACATAGGCGGTTTGCTTGCAGGAGTTGCTGTTGGTTTTTGGCTGAGGCCTAAGTATAAAGTGGTGGATGCTAAGAAGGAGAAAATTAAACTCGATGAAAATTATTTCAGGGAATGGGAAGAAAAATACATGAAAAGACATTGAAAAATATTAATAATTTAAGATTGAATATTACTCCTTATATAATTTCTAGGAATTATTTGAATCTATTAAAATCAAATTTACATAAGTTTTCGTTTCTTTAAAATATTTTTGTAAATTCTTTTTCTTTCCTCAATAAAATTATCAATTGTTATCTCACCAAGTTGAATTCTATTTATTGCGTTACTGAATTTATTTCTTGATTTCATAAAACTGTATAAAAGGATTATAGCAAAAATTAAGTAATGTTAAACCCCAAGCGACTGAGCTTAAAATAAACATCACTGATAGAAAATTCTGATTATTATCCCATTTTTCAATAAAATTCCACAATGACGATACATATGCAGTCAAAGGATAAACATCTTCTCTTATATATTTTAGTTGATCATCTTTAGATTCTAAACCTTTAATAATTTCAGCATATTTTAGTAAGATTTTATCTCTAAAACTTTTGAATCTATCTATAGAACCAATATCTATAACTTTTGGAAGCCCGACAACCAATAATAACAATCCCGTAGATAAAGCTAACATACTACCTGAAATCGTCTGTAAAACAACTGTGTCCATGCAGTAAATTACGTATAAAATGAATAAATATATTATTACTTCAGTTTCAATTTTCTAAGGCTATATAAGGAGTAATATTAATAATTTAAGATTTAATGGATTTCCTCATATGACCTTTTGGTTTAAAGCTTGTTCTACTATTTTTCGCATAGCTGGCGATAAAACTTCAGCTTGAATTTCTGAAATCTTCATAATTCTTAACTCTGCTTTGGCATTTGCTTGTAGTTCTGACAACATAGTGGGCCCTATAGTAGCACCCCAGAAATACATTCTATCGACATGATAAGTTTTACCACTTTTAGTTTTTATTTCGTCAGGTCTCCAACCATAATAGATTTCCAAATAAACTCTTGCGCCTTCGCTACTATATTGCCATGCCACACTTTTAGTTAAATCAATAACCGATGCATTTAGTTCCTCTTTTAGTTCTCTAGCCAATACTCTCTCGCTTATTTTTTTCTCCTTTTTAAGCCCCGATGCCTCTAAATCCTTTATATCTCCACCTTCAAACCTCCCACCAGGTAACAAATATCCAAAATCTTCGTGCTCTTTATTGAATAGAAGCCCTTCCCCAATTCGTATAACTGCATGCGCGGAATAATACGGCATAAAAATAGTTTGGTAGTAAAGGATTTATTTTTACTAAATCTTTCAGTTTTAACTGATAGCTAACCCCATTTTCAGGCTGGAGATTAAGAATTAATGGTTTTGCCCATTAAAAATTTTAGGGACTTGAGCGAATTAAATACTTGGAATCAATTTCGCCCCTTCCAGTCTTTCCTCCCCTTCTATAGTTTGGGTTCGGGTCCTTCGATACTACTCTTTTTCTTACTAAATTTTTTATCCTAGTACTAATCATTGTTTTGTCTCCAAGAACAAGCAAATCTTTCATTGGCACATAGTCGCTTCCTTCTGCCTTCTTCTGTTCTAAGTAACTAGCTATCCTTGCCTCAAAAGGAGTTAAGCTGGTATATTTAGATTCGCTTTTCTTTTGTGCTAGTTCAATTTGTTCTACACCTATAAAATCTTCAGAATAGAGAACAACTTCCAAACCTCCTCTTTCTACCTGCTCTCTTAATTGCTTAATCTTTTTCCTATTTCCTCGAACAAACAAAGACATAATTCAAAAAGAGATAATTAAGGATTTAAAGACCAAACATTTAATGGTCAATCCAATTAATCATTTAAGATTCAATTGCAAATCCATTAAAAATTTGGACTAGATGGATTTAATGCAGATATAAGCCCAAGCCCTGATTCCAAGCCTTTTCCTCAATTCCCTCTTCACGTCTTTCAAGGTGGCATACCTTACAGGCGCGCCCATGAGCTCGCCAAACTGCCTATTGGCTGCCAAATCAGAAGGATTATCTGATAAAAGGGCGGTGTATGTTCCGAATCTTGTATCGTAATCGACACGGAAATAAAGTTTTTTATTAGAATGGGGTATTTTCGAGATCCTCGTTCTCATCACTACCCAATCGCTAGAAGGATTTATTTTATAATTGTCTCCAGGCTTGGCAGGAAGCTTGGGCAAAACTCTCGTTGCAAACTCGTACAATTCTTTATATAAAGAGAACAAAGGGGAGAACGAGCCTTTATTAGCCTTTACTTCTTCTACCAAAAAATCTTCCAATTGGCTAATTGCCTGTGTCATAGGTTAAACATGTCATGTTAAATATTTAAAGTTTTCATTCCGATTTTAAAAGTTTTAATGGCTAAAACCAGCAATCGTTTAAGATTTAATGAAAATACAGTTGTAGTTATTCAATATTAAAAACCCTGTTGCCCGTGACAGGCGCGACTGCATCAAATCCTTCATCCTTCAGCTCTTTTGCAAAAGTAACAGTGTCATCTCCATGAACGCAGAAAATTTTTTCAGGGTTTCTTTTCTTTACAAAACTGAACAACTCCTTCCTGTCAAGATGGCTGGAAAAATCCAATCTTTTAACAAACATTCTCAGCTTCAGATCAACCTCCTTCGTGGTGAACCGGCCCGTTTCTAACAGAGCTCTACCGGGCGTGCCCTCGACCTGATAACTTGTAAGAATAAGGCTGGCGTCCCTGTTGTCGAACAATTTTTTCAGATACGAAACAATCGGCCCGCCGGACAACATTCCAGAGGTTGTCAATATAACACAAGGATTTTTTATTATTTTTTTCCTCATGTTTTCACTTTTAACGTATTTCACTTTTTTCAGCACCGTGTCAAGTTCATCAGGCTCTCGCAACAGTTTATGGTGTTTGTTGATTATTGTCAGGGCTTTTTTAGCCATGCCATCCACAAAAACAGGGTAATCTATTCCATAATGATCCAAAACAAGCAGTATCTCGTCAATCCTTCCAACGGCAAACCCAGCAACTATAGTGACCCCATCCACGGAAAGTGTCTCGCGTATAGTTTTTACCAATTCCTTCTCCTGCTCCTTTCTATCAGGATGATCCCGCTGAGCGTATGTGCTCTCAGTAACAAGAACGTTGGTTTTAGGAACATTCTCATCAGCTCCCTTAAGAAGCCGAGTATCAGAAGTTTTGAAATCGCCTGTATACAACAAGCTGCTTTTGCCGAAATCCATATGTATCATTGCAGAGCCGGGTATGTGGCCTGCATCAAAAAGTGTTACAGCAGTCTTCCTTAACTTTATCGGCACGGTGTAGTTGGCAGGAACAAAATTTTTCACGGTTTCTTTCACGTCTTTTATAGTGAAAGGCAGCTCCACACCCTCCTCATGACCGATTTTTACCGAGTCAAGCAACAACATCTCTGTTATCGGTTTTGTCACATCAATCGCATATATACGGCAGCCGTTCTCCTTTGCTGCAAACAACGCTAACGCACCGGAATGGTCTAGGTGGGAATGGGATAGAAAAACAGCATCAGGTTTGCATTTAACCGGTATGGGAAACATTTGCGGCACTTCCCTTACCTTTGTGCCGTAATCAAGGACAATCTTTTCCACTCCAGTATCAACCAGTATGGCTGACCTCCCCACTTCATTAAGGGCACCATTAAATGAAAGTTGAATCATACAATCAATTTATTTTGAAATGATATTAATTACTTTGAATGGTTTTAGAAGGTTAAACCACAACTGCAAGCAAGTTTCCCAAAATGGTTTGGTAGGCCTCGCAGGGCGTCCAGCAGTTCGGACACTTGAGCTCTAATATTTCTTTCCTCAACGCCTTTGCATCCTCAGTTTCAATTATTTTCTTTAGTTCGTATCTACTATTACGAATGTTGCCCAACAGTTTGTTAAAAATCGTGCAAGGAAAAACATTTCCATAAGGATCAAGAAAGATAGAAGTCTGCAAAACTTTGCATGCTAATGGAGTCCTGTTATTTTTGATAAAAGGTTTTGAGAATTTGACATAATTTTTTTCAAGAAAATTTTGGGTGAATATTGCCGGGTTAATAGAACCATTTTTTCTCATGGATTCGATCAAACCCAACTCTTTCACCACCTCCCTAGCAGAGGATTTTAGGTTGAACTTGTTATCGATATTTGAAAAATAGTGCTCTGATGTGTGGAGTAGGTTTACGTGAAAATCTTTTGGCTCGATTTCCGGAATAACCTCTTTTACTGATAGATAAGTTTTTTTAAACTCGCCAATGTTTATTGGAGAGATCGTATAACCGAAGAAAGTTTGAAAATTTTTATGCTCTTTTGACAATGCTTTTAATAATTTGAAAGATTTTATTGCTTTATCCCACGAACCTTTCACCCCCCTTATCCTTTCATGCAGCTCTTTATAACCATCCAAGCTTATGCCAACAATGCATCTCGGAATTTTGAGCGAAAGTATCTCCTCTACTCTTTTGGCGATAATGTCAGGCGTGTAGCCGTTTGACGTAGTATTAAAAAGGTAAAAATTTGATGAATTTTCCAGGAAAGCCTGAGCTATTCCAACTATGTCTTTTCTTAGAAAAGGCTCACCGCCTGTTAAATTGAACCAGGAAAAAAAGTCTGATTTTTTTGCAAACTTTTTTATTTCATCTAACCTCAGTTCATTACCAGATTTTTTTCTCCATATGCCACATGTCTTACATCTAGAGTTACATCTGTATGTTATAGCAAAGGTTAATTTGTAAGGCTGCTTAAGCAGGTTAAAGTTCGAGACAAAGGCTTTGTAACCAAGATTCAAACCTGCTATCAAACCAACCACCAAAAATTTTCTATTATTTCAACCCTTTCATAACATGGAATTTATATATTTTTAAGCTTACGGAGAATTAATAATCCACCAAAACCAATTATTTTATAGTGTTCATATGGATTTGGAAACGAAACTAGAGCTGATAAAAAGACCGCCAACTGAAGAAATAATAACAGAAGAAGATCTTAGAAAGCTATTAGAGACAAAAGAGAAGCCAGTAGCTTATGACGGCTTTGAGCCCAGCGGAATTTTACATCTAGGTAGCGGAATTCTAAGAGCCATAAAGATAAACGACCTCCTAGAAGCAAAGGTAGATTTTATTCTTTGGATTGCAGACTGGTTTGGATATATCAATAATAAGATGGGCGGGGATTTGGAACTTATTAAAAAAGTTGGAGAATATTTCATTGAAGGCTGGAAAGCGTGCGGTATAGATACAAAAAAAATAAAAATACTTTGGGCAAGTGACGCTGTAAAAGATGATCTATATTGGAAAGGTGTCATAGACGTCGCAAAAAGTGTCACAGTCCAAAGGGCACTAAGAGCCAGTCCAATCATGGGAAGAAATGAAACTGATATGAAATACACGGCACAACTTTTTTATCCTATGATGCAGGTATGGGACCCATTCTATATGGGGGCTGATATTTTACAACTTGGGATGGACCAGAGGCATGCTACGATTTTATCAAGGGAACTGGCTACAAAATTGGGGCAAACACCAAGGGTTTGTGTTCACCACCATCTTCTTAGTGGTTTGCAAGGAACTGGAGGAAGAATGGGTCAGGAAGCTGCAACACTTCAAATAGAGAATAAAATGAGTAAATCAAACCCTCAGACTGCAATATTCATACATGACGGTAAAAAAGAAATAGAAGAAAAGATCAACAAGGCATTTTGTCCAGAAAAAATTGTTGAAAAAAATCCTATACTTGAAATCTGGAAATATATAATTCTTAGGAAATTCAATTCTAGAATAATAAAACGGCCATCAAAATTTGGAGGAGACTTGGAAATCCAGAAATATGAAGAGCTCGAAAGTATATTTAGAAAAGGAAAATTACACCCTCTTGATTTAAAAAAAGAAACAACGTTAGCGCTTGATAAAATTTTAACTCCAGTCAGAAAACATTTTGAAAGGAGCAAAGCTAAGGAGCTTTATGAAATTGTTAAAAAAGAAAAAGTTACTCGATAATCTTGTTTCTTCTCAACCAGTAGAACACACCGCCAGTAGCTATGACAACAAGGCTCGCCACTAACATAATTCTTTCGAACTGGAATATCAAAAACAGGCATGAAAAAACACCGAAGAAGGCTAGTAAAGGATATTTTCCTATGTTTATCGGTACTTTGAAGGGTCTCTCCAGTTCAGGTTTTGTATACCTCAGCCATATCAGCGAGAGGTTGATTACCAGAAAAGAAACGAGCGCGCCAAGGCTTGTGAGGGTTGCTATGACAGCTATGTCGCCGACTAGAACAAATATGATTGACAATATCCCAATTGCCATTATTGCCAACCACGGGGTTTTTGTCCTCCTGTGTATGCGACCGAGAAATGCAGGAAAAGAGTTTTCACGTGCCATGCCGTACAACATCCTTGACGTAACAATAAGAATTATCAACACCGTGCTAGAGGTTGCAAACAGCGTTACAAAGGATAGTATAACGTATGCGTTGCCGCCGAGAAATGTTTTAGATGCTGCGTATGCCAGTGGCGCATCAGAACTTGCCAGTTCTTTCCAATCTACCAGACTAACACTTGCCACTGCTGTTAGTATGTAGATTATCACGGCGATTACGATTGCTAGTATCAAGGCATAAGGTATATTTTTTTTAGGCGATTTGGTTTCCTCTGCTATGTTAACTATATCTTCGAACCCTATGTAGGCAAAAAATATCAACGCCGCGGCAGACAGTATGCCAGGCATGCCTAAGGGCGACTGGAAGTAGTTTACATTACCTACCTTGGGAAGCCCTAAGAAGATTATAAGAACTAGTCCAAACAACTCTATGGATGTAAAGATAATGTTAAACCGTGATGATTCCTTTATTCCTGCAAAGTTTACAAATGAAAGCAATGCAATAAGGATTGCAGAAATGGCTACAATAGTCAAAGTATCGAAGATTTTTTTGAAATTGTAATGTGAACAATCGATAAAGTATTCACAAGCGAATCCACGAAGGTTTTTACTAAAACCAAGCGAAACGGTAGCTGCTGAGATGACACCTGTAAACAATATGAGCCATCCTATGAGGAATGCGAACAATTTACTTCCATAAGCCTTCTTGACATAAACGAACTCGGCCGCTGCTTTTGGGTACATGGCAGACAGCTCTGCATAGCTCAATCCGGTGAAAGTGCTGATGATCGCACCTAACAAAAAGGATATCCACAATGCATTTCCTGCCAGTGCGGATGCCTCTCCGATGAGAACGTATATACCAGCCCCGATAATCACGCCTAATCCATAAAATACAGCTTCAAACAATCCAAGCTCTCTTTTCAACCGAAGCTTCATAATATTATTTTTCTTTCAATAGGATTTAATTTTATAAACCCATATTTATTTTAGATGAAAATGAAGAAGGACAAAAGAAAGGTTGTCTTCATTCTGCTTGTCTTTTTTGCCTATCTCGTGGTTTTATACTTCCTTTCCTTACATAAATCAGTAACAATAACAACCAGCCCAACCACCACAGTTTCCACAACCACCACAACTGTTGCCACAACCGTTTCAAGCACCACCACAACCGTGCAAGGCATAACCATCATCTCGCCAAAAAACATGGTTTATAATGATGGTAAAATTACAGTTTCAATCAAGGCTGATGACATATCAAACTGGATCGGTGAGTCTGTTGACAACGGAACTATTGTGAAGGAGTGCTACAGTTGCCTATCATTTGAAAGGTATGACATGTCTTTCCCTATTGGCAAGCATACGCTAACAGCATATGTTGAGGATAGTGGTGGCAATCTAAAAACAGCCACTGTAGAGTTTACAGTAAGCAGTTAAGCTATTTAACCTCTATTTTTAATAAGAAAATAATAAAATGAATTAAGGAGATAGCATGCTTGACATAAAGCTCATACGCGAGCAACCTGACTTGGTAAGGGAGAACATAAGCAGAAGGCAGCATCCGGAATACTTGGATTATCTTGAAGAGCTGATAGCCTCGGACAAGAAATGGAGGGAGTTGCTTGCTGAATCTAACAAACTGAGGGCTGAGAGGAACAGGTTAAGTCTCGAAATAGCAAAGCTGAAGAAGGAAAAGAAGGACGTTAGCAAATCTTTGAAAGAGGCGGAAAAGATTCCGGAGAGGATAAAGGAGATTGAGGAGGAAACCAAAGCGCTGGAGGAAAAAAATAAACTATTGCTTTTAAAAATTCCAAACATCATCCACAATTCCGTTCCTATCGGTAAGGACGAAAGCGAGAACGTGGAGATAAAAAAGTGGGGCAAGCCGCCAAAGTTCAGCTTTGAGGCAAAAAACCACTTGGAAATACTGCAAGGTTTGGGACTAATCGACGAGGAAAGGGCTGCAAAGGCTTCGGGCCATGGATTTTTTTATTTTAAAAAGGATTTGGTCTTGCTTGATTTGGCAATACAGGCTTTTGCCCTGAACTTTCTGAAGAAGAAAGGTTTTGTAATAATCGAGCCGCCATTCATGATAAAAAGGAAGCCGTACGAAGGAGTGGTTGATTTAGCGGATTTTGAAAATGTGATGTACAAGGTTGAGGATGAGGATTTGTATTTGATCGCCACGTCAGAGCATGCAATGGGTGCGATGTTGATGGATGAGGTTGTTGATAAAAAAGAGCTGCCGTTGAGGTTTGCAGGTGTCAGTCCTTGTTTTAGGAAAGAGGTTGGTGCGCACGGAAAATACACAAAAGGATTGTTCAGGATGCATCAGTTCAACAAGATCGAGCAGTTTGTCTTTTGTTTGCCCGAACAGTCGGAAAAGATGCTGGGCGAGATACAGAAGAACGCGGAAGAACTGTACAAGGAGCTTGGCTTGTGTTACAGGGTCGTTGAATTGTGCAGTGGCGACCTGAGCATTATAAAAAACAAATCCTACGACACAGAGGTGTGGATGGCTGACGGGCAGTTCAGGGAAATCGGGTCTGCGACTAACTGCACTGACTATCAGGCAAGACGGTTGAATGTAAAATATCGTGAAGGCCCAGGCAAACCTGCTGCCGGTTTTGTTCACACGTTGAACAATACAGCATTAGCGACAAGTAGGACGATGATTGCAATACTGGAGCAGTTCCAGAGAAAGGACGGAAGTGTGGATATACCGAAAGCTTTGCAGCCATTTATGAACGGTGTAAAAAGACTGGAAAAAAAGTAATCTTTCTTATTTCTTCGCTACAATATAATTATTAGATAATTATGGAAGGGCAGGTTGAGGCTGAAAAGCTGGCGAAGTGCGGGAGGAAGGAATGCATTTTTCTCGCTGTTAACAGTTTGATTGAAAGCATGAAGAAGGAGATAATAGGCACGCAGAATATTCCATACCATGAGCAGCTGGTTGTTGCTGAGATATACTATATTACTGCCAGTACGTTGGCAGAGGCTTGCAGAAGATTTCTGAAGGCCGAGATGAAAAATTGCGAGGAAGGTGAGAAAAGAAGGGATCCGACTGCGACTGTTGATACTTTTATCCTGTTAAAGCAGCTAAAGGATGACGGGCTGGTTACAGAAAATTATGAAAAGGAACTGTTTGATGCGCTTGTTAAGATGAGCCCGGAGCTTGAACAACAAGTTAAGAAAGACAGGGAAACTGGCATATTGTAATCTGCAAAAACTATTTTGTAGGAGATTGATTTAAAAAAAATTATTTGCTTCTCAGATCAATTTCTCTTCTTTGCTATAATAGGTTAAAAATTAAAAAGATATGTGACTTGAAGTCGTTTGTTATTTAAGTTTTTTGCATTAAATAATCTTATGAATTATGATGTAGTAGTAGTTGGTGCAGGCCCTGGTGGATTGTACGCAGCAAACAAAATTTCAGAGGCTGGCTTGCGCACAGTAGTCGTGGAAATGCTGCATGATGTTTATGCGGTGTGCGGTGAGCTCACAAATAGACACACGCTCGATCTTCTTGGCGTATCGACAGACTCAGAAATCGTGAGCAATACGATTCGTAGAACTGAAGTTGTCTATTTGGATGAAAATAATAAACCGAAAATTACAGCTGAAATCCCTGGAAAGGTAACAGGCAAAGCCTACTTGTTGAACAGCGACTTGATGAAAGCGTACCTCAAGGAGTTGGCTGAAAGTAATAGTGTGATATTCAAGTTCAACAGTCAGGTCACCGATGTCATAAAAACAAATGGAACAATTGAAGGAATAAGAACGAGTAAAGGCGATGAATACAGAGGTCAAGTCGTTGTCGCTGCGGACGGTGCAAATTCTATTGTTGCTGCAAAAGCTGGCATGTATTTGACAAAACCAAGCGGATCGCCTTCAATGAAGGTCAAGCTAAGGAATTGTAAAATTGTTGATACAGATGTTGCGCGTTTCATATTGAGCAAGAAGTTTGACTTGGGATACGAGTGGGATTACCCCAGAAGCGAAACGGAAGCCAACGTGGGAATAGGTTCTTTCAGACCGGACAGAATGCCAACGAATATGGGGAACATTATTTCTGAATACATCAAGAGTCAACCGAAATTTGACGGAGCTAATGTTTGGTATAAAAAAGGCGATATTGTTCCGTGTTCGGGTCTGCCATCAAAATTAAGTGGTGATCATATTTTGTTTATCGGAGACTCGGCTGGACAAGTTTTCAATCTGATTGGCGGAGGCGTTTCGTCAACTCTGGACGGTGCGCATATGGCTAGCAATGCAATTATTGAAGCTTATGAATTGCAGGACTTTTCCGCGTCAATTCTTGGAAAGTACGAAGAGAAATATAGAAAGAGCGAAACTGGAAGGAAGATTCAAAGTACTGCAAAAACCTTGGATGCAATTATCAGATTTTCTGAGTCAAGAAATATTCATGGTTATATTGAAGAAGCACTCCAAAAACTTTCACCAGATGTCATCAATGAGTTTGTTGGAAGTGGATTGACGCTATCATTGCTGCCAAAGCTGCCAAAATTGCTGCCTGCATTACCGCTTGTTCTTAGAATTGTGAAAGACTATTCAGTTTTCCAGTTAGAAAACTTATTAGAAACACATTTGAAATTTAGATGAAAAAAATAATAAGTAATCGCCTTACGAATTATAGAGTAATGTTACTTGAGATTTCATGTGTTGTTGGATTGATTTGGGTTGCGGTTTTACTGATAAAAGAAAAAGATTTAAGCTATGTTCTCGGTTTTGTTCTCGGTTTTTTAGTAGGACTTTGGGTAGAACCTTATGGAATCTTAAAAAATACGTGGACATATCAAAATATTACAGCGCCATTTAATTATCCAATTTATGGCGCCCCCATTGGCATAGTTTTGTTGTATGCTTCCATTGCATCTTTGGCTGTATTTTTGAACAAAAGTTTTATTAGAATTAGAGAAAAAAATAAGGATAAACTGGATAAATCAATTGGATATATTTTAACAGCAGCAGGCCTTACCTTATTTCTTTTGTCGCACACATTTGGCATACATTATTTGATTGGATTAACTTTTATTATGGTCGGATTATATTTGTTTGTAAAAAATCCTGTTATGTTCTATGTCGGAGCAACAACTCTAGCAGCAGATTTTATTTTTGAACACTTTCTTATATTAGGTAATCAACTGAGTTACACAGTTTCGTACGGTGCCGTTGGCGTTTCTTTCTTTATGGGAGGAGCAATTTTCTCTGCATTATTCATTTTGATTGGCAGGCGATTGTCTTTGTCCAAAAAGTTAAGAAAATAAAATTTTTAGCGAATGAATATTTCTATATATCTCAAAATACCTTCAGATACATTGAGGTATATGCGGGAGGTGGGATTTGAATCTAAAATTATTTTTCCGTGTCAAAAACAGACGGTAAGTGGATTATGTAAACACTGCCTTTTTCCAGAATCACGAGCGGCCTCTTCTTCATCAACGCATCAATATTTATTTCATACACCCCTTCCTTTGGCATTCTCAGCGTTTCAATGCCGAACTTTTTCCTCGCTTTCTTTATCTTTTCTATTGCCTCTTCCTTCTCACGCTTCTTCCCAGCAACCACAGGCTCTAGTTCTTCCTCCACCTCTTCCTCTGTTGTTGTAGATTTTGTTTCCTCAATCTTCTTCGTCAGCTCTTTCTCTAATGTTGTCTGTTTAGTTTCCAATTCCTGCTGCATCTGTTTTATCTCTTCAGCATCCTTCTGCGTTCTCATCAGCAGGAAGAACACGCTGCCGCATTTACACCCGCGAAGAATTGTTGCATCATTGTCTTCATATATCAAGCCGCATCTCACGCACTTGTGCATGCTCAGACCTCTGTCAACACAGAGAAGGAGTTCGGATTCTTTTTTATTTTTTTTATGAGCCTTGCCGGACCTATCAACGTTAAACCATTCCGCAAACTAGTCTTAACAGCAGGCTTGCCCCTCAAATTTCCAATGAATGCCTGAAATCTTTCTGTCTGGTCAGTAAACCGTTCCATGAATAACTGCACGCCTTTAGTCTGCCTCTTTAAACTGCAGACCTCTATGCCGGGAAAACCGTCATCAACCTTTCTCATCGTTTCCTTTATCAGCTCCATCTCCTCCTCAGGCTTTAACACCCCATCCGTTACAAGTATAGAGCCATCGCTTACCTTGCTTAATATAAAACTGATCCTCTTATCCTGTGGCTTGTCGTTCAACGTCTCGGAAGATACGAAATCCATTTTGAATTTTTTCTCTTTCATTTTGCTCTCCTCGCATATTTTGCTATTGCATCGTATAAACCATTCAAGTTCTTTCCCTTAAGTGCTGATATGCCAACGACAGGATATTGTGGGAAAGCCTCACGGATGGCATCAGGTTTGGCCCTCTTCTTGTCAACCTTGTTGGCAACTATAATAACAGGAATCTTTCTTGCCTCCAAGTTGCCTAACAAAGTTATATTGACCTGGTTTAGCGGGTCTTGTGTGGAATCCATCACTGCTAGAACAGTATCAACATTGCTCAACCATCTTATCGCCTCTATCACACCGTTCGTTGCTTCCTTAGCCCTTTTCTTCGCCGCCTTGCCGCGTATGCCATATTTATAAAATTCTTTATAGTCTATTTTTGTGGCAAGCCCAGGCATGTCAAGCAGATTTATTAGAATTTTCTTCTTATTATGCTTAATCTCCACCTTCTCCTTCTTTTGCACTACCCTTGTCTCGTGCGGTACCTGAGAAACCTTTCCGACAGGCGCGCCTGTGAAATCCATAGATATTTTATTCGCCAATGTAGTCTTGCCAGTATTGGTTGCGCCGTATATGCCTAACCGTATGTCGCGGCGCGAGCCAAAAATTCTCAAAAACCAATCAACAACCCCTTCAAACATTATATAATAATTATTTTTCAAACTTTAAAAATAAGATGGCATTGGAATTTTATACAAAAAATTTTAGCAGCAGCAGGAAACCATCGCCGAAGTAGAGGGTGAATAACAGGGCTAGCGGGAATGCCGGAGCAAACCTCACACCCTCCTTGATCCAAATATATTTTTTTCCTGAAGACTTTAATTTTTTCAGTTCTTTTACAGTTATGCCGTCCCAAACCTTTGATTCTTGCAGAACATCTCCCACCTTCAACTGCGAAACCTTTATTTTTTTCTTGAAACCGACATCCTCAACAGTTTTAGCAAACTTCCACGTAACGAACAGACATACAGTAGCAGTAGAGGCAAAGATGGAATTTGAGAAAATCATTGCATAGTTTAAAGTCAGGTTTGAAAATCTTGTTATAACAAAGCCTATCGCTATGAAGGATAAAAAAAGCACTAGAGAGCCGATAATAAAAATATTTTTACTTTCCCTCATACTTTCAAAAAATTTTGTTATAACCTTTCTGTTCATAATCGCAATCAGCAAGGCATAGATTATCATGTATGCAGCGCCGACTAGGAAGACGTTGATGAGATAGCTTAGAGCGAAAGGCATGAAAGATGATTGTGAAGAAAGGGTTGGTAGGAGGAAGCCGACAGCAGCTAATATTTTTGCATCACCACCACCCCACTGGCCTGTGTAATACAAAACAAATCCTACACCGAGCAAACCAAGGCCTACAGCAACGCTGTTCAAAAGCGGCCAGTAACTCCATGCCATATAGGATTGCAAAGCGTAAAAAATCACAGCAAATGCTATCATCGCGTGCGGTATCCAATCAGGTACCTCTGTGGTTTTCAAGTCCCATGCCGCTGCCAATGACGAGCCGCCTAGAGCAGTTATAAGCGGAATATAGTCAAGCATGGTAAAGAATTGGATTTTGTCAAAGAAAAGTTTTTAATTTAAGAATATTTCTTGAACCCTATGCTTTTCGCTATCTCGCGAAATTTTCTATCCGGCTAATTATATTCCTTGAAATTTCATCATATTCTTTCTGAATTTCAGGCTGTGATTTTTTTATATCTTCTTTGAATTGTTTTGTATCGCTAGGGAATCTTTGTATGTTTAATAAACTTTCTAACAATTCTTTAGAATCATCTCTAAGAATATTTCTTAAATCCAATTTTTTTGGCTATCTCTCTAAAGCATAAGACGGTTTGAAGCAACAGCTCCAAATCTTTGTCTGCAATAGAGAAGGCCATAATTCCTTATTACACCGCTGGTCTTTCCGCACCTTCTGCATTTATGCGTGTCCGCACCAAATTTTTTCGGCATTTGTTCACCTCAAAAGTATTAACCGCCAACATCCCCCAGTATTTCCAGCAGATCCCTTCCATCAAAAATGTCCTCTTCAAAAATTTTTGCAAAAACCTTTTCATAAACTCCTGTGAAATCCTCATCCAGCTCTGCCTTTTTAAGAATTATGCCGCCCATCTTTGTTGTGAATTCCAAAATCTCCATTTCATGATTATGCTCCTGCTCACCCATGATATTAGATTTTGCCATGTTATCATCTCAAACTATTTATCATCTCAAACTATTTATCATCTCAAACTATTTGCACTCCAAAGGTTTTTTTCACCCATTCAACCGATTCTTCCTTATTTATTTTATGTCTCGCAGGTATTTTTCCTTTCTGCACACGCCTTTTTTTCACCCTAAAACCAGGCCTTTCCAGCGTAACTGCCAAATCAAATCCCATCATGCCCACATCATAGGAATACTTCACACCTGGTATGTCTATATACTCTCTTATACCAAAGCTAAAATTGCCTTCTTTATCAAACTGGTTTACGCTTAGTTTGTTGTCAACACCACCCAATGCCTTTTTTAAGAAATCAAAGGCAGCATCACCGCGTAAGGTAATCATAACACCTATACTTTTTCCTTTTGGAACCCCAAAGGTGCTTCTTCTTTTTGATTTTGTCAAAACTGGATTCTTGTCTGTCAGCAGCTTTAGCAGCTTCACACCCTTCTCTATCTTAGCCTTATCGTCCCCACAGCCAACATTCAGCGTTACCTTCTCCAGCTTTATCGTTTTCATAACATTCACGCTACTCACCTATTGTCACCAGTGGTTTTCCCTTGCCAACAACAAAAGTGTGATCCTTCATCGCTTCCACAGCCTTCCCTTCAATCTCGCATGCAATCTTGTTCGGCTCGTTGCTCCTTGTTACAATTATTTTTTTTATCACTGCCAGCTTACCGCTGTTCTTACCGCTTGTTAACAAGCATGTATTACCCTCTTCCATTTTTATTTGGCCTGTGATTTTCTGGCTAGGCAGCTCTATAACAATCGAATCTCCAGTGTTGTAACCTTTGTCAGCAAGTATATTCCTTCCGTCGTGCAGGTTCAGCTGTATCTTCCCCTTCTTAACAGTAGTTTTTTTGTTTATTCTGCAAAGCTTTATGTTTGCCTCCTTCTCAGGTATCTCCACCAGTTTCAAACCATTTACGTCAAGGGAAATCCTAAAATATTTTTTTATCTTCGGTATTGCTATCGTATCCATCAATCCTGCAGGGTAGCGATGATCCTTTTCGATCCTGCCGTCAACCAAAACCTCACTTCTTTTTATAATGCCCTTTGCCTCCTTTGCAGTCTCGGCAAATCCTAGTAGATCACGGATAACAATTTGCAAAGGTATGCTTTCAAACTTTTTGTGCGGCCCTGCTGACGGCCTGACAACCCATTTCGTCTTTTTCTTTTGTATGTGCCAGAACTTGGGCGCGCGCAGTCTTTTTATCCTCACCATCTCATCACTTCTTTGCTATATTTTTTTCCAAAACCTTTACCCTTAGTTTATCTTGAAGATTTAAATTAACGATTTTCAGGTTTGAAGGATGGAACGCAATCTGCCTCTCAGTCCCGTCAGTCCTTTTTATCGTGATTCCCTCGACATAGACCTTGTATTTTTTCAAATCCACTTTAGAAATCTTACCACGTTTTTTTCTATGTTCTCCTCTCATCACTTCAACCTCATCATCTTTTCTAATTGGAAAACCCCTTCTCTTGTACTTCGTCCTCAGTTCCTTTGATAAATGTGCTGACAAAATTTTTCTTCGTACATGCAGCGGTGCGTTGTACAAAAATTTTCTCTGCTTTCTTGGTTGTTTGGATTTTATCATTCACGCCACCACACTAGCTATCTTTCCCAACGCAGAAAATCTTTCCACCGCTTCTTTAGCTATCGGCCCTTTTATATCCGTTCCCTTTGGATCGCCGTTTTCGTTTGTCAGAACTGCTGCGTTGTCTTCAAACGAAACCCTCAAACCATCTGGCCTTCTATATTCTGCTTTTTGGCGGATTATAACAGCGTGAGACATTTGCTTTCTTATCTTTACATCCCCCTCTTTCACTGTAACCTTAATCAAATCAGCCACACCAGCCTTTGGCTGCCTTCCCCTCCTTCCCTTGTAACCGAAAACTGAGATTATTTGAAGAATTTTTGCTCCGCTATTGTCTGCGCATATTAAATTAGAGCCTACATTCAATGCTTTTGTTATATTAGCCCTAACAGGTTTCATATTTCATCCCCATTCCAGTAACTCTATCGAACGCCCTTCTCCTAGTAGTATCTTGCAATGTTTTAACTATGTCTCCCAAATGCCTTTCAATTCTTTGGTATCTGTACTTTTTTCCTTCGTACTTCCTTTCAAAAAATCCGTAGACAACTAGCCACTCCATAGCCTCTCTGAGAATACTATCTTTGAATCTTCTTGATGTAACATTAAAACTGTCTGCTAAATCCGTAGTGCAACCAACAATTTCATCAAAAGTTCTATCATTCTTAGTGCTTGCATTCATGTAAATGCGCGTCAACAGATTTGCCTTTACACGCAACGACATTATTTCTCTTTTCATGCCAGCATTACTGATTACCATTTCAATCACTTTTTCTCTTTACAACCTCGATTACAACAAATGCTTTGGTTTTGCTAAGCGGTCTGCATTCAGCCATTCTCACAACATCGCCTTCCTTTGCAGCAACGCATTCGGGGTTGTAAGCGGAAATGCGGTTATGTCTTCTTTCGTAACGCTGGTATTTTGTGAGATAATGATAATAACGCTTTTCTACAATAGCAGTTTTTTGCGCCCTTGTCGAAGCCACTGTTCCATCCAAAATCTTACCTCTGGCAGAAAGTGTGCCGTGCCACGGGCATAACTTGTCATTGCAAGTATCCTTTGGCGGCTTTGCATCTATACCAATGTTCCTTGCTTTATTCCTAGCCATATCACCATCTTGCAATTTTCTTTTTTATTCTATCTTCAGGCCTACCTATTAATACTTTACCGTCAACCATTACTTTCACTTTGTTAGGTAGTGTAAATATAAATACTGTGTTGCTTTTAGGTATAACTTTTTCTTTTCCATCTTTTGCCTCTATTTTTATTGTGCTGTATGTCTCGTCAATCACTTTGCCGATTAGACCTTTTTGTGAAGCATCAGTGCTATCCTTTATTTTTACAAGCAAGCCGCAAAGCTCATGCCTTACAAGATTATGTGGCGTAATCGGCATACTTTAATATTTTACTTGTAATTTAAAAATGTCTCGTAGAAAGTGATTGTGTGCGGGAGGTGGGATTTAAAACAAAAATTATAAAATGTCTTATCTTAGATTATCTCAATCTGTTCTTCGCTATAACCAAGTTGCAAAAGTATGGCCTTAACCCTTGCCTTGTGATTACCCTGCAATTCTATGTGGCCATTTTTAAAAGTGCCGCCGCATGCAAGCTTTGATTTTAACTGTGATGCCAAGTCCTTGGCATTGTTTGTTATACCGCTTATCACTGTTATAGACTTGCCAAACTTTCTTTTTTCCACAAAAACCTCAATCTTTTGTGTTTCCTGGTCTATAACCTTACAGACGCACAATTCCTTTGGTAAACCACATTTGACGCATATGTCGGCCATTTGTTCTATTTTTTCTCCTTTTTCTTTTCTTCCTTTTCCGGCTTGACTTTTGGCTTTAGTCGCAGCTCGCTCTTCACAGTCTCTATCCGAGCAATAGCCCTTTTCAATTCAGAAATCCTTCCAAAATTTTTTACAGGCCTTCCCATCTTGACATTGCCTAGCTCTTTCACTAGTTCCAATTTGAGCTCAGAAAGTCTCTTTGATAATTCCTCAGGCTTTAGTTCCCTAGCCTGCTTTATTTTTAATATCGCCAAATAACTTCTCCTTTTTTCTTATTCTTCTTTATACTTTAAATCTCTTGCGGCTTGTCCTTCTTTGCTGTTTCCTTTTCTGCAGCCTTTGCCTCTACAACCTTTAGCTCAAACTCCTTTGGTGTTTGCAACATAATCTTAACCTCCACGCCAACTATGCCTGGCCGCAGCATGGATTGTATGGAACCATGTTCAACAAGCGTCTCTGCATAATCGCCTGAATGGGCAATAAAGCCTCGCTTGGCCTTAAAAACTCTTGCCTTGTCACCGCCAAGCTTGCCCTTGACATTTATCTGCACACCCACTGCTCCTGTTTCCATAACCCTGTCAAGATAAAAGTCAACAATCTTTTTATAATTGCCACCCCTTTCCAACGCCTCAGTGATGCGTTTTGCAACAATCTTTGCATCTAGGAAAGGGTTGTTCACCTCCTTAACATCGAGCAAAGGATTTTCAAAACCAAATTTAATTTTTATCTCCTCTGTTATCTCTGCAATCTTCCTTCCAGATCTTCCTATAACCAAACCAGGTCGGCTGGCATAAACCACTATCCTTGTGCCCATCGGCGTTCTTTCAATCTCTGTATGGCTGTAATCTGCTTTTTTGAATCTTTTTGCAAGATACTCCTCTATCTCAGACTCCTTTATTCCCTCTTTTACAAACATCTTTTCTATTGCCATTATCTCTCCTCTACCTCAACTAACAAGTTAGTGGACTTGGCGCTCCTGCCGCGATGTCTGAATCTGCTTTTCGGCAGCATAAACTTTCTACCTTTGTCAGCCTTGACGTTTTTTATAAACAGCTTTGCTGTGTCAAAACCCTTTGCCTTTGCTGATGCCTCGGCGTAACCAATTATCTCAAGGAATTTTTTCGAGGCTGAGGTGTAATATTTTCCGTCTATGTCAACCTGCCTGTCTATCAGGTTTGATAAAAATTGTTTAACATGCTCAACCTTCTTGCCTTTCAGCCGCTGGCACAAAACCATAGAGTGTTTTAAAGAAACACGGGCTTCGTCAAACCTTGCTATAGCAGTTTTCATATCATCACTTCAACGGTATGTGTTTTGAACCTCTCGTAGCGCCTACACCTGGGGATGAATGCTTGACACGCTTGCATGTCATTCCCAGCTCGCCGATGCGGTGGCCAATCATTTCTGGTGCAACAACAACAGAAGCCCACTTGCCTCCTGCATCTCCCTTCTTTGACCCGCCAGTATAAATGCCAAGCTTCACGCCAACCATCTCCGGCAGTATTACCATATCCCTGACATGGGTCTTGTGGAACTTGCCAGGGGTTTTCCTTATGTTTTTCAACAACTTTCTGTGCTGTTCTGTTAAACCGCGTCTTAACCTTCTCCTTTCGCTTGATGTTAGCAAACGGCCAAACTCCTCAACAGTCATCTTCTTCAAATCATCCAAACTTTTCCCTCTGAACAAAAATGCTTTAACCATTTGTCATTACCTCTATTACATTTTCAAAGAAATCTTCTCTTGAATTTACAACATCTGCTGTATTAGGTACAAGCTCAATGTGTGAGCAAAATTTTCTTTCAGCTTCTTCCACAAGTTTTCTTATTTCACTCATTGAATTTGGATTCAATGCAGGGTCAGGTATGTATACCATCGATCCATAGTAGGGTTCACCTTTATAATTAAATATTTTTGGTATTCCGATACCTGGCCGTGCCTTTGTAAAAAATCCATATGGAAATAGTAATCTATAATCTATTACCTTCGTTCCTTCTGGAATTTTTGTAGCCAAAAGATAATTTACCATTATTTTCCCTTTCTTTTTCCCATTCTTCTCGGGCTTATGCTTCCTACCTTTGCTCCGGGCGGCGCATGCCTGCTAACTGACTTGGATGGACGAGGCCTGTGCTGCCTTCCACCATACGGATGGTCAGTAGGTGTCATACGTGATCCCTTGCTTCTCGGATACAATCTTCCCCTTGCATACATGGCGTAAACCTTCTTCCCAGCCTTTGCAAACGGCCTCTCCTCCCTGCCCCCGCCTGCAGGTATTCCTATGCTTGCCCTGCAGTTTTCATTCAAATCCTTTAATTTTCCTGATGAAAACTCTATCGTAACTGTGCCCTCCCTCTTTCCAACCACCATGGCGAAAACACCAGAGCTTCTGCACATCTTCGGCCCGGATTTGGGATAAGTTTCCACGCAAAATATTTTCGTTCCTTCCGGAATTTTTGCAAGCTGCAAAACGTTACCTGTTGAAGGCGAGCCGTCATAAGAAACCAAATCACCGACTCGCAAACCCTCTGCTGCTATGTGCAAAACCTCCTTTCCATCCTGAAATTTCACAATAGCAACAGGTGCTGAGCGGCCCGGATCATTAACAATATCCTTTACTTGCCCTATTCCTGCTGGGGCGTATTCAACACGGCCCAGAAACCTATGGCTAGGTGAAACATACCTCGGCCCTCCCTTGCCCCTTGCCCTTGGAATTATTCTTTTTCCCATTTTCTCAACCAATATATTTCAGATCATTATTATTAACCCTTCTGTTTTCTGCAGGCATCGGTATGCCGAACACAGGTCTGTGAACATCCCTTGCATACAAAAGAATTGAGCCGTTTTGTTGCTCAATCTCTTTATAAAAAACCCAGTCAAGGAATCTACCGACCAAATCAAAAACATAGTTAAACAACCTCATACTATCCCCAGCTTCACTGCAACATCAGCGGCCTTAAACTCTGGCTTTAACTTTATGTAAGCCTTCTTCTCTCCTTTCATGGTCATTTCCGTATTCACCTTTTCAACCTTCACCTCAAACACCTTCTCAAAAGCCTCTTTTATTTCCTTCTTCCTTGCCTTCTTGCCAACAATAAACACTATCTTATTTTCCTTCTCAATCAGGCCAATGCTTTTTTCGGTCATGTATGCATACCTTAATATTTTCCACGGATCCATTCATACCGCCCCACTTAGCCCGCCTGCCTGGCAAACTTTGCATCCAGACATTCTCACGTACATCTTCCCTTCTACTTCGTCTGCCAAAGCTATGGTTCGTGTCGCAAGTTCCCAAAGTTTTTTATCACAATATTTTGATGTGAATGCTTTCCAAAAATTTCTTCTTTCTTCTCTTTTTTCTGGTTCTGAGGTTTTTATAATTTTTCCAACCCTTCTCAAAATTTCTCCCTCTTCTTCTTCACTATAACCTCTCAGATAATCTACAAGACCGGTTTTTTTTCCCAATTCTCTTGCTACTGATTCACACCCATACCATTTCAAACTCTCAACAGCCCAATCTACTCTTTGCATTCAATCACCAATTTTTTTCAAAGCAGATTGCGTATATATCGCAAGCCTGCCAGGCATGCCGCCTGGTGCAAGATAGGCAGCAGACAAGTTCTCGGCACGACAAACATTGATGTTAAGATTCTTTGCAGCCTTTCCTATTCCTTTGTCTTCTGTTATAACAATCAAAGGCCCAACCTTTCTTTTGTATTTCCTTCCCCTTGTCTTTCCTCTACCAGCCCTTATCTTTCTTTCCTTCAATTTTTCCAATTCCTGTCCTAGTCCGATTGCAGTTAAAAAAGAAACCAGTTCTTTTGATTTTTTCATTTGTTGCATGTCATCCAACACAACTATCGGCAGCTGCTTTATATTATCTATCCTATGCCCGCGGTTTACAACGAGATCACGAACAGCTGTTGCTGCTATGGCCGATCTTGTTGCAAGCTTTCTTTCCTTTTTGTTTATGCCTTCCTGCCAAACCTTCTCAACCTTTGGCGGGTGAGCTTCTCTGCCACCCTTGGCCTGCGGCACAATTCTCGCCTTCCACATAAGGTTTGGCGAAACCTTGCCGTGGATGCGTGGCATGCGCGCCATCTCCTTGTTCATCATCGTCCATCTATGCCTTCTGTAGCCATGGTAGTGTGCGGAACTTCTTTTACCAGCCATCGGGTCAGTACCGTAAGGTTGTCTAATGCTTGCCGTAGCAATAACAGCCCTTCTTATCACATCTTGCCTTACCGCTTCGCTAAAGACCTTTGGCAAATCCACTTTGCCAACAACCTTTCCGCTTAAATCAAAAACATCCGCTTTCATATTTTCACCCAGCAACTATCTCCCTCACCTCTTGTAAAAGCAACTTTGCCTTTTGCGGCCTCACAGGCATCCTCATCCTTACCAGCCTCTTCTTCGGCCCTGGTACAGAGCCTTCTAAAATTATGTAACTGCCTTTTATGACGCCATAGCGGTTGAAACCAGATTTTGGTGTTACCTCTTCACCCCTTTCACCGATTTTTAGAATTCTTTTATTCAGTTCCGTCCTGCGTTGAAATCCCAACTGCCCTGCCTGCGGGACGGTCCATCTTACCTTTCTAGGAGTCTGTGGCCCTAGCGTACCAATGTGACGCCGCTTTTTCTTTGCATGCCTGTCTTGAATTTTTATTCCAAATCTTTTCACCACGCCGGCCATACCCTTTCCCTTCGTCACTGCGACAACATCAACAAGTTCTCCTTCCTTAAAAATATCACCAATTTTTATTTCTTTTGCAAGCATCTGCTTTGCAAAATCAAAATTTTCTTTCAGATTTTTTCCACCAATTTCCATCTCAAAAATTTCAGGGGTTTTTTTAGCGAATGCAGATAACCTTGGCTGTGTAGAAATTATGAGCCTTACTTTTACAAAACTTTGTAAATTTTTTTCCAAGTCAGAAATTTTTTGCTCGTTAGGTTTGGCAGCAACCTTTCTTGCCAAATCCTTTGGCAGTTCTTTTACCCACAGCCCGCCAGCGGCCATCAGGCCTTTTGCGGTACTTGCGTACAAACGCAGGCCGATGACCTTGAGCGGTGGGCAGTCAATAATTGTTGCAGGAATGGAGATCTCCTGCCCAAATGTTGTTGCGCCTTTCCTGCTATCAACAACAATGGCATGACCCATCGCAGCCTTATAACCTGCGAAATCTAACAGCCTTGCCTTGTCAGCAGCTGGATAGATGGATAATTGTGGATAAATCCTTGCGGCACGCTTTCTTGGCCAATATGCCAGAGTTCCTCTCCTTGGTGTATGATCCTTCATAACAGTACCTCACTTCGTAACAGTACCTCACTTCGTAACAGTACCTCATGTAATACGCCGGACTAATTTATATTAATTAGTTCTGTTGCATTAGGTATTTAAATATAAATAATTAGTCTACCAATAAATTATAGTCTTATGCAGTCGGTAAAGGGAATAAAATTCCAATTTATAGTCTCCGAAGGAAATATTAACTTATTGTTGAAGAGATATTCTAAAACTGTTAATCTCTTTCTTGAAAAAATATTTCTTTATAGAGTTTCTTCCTTATCAGGTCTGAACAAGTTTAGAAAGGAAATTTACATAAAAACAAAGTTAACAGGGTGCAATTCTGTTCTTGCATTGCGTTCTGCCTTGTCAATATATAGAAGTTGGAAAAAGAATAAAAGGAAAGAACTGCCGAATGTAAAATCAAAGTTTATCCAATTACAGCCAAATTAGACCTGCAAACTTATTGAAAATAAGTTAAGGATAACATTTGAGAAAAGAAAGTATATTTGGCTCGAGCTGAAAGTTGGAAAATATCAGCAAACTTTTTTAGATTTGATTGAACAATGCAAATTGAAACTCGGTCAGATAAATGTTGGAAAAAATTTTGTTGTCTTGGCAGTAAAAAAAGATTATTTACCTTATAGGTATCAAGGTATAATTGCTCTCGATATTAATGAAAAGTCGATAGATGGTATGATATTCAAAAATAATGAAATTAAACCAGTTAGATGGGATCTAAGTAAGATTTATGATTTAAATCAGTATTATTTTGGTCATAATAGAAGGCTTCAGAAAAAATATCCGAAAAGATTCGCTTTGTGGAAGAAATTATCGCATAATAAAAACTATAGAAACAGAATTAGATGGCATCTCGATAACGTAAGTAAACAGATAGCTGATTTTGCTGAAGGGGAGAAACTTATGATAGTTATGGAGGATCTGAAAAATATTAAGAAAGGAATTAACAAGAGGAAATTAAAACTGAATAAATATAATAACAAGGAACAAATGATGAGGACTAAACCTTTATCTTTGTTGGGAAGGTTGAATAGAGCTAACTTCAGAAGAAGCCAATTTTTAATTTCTTATAAGAGCATGTGGAATAATACTCCACTAATGTACGTCAATCCGAAAAACACAAGCAAGAGTTGTAGCAGATGTGGTGAAATAGGAACACCGAACGATTCAATTTTTGTTTGTGAAAAATGCGGATTGAAAATTGATAGACAATTAAATGCCTCAATAAACATTGGAATGGTTGCGTTGGTTCACGCAAATAGACTGCTGGAAGTTGAAGTTTTCAAAAAACAGATTCCAGAAGTTGCTTTGACTGCATAAGACCCGTTAATGCAACAGAACCTATCCATTAGTTGGCATATCTTTTTAAATTTGATTTTTTACCTATTTCTAGGATGGCATGACAAAATTAAAAGTCACGAGGTATCCTGACGGTTATGTGATCGAGGCCGAAGAGGGAGACAGATTCGTCGGAATAGTGGTGTGCGAGGTTAAAGTTCCCTATACTCCGAAAAATGGTTTATCAAGAAGATCCGGATACATTTCAGGACTGGATGTTGAGGAAGAGTATCGACGTAAAGGCATAGGAACTTGTCTGCTTTCCAAGGCCGAGGAGATTTCTAGAAAACACGGAATGGAAATTGCAGTACTTGTTCCAGAGAAAGGTCACTTGATAAAATGGTATGAAGAAAGAGGTTACAAATATGAACCTGGCAAGAGTATAACGATAGCAGGGCATAATCTTATGCTCACCAAAGGTTTAATGGTAAAAGAATTGCAAACTTAAATCCTCTTTTTTTTAAATCTATTTCATGCAAGAATGCATATTTTGCAGGATAGCGAAAAAACAGATGCAGGCGTATGTTGTTTTTGAAGATGAAATTTCTACTGCATTCTTAGATATTAACCCGCGCAGCGTTGGCATGTGCATTGTTATTCCAAAGCAGCATTATAGCGAGTTTGACGAAAATTTTGAGCTCAGCAATCTTGTTTTGCAAACAACGATGAAGGTGGCAGCTATGGTTAAACAAGCATTGCATCCGAAGGCTGTAGAGTTCGCTGTTATGCATTCTGAAGCAGTGCAGCATTTTCACGCTCGCGTTTATCCTGTTTATGAAAACGAGATACCGCTCATTGAAAACCAGCCGAAAAAGATAAGCGAGGCTGAGTTGAAGAGTGTGCAAGAAAAAATAAAATCTGCTGTGGTTGACATGGCGTTTCCTGTAAAGGAGATTGTTGAAGAAAGGGAAGCTAAAAAAGAGAGGAAACCTAGGGAGAAAAGAAGGAGCAAGAAGGCGGTTTTCTGGATGCGCAGGGAGATGGAGGTTGGCTAGTTTGGAATTAAAAACTGTGAAGATAGAGGCCCCGAAAGATTGCAATATTATTTTGCTGCAAACCCATTTCATCAAATCAGTGAAAGATATAGCTGAAGCGCTTGTAAGTTCTGTTCCGAATATAAAATTCGGGCTTGGTTTTTGCGAAAGTTCTGGCGAATGTTTAGTAAGACATGAAGGAAATGATGAAGAATTGAGAAGGGTTGCTGCGGAAAAGGCGTTAGAAATCGGCGCAGGTCACTCTTGTTTGATTTTCATTAAAAATGCCTATCCGATAAATGTTTTGAACAGGATTAAGGAGATACCTGAGGTTTGCTCTATATTTGCAGCAACTGCAAACCTGGTTGAGGTGGTGCTATGCGAAACAGAGCAAGGCAGGGGTATATTAGGTGTAGTGGATGGTTTGAGGCAAAAAGGAATCGAGGATGAAAAAGGAATAAAATGGAGAAGGGAATTCTTGAGGAAGATTGGATACAAGTTTTAGGCCTTGGCAAAAAATTGTCTAGATATTCCTTTTGATTTAAATCAAAACGGAATAAAGACCTGGACATTTTATAATGAAGTTAGGAAAACACAATTCAAGAATGCTAAGAAAAGACATACTAATAGTGAGAGGAGAAGATAATCTTAGGAGATGGATTGATAAAATAGGGTTTTCTAATTTATCAAAATTAATAAAAATTATTATTTGGGAAAAATATGGCAATTGCCCTCCTCATATGGACTTGTTCCAAAGAATTGGGTTCACATTAAAAAGTGATAAATTTAATTTGTTGGTAATTAATAAGATTTTAGAGAACATTGAAAAAAGATTTAAAGTAGATTATGATATAGATAGCATAAAGCGGCTATTTGGAAATGACCAGATGCGGCTGTTGATTGCTAGAAAGCAAGCAGAATCCAGCCTGGTCTAAGACCCTAACAGTCAAATGGGGCAAGCCTTCCAAGCTACTGTTATAAAGCAGCTTGATAGAGACCCGGGTTCAAATCCCGGCGGCCGCATTCTTCCAAACCTATATTTTCTATACATTCAAATTAAAAGTATGGCTGGCTTGAGTAAAGACTGGATAAAATTTTATGACAAAACAGCAATTGATAGGGAAACAGCGCTCGGCAAAAACAATTTCGGAAAAATCGGGCCGATAAAAATAATTGGAGAGAATGGGGACAGGGCTTGGATAGAAACTATAAAATCAAGGTTAAAAAACGGTATGCGCATCATTGACATTGGCTGCGGAACTGGCATTCATTTGCGAGAGATTCATAGGGCAACTAACAAAAATGTAAAGATGATTGGCATCGACATATCACCTGGAATGATAAAGGTTGCAAAGAACAAATCTAGAAAAATGAAAAATTTGGAATTTTTTGTCATGGACACCTACAAAACCAGGTTCAAAGACAATTATTTTGACATCGTGATCAACCGCTTGGGTGTAAAATCTAATAAAGAGGTTTTCCGCATTCTCAAAAAAGGCGGATACTACTTTCTATTTGTTACTGGCAGGGATGACTGGAAGGAAATGGTAAAACTTTTCAGTTTTAAAAAGTCTGATGATTTAAGATTTCATAAAAAATTACTGAAAGAAGCAGGTTTCAAAATAACAAAGATAAAAAAATACTCTTCGGCGGAATATTACAAAAATGTGGGTTCGTTGGCAAAAACATTGGATATAGTACCCTTCAAACCTCCTTTCAACAGAAAAAAGCACCTTGCCAAACTTAAAAAATATGCAGTAAAACATGCAACCCCTTTGGGAATAGAATCAACGCAAAGGAGGGTTATAATAACTTGTAAAAAATGACCCTCACTATCTTCAATAAAAAATTACGTTTAATTACTGCCAAAAACAAATTTATTTTAGGTGATTTGGTTGCCAAGAGAGATGAAAGAAGAACATGAAAAATACACGGGCAAAAAATTGGCGATGCTTGGAGTGCTACTTTTGGTCGTCGGCGTCATGCGATACCTTAACTTCGATTGGTCGTACGTATTCATGGTAGTCGGCATACTGATGATACTAAAAGCGCTCATGTTAAAAAAATAAAGCAATCTAGCAGTTTCAACCCGCCAATATTTCAATAAAAATTATTCTCTAGAAATTCCCCTTCCTGCTTTACTGTTTATTGTTTATCTTAATATTTTAGCTGATTGCGGTGTGACGAGTATATAGCCTTCCTCAGTTCCTACCAAATCCCAACCCCACTGGTTGCTTATTCTCTTCAGCTTCTGCACGCAGTTCTGGAACTCGCCCAGGTCCTGCCTCTGCAAGTCCTTTGTTTTGAGGAAAACTATGTTGCCTTCCTTCACTAACCTGCCTACCCTCTCCACATCTACGAAATCTCTCAGGTTCTCTATCCTAACAGTTGTCTTTTTTAAAGGTTCCTCTTCTTCAGGAAGTTCTGCGATCTCTTCTTCGTCCTTTTTCTTAAGCAAATCTGTAATAAGGCCCAAAAGCATCACCTCATTTCAATAATTATATGGTTCTAAAAATATAAAAGAATAGAAATTCTGCAATTAAAGCATCTCCACATAATCTGCAGCATTCCTGCAGCATATTGAAAAGCCCGGATCCGCCCCCAGTACAACTGTTTTTTTACCATATTCCTTGGCCTTTAGTATTACAGGCAGAAAGTCTGCGTCCCTTGTTGCAAGGGCTATAACATCCACGTCCCTTGTCAACGTTGCTTCCGTGGCAGAGACAGCCAAAGCGACATCCACATCACTAGCCTCCTCATCTTGTTCAGCCATGATCATCACGCACTCAAACCCTTCGTTTATTACTGCCTCGATAAGTTTCTCAGGTGCGAACTGGTTTAAGAACACGCGGGCGATTATGACCCTGCCATATTTGAGCAGCCTCTTCTTCAGTTCTCTCAGATCGACCATGAACTCTTTTCTGAGCATGTTCGGTCCGTCGACAAAAAGAGCCACCTTTGGCACTTGGTCGTATTCGTACTTTTCATACCTTCCTCTTCTTTCCATAAATAACAACCTCCTGTTATTTCTTACTCTTTATTAACACTTGTAGGAATTATAAATAGTTTTGCATGGTTTGAGCTTTGTATGCGGGAGGTGGGATTTACTGCAGCGTCACAGAAATCTCTTCGCCGTTTACTGTAGCTTTAGTTACAACACCGCTGAGCTCGGCCGTTTCATCAAAAATAAGTGAGCCCTGGAACGTTTGGATAACAAGTCTTGCCCCTTCAAGATTGCTTATTGTTGGCGCTTTAGCTACAACAGTCAGCTTGCCTGTAACCGGTGGGAAGGTTATTTTATTTTCGGAAATGGATGAAACAAACATCTTTCCTGACGTAAAAGCAACTTCAACAGCCAATTCCTTTCCTGATGAAGAAAAGAAAACATCATTAACAGCAATGCTCAGTGTATTGCCTTTTATTGTCACTATTCCCGTATCTGAAAAAGACACGTCGCCGTTTAGGTTTCCTATCACAACCTTGTCAACCTTGTTAACTGTTGTAGAGTCTATTTTCATGTAGGCAACATTCCCCTCAACCTTTACAGTAGAATTGACAGCGTGAAATACCATGTTGTTAAAAGACCCCCTACCTGTCTCAAACATTATTGTAAAGGGCCTTTCGCTGGTTCTGAAAATAACTTTTGCCACAAAGGATGTGATTTCTCCGAAAGGCTTTCCCAGCATTTCCATATAGTTAGGTCCGCCAAAATAATAGGTAAAGCCTATCATGCCAGCTACTGCAACTACGAGCAAAATTAAGACAAGAACCTTCCAGTTCATTCACAACCCCCAAACATTTATTAATGATGGATAATATATTAATGCATAATTAAACATTTAAAATAAGAACTTGAAATTCTTATAATCGGTGAAAAAATTGAATAAAAAAATCGTTTTCGCAGCTTTCATAGTTTTGTCAGCAATACTGCTTTCCAACCACGTTTTAGCAATACCGACCATAGACATAAGCGGTGTAGCTGACTACAAGGCTTACAGCAAGGGCAGGATCAATGTTTTTGCCAAGGATGACAGCGGCAAGCCTATAACAGGTGGCAGCGGAACAACACAGGTCTATTCGCAGGATAATGAGATGATAGCTTCTGGTGCGCTCAAAGAGCTAACCGGCGGGCAATATTATGTAGAGTTTACTGTGCCTGATACAGGGGGCGTGTACAGTGCTCTCATCAACTTCCAGTCTTCAACCGGTAGTGCTGCAGGTTCGTTCACATTCAACGTAATCCCATTTGATTGGTTTGGTGTTGGTGTCAATGTTTTGTGGTTCGTTTTCATCTTTGCCTCGATATTTTTCGGCCAGAGAATTTTAATTTACCAGATTATTGCAAAGTCAGAACAGTTTGTTGCTACCTTAGATAGTATGACGGTTAAAGGTAAGAATATTGTTATTGGGAAGATAACAAAAAAACCTACAAAGGAATTGCGACAGCAAGTGGATGGCTTTTTGGAATTCTTCACAATAAGCCCTGTGAACCTTGATCCATATGGCATTTTAAGAAAGATAGAACATCTGTACAACCTCTCAGAAACCCGTTTCAAACACTTTATAAAACAAATCGCGCCAAAGGCAGATTCGGAAAGTCAGGCAAATATCATGATGGGATTGAGCGGGGCTATGTCTTTGAATGAATTAACAAAGATAGTGCGGCATTATTTGGAACTAGTGAAAAAGACCAAGAGTTTACAGTTCGCATTTTTGCTGCAAATGCAAATGCCTTTTGCTGAACGTATTGCTAAAGCACTGTTAGCAGGGACGGAGGCATTGTCGAATGGCTGGCCTATTGGCGATAGCGCCGGCAGCATGGTTGCTGCTAAGCTGATTGGCGATACGAAGGTGAAAGAGATTGAAGAGGATGTGGTGATGGGAAAGAAAAGGATCAAGGGAAAGACCGTTTATGTTATGAAGGCAAAGGGGCCTGGTGGCAGGTTGGGTAAGCTTGGTAAGGCAGTAGAGAAGATGGCAAGGGGAAAGGTTGGAAAGATTATAACAGTTGATGCTGCTGCCAAGCTTGAAGGTGAAAAAACAGGCAGCATAGCAGAGGGTATTGGGGTTGCTATAGGTGGAATAGGTGTTGACAGGGCCCAGATAGAAAACTTGGCTGTAAGCAAAGGCCTGCCTTTGGATTCGATAATTATCAAGATGAGCGCTGAGGAATCTATACAGCCTATGAAGGCTGAGGTTTTGGATGCTGTTGACAGGGTTGTGAAGCTGGTTGAGGATGACATAGCTGCAACAAGGCAGAAGGGGCCAATAATAATGGTGGGTGTTGGCAACACAGGCGGTGTTGGTAACAACGGCAAATCCGTTGCCGAGGCTGAAAAGACTGTTAGAAAAATCCTGAAAATAATAAAGAAGAAAAAGAAGAAGAAGAGATTGGGCATATTTGACGTAGAAGAACAGGAATGATTTTTTTAAAAATATTATTCAGACCCTTGCTTGGATTGCTTCTTTCATTTTTTTCTCCAGGTCTTCCACAGAGCCATCATTGATAACTGTTACATCAGCTAGCTTCATGCACGCCTTAACCTGCTGGCCGTAATCAGGTTCGGCCTCGCCTAGATCCCTTTTCTCCACCTCAACAAATTCCTCAAAATTTTTCGGATCAGCCTTCTCACCGCGCTTCTGTACCCTTTCCCACCTGACATTTTGTGGCGCGTCTATTGCTATTAGAAGAAACTGCCCGCCAAACTTTTTTTTCAGGTATTCAACCTCGCCGGGATTGCGTATGCCGTCAATTATTATCAAATCCTTGTTCCTCGGCAGGTATTCCACTGCTAACATTGCTAGTATATGCGGGCCGTATTGTTTTCTCATCTGGTCGCCCAATTCCTGCAGCTTTGCCCTGTTGAATGTTTGTTTCTTCCTTTCCAGCTCACCGCGGATTATCGTTGACAATGTCACGTAATAACAGGAGAAATTCTTCTTTATAGCCAGCTTAGCCATCTCTTTTCCAGAACCCAAGGTGCCAGTAAGGCCAACAACCAATTTTACCATTTTAAAATATTTTGTAAATGAACTTAATAAACGTTTTTTGCAGCTATTTTTCAAGGAAATATTTATTTCTGTCATTGTGCAACAGCATACTACCTGCTGCGCGGGTTCAAATCCCACCTCCCGCACAAGTAAGTTATATTTTGTGGGATTTGCTAACTTAACATAGAGATAATGAGATTAGAAGAATATCTTAATACAAAGAACATATTTCCTGCTGCATTATTGTTTCTCTTAACCATCATTTCTTTTAATCTATTCGCAGTTTTTGACTTTGCTTCAGGTTATAATTATCCTATTCTTGGTTTTTTATCATCAAGCTATTTCAGCTATCCGTTTATGTTCTTGATAACTCTCTTGTTCATAAAGAAATTTGAAAAAAATAAATTGAAGCAATTGTTTAGTTCTTTAGGATATGTTAAAACCAATTTTGTAAAAAGTATAAAATGGGCTTTATTTTTTGGTTTGGTGTATCTAGTTCTCATCTTAATCTTTATTTCAATATCAGGTTCGGATATCAACAAAGAGTTCAGCAAATGGTATCAAACAAGATTCATTAGATGGTATGATCCTACCTTTGCATTCAGTGTATTATTCGGAGCGGCTTTTGTTGAAGAGACTGCATTTAGAGGTTACATCCTCACAAGATTAACACCTAAAGGGAAATTAACTTTAAAGAAAGCAATTTTACCAATTTTAATAGCTGGATTATTTCATATGGCTTGGCATTGGCCTTTTGGATTTTATGAACCAAGCTACTGGGGTTTAGTAAACAACATAGGAAGCATGCTCATTAGCATTGCCACAGGATTTATAATGTTGAAGACAAGAAACATATTTGGAGCAAGTCTACTTCATATAATTAGTGATTTCCTATGAAATCTCTTTCAGTGGGTTCAAATCCCACCTCCCGCACAGTAATTGATTTTTAACTGATTTTCTTCGTAAAATAAGAGAAAAAGCACCAGTATTCACAATCTTGTGACGTGCACTGTAGTAGCATTGTAATACACAGTAGTCAAAATTTGAGAATTTTCTACTTGATAGTAAGCCTTAAATCTTTAACTATTTAGTAAATCTGTAGTGATAAAATATGGCTATGGCTGAAGCACAACAGCTTTTATTTGGTAAAAGACAAGCAATTCTTTCTAATCTTTCAACAAGAAATCTCTGGCAAGAACTCACTCTATATGCATGTAATCTCTTAGGGCCTAATTTCAATAAGTATTCAGTTACAACTCGACCATTAGCAGATGAACAACAAATTTTAGAAAAATATCCAATTATACCAAAGCAGTTAGCAGACGTTAAACAGATTCCTGTGTTATATTTATTTTGCGAAACAGCCTATAGCGAAGAATTAGGTGCGTTTAAAGAAGGATATGCTGTATATCATGATTTAGATACAGGCAAAGTAAAACATGATGTTATAACTACTGGAAAAATTAGTTTTGCTCTTTTAGAAAGAAAAGATGAAGCCGTTTCACTTGCTGGTGAATCTGACGATTTAAGTCCTGAAGATGAAGTAGAAAATTGGTATATGACACCTGAAGAAAAATATTTTTGGAAAAGATTAAGCACAAAGTAGCATTTATTAAAATATTCTCGCTCTGTAGTCCAGCCAGGGAGCACACCTCCCGCGCATGTAAAGTACCTGAAGATATTTTGAGACATCAAGAATACTTTTTCTATAAAAAAATTTAAATATAGGAAAAATCAGAAATTGGGACCTGAAAAATCATAGATCCCGCAAAAATTCACAAATCGCAAGCCCGGACTGTTTTGCGTCCATTAGCTTTTGCCCTTTCAGTTGCTCTTTTTACCTTCCATGCAATTTTGTTGTCCAATTCCTTGAAAAAGTCTCCTCCTGCCCTAAAGCCCTTCAGGAGCTTTCTAACAGAAGATTTGACAGCATGAGCCATCTTTACACCTCCATTTTCTATTATCTTTTGGTCTTTGGTGAATATTTAAAGTTTTAAAAATCGCAAATAGCCTAACGCGGTTTATGGTATTTTCTTAATTCCACGACGCTTCCCTCTTCAATGCCCATTGCCCGCTGGACGGCTATCGGAATGTCAATATAAAACCTCTCATACTCGCCCCTGCCCCTCTTTGTCCTGCTGGTGGCTCTATGAACCGTTACAAGGTAGGAGCTCGTGCTGAGAGATCTGGTTACTAACAGCTCATAGAGTGTAACAATGGATCCGGTTTGCAATGCTTTGTACCAAGACATCATTTTAGGGCCTAGCAAAAATTCCAGAACCCTTCTTATTTCTTTAGGTGAAGGATTTTTTCCCATGCTGGCTCTCGCTTCTGGCATAACTCATCCAGTCAGAATTAGAAAGGTTAGAAATTTAAACTTGTCTAACTATCTCGCGGGCGTTACTTACCGACTAGCCAATAACTTTTTTATTTTACCAAAATTTTCAAAATAAAACAAATGACCTTCGCACTTGCAGTCACTTGATCCAAAGTTTTTTACTACCTTTGAAATTTTAGCAAGATTGCGTGAAACCTCACACTCCACATCCTTGTTTGAAAATATTTTGGTAGCAACAATTTTTGCAGCAGGATCGACAAGAAAATAATCGATATGCCAGTGTAGGTTACCTGCCTTTTGTCTGTTCAACCTTCCATACCGTTCCAACCTCTTCTCCAAATAAATAGTTTTGCCAAGTGCGGAGCCAACATAACAGTAGTATCCTTTTGGAAAAAATATTTTGTCCAGACTACCTACTTTTATGCTGGAGTTTTTTCGAAGTTTTACGACAAGTATATAACTTCCTTTCATAAAAATAATTATGTTTTTTAAAAGTTTTTTAATGACCTAAAAGTTGCGGTAAATATTGGCTAAGTAAATACATCATTCCAAATATTACCATTCCCCCTCCAATTGTCCCACCCATTATTGCAGCTTCACCAGACATAGTATGCCTATAAAATTCATTGCAATATAATCGAAAAAATTTTTCATCCCTGGAAGTTGTTTTAACATTTTCTTTAACTTCTCTGGGTAAAAGTTCTCCTTTTCTAGGGCCTGCCACCCAAGTGTAATTATCCGAGTACGCAGTGAGTTGGGTAGTTTCTGTTATTATTTTTCCATTTTGATCTACACGCCCTTCTATTTTTGGTTGTACTGTAAATCCTTCTTGAGATAACTTTTTTTGAAGATCGTCAAAATCTTTTCTTAACCAACTATACCTCACTACCATAATTAACTAATATATGAAAAATGATTTATGCTTGAATTGAAAAAGGTTAAATTTATAAATGAATATAACATAGTTCAACAAGTGATGTTATGCCATTGAGACCCGGAAGAACAACCAAACAATTGGAAAGGCCGTACACAAGGGTAAGCAGAAGCAAGCCCAAAAAGAGTTATGTAGTTGGAGTGCCGTTCCCAAAAACTCACCAGTTCGAGATGGGCTCAAAACAGGGAGACTATAACGTAAAACTGAACCTCATCTCAAAGGAAGGCGCGCAGATTAGGGATAATGCGCTTGAGGCGTCAAGGATTGTGACAACAAAATTTCTTGAGGTTAAGCTCGGCGCGAACTATTTTTTCAAGCTTTTAGCATACCCGCATCATGTTATCCGCGAGCATTCGATAGCTCAAGGTGCAGGAGCAGACCGTTTTTCGCAAGGTATGAGGCACAATTTTGGCCATCCCATCACAACAGCCATACAGGTGCGCAAGGGTCAAAGGCTAATGACAGTACTTGTGAACAAGCAGCATTTCGACATAGCAAAGGCAGCCTTGCGCAGGGCAAGCTTGAAACTCCCTGTCACAACAAGGATTGAAGTTGAGGAATAATTCAGTTTCTACTTCTAATGAAATATTCTGCCTCTAAATCTTTTTTAAAACATGATGGAAGAGTAAAATATTTGACCCAGGCTAGGACTTCTAAAAATTCCTCATATGGCAGTTCTCTTATTTCATCTCTGGCTCCTGCTAATTCATCAGTAACAATACGTGTTATAGGCGGGACTAACGCATAAAAAGAATTTGATATTCCTTCCAATTTGTCTATAATATTTTTAGTTTTACGCATTACTACTAGAAGAGGTTTTAAGGATTTAAGTTTTTCAAAATCCCTTGTGGGCGTTGCTTACCGAACCAACCAACAATTTAATTTATTAACAAAAATCAAAATCTAATTATGAAATACATCCTGTGGTTCAAGGAAATGAAAAAAGATGATTTTGGCCTGGTTGGCGGGAAGGGTTACAATCTTGGTATAATGGCTCAAATGAAGCTCCCTGTCCCTCCTGGATTTAACATAACAACAAAGGCGTTTGATGAATTTATAGAAGTTACAAAAATAAAAGGCAAGATAAAAAAACTGATAGAAGAGTGCGATGTGGAGAACACGCGGGAATTAATTGAAACTTCGAATAAAATAAAAAAACTGATAGTCAGCCAAAAGATGCCGACGAAGATGAAAAGAGAAATTATACAATCTTACGGCAAGCTGTCTGGAAAAGAACCAGTATTTGTTGCTGCAAGGAGTTCTGCTACGGCTGAAGATCTACCAAGCATAGGCGAAGATGAGTATGCACTGGTTAGAATAGAAAATAAATTAGTCTTTGATAAAATGAAAAATATATATGAAAAGTCTGAAAACAAACAGATATTTGTTCCTTCACTAAAAGATAGCAAAATAAGTTGGCGCAAAGTGCAGGAAATATATAAGCATAAAGCTGAAGGTAATCTGATAAGGTTGACCACAAGATCTGGGAGAGAGTTACTATTAACACCCAATCACTCCCTTATAGCCTTGGATGAAAAAGAATTTGGATTAAAATCGGCTACTATTTTTGACGTAAATGAAAATACAAGAATTCCGGTGGTGTATAGGGTTCCATTAGAAAACAAACGAATAGAATATTTTGATGTTCAAAAATGTCTACAAAATGAAGATATTCTGGTAAAAAAAGGTAGAATAAAAACTAAAAAGCCAAACCAGCAGATGGGGTTGCCAAAGAAAATAAAAGTAGATGAAAATTTTGCATATTTTCTTGGTATATATGCAGCTGAAGGGAGCACTTATGAAAATTGTTTGGATATATCTTGTGAATCATTAGAAATTGCTGAAAAAATAAGGAAATATATGGCAAAATTATTACTCAAAGATGTTGGCCATGACAAAAAAAATGTAAGAGTCTTTAATTTAGTTCTGGTAAAACTTTTGCACAAGCTACTAGGAGAGCCTTTAAAAAATATCGTTGGAAAGGGCAAACTTGCAAGAGTAAAAAAGGTTCCGAATCTTATCTTTAATCAGGGTCAAAAGATCATTTGTGCCTTTTTAAAAGGGTGTTTTGATGGAGATGGGTACGCAGAACAAGATTTAATATCATATACCTCAGTTTCAAAAGATTTAATAGCAGGAATCGTAACTTTACTTGAATTCATCGGTATAAAGTCTTATTTAAGACAAAAAAAAGCTGCCATGAATATTGAAATTCCCATTTCTGAAGCTGAAAATTTTCTAAATAAAATTGGATCGACTGAGAAGAGGAAAAGACAGAAAATAATGAAGTTTATAGCTGAATATAAGAGAAAGCGGAAACATCACGATATTATCGATACCTTTCCTAAAAATGAAAAAATAGCTAAATTGATAGAGAATTCAATTCGTGAAAAATATATGCAAGATGTAGAAACTTATATATGCCCTTATTGTGAAAAAGAGATGATTAGAAATGGAAAAAGCAGCAGTGGTAAACAAAGGTTTATTTGTAAAATTTGTAAAAAAAGTATCTCAAGTATGCCGAAGAAAAAACTAATTGAGAGAATAATTACAAGAGATGAAAAGGGCAGATTCTTTAAAGGTTTTATTCCTTGGAACATAGGAAAAAGGCAACCTGAAGTACTTGGAAGAAAATTTTTACAGAGAATTGGTGAGGAAACATGTAATGATGAACTTAAAATGATAGCAGATGGTGATGTGATTTGGGACAAAATAAAAACTATTAAGAGAGTCAGATATTCTGGTTATGTGTACGATTTTGTTGTTCCAGAAACGCAAAATTTCCTTGCTGGAGCTGGTGGAATAATAACACATAATACAGCTTCTTTTGCTGGCCAGCAGGCTACTTTTTTGAATGTGAAGGGAACGGGCAATCTGGTTGAGGGTGTGAAAAAATGCTGGGCATCCCTCTACGAACCGAGAGCGATATTTTATAGAGCAAAAAACAAAATCGCCAGCTCAAGCATTTGTGTCATAACTCAACGGATGGTCAATGCTGAAAAAAGTGGTGTGATGTTCACAATCAACCCCACTACTGATGAAGATCAAATCATTATTGAAGCTTGCTGGGGCTTGGGTGAGATGCTCGTCCAAGGCAAGGTAGAGCCAGACCGCTACATAGTTTCTAAGAAAGGAAAAATTATAGACAAAAAAATTGGCACGAAGCACATCAGGATGATAAAAAATGCTGCTGAAAAAAATATACAAGCCCCTGTGCCGAGAAAAATGGTTGAATCACAAGTTTTGACAGATAGAGAAATTTTGCTTCTTGCAAAATATGGTGTTGTTTTAGAAAAGCATTATAAGAAGGCGCAGGATGTAGAATTTGCGATAGAAAAAAATAATGTTTATATTGTGCAAACAAGGGCTGTCACGACAGAGGCAAAGGAGATAAAAACAGAAGTAAAAAACAAGCCAGTTCTTAAAGGATTGGCAGTTTCACCTGGTATTGTTACGGGTACTGTAAGAATTATTCATGGCTTAAAAGATGTAACTAAAGTTCAACAAGGTGATATTTTGGTCACAGTGATGACTAGTCCTGACCTTGTGCCGACCATGAGCAAAGCTGCGGCTATAATTACAGATGAGGGGTCCTTAACCTGTCATGCCGCGATTGTATCACGTGAGATGTCTATACCTTGTATAGTTGGAACGCAGACCGCTACTAAAACTTTGAAAGACGGACAGACCGTAACAGTGGATGCATACAAAGGTTTTGTTTATGCAGGCGCGATCCACGTCAGCGGAAAAGCCGCGGTTGAAATGTTTGCAGGTCAGAAAACAAAGACGAAAATAAAGGTGAACTTGGTTTTTGCGGCAAATGCCGAGAAGGTTGCGAAGGTGACTGATGGTGTTGGACTGCTGCGAATAGAGCATATGATTACTCAGTGTGGTATACACCCATCAAAGCTTGTTAGAGAAGGTCACAGCAAACAGTATATAAAAATTTTAGTAGATGGCATAAGACCGATAGCAAAGGCATTTGGAAAAAAACGTGTATGGGTTAGAACTCTTGATGCAAGGTCGGATGAGTTTAGAAATCTTTCTGGCGGTAAGGAGGAGCCGCATGAGGACAATCCGATGTTGGGGTGGCACGGCATACGCAGAAGCTTGGATGAACCTAGTTTGCTGAGGGCAGAGTTTGAAGCGATCAAACAGCTGCATAAGGAAGGTTATAATAATCTTGATATAATGCTGCCTTTTGTTATCAATGTAGAAGAATTGAAAAAGGCAAAGGTGATAGCGAAAGAAACTGGATTGCCTAAAGCTGCAAAAATTGGTGTGATGGTGGAAACACCTGCCGCTGCACTTGACATAGAAAGGTTTTGCAAGGAAGGGATTGCATTTGTAAGTTTTGGAAGCAATGATTTGTCACAGCTAACACTCGGTGTGGACAGGAACAATGCAAAGCTTGCTTCGCTGTTTACTGAAAAGCATCCTGCTGTTTTGAAGATGTTCAAGGAAGTGATAAAAACTTGTAAAAAGTATGGCGTGGAAACATCGATATGCGGCGAAGCGCCAAGCAACTATCCAGAGATCGTTGACTATCTTGTAAAATGCGGTATAGACAGCCTGTCTGTTAATATAGATGCAATAGCAAAGGTCAGAAAGCAGGTTGCAGAAATTGAGAGAGGTATTTCGGCAAAATGTAAAAAATAAAATTGGGTTACCTTGATTCTCGCTCCATAAATTTGGTTATTGTTTCAGCATCTTCTTCATTCAACCCCCATACATCCGCTAGGTATTCTTTAAAACCATCACGAGTGGGGTTGTACTCTTTTTGCAACAAGTTATTGCAAACGCCAAATGAAGTCACTGCTCTAGATTTTGAACACCTGTAAGAAATATTCACTGTCATAGCCTCTGTTGTAGAACCAAAAATTCTAGCTAAAGTTTCAATATATTCCGGAAGTTTTGTAGGCATACCGCTCCATGGACCTCTGTCTTTTGGCATATTTATTAACTACCTTTGAGTGGTATATAAATCTATCGGAACTGGAATAGTTACTAGTAAAGCTGTCTTGGCTTGAAGGGATTTTTTACTGGACTGGTTTGTTGGTATTAACAGCCATGGTTGGAAGGGTGGTTTCTGCTATGGATTCGCTCAAAGCCTTGCTTCTTCTATCTGCCAAGAACTGGGCCAATTCTACTACCAGTATCATAATAATGCAGCTTGTGTCTATGAGCTGGAATATCATTTCTGTGCCTATCATGCTGACCACGCCTATACTATGGCATGCCAGAAATAAATCCAGCCGGCTCAAGGCACCTATATGCTTTGCGGTGGGTTTGAAATACCCTAAAACAGTATATAAACCTTCCTATTGTAGTTTTGCACAATTCATGCGCGGGTTCAAATCCCACCTCTCGCACATGCTTAATATTTCTGTGGGATTTGCTAAAAGGCTTAAATCCTTTAATCCTTTATCACTTTGTATGAGATTGTATCAAAGATTGATGGCACTTCTGAGAACAGAGGCACCTGAAATCACGCATGCTGATATAGAAAAATTATCAGTAGAATTTGGTGAAGGAGCTGTAGACAGAAGTAAGCTTGGCACCCAGTATTCTATGGGTCAAGTATGGAAAGCACTAAATCCTACAATACGGGATAGACTTGCTTTGAGAGATGTTGCTATGAATCCAAGAGATTATTTTGACGCCTCTCAAGTCGAATATTTAAAAAGTCTTCCTTTGATTGAAAGAATGGCGCATATAAGGAGGAGTTCTGGTGTTTTAAGTTATCCAACTCCGTCGGTATCTGTTGTTTATGACAGCGATTACTATGACTGGCTTACTTATAGTTCTTCTATGATTTCCCAATTGTTAAAAGAGTTAGCCTTAGGCAGACAAATCAAGAAAGGAGTAATGAGGCAAATAACAGGATTGGGACAAGCAGTTTTTACTTCTTCAAGTATCATTTAATTTATCCGAAACTAATTTCTAAATATGTCTAGTCTTAAAAAATTGGAAGAAGAAATTGAAAAAATAAAAGAAAGAAACAGACGGGTTGAAGCAGACAAATCTTGGGAAATAAGTTACACAAGAAGAATTTTACTTATATTATTTACTTATCTGGCAATTGGATTTTATCTTCAAGCAATTAGTATTCCGCAACCTTGGTTAAATGCAATTGTTCCAGCAGTAGCATTTATGTTATCTACCCTAACCATTCCTTTCTTCAAAAAGTTATGGTTGAGATATATTTATAAAAAATAATATAAAGAGTGATTCTCTATGGGTTCAAATCCCACCTCTCGCACATATTCTAATGGGACGTAGGCTTTGCTCTGACTTTTTTCAGATTTTTCTGATTTTGATTTGCCTCAAGTAAAAGCATTTCCAGTCTTTTTTTGCATGTTATGGCAGTTTCAATCCTCGGAAGGTAGAACTGGCTTGGCATTTCCACGCCTATAGTTTTCTTTTGTTCTGAACATACTGGATTGGGGCTTGATGATATTGCCTTTAGCGGGTATCCATAACAGTCACATGTTATAGCCTGTTCCTCATCACCGCAATAAAACATCTTTCTATATCTTACAATCTCCTCCAACTCTGGCACTTGCTCTCTCATATATTGCGTTATTTTGTTTTTCGACATTCTGAACGTGCCTACTACAGGATAGCTGGTTGTTGTATGCAGCAGTATCCACCCCTCTCTTTGCAGTGTGTATAATGCCTTTGCAATATAACCCGCATCGAATTCCAAGCCTTGCTCTGAACACAATTTTCCTGCCCATTTGTCAACCTCTGGGCATTCATCAATCTCCAAAGCGTCTGCAAGTTTCTTCCTTACAAATGCACGGAATGGCTTTTTGTCGAAAAATGGCACTAGATCCGGAAAGTATCTTTCAACATCCTCTATCATCGTAGCCCTAACCATGCAAATAAAAGAGAAGGTTAAGGATAAAAGCTTGCTTACGACATCCGTTTAATTATTCCATATCTTTTATTGTAATTGTAAAATTGAAAGCCCATTTCCATTCCCTTGGAATTTTTTATTTGTTAGAAAAGCGATATGATATTTAAGGCCGTAGAACAAAGTTTCATGGTGGAAAATGCGTGTAAAATGTCCGATGTGCGGTTTTGTGTTCGAACCTCCAGCTGAAGATAAATCATATCCAGAAACAGAACCTCGGTCAAGTGAAAATTCTTTTGAGGTCTAGATGATATTTTATGTTTTTCAGCATTTCATTCAGAGGTCTAAACATTTAATAAAATCTTTATAATTTAAAAAAACAAAATAATTCTATGGAAATGTACGAACCTGAAGAAGTTAAAGAAATCATAAAAATGCTAAAGTCAATCAATGCTAAGATAAAAAAGGTTAAAAACGCTGAACCAACCAAGCTTGAAAAGCAGATAAGATACCTGGAGCAGAGGTTGAAGTTTTTCAACCCGACAAAGGAAATGCTTGGCTACATAATCAACCATGCCGAACACTCCAAGCTAAAACTGGATCCGATTCTTCTGGAAAAGCTAAAAAGCGAGTTTGCTAACAAGATTTAATACCTTTTCTTTTCAGGCGGTGCTACAAAGAAGTTTGTTTTTATTGCAGCCTGAAGGCAGTTGCAGTTTAGCTTGTTGTGAAGAAGAATTCCTTTATAGTAGCCGCAATTCTCTTCTTTTGTCATTTGACCGCAATAACCGCAGTTTACATGGTTTGAAGACATTTAACCACCAGTGCGGGTTGCGCACATCCTTACATGTCTACGATAGTAGCTTGCTGACTTTCTCAAATGGCATTTTGGACAAACATGTTTCAACCTAATCACCTTACTAGCAGAAAACTATTCTCTAATATACTGCAATACACTAGAAATTAATTTTATCTGTACGGTATGTTTGTTTTGCTAGGATAAGTAGGAGGTGGATATTTGTTTGCATGAAGCAAAACTATGATTGAGTATTTAATTTCTTAACACAATCGACATTTTAATAGTAAAAAAAGTAAATTTTTTCTATGAAGCCAAGAAACTTTAAAATATTAATCTTCATTTTGTCTTTCATCGTTGCTAGATTTATTGACAATTTCATAAATGAAAGGACATTTCAAAGATTCACCTCCAAACAACTTCAAACGTTTCCATTATCATTTTACTTCATTTTCTACCAAATGATTTTTATTGTAGCAGGATGTCTGGTAATCTACAAACTAAGGAAAAAGGTTATAGATTTACTAATGCTACCGGTTTGGCTCGTTGGCTTTGACATATTCAGCTTGATTTTTAATAAAAAGCAGGTATTTGGGCAGGCAAACTGGAGAGAGGAGATTTGGGGCAGTCAGGTTGGCTTTGTTGGTGAACCTTTATTTGGCATGCCGATAGGTTACTGGTTGTCGGTTGTCTTTTTAATTGTTTATTTACTAGTCGCATATAAACCTCAAATCTTAAGAAAATTGAAAACAGAAAAATAATTTATTTAACCTTTAAAAACTTTGGGCATTAATAAGAATTAATGAGGAAAAATTACTTTTACGCCTCGATTGTGTTTGCACTCGCTGGCATAGCAGTGTTTGGTATAGGATTGAATTATGGTTTCACTATAGAGCTTTTCTATATTGCAAAGCCAATAACAATTTTCCAGTATTTGGCCTTTCTGGCATTTGCATTTTTTGTAACTTCGTTTAGTGAAAGATTGAAAAAGAGCCCAAATCTTGAAATTTTTTTAATAATGGGGTTTTTGGTTGCAATGGCTAGCTTGTATGAAATTCTTTTCAACTTCTTTTACTGATTCTCACTTTACAATTTCTACGGGCTTGGAACTAACCTTGATGCAATAAAAAATCTCGTTCCTTACAATCTGTTATTCAATCAAACAGCTTCAGAAGTTTTGCAAAAAAGTGGGCTTTATCCTGTCAACCTGAATTTTGCCTCAAAAATAAGTGTTCTCATATTTTTTTGCTCGCTTTACTGGATATATTTCATTCATAATTTAAGAAAGAAATCGGTTTGCTGTGAATAAACGCCTCGTTCTCAATTATTTTTGTGTGGTTTAAACTCCAAGTAGGTAATAAACAAGGTAATTTACCGAGGTTATCCGCTCAGAAAGCCATATATTATTATGAGCGGAAGACTTCCCAACCACGATTTTGTAGAACCGATGATTCTAAAAATATTGAAAAACTCTGTAATTCCCATGTCAATCCTTGCTATCAATTATCGGGTGAACGAAAACGTTGGAAGGGTAATCAACCTGAATGTTATTAAAAACAACTTGGCGTTCCTTGTGAATCATAAGAAAATCTCTGAAAAGACGAATAAAGAAAATAGAGTGGTATATTACAATTTGATTCTATAATCTTTTCAAAAAGCTATTCTCTCCCAGCTTTCGTTTTCCTTCTTTTTTCCCATTCTCTTTTCTTTCTTTTTTTAACCATTCTTTTAACAAATGCAGCGTATTTATCTGAACTCATACTAATTAAACTCTCTAAAATTGTCAATAAATACATTTTTTTCGAGCGGGGTTTGAACCCATCATTCTATGGCATAAATATTTTGAACTTGATTTAAAGTAAAATAATTATTTCACTTGCAGTTGTTCAAACATTCTTCAGAGCAATAAAACTTTCCCTTGTTTTTTATCTTTGCAAATGGTATATCCTTCCCGCACCAGTTACATTTCTTAAATTTCAACATCTCCTTGATTTATTCTAATTACATTCCACCCCAATGAATTAAGTTTTTGATCTCTTTCCAAATCCTTCTTAATATCTTTGTGCCATTCTTTTCCATCATATTCTATATCAATTTTATATTTTGGGATGGCAATGTCCAGATAAAATGTTCTGTCACCAATTCTAATGGGATATTCCAATTTAGCTGTTTTGAACAGCTTTTGGATATGAAAAAACAACTCAATTTGTTTTCTTGATGGACACTTGTTAAATCGTCTTGGATTCTCGTGTCTCATCCTTTCCATAATCTTTGTTTTTAATTTTGGATACTGATTTACTCTAGCAAAAGTACCACCTGTTAAGAACCAATAGCTTTGCTTTATTTTCTTCCCGATTTCTTTCGCTTTTATCGGATTTTTCATGGGGTTATTTTTTCGAAACCCCATATTTGGATATAACCATATAGGAAACTTTTTTCCACTGTTTGGATGGTGCTGCCTGACAAACCTTAGATAACCCAATTGAAACTGTTTATACTCAGGTAAATTATGCCATCTTCTATGATTAGACAGTTGTCTCGGTTTCACAAACTTCCTTTCACAAATATCGCATTTTTTCATATATTATTAATCAACACCTTACCAATAAATCTATTGGAAGAGATGTGTTTTGAAAACAATTCTGAAAGCCTTTTTCTGGTCCTGACCCAGTCAACCTTGAGATAAAGAATGGTTCAATCCAAATCAAAAATTATCGCATCCATAGTTACATTATTTTGATTTTTTAAATAAAAGAATAGCCTTGATCGGGAAACCGTAAAAATGTTCGTTTTTTGAGGGTTTTCTATAAATGTGTGCGGGAGGTGTGATTTGAATCCTTGAGCCCTGAGCGGGAATTTCGTTAAGCCCTAGAGGGGATTTGAACCCCTGACCCCCTGCTTTTTGTAAATATATACCATGCAGTTGAGCTAATTTCTTATATGCTCTACCAGGCTGAGCCACTAGGGCGTCTACCTTCAATTAACTCTTTTCTTTCATTTATATTTATTTAGGAATATATCCAAGCTTTTTCCAGATAAAAAACTTTTTCATGTGCACAACATTAGTAAATCCAATCTTTTTCATCCATAAATTTAAACGTTTTACACCGTTTAATTCTATAGTATTCGCTATTGAAGTTTTTCCTGTTCTATTATCGTATCTTTTAACGTCATAGCTAACAACAGGGTCAATTCGCAAATATTTTTTTACCAAATGTTCTATTTGCACAATCAAAAATTTTGATTTTGAATCACCCTTTATTTTTGGGTAATAATTAATATCTTTGTGTTTTTTGAGAAAAGCTAGACTAAAATCCGTATCTGCAATACCTCTCAGACAATTCATAGCTAATTTTTCATTTGAAAAAATATTTGTTGGTATGGACACTTCGCTTTTAGGTCCCACAGGCAATCCTAAAATTTGATTTTTAAATTGAAATATGGCTTTTGATCCAAATTCAATTCTGCATTCGTTTTTTCGTACAGAAGCAACTCTAACATTTTTGTTGTAAATGTTTTTTAGAAGTGGTTTTAAAGCATGTTCGAAAAAAGGAATTTCATTTCTGGAATTGCCAGAATAAATAATTCGATAAACATGTGATCTTGACCTTAGGTTTGATAAGCAACCGTCCCCTATATGAACACCTGTTTCATATGCCAGTTGGGGTGTCAAAATTTTTGGTAGCTTCACTCCGAATAAAATGTCTTTTTTGCTAAAACATATTTTTGATAGATCCAACTTAATCATACAAGGCAATTCAACTTGATGACCTTAAATAATTTTAGCACTCAGAAGAGTTGTATTTTCGACTGAGCTATCAGGGCATAACATTTCTATGATATAATTATAATTTAAGCATAATTCTTATTTATGGCAGAATTGATTCCTCCTTGCGGCGGCTATTGCAAGAGTTGTGTTGTGTACAAAAAAGCATGCGCTGGTTGTGTTGAAACTGGGGGAAAGCCTTTCTATATTGAAAAAGAAAAGAAGGATGTTTGTCCGGTTTGGGCATGCTCAATAAAGCAACAGGTAGAACATTGTGGTTTATGTAAAGAATTTCCTTGTGATAAATTTTTAGAATGTTACGACCCACATAGGGGCATAGTTACATCTTTGAGAAGAGCCGGCCTATTGGCATTAAGAAAAAAAATAGGAAATGATGCATGGGTCAAATGGATCAAAAATAAAAAAATAATGTTTGGGGTTTAACTCACTAGCTTTGTATCACAGTTCCGTGATGGTTTCCTTCCACTGCACGGATGATTTCCTCAGGGTCGCTACCATCGATAAAAATCGTCTTCAGCTTCATCCTTTTAATCAGCTTCGTTGCAGGCAAGTCAAAGAGCCTATACTCGCCAGGTAGCTGGGCATTCTTTTTTATGATTTTCATAAACTGCTTGTGCGTTAGCTTTTCGTAACGTTTAGCCTCAGGATTCTTTTTCGGATCGTCAGAATAAACACCATCCACGTTCGTGATGTTTATCATTAGGTCAGCCTTGATTGCTTTCGCATGCAAAGCCGCGTCATAGTCAGTGGAATGACCTGGCTTGTCGCCTGCGCATAACAAAATTTTGTCGCCGAACAGTTTTTTCACTTGTAATGGTTTTCGCAAGGATTCTTGGTAGGCATAATCACCCAATGCAGCAATAATCAGATAAGAGTTAAGGTGCGTTGAAGTAGTTCCTAGGTTATCTAACAAAACCTTGTCAGCACCTAGTTCCTTTGCGACGGCTTGGTATCTTCGACATACTTTACCGCCACCGCACACCGCAACAATCTGATGACCTTTATCTTTAAGCCGCTTAAGTACATTTGCGTACTTTTTTACATCCTCAGCAATAGGAATCAATCTCGGTTCTTTACTAAGCAGCGAACCGCCGATTGATATGACGATCTTCATGCAACCACTAAATATTATTAAAGTATTTAATCTAATTATATAGTTATAAAATCAATTGGAGGTATCATCATGTCAGTTAAAATTTATAGTACGAGCAATTGCCCGTATTGCGTCATGGCAAAAGAATTTTTCAAGAAGAGCAATGTCAAATATGAAGATATAGATGTTGGTAATGATGAGGGTGCGGCCAAGGAGATGGTGAAAAAATCGGGCCAGATGGGCGTCCCTGTGATAGACATAAACGGAAAGATAATTGTTGGGTTTGACAAGCCGAAGATAATGGAGGCGCTGAAGAAGGGTAGGAAGTGAGGTTATGAACGACGTGGTTATAATCGGTGCAGGTCCTGCTGGTTTGTCAGCGGCTATATACGCATCGCGAAGAGGCATGAAAACTATTGTGATAGGCAAAAAGCTGAGCGAGCAGGTTGTCGGGGCACCGCAAATAAAAAACTACCCCGGCATAGAGGCAATAAGCGGCGTGGAGCTTGTGCAAAAAATGGAGGAGCAGGCGAGAAATTTTGGAGCTGAAATAATTTATGATGAAGTTTTGTCAATAAGGAAGGAGGGTAGCGAATTTTTTGTTGCTGCGAAAGAAAAAAAATACGAAGGTAAGAGCGTTATACTCGCGATAGGAAAGGGGCCTAAGCATTTGGGCATACCAAGCGAAGAAAGGTTCCAAGGAAAAGGCATATTTTATTGCGACATCTGCGACGCACCGCTTATGAAGAACAAGGTGACGGCAGTTGTGGGCGGAGGTGATTCTGCATTGGATGCTGCATTATATCTAAGCACGCTGGCAAAAAAAGTCTATCTTATACACAGGCGAGACAAGTTAAGAGGATGTGAGACAACTGTGGAGAAGATCAAAGAAAAGAAGAATGTTGAGATGGTTTTTGACAGTGTTGTTGAGGAGTTTGCTGGCGAAAAGTTTTTGCAGTCTGTGAAAATAAAAAATGTGAAGACTGGAGGTCAGAAGGAACTGAAGGTTGATGGTGTTTTTGTCGAGGTTGGCCACGAGGTAAAGTCTGATTTTGTAAAGGATCTTGTCAAGCTGGATGAACAAAAACAGATAGTTGTGAATCAAAACTGCGAGACCTTTTATCCAAATACAGAAAAGACAAGGCCTGGTATATTTGCAGCTGGTGACGCCACTAGCTCGGTATTCAAGCAGATTGTCATATCTTCTGGTGAGGGCGCAAAGGCCGGGTTGCAGGCTTACAGCTATGTTATGAAAAAAGGAATGACCACTGACAGATCTGCAGGATATGGAAAATAGCTCTGCTGCAAAGCTTTTATAATTTACCTTTGAAGAGAATATTATGAAATCTGAAATAGCAGAGGTTGACGAACTGGAATTAGGAAATCAAAAGTACTAGCTTCATGTACTTTTTCATGGGGAAAATGTTGTTCAGGCATTTAGAATTGAAGAAACCTTTAAGGTTGGAAATGAAGTATTCAGTGCAAAAGAAATTGACGAGCTGGCAGAAAAAAAAGCAGTAGGTGTAGCCAAGAGAATTCTTGAAAAGCCATCTGTCAATGCCTTTCTACTTTATCACAACCTTGGCGAGCGTTTTGGTTCAATCTCATCCCATCCGTTGGCGCCAGAAGTATACTTCGAGCTTAGATATGTTGCAGGGCACAGAGAAGAAGACATGCAGGAATTGGTAAAAAGTGTAATTTCCACTTATGAGAAACTAAGTGCTACTAGAATGTATGTAACACCCAGAATAAAGCTGGCCAGGGCATTTGCCCTTACATGTAGGGGAAAATATCAATGCCCAACAAATATGAAAAAATATTTTAAGATTGGAGGCGGTCTATCAAAGATTCATGCAGCCGGAGAAGCTGTAGGAGAAGAACTTGGCTACAATCCCAGAAGATTGTTAAAATCATGGATATTAAAGACACAAAGGAAGTTTGAAGTTGGGGAAGAGTTTGAAAAGGAAGTTATGAGGTTGCGTAAGAATGATAAAACTAATCCAATTGTTGGCCCGTCATATATTGCTGCATTGTCGTATCTTGCACTAACCTCCGCAGATAGCAAGGTTGCTGAAAAAATTACTCAACAACAGGTTGCCGAATTTTTTGGTGTAAGTGATACTGGATTTAGGATAAGTCTTCGCAAATATTGTGACGGAAATAATTTTCCATACCGTTCTCATACAAGACCGCCAGAAATATTTGCACTCATGGAAGAATTCAAGACGAGTTTGGGTTATAGACCGGATTTGATGATGCACAGGCCTGATTCTCCTACCTCACAAGAATATGAAAAGTTAAAAGAGGTTGTAAAATTTTTGTTGGATGAAAAACATTTTGCCAACAACCCCATCAGCGAAGAGGAGCTAGTAAAAAGATTCTTTTCCGAAGGTGACAGCTATGCAACAGGTTCCACACGTCTTCAAACATTACGCCGCGAAGTTTCACCGGTGAAATGCTACATGCAAGATTCTGACAAAACCGGCTGGAAAAAAGCATCCTACGGCTTGGAGTTGGATGGGGAAAGGAGTAAAACATGGTTAAAAACCATGGACAAGTTCATATCGCTTTCAAAAGGCCAGTTGTAAAGGTTTTTCTATATAAGAAGGCATAATTTTTATTGACAATCATGGATTTGAAAAATTTTGCAGACGAGTTCGGGCCTGAAAAGATTTTGGAGGTTTACGATGCAAAGGCTGGCATGCACGGCTACCTCGTGATTGACAATACCGCTCTAGGGCCAGGAAAAGGAGGGATACGCATGACGCCTTCTGTTAATGTGGAAGAGGTTTTTTCGCTGGCAAGGACCATGACATGGAAGTGCGCTTTGGCAGAACTGCCATTCGGCGGGGCAAAGGCAGGGATAGTGGCAGACCCGAAAAAAATGTCGCAGGAACAAAAGAAAAAAATCATAGAATCTTTTTCAAAGGCGCTAAAACCGTTATGTCCGAGCAATTATGTGGCTGCTCCTGACGTGAATACGGGCGAGGAGGAGATGAGGTGGTTTGTCGAGGCAAATGGTTCGTGGAAGGCAGCCACAGGCAAACCCGCGAGTATTTGTTACAAGGATGACAAGTGCGGCATACCGCACGAGGTCGGCTCTACTGGTTACGGTGTGGCTCATGCAACTGCTGCGGCTGTGAAATATGCTGGCAGTGAATTGAACGGCATGACAGTGGCAATTGAAGGGTTTGGCAATGTGGGCTCTTTCACTGCTAAATATTTGCAAGAGATGGGCGCAAAGATAGTTGCTGTTAGCGACAGCAAGGGTGTTGCATACTGCAAGGATGGATTGAATGTAGTAAAGATAAGCGATGTAAAAGAAAAAACAGGAAGCGTTGTAAATTACAGGCCGTGCGAGGTGAAGGACTCTAAAGAAATTTTTTCACTGCCAGTTGACATACTCATCCCAGCAGCTTTATCATATTCTATAACTGAGAAGAACGCAGGCAGTGTCAAGGCAAAAATCCTGGTTGAGGCTGCGAACATACCGACAACAAATGAAGGTGAAAATATTTTGATTGAAAAAAATATTCTGATTGTTCCTGATTTTGTTGCCAACGCCGGCGGTGTCATTTCTTCTTATGCGGAATACAAGGGCCTGTCGCAAAAACTTTCCAAGGTGTTTGAGCTGGTGGAAAGGAAGATAACGAAAAACACGAAGAGGGTTTTGGAGGAGGCGGATAAAAGGGATATATCCACAAGGCAGGCTGCGCTTAAGATTGCAAAGGAAAGGGTGAGGAGGGCGATGAAATGAGGGTCGCGGTTGTAGGTCGTGAAAGAAAAATTTTTGAAAAGATGCTTCCGAAGGATTTTGTGATGGATAGAAAGAGGCCAGAGGTAATCTTTTCCTTTGGCGGAGATGGAACGATACTTTATTCTGAATGGTTGTATCCTGGTATATCAAAGGTTTTTGTGAAGCACAGCAGCCTTTGCAAAAGGTGCGAGGTTGCTGGAGGATATAAAAAAATGTTCGACTCTTTGAGGAATGGTGATTACACTATTGTGAAGGAGATAAAGCTTGAGGGCGTTGTAAATAAAAAAAGGCTTGTGGGATTGAACGAGATAAATGTTTGTAACAAAACGCCGACAAGGGCTGTTAGATTGCAACTGATTGTAAATGGTGCGGTTAAGCAGAAAGAGGTTATCGGCGATGGTATAGTGGTAGCAACCCCATTCGGCAGCACAGCTTACTTTAATTCTATAGCAAGGAAGACATTTAACAAAGGAATTGGCATAGCCTTTAACAATTCTACAAGGCCAATCAAACCTATGCTGATTGGAGAAAACTCTTCCATACGCATAAAAGTGCTACGAGGTTATGCGATGATGTGCGCGGACAACAACAAAAAGGCAATACTGCTGGAAGAGGGCGATGTTGTAGTGATAAAGAAATCGAGGATAAAGGCTAGACTAGTAAAATTCAAAAAATAAAATGGCAAAATCTATTCTGTTATTTTGAAGACTATGTCCTTTTCCCTGACGCTGCCTGCTACCTTCAATCCGATTGACTGGCCCTTCTTCGCCACGTCTATGTTTTCATGCTCTATCTGCATCGATTCAACAGTTTGTTCTAAAGAGGTTGTAGGCCCCTCGATTAGTATCTTGTCTCCAACCTTCAATGTGTCTGTCAAATCAACTACAGCTACGCTGATCTTGCCATAGAAATGGCCAATCTTGCCTATTTCCTTTTTTTCCATTTAACACACTCCCCTAATTATCCTATCTTTTGCCATCTATTAAAAGCTATACTCTGCTGCGGTTTTATTGAAATAGTGTTTCTTGTTGAATAAGTTGGTTGGTTGTTGAAAAAGTAAAATGATGGGTTTAAATCTTTAACTGTGGGTTATTAGAATTATGTTAGAAAGGTTAAGAGCAATCGGGGGATATCTTAAGGAAAGTGTAGTTCGCGCAGTTAGAGAAATGAACACGGAACCAGATTATTCTGGTCTCGTCATATCCGGCTATGGTAAATGGATTGCAGCAGGCGGAGGAGAACAAGCAAAGCAAGATTTACGTCATTATTTAGAGAGGAGAAATCTGCCCTGAAAAAATGTGAAAGATGTTGAAAAAGTAACTAAAAATCAAGACTTGTTCAACAAAGCTCTCTGCTGCTTCGCATGCAACTAGTTTATTATCGTAGCTGCATCTAGATACAGCTCGTTGTTCATCCAGTAGTTTATCTCTATTTCCTGAGTGCCAGTTGTTGGAACGCCTGTTATCGTTATCATAGCCAGAGGCATGTAAGATGGGTTGTCGTTTTTCATCTCATGTATCCCGCCCCTCACCTCGCTCACTGTTATCGGCGATCCTCCGTTCTTTATTCTCAGTACCCCGTCAACACAGTCTATATATTCAAAATACTCGAAGCACGGGGCCTTGCAAACCGCTTTAAGCGATTTTTCAGTAGTGGTTGTTTCTGCCGTAGTTGTAGCAACTGTGGTAGCAACAGTGGTAGCAGCAGTAGTTGTCACATTTGGCTTTACTCCCACTGCCTGGGTAGTTATGTTAAAGCTTATCTTGTCCATTTTTATTAGCATTGCAGAGAATATGATCGATACGGCTATTATCCCTGCGCTCAATAGGATTGTCTTATTTAGGTTTTGCTCTATCAATCTTTCACTTGATAATAACTTAAAATTCAAGATTTAAATCCTTTTTTGCGACTCCTAGCCTTTATGAATCACGAAGTCGTTAGAAATCAGTTTTTATCTTTCCTTACTACACTTCCTCCATCACAATTTCTTCCATTGAACATATTGATCTATCAAATCTATATTGAGAAACACGAAAAACTTTATAAACAAGCATCGACAATAATGGTGTGGGTCTTTTTCTAACGATTCTCCTCCTTGAAATAAAAAAATAAAAAAAATAAAATAAAAAAAAAGTAGAAAAATGAAAAGGAGGAAGAGAATGGATGTGAATTTGCTTAGCAATGCAAATATACAAAAAACAAACTTACAGAAAGCAAATCTACAAATATTGACAGACACGAAGACGAGATACAATCTTCTGAAAACGAAGGAATTGCAGTCAGTTGCAAAAATCGAATCTTCGCTAATGAAAGGAGCGAGAAAATATTTCGAGCAAGAAAACTTCGTCGAGATGATGGTACCGCATCTTACGCAAGCTACAGGCGCATGTGAAAACTTCATGACTGTGTTTGAAGTCGAGTTCTTCGGAGGAAAGAAATATCTTGCTCAGACAGGGCAACTGTATCTAGAAGTCATGACACCTTTCCTCGACAAGGTGTGGTGCGTAGGACCGAGCTTCCGAGCTGAGCCAGACGTCGACGACAGGCACTTGATCGAGTTTCCACTGGTGGAGATCGAACATATTGGACATTTCCCGCAGCTTCTATGCCATGTAGAAAAAACAATCACGTCAATGGTACAAGAAGTGCTGGCAGAAAATCAAGAGGAGTTGAAATTTCTCGGATCGAACATTGAGATGCTGGAGGGAGTGAAGCCACCTTTCGAAAAAATCACCTACACAGAAGCAGTTGAGATGTTGGCAGAGTTCGGAGTGAAATGGGGGGATGACTTGAAGAGCAAGCATGAAAAATATCTTGCTGAAAAATTTGGCAAGCCGTTCTTCATAACTCACTTCCCTAAGGAGATAAAGTTCTTCAACATGAAAGTTGACGAGACGAACCCAACAGTGGTGAAGAGCGCTGATCTCATTCTGCCATTCTCAGGAGAGGCAGTCGGCGCGGCCGAACGTGAATACAAATATGAAAAATTGAGAGAGCGACTTTCGCAGTCAACAATGCTGAAACTCATAGAACAAAGGGGAGGAAGCATAAAAGATTTCAACTGGTTCTTGGAATTCTACAGGACGCACGACGCAGTTCCGCACTCGGGCTGCGGCTTCGGATTCAATCGAATCACACAGTTCGTGATAAACTCGCCAGACATTCGCATGAGCACAACATTTCCGTTGAACAGAGAAGCGGTTATTTGAATTTTTTTAAAAAAGCTTCTCTTTTTTTTCCATTTTTTTTGAAATTTATTAATTCAAATGCAGAGAATATTTTTTCTGCTCGGATTACAGTGCGAGAATATTAAAATAAGTGTTAAAGATATTCGATTTTTGTAAGACAATGTTTATTCATTACAACTTCCATTTTTAAGTTTAATCTATGCTACTTTTCCTAACAGATTACTTGATTTTATAGAATATGTTGGGAAAAGAGTGCCAAAAAGATCAGCAAAGTTATTAGCTCTTTGTCAAAAATAATAGATAATACTCCCGTATATCTCAAAATACCTTCAGATACCTTGAGATACCATGCGGGAGGTGGGATTTGAACCCGCGCAGCAGGTATTACAACCACGTATCACTAATCCAATTTATATCTCAGGAAAGCCCCTATACCGCCAAGCTCCTTGAACTGCGAGCCTTCACGCGTGTCTACAGATATGTAAACAACTTTTGTATTGAATGCCTTTGCCTTTTCCGCAACAATGTCAGACAATTCCTCTGAAGATTCTACTTTCATAGCCTTGCCGCATTTTTTGCAGACCTGCGACCCGGCAATCTTTTGCGGCAAATCCTTCTCCTCTTCGTTCCCACACTCACATTTCAGCTTAACATGCGACCAGTCAAACATTTCTGACAGCAGCAATGTTTCAACAGCCCCGTTTTCCAGCGCTTTAACAGTTTCGTCAAACCCGTAAACAACATTGCCCTCCTTCTGCAGCTCTGAAAAGAATCTTTCCATTAGTTCTTTCTCTTTTGCAATTGCCGCTTCTTTGAGTAAGTCCACTGAGCGGGCAACAAGCTCTTCGAGACCATGTTCATCGGTGTAACCAACATCTTTAATTCCTAATATTTTTTTCTTAATTTGATAATTAAGGTAACTTTTTTTAGAAAAATCTTCTTTAAGACCTCCAGGGCCACCTATGATTATACCTTTTAACTCTGGTTGTTTGAGAAAAAATCCTGATGCAATTTCACCGACCTTTGTCAAAAATTCATTTATAGCATCCTCTCTTATTCCGTCATACCTCCTTTGGCTGTTATGAACAATTATACAGTTGGCTACAAAGTTTTCAACTTTTGGTATAGAAATATCATAAAATTTATCGCTTACAGTTTTTACTTTTATTTTTTTAATTTTAGTTAGAATTATATCCCCCTCATAAATTTTCTCCAGAAGCTTTACATTTTGTTCACATTTTTTTACCAATTCACTTTTCATTAATTTGAGGGTATTGTATATTTTATTATATAATTTTTTATTTTGCAACTTGTTTTTTTCAAGCAACGAAATTTCATAAGGTGTATGCCCCACCAATTTGGCAAGTTTTTTTATAGAAATTCTTATAGCTTTTCTCAATTCTTTGATCGTTTTTTCTCTACGTTTTAATTCTCTTAACCTATCATAAAATTTTGTTAATATCCGTCTTTCAAAAGTAATGAAAGTTTTTTGTTCCTTGTTAACAAAAAAATTATGTACTGTCTTGAAATCTTTGATACCCATTCTCAGCTCTCTAGCTAGGCTTAATAAAAATCTACCAGTTATAGGAACACAGACTATTTTTTTTGATTGATTTATTCTGTTCAACATTTTTTGTAACTTGATCTCTTTTTGTTTAGAATTAAATCCTATAAATTTCTGAAAATTTTCAATGGATTTTATATCTAATATTTCAAGCTTATGTTTATTGGACATTTTTTCTTTACTGTAAGACGTTACAATGCCAGATCTTAGTAGCATGAACTGAATAGTGGATATAATATCTCGATTTGTAATTCCTATACCAATCCTTGAAGATTCGACATAACCTTCAGCATCAAACAGTCCCTTTATAAAACTGTTTAATAACGTTTTTGGTAGCAAATGTATATTTTCGGGAATGCTTTTATTAATTCCTAAAATTCCTGGAAAATAATCTTTTATTATATTTATAAGTGGCTGACTGTAAATTTTTAGTTCAAAATACCCTTTACTCTTTCGTTCGGTAAGTTTGTAAGATAAACCAAGTTTTTTTACAAATGATTCATAATGCGTAAGAAGATTTTTATCCTTGTCATTAAGAGTGATCCTCCCATAATCAGTACTGCCATCACCCAAAACATAACCAAGAAATTCGCAAAGTCTCTTATCAACAAATGTTGGTAGATTGAGTAGAAATTTCTTCTTAACATAATTTTTATAGAACTCATTTTTAGGAATTTTCAGTATTTTCAAAAGAATTTTCAATTTCTCTTTTTTTAGTTTAGAGCCAAATTTCTCGAATTTGGAGTAGGTTTTTTTATGAATTCCAATTTTCTTAGCCAATTCTTCTTGTGTAAATTTTAATTCGTTTCTTTTTGCCCTTAAAACTCTCCAGCCACTTTTTGTTACTTTATATATCACAGGGATTTTAAATTGAATAGATTTTTCTTTTTCTTTTACATTTAATTTCCTTACAGTTAAAATATGCATGCCAGGCCTTAACAAAGAAGCATTTATCATTTCTATTCCATTGTCGGTAGGCACAAAAAACCTGTGATTTGAACTTACTTTTATAGCCAATCTGGGAAAAACAGTTTTTATTTCAAGCGCTTTTTTCACATGAGAAGTGAAAACTTGATTATGAAAACTTTTTATTGTTTTCCAATTGTAAAAATCTGCAGAAACTATAGGATTATCTTCTTCCGTCAACTCACCAACTTTTAGTATTCTACCATCATAAACTTGAAGCAATGTATCTGGACTTATACACATACCTCCTTTCACTGATTTGGCAGGGACATTCGACTCGATTGTTTCCAATTTTTCTATTATTTTACCGTTAAGTAAGCCAATAGTAGCTTCTCCAGCGTCTAAAACAATTAATCCATAGATTTCTTTTTCTTTCATCAGCTCCTTCAGCGGATCTAACACGAAAGTCTGGTCGCACCAGTAGATTTTTTTGTTCATCTTCACGGGCGGCTCGAATGACCACAGTTTTATATCCTCCCTACCCTCCACCTCGGAGACGTTGCCGCAGAAAACCACCAACCCGTTTGGAGGAGTCTGCTTGAACAGCTTCAGATGCTGCATAATCTTTTCCAAAGCAGTTAAAACATTCTTGCGCGTGTTCTTGCTTTTTATGTTTGACGCCGTAGATTTTTCTTGAAACAGTTGAGTGGCAACATCACTCACGCTGTAGCCTGCCGGTATGTAGACTGAAACCAGTTCAGTGTGCCTTCCTCGTATTGCTGCCAACTGCTTAACCATACGCTTGAGTTTCAAAAAATTTTCTTCCTTTTCGATAGAATTATCGCTAAATAAAGATCCCTTTTGTCATTGTTTTCCGTGGTTTTTCATGTTATTCATACGAACCACAACGTTATTGAACTACAATATTATTTTAGCTTGTATAAATATTACTTCTTTTTCTTTGCCTTTTTAGCAGCCTTCTCTGTAGCTTTTGGTTCTTTCTCTTCAACCTTAGGTTTTTCTTCAGGCTTTACAGCCTTTATAATATTCAAGGATTTCATATCAATCGAATGCATGGCAACCAAATCCTTCTCAAACTGCTTCAGGTTTTTCGGTATCGTCACTTTTACGCTGTCCCGCAGTGTCAGACTAAGCTGTTTTTTGCCGTTCCAAACCATCGAGTTGAACTCTAACAGCTTTGCTGTTAGCTCCACCAGCTGTGACTTCCATTCCTGCGACGGGTAACTTTGAAGGTGTATGCTTTGTTTGCTGTAAAGCTCCTGCCAAATCCTTTCTGTTATAAACGGCATTATCGGTGCAAGCAACTGCAGTACTGTTTTCATACAATAATGAAGCGTAAACCATGCACCGCGTTGCTCGTTTTTCGAACTAAAGCCATAAGCCCTTTTCTTAATCATCTCGATATAATGTGCAGCAAAGATATTCCATGAAAAATTTCTTATCATCTCTGCAACACCGCTGAAATTATAATTTTCATACTGCACCTTCACGTCTGCAATCAGTTTAGCAAGCTCTGCCAACATCCACCTGTCTGTCGATGTTAAAGCAGCGTTACGCTTGTCAGTGATCGGGAAGGAGGATATGAACCTTGCTATGTTCCACAGCTTTGTCAAAAATTTTGACGCACCGGCAATCCTTTCAAAACTGCACCGTATGTCGCCACGGGTTATGTCACCCTCAATGCAGCTCCATATCCTGAAGGCCTCTGCACCGAACTGTTTTATTACCTCCTGGGGATCGATAACATTACCAAGCGACTTGCTCATCTTCTCTCCTTTTTCGTCAACAACATGCATGTTTATCCAGCACGTCTCAAAAGGCTTTTTCTTGAATAAATGGTAAGACTTTAGTAGCGTAAAATACAGCCACGTCCTGACAATCTCCTTGCCTTGCGGCCTCAATGAGCAAGGTGTATGGCGCTTGAAAAATTCCCTGTTTCGTAGATAGCCTAGTATGTAAAAAGGTGAATTGCTAGAATCGAACCATGTATCGAATGTGCGAGTTTCACCAACAAATGTCTCGCAGCCGCATTTCGGGCAGGCCTTTATTGGAGCATTCTCCCTCCATGGTTGGTAATATTTCCCGGGCTGCGGAATGAAAACATGTTTGCATTTTTGGCAATACCACAGCGGTACCTCCGTTCCGTAATACCTTCTCCTTGATATCACCCAGTCGATATTCAGTGCAGTAATCCAATCGATCAGTATCTGCCTGCTTTCTTGCGCAAAAAAAATCATATCATTAGCCATTTTCAACAAATCATCCCTAAACTGCAGCTGCTTTAGGTAAAATTCTTTCATTGGAATAAATTCCACAGCATTTTTGGAGCGCCAGCATATCGGCTGCCTGCTTACTATTTCCGCCTGCCGCTCTATCAATCCCTGCAGCCTCAAGTCTTCAATAATTTTAGCCCTTGCCTCCTCTACTTTCATACCAATATACACACCAGCATTTTTGTTCATCCTGCCTTGACCGTTTATTGCATACGTCGGATTGATATCCAGTTCTCGTAACAACCTTACATCACCATAATCACCAAAGCTGCATATCATAACCATGCCAGAACCGAAATTCTGGTCGGCAAACGGATGGGCCATTATCCTAACCTCCTGCCTGAAGATTGGAACGATGGCAGTCTTGCCCTCCAAATGTTTGTAGCGTTCATCATTCGGATTGAACAGTATAACCTTGCACGTACATAACAGTTCAGGTCGGGTTGTTGCAACTATTATAAAGTCACCAGTTTCCTTGACAAAAAATTTGATATAGTTTAAGGTAGTTTTAACCTCTTCGTACTCCACCTCAGCATCCGATATTGTCGTTCTACAAACAGGGCAATAATTGGTTGGCTTCAAATCTTCGTATATCAATCCCTTCTTCCACAGCTCGATGAAAAATATCTGCGTCAACCTTCTAAACTCGGGATCATCCGTATCATACCTTCCGCCAAGTTTGTAGTTTATCTCCCATGAATTGCAGCTCAGGCCTAGTTTTTTAAAACTGTCTAGTGTTATGTCACCGGATTTTTTCAAAACCTTTTTACACATGGCTATAAACTGGTCACGGGGGGTGTCGTGCATGGATATGTTGAATTCCCTTTCAGTCTGTATCTCTATTGGCAGGCCGTTTTTGTCCAAACCGACAGGAAACAGCACGTTGAAGCCGCACATGCGTTTGTATCTTGCAATCATGTCCATCCATACGTACGTGTAAGCCTGGCCTATGTGTACTGGCGTGTTAACGTAAGGTGGCGGAGTGTCGATGCTGAAAACAGGCTTTTTAATTTTCTGATCAAACTTGAAAAGCCCTTTCTTTTGCCATTCTTCAAATATTCTTCCCTCCACCTTGGGATCGTATGAGGTTGACTTGATTTTTGGCTGAAACTGCTTCATGTTTAGCTGTAAAACAGGTTTTTTCTCGCCATCAGAAACCTTTTTTGCCTGTTTAGAAGCTTTAGCCGCCTTTTTTTCCTTTTTTGCCACGAAAAATCCGCCTCATAGGTATTTTTGTTTTATGTAATAAATTAGCACTGAAAGGTATTAAAAAGATTGGCTTAAACAAGCTTAAATCTTTAAAAATTATTTACAAGTTACTATGAAAATGCAAGATAGGACGTTATTCTCATTCCAGAAAGCTACATATGAAGAGCAGGCGGAAAGGGCAGCCTCAATAGTGTACAAGCAGTTTAGAGGTAAAATAGATGAACTGGTGGACAGGTTGTTTAAAGATTGGGTTGCATATACAGAAGCAAAAAGAAACCTCTACCTATCACAATTTAAGAGAGCAGGGCTAAGCAATAATCCATCAAGGAAATTACCTGTACCAAACTGCCGAATACCTTCTGATAAATTGCAGGTTATGTTCAGGGATTATCGTTCTTTTTTTTCATTCTTGTCTGATGACGAAGCGGTATCAGAGGAGGTTGAAATAACAGAAGAACCCCTTTTCCCTGAAAACAAAGAAATACTCGAAGATTTTTACCTTTATTGGACACATTTGGGAAATGAAGGCACAAACCCAAAAAATATAATTCGGAGATCCAAAATGATGGTTGGAATGGGTAAAAATTATCCTTCCAGCCCAAAAAAAGCAAAATTGGGCCGTGCCTTTTCCAGAATATTAAAAAATCCATTTTACTATTTTTGCGTTCCGGGAGACAAGGATGCTGAAGATGTTCTATCTTTGTTTGCAGACATAGAAATTGCCTTGGAAGATAATGGCTATCCCAGTCAAAAATTTAGAGACTTGGTTGATGAGCAAAGTCCGAATAGTGATGTTTTTGACAAGGTGAATGAAAAATTCAAAGCAAATGCCTCTCGCAGATATGTTAGAAGAAAGGTTGAAAGAAGACCGGCTGAACAAGGTATACCGCTTGTGCTTGAAGCATATGATGGAAGTTTTCAAGACGCTGGGAGACATGTGAGAAAGTTGAAAGATGGGATTGCTGCCCTGAAAGAATTAGTCTATGAAACAATCGAACAAAGTCCAGATCAAATGGCCCAAAAAATTTTTACTGAAGAGACTGCTGAATTTGTAGGCTTTGTTCAGAGGAATTGGACCAATTTAAGGGTTGTTAGTGAATTAAGCTCCCTTGAAACCGCATCGCAGGTTGAAGGATTTTTCAGCGGTTTGTTAGAAAAACATAAGGCTTATAATAAGGATGGCTATGCCCAAGTCGAAAAAAATAAGAAAACTATTGGAAGAGATTTAATGTATCTGTGGCATTATGCCAGGTGTAGAAAGGTTTTTGAGGAGAAAGTAAGTAAAAAAGAAGAGATACTGGCAAGGTCAAGGCCGCGTACTTCTTACACCATGGTTGTAGTTGAAGAAAAGGATAAACAAAAGATAAGAGAAGAGATTGAAGCTGAGTGGGGAAGAGCGCTCAAACAACTACCTGAAAAGACTGGATATATACAAGAGCCGTTGGAAACTTTCACACAACCTTTGATAGCATGAAATTTTAGCTTTGAATTCTAACGATTTTTATTGGGTGTGAATTTTGTTGAATGAAATTTAATTAGGTCAAAAAATAAAATTATTAATTATGCTGGTTGGTTGAATGGATGGAAAGTTTGAAAAGATGGAGAGGTTGAAGAAAACTATAGACAAGGTAGCATACGCCTCGCTTATTCTCGATATTTGCATAGCCATAGTCACATCACTTAGTATTTTTAACGTCGGCAACCCTCAAAATATTTTGGTTCCGATAAACTACATGCTCACTATTGTTGTCATACTATCAATCGGCCTGTTCATAACGCTCTTTGTTATGAGGCATGAAGAGGATATCCTGAGCAATTTGATGAACACAAGGTACAGATACAGGCCCAAATCGCATTCATTTCTGAATAGGATGAAAAACAAGTACAGGATTAAATGATGCGGCTATAATAAAAAAGAAGATTTTTAGCACTCACTTGCCGTTCTTTCGATACTGAAAATAGGAATAGGCGAACAAAAACACTGTAAAAGAAATTATTGGAAGGATTACTGCATATATGGCGTAATCTTCCGATAACAAACCTAAAAGCGAGATTATTCCGGAAATTTTAAACAGCTTGCCGCCAAGTCTGTGGGTTTTATCCCATACTTTATCGCTGCTCATGGTCCACGGTGTTCTTATTCCAATAAACCAGTTTCTTTTCGCCTTTTCTATCAGTATACCGCAGTAATAGAATAAAACTGCAAAGGCCGGAACTAAAGCCTGGATAATATTGAATCTAAATCCCAACTCCCAGAGTATTGGCAGCAAATTAAGGTAGAATAAAAACGCCATCAGCATTAGTATAAACCTGTCAAAATATTTCCTGAACTTTGTAATATTCTTTTTCAGCGGATCAATCTTTGGAATTGCAACAAAGAGCAGGAACAAAAGAAAGGATACAGCCGGCAGCAAAAACAAACCCCATAACTTTGGAGCATAACCATCCGCTTTTCCCTGCGCATCCCAATGGAACACCATTGTTTCAGGCATCTGCGGATATAGGTAAATGCCGATAGCGAACGACAGCAAAATTATTGCCAAAGCTGCCATTTCGCTTTTTCTCATATTTTATTATAGTAATTTTCAGACTTTTATACACAGTAAACAAATTGTAATATGCCTTGCTTCAAAAGCCTTTGAGGAGCATTGGCTTAGGCCAGCTATGATCTCAAAAGCACGGGGCAAGGCTTTATTATGATTATAAATTCTTACAAAACAAACTATGCTAAATGAAAAAGGAAAAATTCATAGACGTCCTCAGAAAAGTGGGAATACTGAGATTTGGAAAATACAAATACAAGGTGAAGAGCGGGAAGGATTTGCCGCCCATGGAGGTCACAAATACTTTTTCGGAAAAAGAGATTACATTTAATCTGGATAAGAAAAAAAAGTAATTGTTGATGGAAATGATAACAATCCTTTTGAGCGCGATTGATATTGTTATTGGCTATTGTTTGATGAGCAGCAGCCTGCAAAATCTGTTCGGTTACTTTACTTACATAATGCTGGCAAAAGGCATCCTATCCGTCTTTGGGAGCCTCACTGCCAATTATCTGTTTGACTGGATGGGCTATCTGGATGCTATAACAGGAATTGTTTTTTTGTTAACAACGATGAAGGTGTATTTTGCCTTTTTCTCAACCATTGGTTTTTTGTTGCTGGCAAAAGGCGTTTATTCGCTTTTAAGATCATTGTTTAGGTTTTAAAAAAGTAAGTAAACATTTATTAACAAATAAAATCACAAATTTGAATTTGGATTGAAATGAAATAATTTCGTATAAACTTGTATTCGCCAATTTACTTTCTTCACGGGTTCAAATCCCACCTCCCGCACAACTACGAAATAGAAAACTCTGAAGAAATAAATCCTTTTAGACTTAACAATTAATTGGTAGTATGCCTAGTGAAGAGCAGAAGACGAAAATGACAAAAGAAAGGAGAGAATTTAAATCACCTTATAGAGAAGATGTCATTGGAAAAAATGAAGACAAAATAACTATTGATTGGAAAAAAATTGCAGAAATGGAAAGAACCGCAAGAGAAGGAACTTACTCTGCCACATTACTCTATGGAACTTACGACCACTTAATTGATTTGGGTATTTTGTCAGTAGACCCCAAAGAAGGCTACCATTTGGTTGGAAGTTCAGTTCTAATTAATCCACGTTCTCGTGGTTTAACCCCTTTATACTTTACAAGAAAAGAAGATGCTGAAGCTTTTAAGGGAGCCATGTATGGTGGAGCACTTTATCGTATAGATATTTTAGAACTTTCAAGTTGATTCTTAATGGGTTCAAATCCCACCTCCCGCACTGAATAAAAACTATAGTGCGGTAAAATTCATCCTGCAGGGTTCTGGTAAGTTAATGTTTGGTTACATGTGAATTTATTCTTTGTTAAGTTTTGTTTGGCGAAAAGTGTTAAATCCCTACTGGTAAATTTTGTTTGGTTTGGGAGTACCACTCAACAAAAAGAGAGACCTAAATGTAATTTAAGTACAGAAAGTGCGCTACGGGGTCGAACTACAGTTCTAGAGTATCAAGTGTTAAAGGGGAGGAGGTTACTATTCAATTTAAATACTTTACTATATATTATTAGTAACATAAGAGGGCATTAAAATGGTCAAGGTGATAATCAAAACAAGAGCTGGAACTCAAATCATTGTCGAAGGTGATATGAAAGAAGTAGAAGAAATTATTTTTGACATTCAGAGGAAGGATCACTTCTTGTATATGAAATATGAAGATTTGATGTTGAGAAGAAATGAAATGGCCCACGGTACTCGTGATTTACGTCCAAAAACAGCAACAGATCAAATAATTAAACTAAAGCAAAATAACTTCTTTAGAGATAAAAGAAATTTAAAAGAAATTTCAGATGCACTTGCTAAAGAAGGATTTCATTATCCATTGACTACTCTTTCTGCAGTAGTTCTCCGCTTGGTAAGAAGAGGCGAACTTGGCAGATTACCCGAGAAAGGAAAGTGGTTTTATGTTCAGAGGTGACATTGATGGCGAAATTAAGCGAAGACATATTCTTGAAAATGGTAGAAAGAAGATACTTTGATGAATGGAAAACTTTGAAAGATGTAGTCAAGAAACTTTCTCAATCAGGCTATACTATTAAAGAAGGGAGAAAAAAAGGATTGGTTGCACAGTTTCTAACATACTTATGTCAAAAGGAAATTTTAGAAAGAGAAGAGTTATCAAAAAATGAATGGCAAACAGCAGGCGGAAAATGGAAATATAGAAAAGTGAAACCATGATAAGAACAACTGGTTTAGAAGAAAAAATAATAAAAGCAAAAAAGATTGTCGAAAAACTGAATTTGGCAGAACCCTACAGATCTATCACATATAGAACCCTTCTTGATAAATTTTTGTATGAGGAAGATAAAGAATCAGTTGCCAAACCAGTCGTTCAAAAGAAATTAAAATTTCGAGGAAAAAAAACAAGTACAGTAGAAAATATTTTAAATTTAAAAGAGGAAGGATTTTTTTCTTCACCAAAATCATTAAGAGAAATTATTGAAAAATTCAAATCGAAAGATTATCATTATCATCCTGCGGATTTAACAGATCCTTTGCGAAGAATAATTAGAAGTGGGCAATTGAAAAAGACAAAAGATCTCCCTAAGGGGGGAAAATCTAAAAATTGGATGTATGTGAATGAAAAGTAATTGAGATGTATGAGCCAAAAATCTTATTCTGCAACAAGAAAATTTTTCGAAGAAATGAACTTTGAAAAAGGCACGGTTAGAGATGTTATCAAGACTTTGATTCTAGAGAAAGAAATAATGAATTTACCGAATACATCAGAACAAATTGCAACTTTAATAAGTGAAAGATTGGGGAAGAAAATAAAATCTTCGATGGTATTTACCTACATGCGACCATTTCTTTCTTCGGGATTTATTAAAAGTAAATATATCGATAGCGGTAAGACCAAAAGGATTTGGTACGGTAGTTGGATAGATAAAAAATTAATGCATAAATTACCAACGAATTTGAAATTGCCTAATGTCTTCAAAAATTTAGGGAAACAATTTAAAGTGGAAGTAGAAGGACTGAATCTTGTTTACGGGCGACATGGAGATTGTACTGCATTCCTATTACGCAAAATCCTAGAAAAATCAATATATCTTGCATTTGCAAAAAATGGCATGTTGCACAAATTAAAGCACCCAAAAGATCCAACAAAGTATATTGGCCTTAAGGAAATGATAAACCTCGCATCTACAGAGATTGCAAAAGACGGAACTCCTTTTCTTTTGCCTAAAATTGCAAAAGAACTTAGAGGTATAAAGTTTTTAGGAGATACTGCTGCTCATGACTTTTTATATAATATAGAAATTGATGAGCTTGAGAGAGAAATAAATTTCATGTCAGTTGCTCTTGGCCAGATCTCTAAGAAATTATGTGATAAATAAGATTGTCTGGAGTGTGACTTTCGAATGAGCATCAGAGAATGTGTAGTTGCAAAAATAAAAATTTCATTTATCCTCATTGCTTTCTTATCTATGATTCCGATAGGGTTTTCAATAAGTTGCAATCAATTTTCCTCAAAAGCAAACCAATACACTATAGAAGGAGAGACGATTCTGGACTTCGTTAATGTAAGGGTTGAAAACAAAGATTATTGCGTTTTTCTGCTTAATCCCAAAAGAGATGATATTTCAAAATTTATTGTGTTAGATACAAATGGAAACAGAGTTCAAAATTTCACACAATCTATTTTCGGACCATCTGAAAATCCAGATCTTTCGATTTCTATTTTTTCTTTTGTTGTTTATGACTTTGTTTCGAAGAACTATCAGACTGTATCTTCATCCTTGAATTCGATTGATGATGGACTAGTTACTGATTACCATCAAACGTTTAGTAGCAATCTGAACTTAATTAGAGATGGTTCCGAAACCCTAATTAATTCTCTTGAGCTTACTCCAATAAAGATAGGAATAATTAAAATCGATATTTCGCAACCACTACGTGAGCTTTTGCTTAAAGAAGTTGGAAGATTTTTTCCTCCAAAATGGGGGGAAATAATAGATAAATTCAGAAGTTATGAAAAGACTGTTGATCAAATACAAAGAAGTAAGGATAGAGGATTTGTAAGCTACGACAATGATGTAAAAATAGTTGTTGAAAGAACGGTGGCTATTCAATATTTTGTTAAAGAAGTAGATGAAAAAGTTGGATCAGATTTAAGAACTGAATTTGGTTCACTTGATTTTCAACAAAACTTTAATTTAATTGCGCAAGAAAGTTCAGATCAAATTACAAAAATTGATTCAAGGATCAGCCTGAAAAAAGCAGATGCAACAAACAGTGATAAAATAGATGAAAATTTATCTATGTTAGATACTGAAATAACCATCGGCCTAGAGAAGCAAATAAATATGGAACCTTATAAGAAGGCATATTGTGATGACAAGACTTCAAAGCCTTCTAAAGATTTAATTGAAAGAGAGCAGTTCAATGATTACATTGCTCAAAATCAAAAAATAGTAAAAGACATTACAAACGCAAGGAACAACTTAGCTACAGAGGAAAAAAGCGCTAATAGCAAGTTTATCATAAATGTTTGGATTGACAAATTTATTTGGGCCTTTTTCAAAGGCTGTTAAGGAATATTAAATTATCTTACTGTTGTAAATATTTAATAGGGTGGCTTTGATTAGCAGCATCACAAAACAATTTTCAGAATATCACTAAAATTGTTTATCACAAAATCAGGTCTTATTATTCCAATCTTTTCTGAACTACCGTATTTGGCAAATACAGAAACCACATCAAGTTTCTTTGCAGGGATGACGTCTCTTTTCATAGAGTCACCGATCATCATTATTTCCTTTGGTTCTAGTTTCAATTTCTCTATTGCCATTTTCAACGGAACATCAGTCTTCTTCTTTTTCTCGGTGTCCTCAAATCCGATGACAAAATCAAAGAAACTTTCTATCTTCATAGACAAAAGTCGCTGGTAGGCTTTAACTTTTGGTGCGTCTGTCACTATTGCCAATATCAACCCCCTTTCTTTCAGTTTGGCCAAAGTTGGGATAACATTCGGGTATAATTTCAGAAACTTTGATTTTGTTACCAAGTAGGCATTTATTCCAGCTGCCAGAACCTTCGGGTTCACTTCTCCAGTCTCTCTTTTCAGAAATTCCGTAAATGCCCTGTCAGATTCTATGCCAACCTTAAAATAAGTCAAAATCAATTTTTTGTATCCTTCATCCTTGCTTATCTTCAACCCAGAATCTACCATTGCATGGATAGCAGATCTGCATGCCTCTCGCTTCATCTTCATAAAATCCACTAGAGTGTTGTCAAGATCGAATAGGATTGCTTTTATTTTCGGTTCATAAAAAGTCTTTGTCATAATTATGTTTTTATTTCATACACTTTATTATTAATTATGCCCAAACTCCACCAAAATGTGTTCTACTATTATAGAGGTCAGCACAGTATTGAAAAAGATATAGAAACACAATTAGAGAATAACACAACAAAGGCTTTTGTTAATGTTTTAGAAAATGTTAGTTTTGATGCACAGAAGGAATTATTAGAAAAGTTGATTGGTTTCAGTATTTCAAAAAAAATTAAAAAGATAAATTTCATTCTTCAAGAGACAACCATTGGTAAGCAAAGAATTCATAACATTAAAAATAGATTTCTTTTAGCAGTTTCTCCGCTCGGCAAAATAGAAGATAGGGGACACGACTATAAGAATTCAAGTATACCTGATGCTTGGATATGGTGCAATGATTTTGTTATTTTGATAGAAAATAAAACATCAGGTGAGTTGGACAGTTATCAGCTGGATAGGCATAAAAAGATTTTGACAGATTGCAAGTTGATAGTTAAAAGTTGGATAAAAGATATCTATCCTTGGATTAAGATTTTTGAACATACTGATTTAAGTCCGAAAGATGTGTTTTTAATTAGAGAGTTTAGGAAATATTTGGAGATGGTTCAATTGTCCGACTTTGAAGGTTTTGACAAAGAAGATTTTATGAGAGCTCGTTCTGAAGATTCAGATGAAAGAAATTATGTCAGGACCAAATTCATAAAACTAGGTGATATAGTAGCAAATGAGCTTACAAAAAGAGGTCTTATTCACAGCCATAACTGCCCAAATCCAAATGAGTGGTGGGATTATTTTGTTAGAAGAAAAGATAAACCTTATTACACTCTAGCTCATTTTAGTATATTCAACTCAGACAGATTTGCATCTGAGGCATATATGATTGGTTTGAAATTACATTTGCAAACTGGCCAAGATTTGTCTAATTTAAGAAAAAAGATAAAAAGTGACCCAAACCATTTTAAAAAAATAGTTGAAAAATTGAAAAATTCCAGATATTCTTATTTGATTATAGTCACAGAAAGAGAAAGTTACAGGCCATATAAAACAGAAGAAGGCGCGGCATACAGTATATACTCAAAATACATAACAGACGAACGTGTAGAAAAATTGATTCAATTACTTTTATCACCGAACAAAAAAATCTGGTTCAGTGTTTACTTCACTTTTAGTGAAATAGATGCTGAAAAACTTGGTAAAAAGATTGATGAAGAAATATTGAAAATAATAGATGATTGGTGGGAACTTTACAACTTTATCATAAACTAAGGATTATATTTGCTTCATACTAAATTAGAATTAGTATGACTAGACTAATCTTTTACGGCGGAGTGAATAAAAAACTTACTAAAATCCTTCAAAGAAGTCATTATCAATCTTTGGTATTTCTAAAGAATCTTTTTTTACACCTAAACCGTACTTTATCATTAATTTTGCTAGTTCTCTACCATTAATCGCCTTAACTTTACCAGATTTTTTAGCAGTTTCTAAAGCATCTCTAGAAAAGTCAGATGTTGTTATGAAGACTCCATAATCTCCTCTTTTTGTTTGTATGGCACCTATAAAATCTCGTATTTCTTTTGCTGGAACTTGATTTTGCCATCTTTTAGCTTGAAAATGAATTTTGTATAAACCAAGTTCATCTAGTGAACATTCGCCGTCTATCCCACCATCGCCAGAACGACCTGTGACTTCAATACTCCCATAACCCATCTTCCCCAGCATTTTTCCAACAATATCTTCAAAAATAGATGGTTCGATTTTTAAAAGAATAGATAAGATTTCATTTGAAACGCTGTCTACTATCTCTTTCTTTGCATTGTCGATTCTTTCAACTGGGTTAGCTGATATAATTTCAATTACTTTAAGATTTTTAACTTCGACTTTTTTAGTTTCTATTTCTGAATATCTTGGTTTCCACGAAGACCATTCTTTTTGAACTCTGGATTTACCTTTTTCAGTAATCTTCCAAATACCTCTAGTTGAGCCATCCAATTCCTCATTATAAATTAATTTTTGTCTGACCCATTGTACACGATTTCTCCAACGATTTGTTCCAGATTCTAATTTTTCTAATCGATCTTTTTCTGTAATTTCTTTAAAATAACTCGTTACTTTCTCTACCGCTTCTAACATTGGAAGCTGCCCCCCACTATCAGAAAGTATTTTCAGAAGAGGGAGTTCCATACTAGATTGTATTGGTAATGTCATAATTACCATCTCACTTTACAGAAATAAATAACATACACACTTCTAAATAATAGCTTCTTTTAAAAAGTAAAAATCGCCCTTTTTATCCCAATTAAATTCATAATCATTATCCAAACCAACTTTAATTTTACTTTTACCGATTGGTACATCTAAAATTTCTTCTTTTTTGTATTTTCTACCCTCTTTGATAGAATAAGCTTTCATTGCTCCAATCGCATGTTTCCCATTAACAATCGTATTGTCATCTGTCATGACAAAAGCAAAACCAAATGATATTTTGTTATCCTTTATCAATTTTTCGATGGATCCTATATCTTCAAACACACCTCGCATGCTAATGTCCTGAGCACCCCTAGGTTTGCCTGAAGAAGCAAGCTTTCTAAAGCATTTTAACTCAATACCAACTTTCTCTTCATTTAGTTCACAAAATATATCGATTTCACCCTTACCATCTCCATAGTTAATGGTTTTTTCCAGGGAAATTTTGAATTCGTCTTCGGGTGAAATACACATTAGCTCACCTAAAATTTTTATCAGAGAAGAAAAATGTAATTGCATACTCGCCTCTTTATATATGGAAAATTTATGATGAGAGGACTGCAATTTGAATAACTCCCAAGAATATTCGATAATGTATTTCAACCTTTCTTTTATTTCGATAGGCATTTGCATGATTTAACATTGAATTTTCCTATATTAAACAATAGATATGAGCTTGAAATATTATTATAGAGAATGAGGATGTAAAATGGTTAAACTGACATTCTTTGGTGGAGTCAATGAAATTGGTGGGAATAAGATTCTTTTAGAAGATAATGGAACCAAGATATTCCTTGACTTTGGGATGAGCTTTAACCAAGCTGGAAAGTTTTTCTCGGAATTTCTACAGCCCAGAAAGTGTGCTGGAATAGGTGATTTCTTAGAATTTGGTTTGTTGCCAGATGTGAAAGGGTTGTATAGAGAAGACTACTTGAAACATATGGGAAGAAAGCTTGAAGATGCTGACTTTCAAGGTGTTTTGCTGTCTCATGCCCATGCCGACCATGCTTCCTATATACATCACATCAGGGAAGACATACCGATTCACTGCTCGGAAGAAACATACGCAATATTGAAAGCATTGAATGATACTGCAAGTGGCAGCTATACTGATTTGACCGAGCTTACAAGGTGTTTTGAGACTTATGTGAACAAAAAAGGTGAGATTAGCAAGAAGACAACAAAATCCCATCCAGACATAATAATACCGAGAAAATTCAACCTGTTCAAGTTTGGCAAGAAGTTCAAGATAGATGGCATAGAGATAATTCCTTATAATGTAGACCATTCACTGCCAGGCGCTACAGGTTATGTCATTCATACCTCTTCTGGTACGGTTGTTTATACTGGCGATTTCCGTTTCCATGGTAGAAGGGAAGAGAAGACTGTCAAATTCATGAAAGCTTGTGAAAAGGAAAAGCCTGATGTTTTGATTATCGAAGGTACAAGGATTGATGAGGAGAGTTCTAGGAAAGAAGCGGATGTGGAGGATGAGGTTGCTACTGTTACCTCCAAGTCGAAAGGCCTTTCTGTTTGCAACTGGCCTGTTAGGGATACTGATAGAATGATATCTTTTCTCAATGCCGCAAAAAGAATGGATAAGAAACTGACAATTAGCCTGAAGCAAGCCTATCTGATTGAACAGTTAGGAAAATGCAAAGATTCCAATGTGCCTAAGCTGGATGATAAGAATCTGGCATTGTATGCCATGAGGAAAGACTGGGGTCTCATAGGCAGTGATTTTGATGAGAGATTGATAAGAGCCGATTATGATAGATGGGAGAGAGATTATCTGAAAGACTCTATATGTTGTCATGATGTGAAGAATAATCAAAACAAATTCATGTTCTTCTGCACTAATTTTGACTTGAAAGAATTGATTGACATTAAACCCACTAATGGTTCTGTTTATATAAAATCCGTTTGCGAACCTTTTGATATTGAGATGGAGATTGACTGGCAGAAGATAGAAAACTGGATCAATCATTTTGGTATGGATTTGAATGCTACTCATGTTTCCGGCCATGCTTCTGGTCCGCAGTTGAAGGAATTTGTCAATAAAGTCAAACCGAAGATGGTTATACCTGTACATACACAGAATGCTAAGATTTATGATAAGTGGTGGGATAATGTTCATTTATTGAAGAATCTTGGAGAGAGTGTTGAAATATAAATTTTAATATATTGATTAGAAAAAATTAAAAGTGATTATATGCGTGGAGAACCTGTAGAATTGGCTTGTCCATTTTGTGATAATGGTAGAATTCAATGTTGGTTCATTCCTGGTGCTATTAGTGTAAAAATTTCTGGAGCTAGATCACTGCCTGGAAAAACATCTAAACATAAAAGTTCTGATACTTGGATGATCCAATCTGGATGTAATGTTTGCGGTAAAAAACCGGAAGAGTTTGAAAAATTAAAGGAAGAAAAAGCACGCCTCAAAGAAATCGAAATCCGTTATATCTGGTTTTTTACTTACGGTAATTATAAATCGAGACGAGAAAAATATAAACAAATGATGAGAGATATTTCCAAAAAATTCAATAGGTGATGGGTAGATTGCATGAAAATGAGTGAACAAAATTTCAAAGAATTGCAACATATTCATTGGTGTGCGATTGCTTGGGAGAATTATAGAAAGAAGCCGAATTGCAGATTGGTAAAGTACAGGCTGGGTAAAATTGCAAAGATTTTTGGAATAAACAAAACAAAATTCACAGGCGAACAAGTGAGGAAAGCGTTGTTGAATGGTGAGAGGATAGCAGGTAGTTTCAATAAAAAATATGTGATAGAAAAAAGCGAAGAATTGATTGGGAAGTACTGCTGTAGATATACAAAATTAAACTCTAAATTTTCGGTTCTGGTAACTCTTTAATGCTTTCAAGACGCAAAATCCAGCTGTTAACTTCTGATGCATGAAAACTATTGGCTTTTGGATGTTAACAACCGATGCTTTGAACAAAAAGTCGATAGGGATGATAAATTGAAAAGGAAACAAAAAGAAATATATCATAAGGTGCCGGTATTGAGGAAAGACATTGGAGTTCTGTTTGGCATGGTTTTGATTCTTATAGCCATTTCTCAATATTCAACAAATCCTTTTGGAGCCTTGTTGATAGGTGCCATTGGTTTATGGATGGTATTCGGATAAGTATGGCAGACAAAAAAGAATTTAAGCCCACAAGGACACGAAAATTTTTGGGAATGGTGCTTATTTTTATCGGTGCATCTTACTATTTTTTACTTTTACTTTATTTTTTGGATAAAAATTTTGTTCCCAACATTCAAATTGAGGCTTATCTTGTTGTAGGATTTGGAGCGTTAATATTTGGAGGGATTTATTTACTAACTGGAAAACCAATTCCTTTCAAAATAAGTTCCTAAAGCTAATCAGTCAGCACATCGTCATCCAAGTCAAAATGCTTGTCCTTCCTTTGCAGCCAAGCTTCGCCTTCATTTTCAATAGCTATGCACTCTTTCATAGAGAACTTACCCTGCTTCTTTGCCAGCAACCTCTTGAGAAAATTCCTTTCTTCGTCTGTCAGTCCGCCTTTTTCCAACTCCTTTCTTATCAATTCTATATCATTCGAGACGATTTCTTTGTTTGTATCAGCAATATCTTCAACATTTGGGTAATGAATTTTCATCTTCTTTGCCAAATCCAACAGAGCCATATCAATCTGGACTACTGGCACTTTTTCCTTTATCATGTTGTAAGCCTCGTCAAAATCCATGCCGCTTCTGACAAGATATGCCAACGCAACCGCATTGCTTCTGCTGATGCCGCTTTCACAGCAAACGCAGACTTTTTGATTGACATTAATCAGATTTTCGACTTCCTCGACTTTGCCTAGGAAAACTTCAAAATCGTTGCCTTCGCCATCAATCAAGTCCCTTACATCTACGGCTACCACATTCTTCCTCTTTCGCAGCATGAATTCGCTCATGCTTGAGGTTGCGAGGTTCTTTGTTATCCAATACATAATGTCACTTACTAATTTTGATAATTGTTATATTAATTTTAATAAACATACTTTAGTTATGCGTGGAGAACCTGTAGAATTAGCTTGCCCATTCTGTGATACGGTGAACTAGAATGTATGGTTTTGAAGAAAACACACTTGAATGCCCATTCTGCGGAAAGGCTATGATTTCCTATGCTTTAAGTTCAGGAGTAAAATCTGCAAAAATAACTGCTTGTAGAGCAGGAAAAGGAACCAGAATGGTTAAATCAGCTGATGTTTTGATAGTCAGAACAGAGAAATGTCTAGTTTGTGGTAAGACCGCTGATGAAATTGAGAAAAAATGGAAGTCTGATAACATTTTTTAACTTTTCTATTTTAAGCAATCCTCAATAACTTTCTTTTCTTTTTCTGCTGTTATACCATAAAGTTCATACAGAATTTCATTAATCTGAATTTGAATAGCATCTATTTGTCTCAAAATCATATCTTGTTCAGTTTTTAAGTTAGATACGCTCAATTTCTTTTTTAATTCTACCATAGTCGTTACAAAATTTACTATTTTGTTATGACTTTCTTTTTCTTTTGAATCATTGAAATCTATTTTCTTTATAGGTATCTCTCCAGCGAATTGTTTATTAGTAGCATAAAACCCTCCACTCAAGAAAATACTTATCTTACTTATGAAAAAAGAAGAAATGTCACTATTTAAAATTCCTATAAAATAGTTCGGGTGCTCTTTAACTGTATTTTTTAAAATAATTCCATTAACTCCAACATTCTTAATGAAAAAATCACCTTTCGAATCAAAAGCAGCTCTTGTTGTTTTTACAACATGTGGAATTAATATCTTACTCAGCTCTTGTTTACCAATGGCTTGATTTCTACTGTATTGATACCAATAATTATTATTGAATTTACCTTTTTCTCGACCCTTTAGTTTTTGTTTGAATAGATTTAGATAATTCCATGCTAGAATATATTTCTTTATTTCATCTTCTTTCATTATTTTAGCATTTGTATATGGGTAAATAATATAATCCTCACTATGACGGACATGATAGTGGTCAATATCAGCATCTCCAATTATGTTAAATGTAATACTACTTTCTAGCTCTACATTCTTTCCAAGAGCTTTTGAAAAGAATGTTCTAGTTTTCCCTTTATCATCAATAAGTTTGAGAATGTAAATGTCATCAATTCCTGTAATCAAGCCTTGAAAATTCTCTTCACAAAATTCCGAGAATTTTATCTGTTTGGTAATTTTTTCAAAAATTTTATTTTCTTCTTCAGTCATAAAATACCATTTGTCTTGTTTTAGAAAATGTGGCTCTATTTCATCAATTACAAAATTCTCCTCTGATTCTTCCTTATTATTTAAGAAGTGAGTAATTAGTTCAACATTGTCAGAATAAATATCTCTAATTTCTTTGTAAATCAGTTTCTTTTGTTGTTTGCTTTTTTCAAGGAATAATAGACATGTGTAAACATCTGCATTTTCAAAAACAAAATAGTGTCTGAAATTAACCAAATGAAACAAATTGTAGTTAGTTATATACTTCCGTAATTTATCACCATATTCACTGTTAAAGAACCTATTAGGACAAATAAACCCAAGGATACCAGTCGGTTTTAACAAAGACAAAGACCTTTCTATGAAAGGAATATAAATATCGACATTTCCTTCTTTTGCCGTATCATATTTCTCCTGATAAAATTCACATTCTTCTGGATAAAATTCCTTTAATTTTTGTATTTGTATATACGGCGGGTTTCCAATAACAAGGTCAAATCTTCCTTGTTCAAAAATTTTTCCGAATCCTTTGACTGGGTCTTCCCAATTAAAAATATTTATTCTTCTTAATTTTTGTGTGTTATTTAAAGTTAATTGAATCTCTTTATAAAATTCAGGTCCGATTAGTGAATTCCCACATTTTATATTATTATCCAAATCTGGTAAGACTCTTTTTTGCTTTAATCTTAATTGTTGATTCACACTTTCCTTTGTCTCATTTTCCAAGACTTTTAACAAAAGACTTAATTTTGTCACTTCAACAGCTTGAGGGTCAATATCAACACCAAAGATGTTATTTAACAAAATAGACTTTCTTCTTTCAGATGTTAAAAGCCATATTTTATCTTTAGTTTGAAATACATCCTTTTTGAATTTGTCAGGACCCTTCTTAAGATAATAATCTAGATGATATCTCAAAAGGTATGAATAGGCATCTAAAAGGAAACTTCCCGAACCACAAGCTGGGTCAAGAATCTTTATTTTTTCAATTTCTTTTGGCGACTTATTTTTAACTAATTTCTCTAGAGTATTTTTAACAATGTAATTAACAATATATTGTGGTGTGTAATATATTCCACCAGATTTTTTCACTTCAGGTTTTTCTTCAACTTTTGCTTGGTGATTTGATGTTAATCTAATTGTTTTTCCCAAAAACTGTTCATAAACATTTCCTAATATATTAACCCGGATAACATCGAACAAATAAGGACAGCGTGGATAATACAATTCATCTATTATAGATTTTAGAACAAAATCATCAATTTGGATTTGTGTTGTAACATTGTCTTCTTTTAAATTAAATATACCACTGTTGTATTTATCATCTGCGTCTCTGAAGAAGTATAGCAATTTCTTGTAAATGTTTTCTCCTTTCGCTAATTCTTGTAACTTGCTATAAATTTCAATACTCTTGTCTTCACAAATTCTTAAAAATAATATTCTGTCTATAATTGTCTGAACAGCAAAATTCAATTCTTCTATTGATAGTTCTTTGTTTCTTAAAGCGATGTTCTTCGCTAGAATTTCTCTCCATTTTTCTATTTCTTTTAAGAATTCATCATCTACTTCTTCTGAACCCTTTGCATACTTCGTTTTTTCAGCGAATTTATCAAAACTACCTTTTAAAATTGCCTGTTTAGAAAATAAATCATAAATTTCATCAAATCTTTTTTCATATTCTTCAAAAGTAAAATATAGAATCCTACTCATTGTTGATTTATCATTTTCAGAAGGTTTTTTTAAGGAATCATAAACCGCAAATTCCCTGAAATTTGTCAATATAGAAAGAGGCATTTTAGCATTCCATGAATATATCCTTAGCTGAAATGCAGGTGATATATCATCCTTAATATTAACCGATGGTTTTTTGGCTTCAACAAAGAATTTTGATTGACCACCTATTAGGAATTCATAGTCAGGATGTTTTGTTCTTCCAGAAATTTTTATAGAGCTCCAATTAATAACTTCCCTATATTGTTCAGCATAACCCTGTTCATTATCTACATCCCATCCCAATGCTTTAAAAAATTTATCAATAAAATCTTTTATTGTTGTCCCTTCACCGTAACTAGAATTTTCGTATTGTTCTATATTGTCTCTAAACCTTTGAACTAGTTTTCTTACTTCCTCTTTGGACTGTTCTTTATCAATATTCATATCTCAACACTCTCTCCAACATTCTTCAGCAAATGAACATTATCCCACCACTTGTCATAAAAGTTTGCATGTTGCGTGTGGACCGGTATGACCATCTTGGGTTTCACTGTCTTCACAAAATTCTTCAACTGCGGACCAGAAGCATGGCCTGAAACATGAGTAGCATTCAAATCCATACCAAAATGATTAATCCAATTCTCTATCCTCTTCCAATCAATCTCCATCTCAATGTCAAAAGGCTCACAGACGGATTTTATGTATACAGAACCAGCAGAAGGCTTTATGTCAATCAGTTCCTTCAAGTCAAAATTGGTGCAGAAGAACATGAATTTGTTTTGACTGTCCTTTACGTCTTTATAACAAGTGGAATTGTCAAGATAATTTATCTCCCATTTTTCATAGTCAGCTCTTATAAGCCTCTCGTCACATTCGCTACCTATTACGCCCCAATCCTTTCTCATAGCATATAAAACTAAATTTTCATCATTGAGCTTTGGAGCAATAGAATCCTTGCATTTGTTCAATTGTTCTATCAGATAGGCTTGTTTGAAGCTTATTGTGAGTTTCTTGTCCATCTTCTTCGCAGAGTTCAAAAATGAAATCATCCTGTCAGAATCCCTAACAGGCCAATTGCAGACTGTCAAACCTTTTGATTTAGAAGTTATAGTAGAAACTTCATCCTCCACATCCGTCTCTTTCCTAGAGCTCTCCTCATCAATCCTAGTCCCTTCGATAATCAGAACGTCGGGTTTTTCCTTTTCACAAGCTTTCATGAATTTGACGGTCTTCTCTTCCCTTCTTCCATGGAAACGAAAATCACCAGTATAAACAACAGTGCCAGAAGAAGTATGAATGATATAGCCAGTGGCACCTGGCAAAGAGTGGTCGACATTGAATGGAATTATCTCCAAGCTGTCTATCTTGAACTTCTTGCCAAACTTGAACAGGTTGAATTTTCTTGGCACTATGATATCAGGATGTGTCCTTGTTGTCTTTTTGCTTATCTCACCTTTCTTGTTTATGTAAGTCTCAAAACACTTTGTAAGCTCGGTTAAATCGGTATAGCTGCCACGAGCAGTATCATTCAACGCTTTCAATATTGCATGTGTTTCTTCCGAGCAGTGAATCGGTATGTCTTCCCTGATGTGATGTAGGTAGGAAGCATGGTCAGCATGGGCGTGGGATAGTAGCACACCTTGAAAATCTACGTCTTCGGGTTTTCTTCCCATGTGTTTCAGATAATCTGTTCTATACAAGCCTTTCAAGTCTGGCAACAAACCAAATTCAATAAAATCGCCTATACCACCGCATTTTCTCGGTTGCAAAAATTCTGAGAAGAACTTTCCAGCTTGGTTAAAGCTCATACCGAAATCGAGGAAAATTTTCGTGCCGTTGTCTTCTAAAAGTATTTTATTACCACCAACTTCGTTAACACCGCCATAGAAGGTTAATTTGACCATATTACCATTGGAAATTTATAGTTTAAAAAACTTAAAGAAATGTGGTAACATGAATAACACTTTTGAGGAGCACTGGATTAGAAAAGGCAACATTACTGTCTGCAAATGGTGTGGTAAAGAAATAAACAAAGGCGGTCTTCATGGAATGTTTCTCAAAAACCAAATGACAGACGAAGAATGGGAAAGGAGATTTTGTCAGTGTTCCTTTAAGCGATGTCTAAAATGCGGCAAAGAGTTGGACTCAACGAAATTTCAAGAGTATTGTGAAGAACACAAGAAAGTTTGGGACAAAATTATTAAAGGATAAAAATTAACCAAAGTTTATATACTTATCTATAGTTAAGTTTCCGTATGGGATTAGTTATATTCTCAGAGGGAAACAGATACCCCGAAGTTGCATTTGATACGGAAAATGAATTTGAAGAAATAATCAAGGAAAATTCAAAGCTATTGTTTGGTCAGCATAGTATCTATCTCGACTTTAAAAACAAAATTGAGTCAAAATCATTGGGAAATGCAATCCCCGATGGCATTCTATTTGACTTGAGAGATAAGGAGAATCCTGAATTCTATTTGGTAGAGGCTGAACTTTCAAAACATGATTTTTATGACCACATATTCCCACAAATTACCAAATTTTTTGCATTTTTCAATAATCCTTCTAGCCAAAATAAATTGATTGATACATTATTCCGTTTCGTCACAGCAAACTCAGTATTAGAAGAAGAATTTAAAGAATATCTGGGAAAGAAAGAAATTTACAAATGGCTTAAAGACCTCATAGAAAATAGTCAAAATATTTTATTGATAATTGATGATAATAAGGATGAATTTAGGGAAATATTTGAAACCTACAAAGAAACTTGGGGAAAAATGGTAAAAATAGAGATATTGAAGGAGTTTAATGCAGCAAGTAGGAGGATTCTCACATTAGACCCAGACTTTGAGACAGTGGGACTTGTTGAGACAGTTGGAATTTCTGATAAACCACAAGAAATTTATACAGAACAATATCATCTCGAGGATGTCGTGCAAATCGTGCAATCTGCTTATGGGGAAATCAAAAATTATGCAAGCAAACTCGACCCGAATATAAAAACAAATCCACAGCGTTACTACATATCACTTAGGGAAAATAAGAATTTTGCCTATATCTATTTAAAAAAGAAAAAAATGTGGATTACCATCATGCTTCCTTTTGAAAATGGAGTCAAAGTAGTTAAAAAACATAAAATAAGTGATGAAAGCGAAGGCGTGAAAAAATTCTATGGTGGTCCTTGTTTCTCCATTTTAATTGAAAACATGGAAAATATTGAAGAAATTTTTGAAATAATTAAGGAAGCATACGAGAGACAAAATAAATAATTTTATCAACTCATCTTCCTCGCCAAATCATTTATCACTCCCATTTGCCTTCTTCCTCTTCTATAATTTGCGAACTGTTGAACCTGCTTTCTTCAATGTACCTCAATGTAGTTCGAATATCTGAATGTCCTAGCATACCCTTAACTTTCAAAATGTCATGATATTTGTTGTACAAATCGACCGCCCTTGATATTCTTAGCCAATGGAAAGAGATACCGTAACCAAAACCAAAAAAATTTTTGCTTTCTGTCTTCAATGTTTTCCACATCCGGTAATAGCATTCCCACCACGTTTCCCATCTGTTTCCCTTTCGCTCTCTGAAAACATACTCATTGCTCCCCTTGTCCGAAATAAACCTGTTCAATACATTAATCGTGGACTTGTCCAAATACCTCTCTGTTCTTTTTCCACCCTTTTCGATTGCAGAGATATACCTGCCTTGGCTGTCAGTTTTGATGTCTTTGACTTTCAGGTTTATGACGGGGGAAACTCTCATTGAAGTATCCCATAGAATCATCAATGCCAATGTCAATTTTCTCTGGTTTTTATTGATTAGATAAGCCAAGAATCTCTTCAACTCGCTGAATTTTATCTCCTTCTGGTACTCCCTACTCAACAATTTTATCTGCTTGAAGCTACTTTCCAATTCCGTAAACCACGCGTCTTTCCTTTTGAATAACAGATACTTTTTTATCGCAAACCTCCTGTTGTAAACCGTGTTCCTTCTCTGCCGTAAGCTATACTTCTTTATCAAGAACTTCTTAACATTTTCTACACTCAATTCATTCAATTCAGTGTCATTCAAGTATAGATTTGTTTGGAGAATGTACTGTTCCCTGCTTTTCTGCTTTAATGTTGTGTTCCTTTCCAACCAATTTTCAAATGCAGTTAATTCATTTTTTATTTCAGCTTCATTGAATTGCATAAAAAATAATGATTTTTTATATATTTGATAAAATGGACATTTGAATTTATTTCAGAAAAGAAAATTTAGCCCAATAAAATGTCATAATTTCTCAGCCAGTGTAAACACCTCGTTACCATTTGTGTAAACATAATCTTTATATGTATACAAAATTAAGGAACATTATGCTCACAAAAAAAAATTCGACAATAGTTAGCTTCAGAGTAGAAAAGAAAGACTGGGAGATATTCAAACAAAAATGCCGAGAGTCCAAGAAAAATCATTTCGAACTTATAAGAAACATGATAATAGAAACTGGCGAAAGGGCATATAAAAATGAAATGCCTGTGGTTGATAATTATCGTTATAGCTATGATTCACGCAACAATACAATAAGATTTGAAGGCATAGATAGGGATAGTAATAGAAGCCACGTTCTTGCTGAATATCCCCAAAAATTTCTGGAAACTTTGCTTGAAGATAACATCAATCTGGCAAAAAATTTGATAGATATTAAGAACAAGCATTTAAAAAAGAGAGGAAGGAAGGTAAATAAGGTGAAACAATGAGAAAGAAAATGAGGCATCCAACAGTAGAAAACATAACAAATATAAACCAAGGAATCGTGGCTTCAGATGTTGAAAAAATCAAAGGAGAGCTCGAGAATACTAAACTTACACACGAAGAAAAAGATTATTTAATGAGATTGTTAAAATGGAAGCAAAAAGCTCTAAAACAAATTTGGAGAAATCCTGCCGAAGATGAAGTAAGAGATAAATTAATTCGAGAAGGGGAAATGTGGTATAAGAGAAAAAATAAACATTTTAATTTGGATTATGATGTCTTAACCGATTGATTATGATGAAAAGAAGACTTGTTAAACTTGGTGTATGCCCACTGTGTAAAAGGTTAATTTCTAAAAGAGGATTTCACAGATTAACTGGATACGACCCACAATACAGATATTTTCAAGGAAAATATTATCACACGCACTGTTGGAAAACGTTCAATAAAGCACGAATAAAACCAACAAAAATTTCTGCCGGGGTAAGCTTTGAAAGTATAGGAGTTAGCTTGGAAAAAGAGTTATAATTTTTTATTTTTATTTTAATCTATTTTTCAAAATTTGATTTTCTTTATATTTTCATAATTTTGATATAACATTCTGTCAAATTCTACGCCCAAAAGCTTCAACGGTTTGCATATTTTTGACAATATATCTTTCTCAATGTCATCGTATAATTTTTGTTTTGTTTCAAATCCTTTGGGAAGTTTTATATCTATTTTATTGAATATGTTTTGGATGCGAACATCCAATGCAATGGCATTTTCAACTAGTCCGAGTTCCATCAAAAAATCTCTCGAACCTTTGCTTTTCATATACTGGAAAATTTTCATTATGTATTTGATTTTTCTTTTGTCAGTGTTATTGCCTCTGAATCCAGAAAGTTTTTTTAATAACTCTCTTGGACCATCTTTAAAATTTTTTAAGACTTTTAAATTGTGTACAATTGCATTTGTCTTTTTGCACTTTGAAATGTCAGAACTAGCGTAGCGAGTGCCAACAGCTCTCAAGACTTCATTGATTCGCTTTTTTAGTTCATCTTCGTTCTTTATTTGCACGAGCTTTTCATAAGAAATTTGGCTCATAAATTCAGTTCTTTTCTCTAATCTTTCAACTCCTTTTGAGCTACCGACAACGATGACCTGTCTGACTATGTCCAACCATATATCATTGTTCATCTTGTTTTTCCAATTATTCTTTCTGGGTATTTTTGTCTTTGGCAAGAACTGTTTTTTAATATATTCAAAATTTTTTAATTGCTCATTGCGTATTTCCATACTTAGAATAATATACTATACTTACTTAAGGCTTACCTTTTAGTATGTTACTTACTTTTTAGTCCAAAGACGATACTAAGTTCGGCATACAAACCAAAATTATGGCAAGCGGTATTCTTCACTTGATGGGAAAGAAGTACAGTTATGAAATCCTCAATACCATATCCAACATGAGCAATGCTAGGTTCAAAGACCTTCGTAGGGTTTGCCCAATAGAAAGGATGAGGACACAGAGGCTTAAAGAATTGGAAGAAAGCGGTATGATAAAGTCTTCTGTAATGAAACTTGGGAGAAGACCCACTCAAACTGAAAGAAAACATGGGAAGAATACTTGATACTGGATCCAGGGCAGTGATAATTCGAAAACGGAATGGAACTGAGGTTCGTGGAAGAATGGTTAATTGGGACACGGCAGAATTCAATCTCGATCATATGGAAGAAGGACATTCAGAGCCTGGCTTCAGTTTGCATCCTGATGAAGTTTACAGATCTTACTTGGCTTGAGAAAAACGAAAACTTTATTTTTTAAAGCTTCCGAGAAATCCGTGGGCTTTAGTCCGCGGATGAATCGCTCACTATCGCAGTAAAAATCGAAGGAAACCCCAGGCTTTAGCCTGGGGAGGATGTCATCAGTAAATTTTCTGCCACAGCATTGAAAAAATAAAACGAGTTTCAAACAAACTTTGCAATCCCTGGCTTGAGATCCTTTTCCGTATCGATTATGACAATATCCCTGTTCACAGGAAGCGAGACGTTGAAAACTGGAACGGTGTCGACCCAGGCCACGCGCGTGCCGTGGTGCGAGTGGCCGTGCAAAACCATAGAAGGCTTGCGCTGGTTTATTACATTCTCAAAAGCATGGCAGCCAAGCGAGCCATAAAATCGAGGATTCTCATTCTCCAGGGTTTTGTAGGTTGGTGCGTAATGCATAAGCACAATCCTCATCGGCATACGCATCCTTTGCAAAAATTTATCCACCAGCAGCAACCTGTTCTGATAAACCTGCTCTATATTTGGAACGTTAGCGCGCTGCCATGGCGTTGGCGTATCTAAAGAACCTGTAGTGCCGATAATTCCTACTTCAACACCGCCGATATTCAGCACAGTTGCTTCATCATCCAAAAATTTTATGTCAGGATATTTTGATTTCATTCCAGGCCTCAGCTCCTGGAATTCATTATTCCCAAACGCTGATACAATGGGGCAGTTTATCTTGCCAAAAAAAGCATTATAAACCTTGCCATACTCATTCAAATCACCACGGTTGGTCAAATCGCCTGTTATCAGAAATAGCTCTGGCTTTGTTTGCAGCCTGTCTAACGCCCGCAAAAAGTGCTCGTAATACTGCGGCGAGTGTACATCGCCAGTGGCAGCAATTATCATAGTTGTATCAACCAATTAAAATTGTGGTCCTTTTAACTTATTTTTATAAGGTAAATTTGTGTTTTTGTTCATTTTTTTAAAGTATCCGAAAACCTTAAATACGTTAATTAGTTACTATTAAGCAGTAAAAAAGTGGTAACATGGCAAACAATTCAATTCATAGGAGAAGATTCATAAGGGAAGTAATTTTAGCGTCTGGAGGAGCTGTTGTAGGGATAGCTGCATATAAATTAAGTGGAATAAAAGTATCATTTCCTACCGAACAACCAGTGATCGGGGTACCAACCTCTGAAGGTAAAATATATTCAACGTTGGAAGAACTTGCAGCTGATGTTGGCCAGAATGTTAGCGAAAAATATGTTTATTGTGGGAAATTGCCTGAAAGAAGGTATGATGAGGTGGATTATGATTTTCTTGATTCTATGCAGTTGGGTGATGTTGTTATGAAAGGTCCGGATACAACAAAGATACGGGAAAAAATTCAAAATGGGATAAACGAGGCAGTGAAGAGAATGCCTGCAGACAAGCAGCATATAATGAAGGATGCTGACTTGGATAGGGACGCTAGACTTTATCTCAAGTACATTCCAGAAGGCCATGGTGATCCCTCAAGCGAAACCTACGACCCTTTAAACCGGTCAGATTTAGCAGTTTCTGTTGCTGTTTATAACCACTCTGGTGAAATAATCAAAAGACCCTTTGCACCGATCAGCTTAAAAGATTTAACTTGCATATTAAATCCAGACTCTAAGAAAGAAATTACGTGGCAAGTAGCTGATGATACAAGAATGGTTTACAACAGAAAGTTGGCTGAATAAAATGAACAAGAAATTGAGCTTGATTGTATTTGCTTTTACAGTACTGTCTTTATTTTTTGCCCAATCCGTTCATGCCTCTGTTTATTGCTCTCAATTGGGTGGGCAGATTTGTTGGGCAAGCCAAAATTGCAATGGTTACATAATGAATGCAGATGATGGCCATTGCTGCATAGGTAACTGTTACAGCCAAACAAGCACAACCACAACAACAATTCCAACAACCACTACTCAATACACCACAACAACTTATTATGTTTACCCCACAACAATTCCTTATTATCCGCAATATGGTAATCTTCAAGTCCATGTAACAGACTGCAGCTGTGGCAGTCCGATAAGCGGGGCTTATGTTGCAGCAAACTGTGCAGCAGACCCAAGCGGTTATACTGACGGTAATGGTTATGTTACTTTTTCCAGTTTGCCTGTTGGCACGTGCGGCATAACTGCAAGTGCTTCCGGCTTTAGCTCGCAAACTGCTAGTGCAAGCATACAATGCAGCCAAACTACGAATGTGAATATTTGTCTTAACAGGTACACTACAACAACTGTTTGCGGTGGTTGCGGTTGCGGCGGATGTTGCACACCTGGCTATACTGGTGCTTATCAATGCTCAGGTAACTGGGTGCAACAGCAATATAAAAACAGCGATTGCAGCTACACATGGATTAACCAGCAGTATTGTAATTATGGCTGCTCTGGCAATAGTTGTATGACACAACAGTGTATAGAAGGATACAAGGACAGTTACAGGTGCGATGGCAACTGGTTACAAAGATTATACCAGTATAACAACTGCAACGTTGACTGGATAAACATCGAGTTCCAGTCAGGCACGTGCGGCATTAACAGGAATGTATGTGGTGTCTCTGCTTCTGTCACTACACCGTCGGATATTTACACAGGCGACACCGCTTCTTCGACAATAACACTTTTCAACTACGGCGACGGCAGGGGTTACATAAACGTCAATGCATACGTTTGCAGGGATGACGGCTCCTACTGCTCTTCAATGAGCTGTTCGCCTTCAAGCATGTATGTTGACGGAAGATACTCTTCTTATGTCACATGCAGCAAAACTGTTGACACAGCCGGCTATTACAAAATCAAGGTGAATTATGCTGGCTGTAACGCAGACCCTGTAATATATTCAAGCGTTTTCCATGTGACAGACCGTTACCAATGTTCGCCTAGAGCTTTGGACAGTTACCAATGTTTTGGAGATGACTTGAAACAACAGTATCAAAACGCTGACTGCAACAAGGCATGGCAGCTTGTCAAGCATTGTTCATATGGTTGTGACGGCGAGAAATGCAAGGAAAAGACTACGGCTATGCCACTGGTTTCGTTGAAAAAGAGTTATGATGTCAAGCCATGCGAGATAAACAGTTTTACATTCGATGTGATAAATGTCGGAAATGCAAAATCAACCTTCAATGTCGTTGCAACAGGCGATGCTGCTGACTGGTTGAAATTCCTGAAAACCGTTGACGTGGATGCTAATGACAAGGCAGCTGTAAATGCGTATGCGAGCGTGCCTTGTGATGCCTCGGATGCAGACTTCAAAATAACAGCATCCAGCGGCACTGACCAATCATCGGCCTCTTCACAATTGCACGTTGTCAACATCCCAGCAAAATGGACAGGCTTCCTTACATTGCCTGTTTTGCCTTACAGAGCTATAGGTTATGTAATACTGGGTTTAGTTGTAATTGCCCTGCTTGTGTTGTTCTTGTTGTGGCTGATGAAGGGCAAGAGGCACAGGGGATGCGGGGCAGAAAGGTTTGGTAATAGCGGTTGCTGAACATGGCTTGTAAAGTAGTCAGATTTTATGTAATGGGCAGGACTGAGCAATCCTTGCTTTTGTCAAGATCCCTACTTTCACTGGATGCTGATCGGACAAGAGAATACTGTGGCGATTTTCTTCTATGCCAATCCGCAGTAGAAAAAATTAATGAATCATATAAAAATCATCCGGACAGGAGTTTGCGCGAACCGGTGAAGGTTTCATGCAACAAGTTAGGGGAGGGTTCTGCTGCCATAGCAGAGCCAGTTTACCGGGAGATGCTACAACAAAGACATTGTCTAGTGCCAATGGAAGCGGAATATGAAACGGCTTGCTGTGAAGTGTCACTACCAACGCAATCGAGTGAAGAATAATGACAGTTGTGGAAAGTGTTACTACCGAAAAGTATTTAAATTTTACATCTAATACAAAGAGTAAGTGAATTGAATGATATTCGACGAAGAGCATGATTGGAAAGAATGCCTGAGTGACGATACTCAACAGATACTGGCAGACTTGTTCGAAAAGACGAAAAAGTACAAGTGCGCTTACTGCCAGGCTGAAGACGTAAAGGTTGCACAATTGTGGTGCGCTCTTGCTGAGGTTGTGAAGGAATTGAATGCAACAAAGGAAGCAACCTACAAGCTCGCTGAGCCTTTCAAGGCAATAGTCGAGATGGGCGAGGTCGAGAAGAGAAAGACGGTTGAGCGATTGGTAAGAGATCTAATAAAGCCTGAACCGGACCACGAAGAGGCAACACAAAAGCTAGTCGACAGCTTGATGAAGTTCTAAGCTCGGGTTTGAGAAGAACTGAACTTTTTCTATTCTTTTTTATATGCGGGGCGGCAGCCATGAAAAAATACGATTACGTCATTGTCCTGGGCGGCACGCATACGCCTGGGTATGATTTTTCAAAGGACAGGATAGATTATGGAATGTCTGCCTACATCGCGGAATGGGCAGGCATGCTAATCGCAGCCGGGCATCAAAGCCAGAAGATGGTGGAGTATGCCGTTAGCAAAGGTATGCCGCAAGATAAAATAACGGCAATACAAGCCTCGCAGAGCACGCTTGAAGACTTGTACTTGTCAAAAAAGATGCTTGATGAAAAAGGTTGGGCAAGGGCTTTGGTGGTTACGTGTGACTTTCATGTTCCGCGGACAAAGTTTCTGGCAAAAAAAGTTTTTGGCGAGGATGCTGATGTGCATGCCGTAGCATCAAGCACAGGAACGGTGGATTTAGTGAGAAGGCTTTTTATTGAAAGGTTATACATAACAGCAGAACAGCTTTTGCTGGCAGGCTCGCCTGCAATAAATGAAAAAGCTGTTGCCGCATACAACAGGGCTGAAAAGCCTTTGGACAGGTTGCTCAAGACTTTATATAAAACAAAGGTTATTACCAACTAAATTTTATTCTTCAAACCGCACAGTTTAAATCTTTTTAGCTCATATAATAAATCATGCCGATACTGTATCAACATACCAGGAATGAATTGATCATACCTACAATAGGAAAATTGCTTGTAGACGAACTAGTAATTGTTCCAGAACTTCAAAGTTGGGAGAATGAAATAGAAATGAAAAAACCGAATAGCGGTTATATCCCTTTTCAAATACCGCAGCAAGATTTAGACGTGATATTGGAAACTGTTGAAACAAAAAAAAGGTTGAAAGAATTGGAAGATAAAACTAGTAAATTGGAAGATAAAGCTGGTAAAATCTTGACACCGCCAGATTCTCCTGAAACGCTCAATAAAATTAGAGAACTGATTAAAAGGAGAAATTATTTAGAAGCGTATGCAGTGGTTAATGGATATAGGGTTGATACGCTTTCTCCATTGGGTGACGATTTATTTACAGAATTTTATTGCGCACTTAGAGATAATGATAAAAATAAGGCACTTGATTTGGTTGCTAGATACGGCATGACCAAAGGGTTGGATCGAGGGCTAGTTGTACGGCTTGAAGCTAGATACCTGCATAAATTAGAAAGAGAAGGAAGAATCCTGCCAGCATCTGCTGCGAAATCATCTTCATAAACTAAAAACTGATCTCAACCTCTACATCCTTCAATCTTTTCACTGTTAATGCTGCCTGCCTTATCTCTGCTGATAGTGTTGATATAAGCGGGCAGAACGGTGTGGTTGGTGTAAACCTTATTTTTGCTATATTGCCTTTCACTTTAACATCCTTAATCATCTTCATTGTTACAACATCAACCCCGGTCTCAGGATCGATTGCTTTTTTTAATGCTTGCAACACCTTCTTCTCCATGTCATCCTTTTTCACAACTTTTTTTGCTTTTTTCATCCAACCACCAGTGGACCGACAGGGATTCGAACCCCGAGCCTCTGCCTTTTCCTCAATAATGCGAAGGCAGCGATCTACCGTTGATCTATCGGCCCAGCAAATTCTCGCAGACCAGCTGCGACCACCTTTCCATCTTGCCGAAATATTTTCCCAACTCTTTTATCTCGACAAACTGCCCTTCCATAATATCTTCTTCTTTTATTTTAATATTGCTGTTCACCTTAACCAAGTAAACTAGTCCAAAGTGTACACTGTTGAATGAATCGCTCTCGTCGTTTATAAAACCCACCAACTCTGCCTCACTATCCTGCAAATCAACCTCTTCTTTTAATTCCCTCCGCCTACCGTTTTCTATTATCTGCCTGAAATCTTTTGATTTATCCTTATCATTGATATGACCGCCCATACCAACTGAATATTTTTCTTTTGCTCGTTCGTCTGTCTGTTTTGCTTTTCTCCAGTAAAGGAAAACCTTGCTGCCGTTCAGTAAAATATTGTAAGGTATTATTTGTTTTATCTCAGGGTTGTTTTCCACTTCATTCCGCTTTTCAAACCTGAAATTCTCAGCTATGTTTTGAAAAAAATCATGCTCGCCAGCTTGCAAAAAGCCCTCGAAATTTTTTTGCGAGAAGAGTTTGGCCCTGTCGACAATAAGAACTGATTCCTGCATAGAAATAAATATATGGATATAAAAATTAAAGTCAATTGAAAATAAAGGAATAATGTAAGGGCGAGTAGCTTAGCCTGGCTGGAATAATTACAGTATGCAACCGGCTGATAACCGGTAGGTCGTGAGTTCGAATCTCACCTCGCCCACTCCTCTATCAAAAAACCAAAAGACCAAAATACTTTTATACTCAGAATCAATACAACTATAGACGCCCCCATCGTCTAGATTGCGGTGACGCAAGGATAATCCGGTCAAGGATACGAGCCTTTCGACGTTTGGGAGAAAGCTCAGGACCAGGGTTCAAATCCCTGTGGGGGCATTTAATTTTGGTTAGAAGTATTTGAAAATCACTAATGTTGCTACTCCAAGAAAAATCGGCAGCGGCAATCCAGGCAAAACCTTTTTGTATTTTATCAATATGAAGAATGTCAGCGCGACTCCGACGTTCACTGCAGCCATCGTAGCCACGGCAGCAACAACTCCTTTCATAACGAACGCTGCTGCGGTCACCAATGAATAAAATATCAAGTCTCCCGTACCAATTGTGAAACCGCCGATGTTAGCTGCGAAAACTCCCAGATTGATTGACTGCTTGATCTTTTTGACGGTTATTTTTCTCGCTCTGGGAAAGCGGCTTTTTGTCAGCTCTGAAATGAAAATCTTCAGCGGCCCGGCGAAAACGGCGTAGATGTCGTAGAAAGCAAAAGCAAGCGGCACGAGAAACAGGGTCGGCGGTTGCAGCATCAGCGCGAACAGCGCTCCTACCTCAGCTGAAATTAGAAACGTGGAAGCGCTCGAAAGCCAGCGGATGTTCTTTATGGTCGAGTAAAAAATCGCTACCGCAAGCAGTGCGGTTGAAAGCAGCGCAATTGGCCCGGCCATAAACGGCAGGTAGTTGTTCACTGTTGTGTAGACGAACAGCGGGTTGGCGATGATAGCGATGAATAGGGGCAGGACCGAAAGGAGGTATGTGAAAAGCTTGAAGCCGAAAATTTTCAGCAGGACGATCAGTACTAACGTCATTACAACGGCCGGCAGGACCAGAGCGGCTGCGTTCAAACCCGCCTGCGTGACCGTCACGTTGCCGAACGGCTGGTATGACGGAACTTCAACCTTCGCCGCCAAAAAATTGTAGGAAAAAAATATTGCCAAGAGTTGCACGCCTAGCGAGAACAAAAGCAGCGAGTAAAAATTTTCCCTTTCCATAGTTTAATTTTAGTTTTTTGTTGATAAACTTTGAATAATCGTGCTAGGAGTGGAATTTAAACTCCGATGATCGAGATACCTATTTTTTAATATACAAGGTGTTTATCAAATGTATTCTTCCGATTTCAGATTTTGAAAAAGATGTTCATAATCCATTCACGGAAAAACAAACTAGCAATAATTACCACAAGGGCGATAGCAACATGTTGTAAAATTGCAAAGTACGGATTGACCTTTTGCTCTTTTGCAATATAATAACTCAAAACTGTAAGCAAAAAGAATCCTCAGATTATCGAAAATATGATGGAATATCCTATTGGAAAAAGAGCAACTAACAGAATGAAAACCATCGTAACCGATACTCTTGTAAAAAAATTGGAAAATGTAGAGGTTTTCACAACTTTAGATTTCTTAAGATCTGATTCCTGAAAAATGTGAATGCCTAAAGAATCAGAAATATTGTCCGCGATAGCGAAGACCGCTAATGTTCCGATGATAGTCATTTTAGGGTTAATGGTACTACTTAACCCAATTATAAATGCCAAACTAGTAATGACGGCAGAAGTTGCACCAAAACTAAATTTCGTGAGATGTGTCATTTATATAGATTCTTTTTGGAAATATTAAAATGATTTTTACGGGTTCAAATCTCTTCCGCCGCACTCAACCCAAAAAAATCTGTGGATTTTCAGTGCAGCTTGCGTGCACACCTCCCGCACCACATATAGTTAAGTTTAAATATTAGTATACTCTAAGTATACTTAGGATATACCGATGAAGATAATTAAAATAAGGCCCACAGACCATTATTTGAGGTATCATGCAGATGTTGATTGGGAATTGGTGATAAGAACTATATTGTCACCAGATAAAACAAGAAAAGAGAGAATAGCGAATCGCTATACTTACATTAAAAGATTTAAGAAATTTGCAGTAGAAATCCATGCTGAATATTCGATAGAAGAATTGACCATGTGGGTAATTAATGCCTTCAAAATGGAGTGATTGATATGAAATGTGGAAATTGTAGAGAAAAGATGAAAAAAGTAAAGTATGATGTAGGATTTGGTATAGTAATAGACAGCCTTACTTGCCCTAACTGTCATCATAATTTCACAGACGAAAAAGTTTTAGATGAAGCTATGGAAAAAATGAGGGGAAAAATGGCCATTAAAGTTAAAGTTCTTAGAATAGGAACTGGTATAGGGATTAGAATTCCAAACGAGATAGTCCAAAAAATGAAATTAAAAAGTGGTCAAGAAGTTGAACTCGTACCAAAAGATAAACAGCTTATAGTGAAAGAAAGTTGATTTTTTATGGGTTCAAATCCCACCTCCTGCATTTTTTACAGCTGTAAATAGACCTTTAAAAAACCTTTTAACTAATTTTATTAAATGGTGTGATTAAATGAGGATTTGGATTGATGGGTCTGGGGCGTTATTGAAGGGGCAGAAGGGGATGGCCTGCGTTGTTTTCGATAAAAACGAGCCAAAAGTCTGGTATTACGGGAATGCTACAAATAATGAAATGGAGTATCAGGCCTTGTTAAATGCACTAAAGGATGAAAGGTCCGAAAAAGCTACTGTTTTAACTGATAGTATGCTGTTAGTCGGGCAACTGGCAAAAGGCTGGAAGGTTAAGGCCCGTAACTTGCTTAAGCTGCATAAGGAATGTTTAAAATTGTTGAAGAAAAGGGATGCAAAGATAGCTTGGATTTCTAGGGATGAAAACAAGGCAGGAAAGGAACTGGAAAGAATAAATCCGAATATTTTTTAATTTTAGAAATTTGGGAATTTCCATAAAAAATCAGACTTGTATGAAAAAAATTTGATAACCGAAAACTATTTAATTTGCTAAATAATAAAATTTAATCATGGCAAGAAAACTTAGACGCGATGAGTTTGTAGAAACGAATATATTGTCTGGAGAAAGAAAAATTCGAAGAAAAATGCGATTAATTTGAATAGTGAAAAACTAAAACTAGCTTTGCCTAATAAGTAGTTGATTTTGTCGACTTTTTGTGCAACTGATGTTTCTGCACAAAAAGTATATCAGGCTATCTTAGGCAAACTTAGAACTACTTATGGTGGTTAAAACGATTTATCAACGTCTATTTTTCAATAAATTATTGGTGAAAGGGTAAAAGATTAACGGATGGCTGACGTAGTCAGAACACAAATTATTGGCAGGTTGGCAAAGCTTACCGTAAATAAATAGTGTCCTACCACCATTTGTTAGACATCTTTTATCCCACTAAAGTAATAAGGGTATTTTAAGTTTCTATACTTAATCTAAATTAATGGTAAAAGAAAAAAACCTCGTCCTGGTTCATACAACTAAGATTGGCGAGAAAATAATGGTTAAAAAAGGTAAGTTGGGCAAATGGGATTTTAGGGTTTATTATATCAAAGATGGTGTAAAAATTCCTAGAAGCCCCAAACATTCCCATCTCACAATAGATCTTTATATAAAGTATGGAAAAAATCCCACACTGACTATGAAAATGGTTGAAAAATTTAGAGAGCTATTAGATTTAATAAAGCCAATAGATTTTTTTCCTCCCAAATTTCAATTTTTCAAACCTTCTGACGCAGATGAATTTAAGGAATTAGACTCGGTGGGTATATTTAGCTCAGAGTTTCTTCTGGCATACGAGGAACTTATGATTATACAAGAAAAAACTAATTACGCGCCTATGACATTCCATAGAAATCTCTTGAACAACTTCGGTGTTAAAGATATATATTCAGTTATAAACACTGCTACACATAGCGGTGGGAAATTTAAATAATATTTTTCCTCTGCAGTTCTTTCTCAACTTCCTCTTTAGATTTGCCACAAACATTACAACCAGATTTTATCAGCCAAATATCAGCACTTTTAGAAACTGAACCACTTCCAGGTAACGTCTTTGTTCTTTTGGCTTTATGACTCCAAGCTCCAGGTATATACCAACATTGAATTTTACCTTTATCGCAAAATGGGCAGCTCAATTCTTCGTATTGACCTCTCATAAATTCACTTGCTTAACAAAACTATTCAGATTTTTATTTTTATAGTTTATTATTAGGAGCTCGTTTATTTTTCTCCTGTTAGTTCCTATGCAACTTATAGACCTTCGGGCTTTTATTTTGTGAATATTAAAACCATCATATAATTTCCTTATTAGTGGGTGGTCGCTGTTGCTTAACATCAAAAGGCAACCTCTTTTATCCAATTCCTTAAACACTTCAGCTAATTTTCTCTGCTCTTTCTCAAGAAAAACATCTTTTTGGTAGCTTGTGAAACTTGAAGTTTTTGAGATTGGAAAATATGGTGGATCAAAATAAATGAAATCGCCTCTTTTTGCTTTATCCAAAATCCTTTCAAAAAATGCTACCTCTATGTTTATATCTTTCAATAATTTGCTTGCTTCTCTCAAAACTTTTTCATCGAAAATTGATGGATTTTTATATTCGCCAAAAGGAACATTAAACTCACCTTTTGCATTCACTCTATAAAGTCCATTATAGCAAGTTTTATTCAGATAGATTAATCTTGATGCTCTTTCAACACCAGAAAGCTCTTGTGGTTTTTCTTTTCTAACTTTGTAAAAATATTCTTTTGAATGTAATTTTTTTCTTTTTTTTAAATTTCTTATAAGTTCTTCAACTTTGTCTCTTACTACTTTGAAAGTTATAATCGATTCTTCATTAATGTCGGAAAGAAAGACTTCTTTGGGGTTAAAAGTTTTTTTGATAAAAAAGAATACAGCGCCACTACCCAAAAATGGCTCAAAATATCTTTCAATTTTCTTAGGAAAGAATGGCTTGTATTGCTCTATTAATTGCGATTTTCCACCAGCCCATTTTAAAAATGTTGGTATACCATTCACAAATTACACCCTTATTTTTTTGTTTTATTTTTATATTTTTTTACATCATTCGATGTTGCTTTTCCAATATATTTTCCTACAACTGTTTTACTGGTTCGAATACTTTTATATAAATAGGGGCCAACCAATGTACCATTTTTTTTCCTGATCCATCTCAAATAAACCATACTCTTAATTCAGATACGCTACAAATAAACCTTATGGTTACGCTACTATTTAAAGATTACGCTACATTAAAAACAAAAAAATTATCACAAAATCGACAAGCTAATTCTACATGTTCTCCACGCATAAATTAAAAATACACATTTAGATTAATTAAATTTGATTGTTTTAGAAAAGCTTTTTAACTTAATTAAAATAGCTTTAATTATGAAGAAAGAGGTAGTTCATAGAATTCATAAAATTACAAGAGTATTTGCTCCTTATTTAAGAAAGTGGAAAAAATATAAAAAAAGTAAAGAACAATGTGTTGTTTGTGGAGAAAAAATGAGAGTATGTTTGCAAGAGCATCATATAGATGGAGATAACAAAAATAACAATCCGGATAACATATGTTTTTTATGTGGTTCTTGCCACACTCTTACCTTTAAACCTACAACACCTAAAGAAGCGGTATATTATTTAAAATTAAGGAATAAGAGATCTAGAATATCTAAAAATGTATGGCGAAATAAAAGAAGGAAAGGAGAAATGTGGAGTTCTAAAAAAACTGAATGGTTTCCACACGGAATTAAAGCAAAAGCAAATAGGTAATTTTCAGTTAGGATGTTCAATTTATTTTTTCAACTGTTTAAAAAACGGCAGTGGTATCCTTTCCAATTCCTTCTTTTCCAAAGTGAGCATATTCAACAGAAAAGTAAGAAAAATTAAATTTTTAACTGGTGTTATCTTCAAGAATATAAATTTAAGATTATTTACCTCTTATATGTTAAATGCCTATCGAGAAGAATTCAAACAAGTGGTTCAGCTTGTAGAAAGATTGGGAAGATTATCTGATAAAATGACTTACTCGGATTTGATTTCTAAACTTGATTTCAAGCCGACTCGCAGAAATTTTTTAAAACTAGCGCTTGCGTCAACACTTTCTCTATATTTATCAAATCTTTCATATCGCAATCTCTCCAGCTATGACGGTTTCGTTCCAAGCGTTGGAGCACATTACTATACTTTTTACGACATAAATGCCGACACTTATAAATATACTCCTTTAAAACCTGTGCTAGGAGATCCGCAACACAATTACAATTATGACAGTAGAGATCCCAGTGTTATTAAAACTCATTTACAATGGTCAAACAAAGCGGAGATAGATTACCTCATAGTCAGTTTGTGGAAACTCCATGAGGACGGGCCTTCCAACGAGGCTTTTGACAGACTTTTTCAAACTGCGAAATCAATGAAATCAGAACATCCGCAAATCTGTGTACAGTTTGAAGTTGAAACTATGAAAGACGGGGCTGAAGTTCAGGACTTTGCCGACAATATATACGATCAATATGCTAAAGATGAATTGTTTTATGAATATGAAGGCAAACCATTGCTGCTACTCCATATACCCGCTCTAAACAACGAACAAAGGACGGATAAAGTGGGTAAGCTAAGGAATCCAGGTTTTACGATAAGGTATATTGAACGAACTCCTGTCAGTTACGTCAATGGCGTAAAAGCTAATGTATGGGATTTTTGGTCCCTCTCACCGTTCTTTCATCTTAAAAATTTGCTCAGTTTCATGCCTTATGGGCAAGATGTTGGAATAATTCCAGGCTATGACGATACAGAATACTTGAAAAATTACCCTTATCCTAGGCCGCCAGATGTGAGAACAGGATTTTCATTTCATGGCCATCCTAGGGATATAGGTATTTTCACAACGTCTTGGATGCTTGTGCATGCTTTCAAAATACCGAATGTAAGAATTTTTAGTTTAAATGAAAGACTAGAGCAGACAAACATAGATGGCTGTTGGAATTTTGGGCCTGGTATAGAGCCACTTTATTACATTAATAATAATGGAAAATTTAAGCATGGTATTTTTTGAAGTTTGGATTTTCATTATTTAATCAAAATAAAAAAATAATTATTAAAATCCTCTTGAACAAATGCCGGTTAAAGTCCTTTAATCCAGATATTATGATCGTTTATAAAATAGTCTGGAGCACATTCCCATTCATCAACATGCTGCTTTAGCTTGAAGCCGTTCGATTTAAGAAATCTTTGTTCAATCTGATCGTGCTTTGCCTTTTCACCAGTCAGCCAAAGAATTGCCTTGACATTTTGCTCTTGTGCTACTTCCAGAACTTTTGAAAATAATTCTTTAAGAATATTTTCAGATTTGACAGCAATCTCTGAAATGTAAATATAATTAGGTTTTTCATCCACTGCTTCATGCTCCCAAGGCAAGTCTTTTATTTTTTTGAGAAATTCAAAATATATCGAACCGACAACAGCACCGCCCCTTTCAACTACATAGTACCGCCCACTTTTAATCCATTTTGCCAAAATATTTTTACTTATAGAATAGCCATCATAGTAATCTTTCTCCAGCTCTACAATTTTATCAACATCATTCGGATTGGCTTTTCTTAACATTATAAAATATATAAAAAGTTATGCAATATTAAATCTTCTTTTCCCTCCAATTACCAATCAACGGCCTCTTTAACAAAGGAACGAGAAAAACATTCACCAGCATCCTCACACCGCCTCTCCAGAATCCCTCCTTTTCCCAGCCCCTGAACGATGTTTTCACTATCATCCTTTCTTCCTTCGTGCCCTTCTCATACCTTCCCTTAAACCCACGCTCCCTACAGTAAGGGCCGTACCTGCTTCCCAGCTCAGAATCTTCACCGTGCCCGGCTAACTTTGGCGAAAATATTTCCCCGTCAGCTGCAACAGCCTCGCATATGTCCTTCCTGACAGACATGCAAAATCCGTACGGCCTGCAGACATATGCTTTAGTCAAAAACCACTGCATCAAATTCATAAACCTGTTGTAGTAAAGCAGCCTTCTCTTTTCCAAATACTCCTCATCCAGCGGTCTTGTTGTGTAATTAACGTAAGCATAACCTTTTGCAAAATCCCGTTTAGTTGTGGATATAAAATTTTTACAAATTTGCGTGTCAGCATCCACAAAGGTCAGTATGTCGCTTTTAGCATAACCCGCTCCAAGGTTTCTTGCCTCAGACCTGTTTCCCTTGTCAAAGTAAAAACTTAAAACGTCTCTATATTTTTTCAATTTTTCTCTAAACTCTTCCTCCCTTTCCTTTTCGCATTTCAAAACAAGTATTATCTCGGATCCATCCCTCTCTTCCCGGATGTCGTCATAGATAGAATCCAGACAATCGTAAAGATGCTTTTCGTCAGGCAATGCAGGCACTATGAAAGATATCATAGTTTATTCTTTCCACTATAAAATTAAAAACCTTTGTCCAAGTGATAAGTTTTATTCTAACAAAATAAAATTAAAATATATGAGATTGAAAGGATTTTTGAAATATCATTTGGACGAAAATGTAATCATAATAATTATTTTACTGATCATCATGCTTGCCATTATTGTCAGGGATTTGCTAAACTGCAAGGATTTGCTGGCGTGCATTTTAGAAAATCTTCCCTGAGCAGGTTTATTAACAAAAAATAGCAATTTAGAAAAGTGGTTTGATGAAATGTTTGTCATGCAGCCGTGAATTCACTATTAACAACCTAGCAGAGATGTACGAATCCGTGTCTTTCTGCCCTTTCTGCGGCAGCAAAAACCTGTCACTGGGCGAGTGATTAATTGATGAACGGGAAGAAAAGGTATCAGGAATTTCCTTTACTGTATTTCTTTAACCGGTAAAGTGATAATCCCATATCTATCTTTTTGTTTTACATATTCAGGCTTCAAGCTCACTACCAAATGAAGTCCGGGCTTAATTTCTTGGCCACGCCTACGGATTAAATCATCCAGTTGATCTTTCAATTCAGGGTCAGATGTATCAAGACAACTTCTAACCTCCCAATAAAAAACTGGAGGAATGCCAGCAATCAGCATAACCTCTGCTTCTTCTATACTAGGCCTTCCTCTAATTCTTCCATCGTCAGTTATGCCATATAATGAACCACTTTCAGTGAGAAAATTCTTTCCAAAATATTTTTTAACATCCGCTGGATTGAATGCACTTTGTCCATTCATTTTTCCACTCTCAATTTTAAACTGAATCAGGTGGTGGGAGCATCCGTTTATATTTAATTCCACGTTCCATAACACGTGGGATGTAACGTGATGGAATTTTTTCCGACATTTTTTCATACAACCCCATAGGAATAGCTCTGCGCCATCTTATAACGCAATCCTTCAAATAAATAGAAATGTCCGGTTTTTCCTCGCCCTTTACAACCCTTTTTAACATTCTAGGTTTTTCCAAGCGTCCTACAGCATACACATCTGTTGTTGGAAAGTGCAATTCCACTAATTCACCTTCCAAGATGCGCAACTCTTCAACACTTTCCACTCGCTTGAACTCTTCCACAACTGCAGTAGTCATATAACCAATAAAGATACAGTTAAAAATTTAAGGTTTTCTGCAATCCATACGGAGGTGGTTCAAGCCATAAAAAAATCAGCTGAATCCATCTTTACCAGTTTTTCAAATGTAACCGGGTTTTTGCGCAAAAAGTTGCTTACAATGCTGGACCCTATCCTGTAGCCGGCCCAATGCGGAAATTCCTTGTCACCAAACATGATTCCCAAATTCTCGTGAAAGCTGTAGTAGTCAACCTTGTTGAATACTCTATCCTTAATCTTTTCCAGTATCTTTACCTCAGTTTTCTTCGGAAAGGGCCTGGCCCATGTTGGAATAAAACCAGTCACTGCTTTGACAAAATTATCGGCCATGCCTTCCAAAATTATCCAGTCGAGTATCGTCCTGTTTTTGTCGGGAGGGAAATGTTGCATCCTGACCGAATGATTGTATTCATGCACAACAGTCATGTCAAAATATCTTTTCCAATCCCTTTGAGGATGAACAAAAATCACAAAGTTTTTTTGCCATGGTGTGTATGCTGTAACACCGTGCAAATCATCGATCACCTTCCTATTTTCTCTAGTTCTAGCAATGGGAAAGATAAAGACATTCACCTCTGAGGTTGGGAGGATACGCTCGCACTGTTTCGACAAAAGAAGAATTCTCTTTTCAATTTTTGACCTTCCCAAAATTTTTGCAATCTTTTTCAACTCTCCAGCATTAGCCTCTTTTTGCCAGACATAATTGATCAGGTAGGAAATTTTTCTGAATCCGGCATACCTGTCCGAAGTTTTCCTTACCTCTCTTCTAATTATTTTTTCAATCTCCTTTTTAGAATTTACCTTCAAGCCACTGTATTTTTTATAAATTGGAAATATTTTGATTTTCACAGTCCATCTAATTTAATTATGCCACTTCAGTATAAAAGTAATTCAGCTGGTTCAAAACCTCCTCATTTAGCAAGATATGAATAAATAAAAATTTATAAAAAATATGTGAAACTAGTATTGATTGGATAAATTTTTGCCTGATAAAGGCTTAAATTCTTGTTTTTATCAATAACCGGTATGGAAGCTGGCATAGGCAAGTTTGCTGAAATTGGTTTCAATGCACGGGCCGAGAAATTAAAACGGCAGTATGAAGAGGCCGTGGTGAGGGCACTAAAATATAACCGGCGTGGAATGTGTGAAAAAAGTGAATATCCCAAATACAGGGCTTGCATACACTACTCTAATGATCAATGCAGCGAGGGTATTTTTCTTACTTTGACGCTTGATCTCATACATGCAGGAATTGTCGGTGTTGAACCCCATGCCTCTGGAGCAAACGGTGTTTTGGAGGTTGAAACTTCCTCTGGCTTAACTGCCTGTGGTTATGGCGAAAGATGGAAAAGTTTTGAAGGCAGTTCAAAAATTGAAATTCAGGAAAAATGCAAAAGAAATCTAGGCATACTTGAATGTGAAAATATTTATTTGTTAAAAAATATTGGTAAATTTTTCGATTTGCTGGGATTGAAAATTCCTGATAATTTTAAAAATGAGGTGCCATGGCAATCATATGTTTCTTAATGACAGCAACTATTAATTTCTTTTCCCACATATTTTTTAAGATGAAGAATACATTACTGACACTTGCAATCATTTCATTTTTCCTGTTTGCAAATTTTTCTTACGCCTATCCTTCTTTAAAGGTAACCACTGACACAAACCTGTCGCAGCAGGCAGGCACTAGTGCTGACTATACAGCAACAGTCACAAATATGGGTGATATGCCTTTGGAGGAGGTTTATTTAACAATCTCCTTCCTTCCATCAAGGTGGTACAGCATCAATGAAAAGGTATTTTTGCAGGCAGGCAACAGCTCTGTTTTACATTATACACTATCGCTGCCTGCAGATGTGGAAGGAGGTATAAAATACAATGTGACCGCCAATGGCGTGTTGGGGTTTGGCATAGTTGCGCAGGATAAAAACGAGGTGATGCTGAAAATCACTGCTGCAAACAGCCAGCAAGCAACAATGACTGCAAAAACAACTACAACACAGCAGGGAGAAAATGTGCAGCAAGGGCAGAATATGCAGGATATGTTGAAAAACTACAAATGGATATTGGTCAGTGTTTTAATCAGTCTCGGAATAATATTTGCAATGGCCGCATATGTTTTTTGGCGTGACTAGACAAGAATGCCAAATGCCTCTGAAAACTGCTCTATCTTTTTGAACTCGTGCAAGAACTCGTAGCCTTTTTGCGTTATGATGTAGTAAGTATGCCCGCCTTCGCTGATATGCTGTATAAACCCGCTTTCCAAAAGCTGGGCCAAATATTTTTTCAACCGTATGTGCGAAAGGTTTGCGCCGTATAGTATGTGTGTGGGTTTGGCCCTGCCATTCTTCCTGTTGATTAACTTTAGGATGTCGACGTAAATGTGTATCTTCGATCTACGGGGATTCATTCAACCACCCTTCCTGCTCACCCTCATCAGCATCGCCAGCAATGAAAGGAAGCCAAGTATGAGCGAAAGGTGGGCTGCCACGTAAATAATTTTATCAAATGAGGTGAAGAAAAGCAGCAGATGATATAAACCAATCAGTGAAAACGCTGCCATAACCAGGAAAGAGTTTAGATTTTTCTTTGAAGTGTAGTTTACTATTGCGTTGAATATTACGTAGGAAAGAAGGAAGAATGATAGTATGTTGAAGTAAGGAAAGCCTGTGTACCACATGGGTATCATGATTGGTGCTAGTCCTGCCTTCGTCTTGTCCGGCAAATAAGAGTATGACAACAGACCGTAAGCAACCAAAGAAACGATATAGTATATCCAGTATCCGAAGTCATCCACAAATGCCACTGTGTCGATTATTGTCTGCTGCCCGCTGGGTTGGCCGTGCTCAAAAAAGTTTATGTACCCGTATGCCGATGCCAAACCAATAGTCATCAGGCCCATGCTTAGCAGAACAAAGCTGAGATAAAAATATAGATGCGATTTCCTGCCTGTCATGTCATACAGCCTGTAGGCATAATAGCTAACCAAAAATCCTATTATAGACGATACTATATAGAATACCGAGTCTACACCGTAAAACCTATACGGTATTAATACACTGGCCATTCGAATCAATAATTATCATTAGCTTTAGTAAAGAATAAATCTGTTTCCTTTTCACTGGACCTCCAGTCTATATCAGGATTTCACAAACGAGGTAATATACCCCTGACAATAGTATATTAACAAATTTCGTCCAAATCTCTTGCAACCAATCGGAGTTCCTATGAAGCCGTTTCGGCTGAGGCGGCTACTCTTTTTTTGCTTTCAATTTATCAGATTCTTAAATTTTAAAACACTATAAAGAAGTAATGTACGAGAAATTTTTCACTGACAATTTCAAAACAGAGGAAGCGGATGTGGTAGTTTTTGGCATACCTCTAGGCGACAAATCTTTACAAGCGTTGCAATCGCTAAGGAAGGAGAGCTGGCGGGTTGAACCGTATGATATGGAACGCGATATAAATCTTATAGGCGGTTTGAAGATAGCTGACATTGGCAATTATAGATCAACTTCACCTGAGGATATAGTGAGGAGCACGAAAAAGGTTTTGGAATGCGGCAAGTTCCCTTTAGTACTAGGCGGGCAGCATACTTTGACATTATTTACAATAGGCGCGTTTCCTGCTGACGTAAAAATAATAGATTTCGATGCGCACACTGATATAAAGGACAAGGATTGTTTTACAACGCAAAAGTTCAGCCACATGACATGGATGAGGCGATTTTGCGAGACACGAGGGCCAGATAAAATAGCAATTGTCGGAGCAAGGTCATGCGACGAGGATGACATGAACTATATTCGAAGCAACAATATTTTATGTTTCACTGCCCGTGATGTTAAGGATAAATATAGAACGGTGAAAGAACAACTGGAGAATTTTGCGGCTGGATCTTCTGTATACGTAACACTTGACATTGATGTCTTTGACCCTTCCATCGCTCCGGCAGTAGACTATCCTGAGCCGGGAGGTATATTTTTTACACAGTTCTCAGGCCTGATTGAAAATCTTAGGAACATAGTCGGAATGGATTTGGTTGAAGTGCAGCCAATGCAGGACAACCGCGTCACAGAGTTTTTAGCAGTAAAGTGCATTTTTGAAGTATTGAGCAAGCTCAACAAGTGATTTAAATCCTTTTTCTGAATATACAAAATAGGAGTTGATGGTATGGAAGTGCCGGAATGGGTTAAGCGCGTGCAGGAAAACATTGCGAGAAGCGAGATAAAGCCAATGTTTGCTGACGAAGCCCTAGTGATGGGCTCGATGAAGGTGAGGAAGGATGAAAAAGGAAAGGTGAAGAAGGAGGGAATGATGCGGGTTGTTTTTGTTGACATGACAAACATGCAGCCCGTTGCATCCGTGGCAATAACAATTTCGACCGCACATGGTTTGGTAAATGCCTTAAGCGGGCAGTTGAAGAAGATAGAGGAGGATATGGCCAGTAAAGATTTGCCAAAAAAACCGAAGGCGCCAGACGCGTCGCTAACCTACATAGGATAAAAAATAAAAAAATATTAAAAGAATGACATTGCGGGGGTCCGATAGCCTGGTCAATTCGGCAGGCCTGAGGCGCCTGTGAGTTAGTCTCTTCGTGGGTTCAAATCCCACCTCCCGCACTATGGCTCAGAGTCAGTTCTCCAGAATATGTATTTCTTGTCAACCTTTTGGGCCTTTAATTCACATATTGCGAAGGGATTTATTATCTCATAATTTGAATTCTTAATCATGGCGGGACTATAGAGGAGGGGAAGCAAATGGAAATTCATAAAAGTAGAAGAGCTTTGGAGTGTGCTGCTTGCCTTTGGGCTGGAATAGGAGTAATGAGCTTGATAGATGGAGTGCGTTCACATTTTGGATTTTCCAGCCAATACAATTGGATTATGCTTGGATTCTCCGCACTCTTCGTAGCTATATGCGCTATAGTTCTGATTGGAAGAAAAAACAAAAAGTAAGTCGTTTTAATACTTATTTTAATACTCTCGCACTGTTCCTCAGCCAAGTAGCACACCTCCCGCATGAAACATATTTGAGAAATCCTAAAGAATTTTAATAGGCAAATCAAAAAATCTCACAGCATTTTCTATTGTTGCCCTGTCAACTTCTTCAATCGGAATTTTTCTGTATTCGGAAATTTTTTCCAAAACAATTTTCACGTTTTGCGGCACGTTTGGCTGTGGCGGGTTCGGGGATAAAAACGGCGAGTCCGTTTCCGTCAGCAGCTTTTCTATCGGGAAGTTTTTTGCAATCTTCCTGGAATTTTTCGAGTTGGCAAGTGTATTAGTCAAAGAAATATAATACCCGCAATCGATGATTTTTTTTGCAAGTGTCAGGCTGCCAGAGAAGAAGTGAAAATCAACCCGCTTGAACTTCATATCTGCCACAATATTAAAACATTCCTCCTCAGCCTTTCTGGTATGCAGCACGGCAGGCAGCTTCAACTCTTCCGCAAGTTCCAAACATTTTATAAATATTTTGCGAAATCTCTCATTCAGTTTTTCGTCAGGATACCAGTGCTTATCCAAACCTATCTCTCCGATCGCAACAATATCGTTAGCATGCTCGCGCACATAACCCAAATATTTTTTCACCTCGTCATCAGTCATCTTCACTATATCAATAGGGTGCAGGCCAAGCTCAAGGAAGACAAATCCATCATTTTTTTTCGCAATTTCCAGAGCTTTCTCGCAATCTCTAGGATAGCCACAGTTGATAATAGCAGTCATAACCTTTTTTGCTTCTTCCAAGACTTTTTCATGTATCTCATACAAACCTTCGTAAGCCAAATGGCAGTGACAATCTATCATTAGTAAGAATAGATTTTAATAAAATAAATTGTTTGCCGAACGAAATCATGGGTAGGCTTTTATAAAATTGCAGCTGGGATCCACCTCCACGAAACTGTTGGCAGTTTTTCCAAATTCCTGGCATTGATTCGTAGGATCATCATCAACAGCCTGTCTGGGTGAGTGGGCAACATCGCAAACCCATCCTTCTATAATTTTATTATCCAAGCAAGGCCCGTTGGATAGATCCTGTCCGGCTGACAAAGCATCCTTGCATTTTTGCATGCAGGCAGCCTTTGCCTTTTCTTTTATATCTTGTTTTTCAGTCACCTGTCCGACGCAGCCACTTAGGAAAACTACTAGAATCAAAATTAAAACAATCAAGCATCTATCCATGATTTTATTTATTGTTATTTTATATTTAAAGCGGCAACAATTATATTATGAAACAGCCTGAAGAAATAAAAAGAGGTTGCGTGATTGTTGATTGCGACAAAAAGGCAGTTGCTCTATGCAACAACTGCAGGATGCCGATATGCGAGATCCACAGCAAGCGGATGAACCAGTTTTATATTTGTGTCAACTGCCTTGGCTATATGAAAAAAATGAAGCTGAGATGATTTTTAGTAGCTAGTTTAAATCTTTTCCTTTAAAATAAACAATTGATCAAAAATGGGTTGGCATACCAGATGGGCAGTTGATGTTAGAAAACATGGGCCAAAAAATTTAGCAGATGCAGCTGGCATAGTGTGGAGAGAGATTCCGTATAGACCCTATAAATTTTCTTTAAATATGGAAGATATGAGGCGAGAGTTGGATCTCCTTATTTAGAAGTTGAAGTACAAGGGGATCCACAAAGAAAAGAAAGGGATATAGGCATTTGTGCACCTATTAAAAAATATGATTATTCTTTACTAAGGCAATTTTTGGAAGCAATATTAAAGCTAGAACCAAAATTATCTCATGAAATAACATACGAATGTGGTTTACCAATAGACGCATATGGAAAATTCTATCTCTTTGACCGGTATCGTAGAACCATCACCATAACAAGAAGTTTAGCAAAAGCAAACAAGAAAGAAGTAATAAGAAAAGGTATTTTACGCCCTAGTAAAGTGGTTTATAGCAGGGATACATCAATTACAGTCACTGATATTTCGGATATCCTAGATGAGCTATTTTTTTCATCATTTGAAGAAAATTTGGACGAGAAACGGAAATATTTGGGTATGCGTATTTCGAAAGAATTAGTTAAAGAACACATGGAATGTGAATCAATTCACTCTACTGTTTCATTGCAAGGTGAGCAAGGATCACGCATATCCTCAGTCGACATTTGCCCGACAGTTCTTGGACATAGGTTTGATCTTTTATTAATGAAGTTAGCTTCTGTAACCGTGGAAGATTATGAAGCATATAGGGCAGATTTAGAAAATACTATCAATTTATTGTCGAAAATAGATGTGCAAAATCATTGGTTTGATATATGGAGAGTTGGAAGTGAAGAAGATCGCAGAGGAAAATTACTGTACTATTTAGGAAGACCGTTTGAAAGATTATCAAGAAAAAAGGAGGAAATCCCTGAAACAGCTGGAAAAATAGTTCAAGAAAAAATAGTGGTGGAAGCTAAAGTATGATTTTTTTATTCCAATTTGCCTTCAATCATTAAGGCAGATACTGGTCTTTTTTGAAAGGCCGTGAACTCCTTCTTGCCTGAAATTTGGAATTTGTACGCTAACAAAAATTATACCTTAACTAATCTCGTTTTCAAACTTTCCATAAACTCTTTGAATCCCTCATTGTATTCAAGCTCGTCAGGACCTAAAGTGGCGGGATAAAAGAAGCCTTGTTCCCTTATTGATTCTGCTTTTTCCAAAGCCTTTTTTCTTACTCCATCCCAAGATTCATCTCCAAATCCATCAAGAGGTCCCACAAACTTTCCATTTTTCATGCTGTATAGGGCACTTGAAACCATTGGGATGCAATAATTGGTTGACGCAGGCGAATTAATAGCAACAGGCATCAAAGGCATGTGATGACTTCCTCTCGTATTTCCAGCAACATAATGAGCTGCACTAAAAGCACGGCAAACTTCCTCTGTAGCAGGAAAATCCTTTTGCACCCTGAAAATCATTGCGGGATCGTCCTTTCCAACATATTTGCCCGCAATATAGGAGAGCCTGTCTGTTGTTGCGGCAACAACGGGTTCATTCGACTCCCTCATATGAACAGATTTAACAACATGCCTGGCAGGAAACATTAGAAACTCGCCGATGTCTAGATATCCTTCAGGTGTGTAAAGTTTAATCGCCATACTATCCTTCACATCCACACACGTAACTTTGACTCCTTTTCTTAGTTTGCGATTAAGGTAAATTCCAGTATTTTTCATAGGATCGCAGAAAATTGAGTACAGAGGAAGATTGAAAGCGCCTGGCTCTGTTTTGTCGGCAGTAAATAAAATAAAATTCTCAGCTGGCCTTTCTTCGAACTCCATTTCAGCAACTCCGAGTCCAGTCCCCCTGACATTGCCTGCAAAGGCGTCACTAAGAATATCTTGACCTGCACCGTACAATCCCTGACTTTTCGCTATCTCTGTTCCTTTTAAGAATGCTTCTCTTGCCATCGTATGAATTTCTACAGAATTTATTCCATGTTCATGGCTCATAAGGACATTGACATCATCACCATTATATCCAACATGATAATCAATAAGGAGTGACTTGTTATCATCTACATATTTTTTAACAGTAGAGAGAAGAAGATCACTTGGTCTCGTATGACCTCCTATACTTCCCACATCACCTTTGATGACAGTTAAAGTAACTCTCACAAAACCTAAATAATTATTGGATTTAAAAGATTTATGCCTTTCGCCATTAATTAATTTTATTTATATTAATTTTGCCCTCAATTTATCCCTAAGATTTTTCTTTTTCTAAAACTAAGGCAGATACTAGGCCGTTATGGAAAAGTCTTGAACTAAAATCTTCTGAGAATAACATGTGTGGTTCATGTTGCGTGATGTAGTGGGTATCTTATGTTCATGTTGCATATCAAAAGAAAAGTTTATTTATAAACAAAGGTTTAGTAAATTATAGGTGCAAAAAATGCAAGAGTTCAAAGTTGATATAGATTTTTCAAAATATAGAGGAAAATATGTCGCTATAGTTGGTAGCAGAATCATTGCTAGTGGAGAAAATGCGAAACTACTTTTAGAGAGTGTAAAAGCAAAGTATCCTAAGAAAGAGATTATCTTAAGAAAAGTTCCAGAAGAAGAAACATTAATTCTAGTGATAAAATGCAGATAGAATTTCCTTTTGTAGAAGAAAAGGCAAATATAATACCTTCTATCTCGAGGCCAATAGCTAGAGTAAAAATGATTTATGAGAAGAATGAGATAACTCAAGATATGTACGTAGATTCTGGAGCTGACATAACTTTAATTCCTTACTCGGTTGGCACAGCTTTAGGGTTTCAATTAAAACCAGATGAAGAAATAAAAAGAATTGGTGGAATCGGAGGAGGAAAAATTTCAGTTGTAGTTAGGAAAGTAAAAATAAAAATTTCTCAGGAGGAATTTGAAATTAGAATTGCATGGTGCATGAGTGAGGACGTTCCATTAATTTTAGGAAGATTAGACGTGTTTGATAGGTTTGATGTATTGTTCAAAGAGAGAGAAAACAAAACGGTTTTCATTGAATAAATTGTTACATAATTTTTTTTATTTTAATTTTTAGAAGAGAGGGCTCTTAAATGATAAAAATAAAAAAAACCATGAAAACAGAGCATTTAGTTAATTGGTATTTTGGCAATTTTTGTGCAAGATGTGGTAATATCGATAGAGAAGATAAAAATTATGGTAAAGATTGTTGGGATAAGTTACAAGAGTTGGGCAAAAAGCTCGAAGGTGAAGAAATGTTGCATAAAGAATTTGTAGATTTAGTCAGAAATAATTCGACTTTCTGTAAACCAACGAAAAGAATATTTCATGAATGTAAACTTTGTAAATCACTTGGTATACGATAGATAAGAATGACATCCTCTGCGGACTAAAGTCCGCAGTTTCCTGTGAATTTTTCGAGGCTTCAGAATATTACTGAATTCAACCACGACCTAAAGGCCATGGATTTCTTTCGGACTTAATATTAGGAAAGTCGTGAACTGATTTCTTCTTTCAATATTATGCAGTGTTCACGTATAAGTATCTTGCTGTTATCTGACGAGATGTGGTGGGGATGTTGGGTTCATCTCAAATCTAACAAATTTTCAAATCCCACCTCCCGCACAAGTTTAAATATTTTTATAACAATCTGGTATTATGTTACCTTTTTTAAGAGACGTTGATGCTCTTGATGTTTTTGGAGGACCTGAAGGACATCGTTATGCGGTTCTTTATCATGAAGATGTTCCAGAAATTCATTTGGCTTTGATACAGAAGATAGATGCTTCAGGATATATACCTACTGCAATTGTCGGAATAGTAAGATGGGGAAATACAGTTGCCAATTATCTTTCAGATAAATATAGAGTTTCTGTTTATAGTGTTGGAGCAACTTCATATACTGATGTATTTAAAAAACGTGAGGTTAGAATAACGCAAAGATTAGGAGTAAACCTCAAAGGACAAAAAGTGATTCTTGCAGATGATGTTGGAGATTCAGGAGAAACCTTTTCAGTCGTGAAAGAAAAAGAAGTTATGTCAGCTAATCCAGAAGAAGTGAAGACAGCGTGTCTAGTCAAGAAACCCTGGACTAATCCAGTTCCAGATTACTGGGTTGAAGAAACTTCTAGATGGGTATTATTTCCTGATAAACATTTTGAAAATTGCCGTCATCTATTTTCAAAACGTCCTTCCGATTTGAGTTTAGAAGATGCTAAAAAAATTATTTTACGCGAATTGCGATACTCATCAGAAGTTGTAAATGAAGTATCCAAAGAATTTCAATAAATTGAATATAAGAGACATTATATATTCAATTCTATTTTTAATTAAACGGCCTCAATGGTTGAAGGTGGTTTTTTGGTTATATTGTAAGTAACATTCACAACACTCGATACTTCTCTAGTAATTCTTCCTGCTAATCTATCCAAAGTGTCGTAAGGAAGTTTGGTTGGCGATCCTACCCTAGCATCCTCACTATCCCAACATCGAACTTCTATTTGGAAACCATAATCTCTCCTCCCTTCTCTCATACCAGTGACTTTGTCTTCATGTAAAATAGCTAAATATTGAAATGCTTTTACTTTATCTAATTCCTCTTCGACGATTTTTGTAGCTTTTCTTACAATTTCGACTCTTTCTGGTGTAACTTCTCCTATTATCCTTGCTGCTAAAGCAGGACCTGGAAAAGGAGGCCTAGCGTATATTTCCTCTGGCAACCCGAGGGCTTTTGCAACCTCTCTTACTGCTGGTTTTCTGAGCTGAACCAAAGGTTCTATAACTCTATAACCATATCTTCCTTCTGTATCGATTCCCAACTGCTCGAGGACATTGTGCTGTCTTTTAATCTTAGCCACAGTTTCTTCTACATCTGTATAATTTGTTCCTTGCAAAAGGTATTTTATGTCACACTTTTTTACTAGCTTTCCAAAAACATCTTTGTAAAATGTTTGAGTGATAGCTTCTCTTTTCTCTTCAGGGTCTCTCAAGCCTTTCAGTCTTCTGAAAAAAATATCTCTTGCATCGACAAGTTCAACATCCACTCCAAGATTTCTAAAAAGCGAGACGACATGATAAGGTTCGCCTTCCCTCATTATACCATTGTCGATGAAATATGTTCTGAGCGTCTTGCCCAGTGCCCTGTGCGCCAGCATGGTGACAGCAGAAGAGTCAACCCCGCCAGAGAGAGCGTTTATTGCCGGTCTGCCGTGGACAACCGAAGAAATTTCTTGAATAGTATCTTGTATGAATTTTTCAGGATCCAACTCTTCCAAAGTTATTTCTTTTATCTCCATAAAATTTATAGGATTGAAAATTATTTATATTAAAAAATTTCTTTTCAACCCCCCCACTCCCGTAGCTTATTTTTAAGAGAAATGGGAAGGAAAAATTTATCCTTATATTTTTTCTTTTTCTAAAGCTAAGGCAGATACTAGGCCGTCTTGAGATGGTCGGATGCTGCTTCTGACGCTGATTTAGAATTTGTACGCTAATTAAGATGCTCATTGATGATAGGTTGATAGGGTATTGTTGGGGGATTGATACGGGGTTGACAGGGGATTGATTTAAGCGGCAGTGTATAAAGATTACTTATGAATATTCAAGAAATGCAGGAAACTCTCAAATCTGCAGAAACAATAACATTCAGCAAACATTTCTACGAACCTAAAGTTCAAATAAGAGACATTTCTGAAGAAGAAGTCAGAGATAATTTGCGAAATCCAGAAAAATTGATATCATTTGAGAATCAAGGAGAAGAAGTTCAGGGGCATAGATATGCACTTTTATTTTCGAAATCGGGCAGATATGACTTAAGGATCGTAGTTTCGATAAAGGATAAGAGTATTAATGTTATAACTACTCATATTCAAAATATCAAAAGGAGAAAGGTGTTAGAGCAATGGCTAAAGAAGCGAAGGTAGACTACGACAAAGAGAATGACATATTGTATGTGTATAGCGGAGAAAAGGCAAAGGACAGTTTAGAAATAGATAATTTTGTGATAGACATTTCTGCAGATAATAAAATTGTTGCTGTAGAGATATTCAATGCCTCAGTTTTTGCAAGTAGGCTGAGTGGTATTGAGATAAACAAAGAGAGTTTGGCTGAAGTGAAGAAAGCAATGATGAATATTTATCAAAGCAAAGAATTGTTCTATGTTGTCATAATGTTATTTATGAAAATAAATGGCAAAGAAAGAGAAATAAACTTGCAAGTTCCTGCTCCTGTTGCCGCAATGGCAGAAGTATAAAACGAATACTGTTTCTGACTATGATTTAGAATTTTCAAACTCAAAAGTCATATGGAAATATTTTAATATTTATTAAAAATGTTTTTGAACTACAACCAAGACGAGCAACACATCTTTTAAATGAAATCAAAGGAAAAAATAATGTTTTAATTTTGATTTAATTTTAATTTAGAATCCGTATAGTTTCAGCTTAGTTCGCGTTTCTTCTCGCCAGTAGTCAAAACTAAGGCAGATACTAGAAACAGTATCAGACCATTTCAGAACGACCTAGTTGTTAATTTAGAATTTGCACGCTAATAAGGATGTCAATTGATGAGGGGTTGATGAGGTATCGGCGAGGTATCGGTGGGGGATTGTTAGGGTATCGATAAATATTTCCTTGAAGAAATCTTCTTGCTAGAGCAGAGCCTACAAAATTGATACAACATATCAAATTCCAGCCTCGGCGTATTTCTATTTGATAGAAAAATTTTGTAGAGTTTATATCTCTTAACATTCGATTTTTATTTATGTATGAATTAAGAAACTTTGTTAATTCCATTAAAAGAAACTTTGATCCAGATCTTTATTTTGGCAAAGAAGGTTTTATAGGTCTAGCATCATTAGCAACCGGTTTGACTCTTTCTGCTTTATCTTATGAAACATTAAAAACATCACAACTTGGTTTTTATTCAGGAGTTGCTCTTACAGCAGCAGGTGCGGTTTTCATTGTGGACGATTTGCTTTTCAACAGCAAACTTTTGACATGCATTCTAGAAAAAGCATAGGACTAAATTTTAGGATAAAACTTGCCTCGGCGCTGATATTTTAACATTTATTTTAATACTCTCGCTTTGTAGTCCAGCCAGGTAGCACACTTCCCGCACTGAACTTTAAAGTTATATTACTGGAATTTAAATTGAAAATAAGAAATAGCATGAAACTAAATAATCTTTCAATTTTTACTTTAGTGAATTCTATTGGAAATTTTGCTTAGAGCAAACTAAACGATATAGCTCCGGCCATAGCAGGATACGAACCAATTATCAATGTTTTTGCCAGCATTTCGTAATCTGGTGGTACTAGGTTGAATAAAATGAGTGATATATACTCAACAAAGATCGAGATTAGGTAGAGATAAAAGAGCCTGCTGATTATGAATTTGATTCCTCCACTTTTCACCATCTCTTGCTCATTTTTATAAATCAAAATAATTCCAATACCCCATATGAAGACCAAAATACCAATAGCATTCGCCCATGGTAAATTTTTAGCTACTCCAGATATGGAAATCAGGCTCATGCCAATTCCTATGCCAAGAAATGACCCTGCAAATCCTCTTGCCAAACTTATAATACGCTGCCTCTGAATTGTTCGTTGCTTGATTGAGACCAGCAGATTTTTTATCCTATCTAATTTTCCCAGCTCTGCCTTCTCCATTATTTCTATCTTTTCTTCTTTTCTTCCCAATTCTTCAAGTCTATTTTTTCTCTTTGGTCTCTCTTTCCTTCTGCCTACTCTTTTCAAAAAATGCAAAATCCTCTTTCTTACCATTTTATCACCAATACTTTACCTTCACTTCATTACTACACTTCACTTAACTCAACTCATTTCGAGCACTAACAAACTAAATTACAATCCTCTAATTATAACTATTAAAACAACAACCATAATCAAATGAGTTTGCTTCATAAAATAAATTTCTCTTTTAATAATATAAACTATAATAAAAAAATTACAGAAAAAATGAACAGTTGGATTTAATATAAATTCATATAATTTTAATGTTTGAGCTTACAGATTACTACATGTTCATCAAAATAAACATAAATTTTTTGCTTACAATATGGACAAATTTTTGGTCGTTCTTTTAATTTTGTATTGTTCATCACCAATTCACCTTTCCAAATTCTAATTCTGCTAAGCATTTTTTACAGATGGGCATGTTATTTTTTATTACAATCTGATCAAAGCTTAGCTTACCATGATTTGGACAAAAACATTTTACTTGCATACTGTCACTCCCATAAAAATTATTTAAAAGCTCTTATTTTCTTTAACTTCTTAATAAGGTACTTGATTGCCTCTTCGACTTGCTTTTCATTTCTTGCTCCAGTACAAACTATTCTTCCAGAACCGAACAAAAGAAAAGCAACTTTAGGTTCAGTCATTCTGTAAACTAAGCCGGGAAACTGCTCAGGCTCATACTCAGAATTTTCCAAGTTAAAAGCAATTGTATCTAAATTCAATTTTTCATTAAGGTTAGCAGAGGCAACTATATTCTGAATTTCTATCTTCGGTTTATGCACCTTTACTCCAAACTGTATAAATAATTTTAATATAATTTTTATCGCATTTTTTGCCTCTTCTAAACTTGTTGCTCCAGTGCAGTTCATTTTTCCTGAAGAGAAGATTAAAAAACTTACTCTTGGTTTTTTCATCCTGTACACCAAACCAGGGAATTGATCAGGCACATACTCTCCACCTTCTAGCTTTTTGAGTAAGAGATTGAGATCAATCTTATCAGAAAATTCGACTGTTATTACCATGTTGTGAACTGTTGGTTTTATTCTGTTCATACGTCTATCTCACAATTTTTGCAAAACTTGGAACAACTAGTATATTGTTTTCTCCTATACCTACTATATCTCCGTTGATTGCCACACAAACTTTCTTCAACTTCTCCACGACTCTCTTATATTCTTCTAAGTTTGTGAATTGCGACCTTAGAAAAACTATGTTTCCATCTCGCAGAAAGTTTGCAATCCTATCAACTTCCTCAATATTTTTTATGTTTTCTATCCTTACATTCACAGTTTTTTGTTGTTCTGCTTCCTCTTTAACCTCTGCTTCTTCTTTTTTCTTTAGCTTAGTCAGCTTTTTCAAATCTTCTATCAAGTCTATCAAAAGACCTGCCATTTACACCCCTCCTCTCTTCTCCTCTTTTAGCTTGTTGAATTTGCACTTTGGACAAAAATACTATGAAAACATTACCCCATCTTTTATGAGCATTTTGCTTCCACATTTGGGACAGAAGTCTGGGCCCAAACTTGCAAAATTATATTTCTTCTTATCTTCCATCAATATCTTCTCCTTTGGAAAAATAGTTTGCCATTACCTCTGATAACAGCATTCATTATTATAGGCGAAATTATATCAACAATCACAAATGCTACAATCATCATCGAATATATCGCTGTATCTAAAACTTTAGCAGTCAATCCAATACCCAATATAATCAATGCCATCTCCGAAAGAGAAACCATACCAGAACCAATTTTAAATGACTCGCTTGTAGAATATCCGAAGAAAATGAATGGCAAAGAGGAAGAAAGCCATTTGAGGACTATTACAAATAGTATAAATGGAATTATAAAGTAAATTTGCTGATAAGCACTTAGAACATTTACTCCTAATCCAATTGAAGCAAAGAATATGGGTATGAAGAAAGCTTCTCCAACTTCTTTAACTTTTTGTGAGATCACATTGGCTTGCGATGTTCTGCTCAATAAAATTCCAGCTAAGAAAACTCCTAAGAAGGTTGCTATTCCTAATCCCTCAGTAAAAGTAGCTAGTAAAAATGCTAAGACAAGTGTTACCCCAAGCAATGCTTCTTCCATACCATATTTCTGAACAGAATTGATTAACCAATTTATGAATCTGAATCCTATTCTACTCATCACAACAAAAAATCCAATGATGATAAAGAATAGTTTTACAATGGGTTCCAATCCTACAGTTGAGTTTTGTAAGAAGTTTGCTAAGACTGCAATGGTTAATATCGCTGCTATATCATCTACAACCTGTAAACCAATTATTGCCTCACCTTCTGAACTGTTTAATTCCCCTAAGTTTGTTAGTGTCCTTGAAGCAATTGCCAAACTAGACTGCATCAATGCTACTCCAATTACAACTTTTGTATAAAAATTCCAATTAAAAATACTTCCAACTAAATAGGCTATTATAAAAATTAATGAGGCCATTATTAACTCAATTATGGAAAATGTTTCTGCTTTGTTTTCTATTTTTTTCCAGTCTATTGCTAGGCTTGTTAGCAAAACCAAAAACATCAAGCCAAGTTGGCTTGTTGTATTTACTATCGAAGAAGGTTTAACTATTCCCAGCATAGAAGAACCCAAGATAATTCCTGCCAGCAACTCTCCAACCAAGCTTGGTTGATGAAGCTTGTTAAAAATTGTTCCGCCAACTTTAGCACCTAAAAGTAAAAGCGCGAGATCGAATATATCCATGCTCTACTCTTCCTTTAAAAATCTTTCAAAAATATCTCTGAGCCTTATTACTCCCACTAGCTTGTTTTCAGAATCAATAACAGTCAAAACTCTAAGGTTGTAGTTATTCATCATCTTCAAAGCAGAATCAATGCTATCGTTAGGAGAAATTGATATAATTGTTGTACTCATTATTTCCTTTACTGCTTTATCCTTTTGTGATTTGTTTATGATATCAGACCATACCGTTCCTGCCAGTGGGGAGGTTGGCTCAGATTTTATAAGTTTTATCAAATCCTGCTCCGTTACTGTTCCAATTAAAGCATTATTTTTATCCACAATTGGAATAAGAATTATTTTCTCCTTTTTTAGTATTTCCAGCATTTCTTCTATCTTAGTTTCCTCTTTTATAGCAACTATCTTTTTCATCAAGTCTCTTATGAGTACTTCAGTTGTCTTTACCAATTTTATCACATTCATTAGTTATTCTTCTGAGCGCATTAAACCAAATTTAGCCTTCCTGCTTAGTTTCAGCGGACTGAGTAGGCTGAGTTTGTTGTTCTTCTTTTTCTTTGCCATTTCTTTCACATCCATTCAAACTTCTTTTCATACCACAATCCTCTGACCAAACGGAATTCTTTCTGTTTTATATCCTAGCTCTTGAGCCTTCTTCCATAATTGATCGAAAGTTTCCCTGTCAATAGTAAAAGTTCTTTCTTCTTTGTTAATACACTTGACCTTGAACTCCCATTTATCCTCTTTTACCCTAACTCCTGACAATTCCCTGATTTGCATGCCCTTAAAAACTAGTTTTGGAACTTCTATCTTTACACCTTTTCTAGCAAGAATTTGATCTAACACCTTTCTTGCTCCCTTGCTTAAGCCAGAAGAAAAGCATGAAACACAGAAGAGTTTTTCATTTTTCTGTATCGTACAGCTATCACAGAAAAATTTGCCGCATTGTGAGCATATGTAGGCTTCACTTGAAGCAATGGGTTTATTGCAATGAGAGCATAAAATTGCTTCTGGCATACTGTCGCCTATTGCACTTTCTTTAAAATTGGTACCCCTGTCTTTGGGTTTTCCTTTATCTGAAAGCCAACAGGTAGGCTATCTAAAGCTCCTTCAGGATTTTTTGAGAAGAAGAACAAACGGCCTTTTTGATGCAAGTAATACTTTATTCCCTTGCTGTTAGTACACTCGAACACCATATCATCACCTCATAACTATTAAATTAAAAGATCACATTTGTTTAAAAATTAACAAGCATAAGCTTAAAGCTTATAGATAGACTTTAAATTTTACCCTAAATTCTGCCCTAAACTTTACCTTATGTTTTTTTTAAAATTAAGGCAGATACTAGTCCGTTCTGGAAAAGTCGGGAACTAAAATCTTCTGAGAATATTATGTCGTCTCATGTATTAGTATCTGCGGTTCATCTGGCGTGATGTGGTAGGTATGTGATAGGCATCTAAACAAATAACTATAAATGGCATATTCATTAAAGAGGGCTTTTGAGCAATGAAAATTAAAAAACCCATAAAAATAGAACACTTAGTCAATTGGTATTTTGGTAATTTTTGTGCAAGATGTAGTAATATCGATAGGGAAGATAAAAATTATGGTAAAGATTGTTGGGATAAATTACAAAGATTAGGTGAAAAACTAGAAGGTAAAGAAATGTTACATAAAGAGTTTGTAGATTTAGTTAGGAATAATTCGACTTTCTGCAAACCAACAAAAAGAATATTTTATGAATGTCCCATCTGCAAACCAATCGAGAAAATCAGAGTAAACCGATGAAAGATTTATATATCACTAATAGTGATAATATTATCATAAAAAGTGATAAAAATGAAACTTGAGTTAAAAATAGTTGATCTGTTAGCTAAAGATGCAGAAAAAAAATTTACAATCAATGAAATAGCGAAAAATCTGGAGGAATTTTATTCTTTTGTTCATAGAACCGTTAATAAGCTAAGTAAAGATGGAGTGGTCATAAAAACCAAAGTTGGTAAATCCTATCTTTGCTCATTAAATTTAGAGAATGAAAAGTCAGCAACGTTAATACAGCTAAGTGAAATCGAAAAAAGAGAAAGTCTATATACTGTAAATAAGGAGTTGAGATTAGTCTTGGAGGATTTTATCAGAACCTTAGAATCTCAGCATAAAAGCATAATCGCAATTATCTTGTTCGGCTCTTATGCTAAAGGCACTGCGACAAAAGAAAGCGACATAGATATTCTTTTAATAAGCAATGAAAAAATTGAAATTGAAAAAGTAACAAAGGGAATTTATGCAAAATACGGAAAGGAAATAATGCCAATAGTTATGACCCAAAATGATTTTAAAAAACAAAAGGACAAGGTTGTAATTACAGAAATGATAAAAAATCATTATGTCTTGCATGGAGTCGAAAATTTTGTAAATTTGGTGTTCAGAAAATGAAAGCTAAAGACATACTGCTAAGGGCATTGAAGAGAACTAAAGAAGAGAGAGGTCTTAGATTGACAAGCCCGAACGACTACTTGAGCAATGGGCATATCAAAAAGGCAGATCACAACCTGATCGTTATGACAGATTTAAGCAAACTTGGGCACGAGGATTGGGTTGTCATTACCGCTTATTATGCCATGTACCAAGCTGCCTTAGCATTACTTACAAAAATAGGGTTGCAAAGCAAAGATCACGCTACAACTGTATCTGTTTTAGAATACTTTTTTGGAAAGCAAATAAGTAAGGAATTAATCGAGAAATTTAATGAACTAAAAGGAAGGAAAGATAGAATTGAAGCTATAACCATAGAAGAAAAATACATCAATTATTTGTGGAGAGTAAAAAGAGCAAGAGAAACGGTTCAGTATGGAATTTCTATAACCTACAAAGAAACTGATGTTATAATTACTAATGCAAGAGATTTCGTAACCAAGATTAAGTTGGTAATTAGCGAAGTAGATGAAAGACTGATTGAAGCGATTAGTAAAAAGATAAAAGAATTGAAAGAAATGTCAATGAAATAAAATTGAGAAAGTCGGGAACTGAATTCTTCTTTGATAATTATGTATGGTTCATGTATAAGTATCTTGCTGTCATGTTACGATATGTAGTGGTGATGCTGGTGTTATATAATCTCTTTAATTATTTTTTCAATTTCATCTTCTCTAGGAATCTTGCCTTCAATTCTTATTTTTCCATCTATAGCGACCGCTGGCGTCATCATAACACCGTATTCTATTATCTTGTTCATGTCATACAAATGACTTACCTCTGCTTTTTTTCCAAGTTTTTTGACAACTTTTT